>Ga0207433_10003439_pt1 | contig 30572 bp, 33 predicted proteins | sample YelNatPaOPGAMG01_FD_187559 | JGI IMG/M metagenome (GOLD analysis project Ga0207433, IMG submission 187559) | Hot spring thermophilic microbial communities from Obsidian Pool, Yellowstone National Park, USA - OP-RAMG-01 (SPAdes) (version 3) | ecosystem: Environmental > Aquatic > Thermal springs... | reverse complement strand
AGAAAGCAAAGAGATTTTTTGAGAAGTGTGGTTTTAATTTAATATATTTTCAGAAAATCAGTTCCCTTAGATTTCTATTAAAAGAAGATATTTTATTATATACTCTGGCAAGATTAATTTAGGATACTTTCCTATATAAACTATGCGGAGAGGGGGAGTTGAACCCCCAAGGGCATTTGCCCATATGCTCCTGAAGCATACGCGTATCCCAGTTCCGCCATCTCCGCAAATTTTCTAATTTTAGTATAACTTAAATAATTTATTCTGTCAACATAGATAGGGACGGTTCTGAATTTGTTCTTAAACCTGTCCCTTAAAATAAGAAAAAAAGGATAATTTAACTTAAAAATTTACTTTAAAATCAGTATTTTCTTAAGAAAAAAGATAAAAAACTACCTTTTGGGGACAGGTTTCGCTTTGAGTTGAGAACCGTCCCTAAAAGATATACATAGTTAAAAAATGACCCTCCTTGCCAAATGATTATTTTATTCTCAAAATTATAAAAAATGTTATAATTTATTAAAAGGCACGGTTAAAAAAGTTTTAAGAAAAATAGAGTATTTGTTTAGATAGGAAAGGAGGGGGGAAGATGGACGAAAGGGAAATATTAAAGGCATATTGGAAGGCTAAGGCTGAGGAGCTTTCACGGGGCGTAGATATACCTCTTAATCCTGTTTGTGATTCTTGCAATAAAAGTTTAGATAATTTTCCTGATGACTGTTACTACTTTGTTATCGGAGATAGATTAAGATGCGGTGCTTGTACTGAAGAAGCATTAGCAAGATGGATAAAAGATGGTAAACATCCAGATTATTTTGGGCGCGGAGAATTGGAAAATGCGTTAGCATGGTATAGGGAATCTAAAGGTGAAAGAGAAAGTTTTAAAGATGATCAAGGTGAAAATTGGACTAAAGCGGTTGCCAAACAGAAAATTTCAGTTTACAGTTCCACGAATACCAGCTCTCAGCCTATAGCGACAATTGAAGTGGATGATATATTTGAATTAGGAAAAATACTTAAAGAAAGTAGCAAAAAATGGGTTAATGTAAGACTTCCCAACGGACAAATAGGTTTTATTCCCGGTGACTCCCGAGTCATATCTGAGCAAACCATGCTTGGCGATATCGATGCTTGGTCTTGGGGACTTATCGTTATAGGAATTATGCATATGATCCTTCCGAAGTTACTTTTGCAGAGTTGGGGAATCCTACTTGTCCTTGTTGGTGTTATCGCTAGGTTTATCAAAAAGCGGTTTATGTTCATAGTCTTTGGAATCGTTTTATTAAGTGCGGGTCTGATGAATCTTTCAGGAGGGGGGTTGGAGACTATTTGGTTTCTTGCAGTGCGTATGGGGTATTCAAGAGTTGATGAAGTATTCAGCTTACAAGGTTATTGACCGCCTTAAGAAGTAAACAATAATTAAATAACAAACCAAAAAAGATAATCTTAAATACTTATCAGACAATTGAGCAAAAAGATTTTCGGATTATAATAACTTAGTTGAATCTATGGAGTATTTAATGATTTCTTTAAAAGGGGTATTTCAGTTATTCATTTTGGGTGGGATGGGTTTCTTTTTGATAAAAAGAAAGATTGTTAACTTAAATGATTTGAATACCTTAACTAAATTAGTAGTTAAGTTTTGTTTACCGGCAATGATTTTTTCTCAGTTGATGCAGAATTTTGATTTCACTTTATATAAAAACTGGTGGTTTTTTCCTTTATTAAGTATAGGAATAAGCATTTCAGGATTAATAGTAGGAGCTATATTTTTGCCTTTTTTAAAAAATTTAGAATATAAAAAACAATTTTTAAGTTTAGTTACCTTTCAGAATTCAGGTTATCTTCCTTTGGTTTTGGTATCCGCCATATTACCCAAAGACAAACTGCCGGTGATGTTTATCTATATATTTTTATTTCTCTTGGGATTCAATTTTATTATCTGGTCGATAGGGGTTTACCTTATTACTTTTTCTCGGAGCAGGCGTTTTGAATGGGAGAGTTTTTTTAGCCCCCCAGTAGTAGCGACAATTTTGAGTTTATTTTTAATATATTTAAAATTAAATAAATATATCCCTAATTTTGTTTATAAACCATTAAGTATGTTGGGCGATTCTACTTTACCTTTGGCAATGTTGGTAGTGGGTGGCAGTCTTGCGGAGTTAAGTTTTAAAAAGACCGACAAAAGAGCAATATTGTTTTTAGTTTTAGCAAAGCTTATCATTATGCCTATTTTAGGTTTACTTTTTATAATAAGGTTTAAGCCGGATGAACTTTTAGGATTGCTTTTAATTATCGAGTTGGCAGTACCTTCCGCTACCTCCTTGTCTTTAATTACTCGCCATTATCAAAAAGAAGACTTAATTGTTAGCGCAGGGATATTTTGGACCCATATAATTTCCTTACTTACTTTGCCTTTATTTTTAAGTTTATATTTTGCATATTATCTGGTAAAATGATTAAGATAGTTGCCACTAATCGAAAGGGCTTAAGGGATTATGAGATTTTGGAAACTTTGGAGGCAGGGATTGAACTTAAAGGTAGCGAAGTAAAATCTATACGGGCAGGAAATATTAACATTAGTGATAGTTTTGCCCGTATTGAAAATGGAGAAGTTTTCTTATATAATAGTCATATTGCCAGTTTACCGGAAGCAGGTTATTTTAAAGTAGAGCCTGACCGTGTGCGCAAACTTTTGCTTCACCGTAAGCAGATCGATAAGCTATATCAAAGTTTAAATCAACGCGGATTTACCCTCATACCTTTAAAAGTTTATTTTAATGAAAGGGGTCTGGCGAAAGTAGAACTGGCATTATGTAGAGGAAAAAAATTATACGATATTAGAGAGAAGATAAAAGAAAAAGAAGCGGAGCTTAAGTTACGCCGAACTTTAAAAAATATAAGAAAAAGATAGTTAAAAGGGGGTGACAGGGCTCGACCCAGCTAAACGGATAAAAGTAGCAGGTCGCGGATGCTAAGTTGGCCGCGTTATAAAACCTTAGCAAAAAATAAACGCCGACACTTTTGTGTTTAACCGGCTACCAATGGCAACATTGGTGCCGGCAGGCGTAAAAGTCCCTGTCCTCAATTAAGGATAGGGCCTCAACCTAAGTTGCCTGTGGCTTAGGTTTGAGTCGAAAAGCAGGCTGGTTGCGGTAAATTAAGCCTTGGTACCGCAACGAGAAATTTAAAGGCTTGCGCTCTGATGTATCCTGTCTATCGGAGCCGTCAGAGCTAAGACCAAAAGATAGACTAAACCTGTAGCGACTTTTATGCGGTTTAGTTGGGGACGCGGGTTCGATCAAAAAGGTCGACTCCTGAAGTGATTCAGGATGCAAAACCCGGCTTACATCAAGGAAGCCCTAACGTAAAGGCGAGGGTAACCTTGAGGGGTGAAAGCCCTGCAGAGACTTCCTCTAATAAGAGGGGATAGGAGGTGATACCGTTGGAAGAAGTTGAGAAAGCCTATCTTGCAGGCACTGTAGATGGTGAAGGTACGGTAACTTTAGTTAAACATCATAGAAACGAAACACCTACTCCCAATGTTTCTGTTGCTAATAATAATTTACAACTTCTTGAATGGATTAAATCTAAAGTGGGAGGGGTGATAGTTTCTAAAAAGAAACGCCTACCTCACCATAGCAATTCTTACGTATGGTCTGTTAGACAAGATAGAGCAATACGTTTTCTCAACGAAATAAAACAATAGCTAATTATTAAAAGGCAACAAGCAGAATTAATTACTACCACTTATAAAAAAGTAACGCATCGTGCAGGGAAATATACTTTAGAGATGTTAAGGCAGAAAAACGAACTTGTTGCCAAAATTAGAGAATTGAACCAACGGTAAATGTATGCCTCCTATAATACGCCGGGCTCTTTAACATTTTATATGTTAAAGATGAAGAAATAGTCCACCCTACTTGGAAGACAAGTAGATAAGGTGTCCCGCCACCTCCACCAGACTACGCTAAGCAAGTAGATTATTCAAAGTAGTAAGCTTCGTCTGGTAAACCAGACTACGCTAAGTAGGTAAGCAATTCTTAGGAAGCAAGCTTCGTCTGATAAACCAGACTTCGCTTGCAGGTAAGTTATTCAGAGAAGCAAGCTTCGTCTGATAAACCAGACTTCGCTTGCAGGTAAGTTATTCAGAGAAGCAAGCTTCGTCTGATAAACCAGACTTCGCTTGCAGGTAAGTTATTCAGAGAAGCAAGCTTCGTCTGATAAACCAGACTTCGCTTGCAGGTAAGTTATTCAGAGAAGCAAGCTTCGTCTGATAAACCAGAATACGCTAAGTAGGGAGTAAACTCAAATTAGATGGAGTTAAAATGATGAATCAACCGATAGGTGTATTTGATTCAGGAGTAGGGGGTTTGACTGTAGTAAAGGAGTTATTTCAGCAACTTCCCAATGAAAGTATCGTTTATTTAGGAGATACCGCCAGGGTTCCTTATGGAACGAAATCAAAATCCACCGTGATAAAATTTACTTTAGAAAATATCCTTTTTCTTTTAAAACAAAATGTAAAATTGATTATCATTGCCTGCAATACCTCTTCCAGTTTAGCTTTAGAAGAGGTAAGGAAATATTTTCGTATTCCCATTATAGGAGTAATTTGTCCTACTGCAAAAGAGGCGGTTTATGCTAGCAAAAATAAAAGGATTGGAGTTATTGGTACTCCTGCTACGATTAAAAGTAGAGCATACGAAATTGAGATAAAAAGATTTGATCCCGATATAAAAGTAATAAGCAAAGCCACGCCCCTTTTTGTTCCTTTGGTAGAAGAAGGTTTGATAAATAAGCCTATCGCAGAAGAAATAGTTAAGATGTATCTAAAAGATTTTAAAAATGAAAATATCGATACCTTAGTTTTAGGTTGCACCCACTATCCACTTTTAAAACCGATAATAAGAAAAGTGATGGGTAGCTCTATAAATATTGTAGATTCCGCAAGACAGGTAGTCTATGAAGTAAAGGAGATACTTAAGGCTGAAGGTTTATCTAATTCAAGCAAAACAAGAACTTTTCCTAAACATAAATTTTTTGTTACTGATGCGGTAGAAAATTTCCTAAAAGTGGCTAAACATTTTTTGAAGAATTCACTTAGAGATATAAGGAAAATAGACTATGGCTTTTGAGATAAAGATAATCCGCTATTTTAGTTCTGCACATTCCTTAAGGGGATATAAAGGTAAATGCGAAGAATTGCATGGACATAACTGGAAAGTGGAAGTGTTAGTATCTTCTCCTAAACTTAATTCCTTAGGAATGGTCTTAGATTTTAAAGAATTAAAGGATAAATTAAATAAAGTTTTGTCTTTGCTTGATCATCGTTATCTAAATGAGATAGATTTTTTTAAAAAATTTAATCCTACATCTGAGAATATTGCCCGCTATATATTTGAGAATTTAGAAAAGCACAATTTGAATGTAAAACTTGAAGCAGTAACTGTCTGGGAATCTGAGGATGCCTCAGCTACTTATAAAAAGAGATGAAGAAAGCGGTTGTACTTCTTTCTGGAGGAATAGACTCAGCCACTACTCTATATTGGGCAAAAAAACAAGGATACAGCTGTTTCTGTCTTATCTTTGATTATGGCCAGCGCCATAAAAGAGAAATTGAATCGGCAAAAAAGATAGCGCAAATAGCAAATTGCAAATGGCGAATATTAAAGGTTTCTTTGCCCTGGAAAGGCTCAAGTTTATTAGATAGAGACATAAAAATTCCTAAACACCTAAATACCTTAAAACCTAAAAACCAAAAAATCCCTTCAACCTATGTTCCGGCAAGGAATATTATTTTTTTAAGTTTTGCCTTATCTTTTGCAGAAAGTATAAATGCTCAAGCTATCTTTATTGGTGCGCATATGCAGGACTATTCCGGTTATCCTGATTGTCGAAAAGAATTTTTTAGAGCATTTGAAGAGGTAATTAAAAGGGGAACCGCATCAGGAGTAAATAAAAAAGAAATAAAGATATATACTCCCCTTATTAATAAAAATAAAGCAGAAATTATAAAATTGGCTTATAATTTAGGTGTTCCCCTGGAACTTAGCTGGTCCTGTTATCGGGGAGGAAAATATCCTTGTGGTAAATGCGATAGTTGTTATTTTAGGGCAAAGGGATTTCAAGAAGCAGGGATGAAAGATCCTTTGATTAGTAGATAGTAGGTAGGAGTTAGGAAGTTAGGGAGTTTAGGAAGTTAGGAAGTTAGGTGAGTTAGGGAGTTAGGAAGTAAAAAACGAAAATAACAACTAAACGAAATTAGTGCAACAAAATGAGCGTCGCTGAAAATGTCGCAGTTAGCAAAAGAAATAAATAACGAAATTAACGAACTAAACGAAATTAACGATATTAACCTTAAAAAAGTAGATAGTAGGTAGGAGTTAGGGGAGCTAGGAAGTTAGGTAAGTTAGGTAAGTTAGGGGGGGTCAGGAAGTGAGGTGTTAAGGTTTTAAGGTATTAAGGTGTTTAGGTTTTAAGGTTTTTAGGTATTAAGGGATAAGAGAAGAAATTTTAGTAAAAACTATACGCTAAACGCTATACGCTATCCGCTATTAAAGAGTAGTCAGTAGTGAGTAGTCAGGAGTTAGGAAGTTAGGTAAGTAGGTAGTATATAGTATTTAGTATGTAGGGAAAATTTTAAATGAAAAAGTAAAAAATTCAAAGCACAAAATAAATCTAAGTATAGTAAGTGAAATTAACGAAAATAACGAACTTTAAAAAGTAGGTAGTAGATAGGGGTTAGGGGTGAAGGCAAAAATCTCTGAAGTTTTTAAAAGTATCCAAGGAGAGGGAGTTTATCAAGGTATAGAGCAGGTATTTGTAAGATTTTTTGGCTGTAATTTGAAATGTAGATTCTGTGATACAAAACTTAGTTTTTATAAAGAATTAACTGTTGAGCAAGCCTTACAAGAAATAGAAAGTTTTGGAACCGGTTTTCATTCCGTAAGTTTAACCGGCGGAGAACCACTCCTACAGGTAGATTTTTTAAAGAGCCTTTTGAAGGAGTTAAAAAAAAGAAATGTAATTATCTATCTTGAGACTAATGGAGTTTTATATAATGAATTTAGGAAAATAGTTGATTATATAGATATAGTCGCGATGGATTTTAAATTACCTTCCTCTACGGGTTTAGATGATTTTTATTTAGAGCATACCAAATTTCTTAAACTTGGGTTAAGCAAGGATATATTCGTTAAAGCGGTTATTACGAAATCTAGCGAACTTATTGACCTTAAAAGGACAGTGGAAATTTTACTTAAATTTAAAAAAAATATCCCTTTGATTTTACAGCCAAATTATTTTGAGTGGGATGAGATTTTAAAAGAAAAAATAGAAAATTTTAAAAGTTATTGTTTAGAATATTTATCCGATGTAAGAGTTATTCCGCAATTACATAAGATTTTGGGAATAAAATGAGAAAGAGTTCTTATGAGGGGTTACAAAAAGGAATTCGTAAATTAAAGACACCTCCTTTAGAGGTATGGCAGAATCAGTATCCGGATAAAAAATATACGATTATTATTGAGATTCCTGAATTTAGCTGTATCTGTCCTAAAACAGGACTGCCTGATTTTGCGGTCATTCGCATTGAGTATATCCCGGATAAGTTCTGTATAGAACTTAAATCTTTAAAATATTATATAAATTTTTATCGTAATATTGGGATATTTCATGAACATGTAGTAAATAAAATTATGGATGATTTTATAAAAGCCACAAAACCCCGTTGGGTAAGAATTACCGGTGAATTTAATCCGCGCGGTGGAATAAAAACAACGGTATTTAGAGAATATAAAAATGAGAAAAAAAATAAAAAGAAATAGGACAGAATTTTTTAAAAATTATAAATGGTTTTCTAAATTTTCTCCTGTAGAAAAATTAAAGATTGCAAAAAGGCAATTAGAATTTCTAAAAATCTTAAAAGATGCAAAATAAAGAATTAGAGAAAGAATTTTTATTTTTTAAAAAACTTTACGAATATAAGGTAAAGTATCTTTTAATTGGCAGACAAGCTTGTATAATTTACGGTCTTCCTCTATATACATTTGATTATGATATAGCGGTAGATAATTCAGAAGATAATTTAGAAAAAATTTTTATGATAGCTGAAGAGCTTGATTTGTATCCTACCAAAGATAAACAAGAAATTTTAAATAAAAAGGTATTTGTATTTAGTTTACAGAACGATATTAAAATTGATGTTTTCTGCGCCAAAAGATACCAAACAAAAGATAAAAAATTTATAGATTTCTTAGAGGTATTTAATCGTCGATTAATAAAACGTGATAGAAAATACGGTCTTGTTTTTTATATACCTACTATAGATGATTTAATTAATTTTAAAAAAATCAATCCTGATACAAAAGATTTAGAAGATATAAAGGCATTGAAGAAGATAAAGGATGCGTATTATAAAAGAAGAAAAGATTAAAGAAACAGTATCAAGGCTCTGTATTCAGGCAAATACGGTTTTAAGAAAGGATGTATTTTTTGCATTAAAAATTGCATTAAATAAAGAAAAAAATAAAAGGGCAAAAAAAATTTTAGAGGCGATAATTAAAAATGCTTTAATTGCCAAAAGAAAAAATTTAGCGATATGTCAGGACACCGGAATCCCTTGTGTATTTGTAGAATTAGGCAAAGATGTAAAAATAATCGGTGATTTAAAATCCGCTATAACCAAAGGCGTAGAGTTAGGTTATAAAAAGGGTTATTTGAGAAATTCAATTGTTGAGCCATTATTAAGAGATAAACCCGGATATAAACCGCCGATAATTCATATTGATATAATGGGAGGCGATAAATTAACCTTGACGGTTCTGCCAAAAGGATTTGGTTGTGAAAATAAGACACAGCTTAAAATGTTTAGACCTACCGCAAAAATCGAGGAAATTAAAAAATTTATTGTGGAGGTAGTAAAATCTGCCGGTCCGGATGCTTGTCCTCCTTTTATAGTAGGAGTAGGTATTGGTGGAACAGCAGATTATGCCTGTTTTTTGGCAAAAAAAGCCTTACTTAAAAAAATCAATACTCAATACTCAATACTCAATACGGGAATTTCTAAATTGGAATATGATCTATTAAGTGAGATTAATAAGTTAAATATTGGGCCAATGGGTTTGGGTGGGAAAACTACCTGTTTAGGTGTAAATATTTTAACTTATCCTACGCATATTGCGGGACTTCCGGTTGCGGTAAATGTAAGTTGTCATGCATTAAGGAGTGTTACCGTTACCTTATAGATTGATAATATAATAAACAAACGATAATAAAGAACTTAACGAAATTAACGATATTAAACCTTAAAAGGTAGGTAGTAGATAGTAGGCAGGATTTAGGGAAGTTAAAAATTCCAAATCCCAATATCCAAATGCCGAATGTAGCAAAAGACAAGAAAAAAATCATCGGGATGCCGGTTTATTCGGCATTCCAAATAATGACCAAATTACCAAATGACCTAAAGAGGTTTTGGTTATTTTTTTATTTCGGTAATTGGAGTTTATTTGGTGCTTGGTGCTTGGAATTTGGGATTTTGTTTTAAGGAAATTAGGTAAGGTTAGGGTAAGTAAGAAACGGAATTAACGAGCTAAACGGATGAAAAAAATAAAAGTGCCTTTAGAGAAAAAAGAGATAGAGGAGTTAAAAGTAGGTGATGAGGTTTTATTGCAGGGTATTATCTACACTGCCAGAGACCAGGCGCATAAGAGATTAGTTGAGGCAATTAAAAAAAGGAGAAAGTTACCTTTTGATTTAAGGGGAGCAATTATTTATTACTGCGGACCAACCCAAACCCCTAAAGATAAAATTATTGGCTCCTGTGGTCCTACTACTAGTTCCCGAATGGATGAGTTTACATTAGATTTACTTAAAGTCGGAGTTAAAGGAATGATTGGCAAAGGAAACCGTTCTGGAGATGTTAGGAAAGCGATAAAAAGATACAAAGCAATTTATTTTTTAACCTATGCAGGATGCGCAGCATTACTTTCCCAATATGTAAAAGAAAAAAGATTAATCGCTTATAAAGATTTAGGACCAGAGGCAATCTATGCATTAAAAGTAAAAGATTTTCCTTTAATTGTAGGAATAGACGCAAACGGAAGGAGTATTTATGAATAGGAAAGATAGAAGAGCATTTGATCAGATAAGACCGGTAAAGATTACCCGTGATTATATAAAATATGCAGAAGGCTCCTGTTTAATAGAGATAGGTTCAACCCGGATTGTTTGCACTGCTACATTAGAAGAATCTGTGCCAAATTTTTTAAAAGGAAGTAATTCCGGTTGGATTACTGCGGAATATGGTATGCTTCCGCGTTCCTGTGCCGTGCGCATCTTAAGGGATAAAATTTCAGGAAGAAGTTATGAAATCCAGAGATTGATCGGTAGAGCTTTAAGAGCGGTTATAGATTTATCAAGTTTAGGTGAGCGCACTCTCTGGATCGATTGCGATGTGATTCAGGCGGATGGAGGAACCCGCACTGCCTCTATCACCGGTGGCTTTGTTGCTTTGGTAGATGCTTTAAACAGATTAAAAAAAGAAGGAAAGATTTCCAAAATTCCTATAAGGAATTTTGTGGCTGCCATCAGCGTGGGGATAGTTAATCAAGAACTGATTTTGGATTTAACCTATGAGGAAGACTCGCAGGCGGAGGTAGATATGAATGTGGTGATGACTGCAAGTGGCGAATTTATTGAAATTCAAGGCACTTCGGAAAGGAAAACTTTTACTAAGGAGCAGATGGATAAACTTTTAGTTTTGGCAAAAAAGGGGATTTTTGAGTTAATTGATCTCCAGCGCAATCTCTTAAAAGATATTCTTTAGAGAAAATGGAAAAAATAAAAGAGCTGATCGTTGCCACCAAAAATAAAAAGAAATTTAAAGAGATAAAAGAAATCTTAAAAAGTTTTAATTTAAAGATAAAAATTAAATCATTGCTTGATTATCAGAATCTGCCAAAAATTATAGAAAATGGAAAAAGCTTTAAAGAAAATGCGATTAAAAAAGCGATAAAGATTGCTAAATTTACTGATAAAATAGTTTTAGGGGAAGATTCAGGAATAGAAGTAGAGGCGCTTTCGGGAAAACCCGGAGTTTATTCTGCAAGATTTGCTGGCAAAAACAAGGATGATTTGAAAAATAATTTAAAATTATTAAAGTTATTAGAAGGGCTTCCCTTAAAGAAAAGAAAAGCCTGCTATGTCTGTGCGGTGGCTTTAGCGGATAAAGATGGTTTGATTAGCGCAAAAGAAGGCAAATGTTTCGGTTTGATCGGTTTTAAGATGCAGGGAAGATACGGATTTGGATACGACCCTTTGTTTATTATCCCTAAATATAAAAAGACATTTGCGCAATTGGGACCAAAAATTAAACATAAGATAAGCCATCGTTTTCGGGCATTAAAAAAATTAGAAAAAACACTTAGAGATTATTTTATAATAAATAATTAGCGGGGAGTGGCTCAGTTTGGCTTAGAGCGCTTGGTTTGGGACCAAGAGGTCGTGGGTTCAAGTCCCACCTCCCCGATATTTACTTGAACCCAAAAAGAGGGTTTTAGGGAGAAAAGACCGTTTTCCCCTTAAGGTTTGTTCTTTAGAATTATAAAAGGAAGGGGTGACACCCCGAAGTTTTGGGGGCCAGAGGGGAAACCATAAGGTTTCCCTATGGGAAGGAGCGATAGCGACGACGGGTTCAGTCCCACCTCCCCGATTAATTTAGTAGGGAGTAGTGAGGGGTTAGGAGTTAGGAAAGTTAGGTAAGTTAGGGAGTTAGGAAGTAAAAAACGAAAATAACGAACATAACGCTATTAACGAATATTATAAAATTATAAAAAGGAAACGGTCTCCGATTGGCTGAAGAAACGGTCTCGGTATAAAGGGAGAAACGGTCTTTTTATATTTGTTTTTATGGGTTTATATAGTATAATTAGAATATGCGCCTGTAGCTCAATTGGATAGAGCAACTGCCTTCTAAGCAGTGGGTTGTCCGTTCGATTCGGACCAGGCGCACCAGACTACGCATGCAGGTGGGCTATTCAAAGGAGTAAGCTTCGTCTGGTAAACCAGACTACGCTAAGCAGGCAAGCGATTCTTACGAAGTAAGCTTCGTCTGGTAAACCAACATTTAGTAGTGAGGAGTGAGCAGGTAAGCTTTAGGATATAAGGAAAACAAAAATATGAAAAAACTTTTTAAGATTTTGATAATTACTTTAATTATTTTATTTTTAATATGGTTAGGGATTAATTTTATCGTTGTTTACAAAGCAAAACCATTAATTATAGAAAAATTAAAAAAGATTACCCACAAAAATATCTATATCGGAGATTTAAAATTAAAATTTCCCTTTAATTTAGAGATAAAGAAGATAGAGATCGAAGGAAATGCTAAGATAGATTACGCTTATCTTTCACCAAGTTTTTTGGGTTTTCTTTCCGGAAATCCCGGATTTAATGATATAAAAATAAAAGGATTGGAACTGGATATAGTTAAAAAGGAGACCCCAAAGATAGAAAGCAATGGTTCTTCTGTTCCGAAAGTTGTATTGACACCTAAACGTCCTCCCATAAATTTTATTTTTAAGAATATAAATATAGAAGATGCAAATATAAATTTTTTTGATTATGATGTGGATCCGCAAGGCATAAAAATAACTTTTAAAGATATAAATCTTAATATAGAGAATCTTCTTTTTGTTCCTGTTTCTATAATTACCAATTTTAACCTCAAAGGAAGAATCCCTTGGTCAGAAGATAAAAAAGATGGTAAAGTAGAATTAAATGGTTGGGTTAATCTTTATAAAAAGGACCTGCAGGCTTATTTAGAGATAAACAATATTGATGGGGTGTATCTTTATCCTTATTATCAAAGGTGGGTAGATTTAGAAAAGGCAAGGATTGAAAAGGCAATTTTAAATTTTAAAATGCAGGCTCAGGCTTTAAATAATGATTTAGTTGCTAACTGTACTTTGGAACTTTCGGAGATTGCTTTTAAGCCAAAAGGAGAAAATGAACCGGAAGAAAAGGCCTATCAGATTGCCAGAGGAGTTTTGGGCCTTTTAAAAGCAATAGATAAGGATAAGATAAGTTTAAATTTTACCATTCATACAAAAATGGATAAATTTGAATTTAGTCTGGAGAATATCCGTTTAGCCTTTGAGGATAAACTCAGTCAAGGCATAAAGACAAAAAAGATAAAATCTAATGATCTTTTAAGTTTACCTGCAGATTTTCTTAAAAATGCGATAAAAGGCACCACCGATATTACCAAAGTATTTATTGAAAGTACCGTAGAGATAGGCAAAACCATAACGGATATTTTTACCGGTCCGTTTAAAAAAGATAATGATAAAAATAAGCCATAGATGGCGAGCGTAGCTCAACTTGGATAGAGCACAGGACTGTGGCTCCTGGTGTTGCGGGTTCAAATCCCGTCGCTCGCCCAAAGATAAAAGATGGGCAAAGAACTTATTTTAGTAGGAGATAGGGTTTTGATTTTACCTGATGAAGACCAAAATCGCACCGATACCGGACTTTATCTTCCGGAAGGAGTAAAAGAAAAAGAAAAAGTCCAGTCAGGCACAGTAATTAAAGTGGGTCCGGGTTATCCTATACCTGACCCTTCTGCTTTAGAAATAGAACCTTGGCAGACACCTAAATTTGAGAACCGTTATTTTCCTCTTCAGGCAAAGGAAGGTGATTACTGTATATTTTTAAGAAACGCAGGGATTGAGATTGAATACGAGAAAAAGAAGTATGTGGTGGTACCCCATTCAGCAATCTTGGTTATTTTAAGAGATAATCCTTAAAAACATGAGTGAAATAAGCATCTATATTATTACTATTTTAATCAGTATTGTTTTAGGGATGATTCTTGTGTATATAAGTGGTCTAAGGCTACATCCGACAAAGGAGAAGATAAAAATGAAAAAAGAAGACTTGTCTCCTGAAGAATTAAAAGAACCTTTGGATTATAAGTTATTTGATGAGATAAATAGCGTAATTGGTTCTGCAGAGAAGAGTAAAGCGGTTGTGCGAAAAATAGCGGAAGTTTTTGAAGAGGAAGTTAAAAAGAAGATAGAAGCCACCTCCTCCGAGATTAAACAGAAATATGAAAGTTTAATTTTAGAGAAATCAAAAAATGAGGAAGTTGCCTGGAAGAAATATAAAGAGATCCTTTCTGAAAAGAGAGAAACCGAAGCAGTTATCCGTAGTATTGCTGAAGGTTTAGTGGTGGTGGATGATAAGGGAAATGTAATTATGATGAATCCTGCTGCCGAGAAACTTTTAGGCATATCCCACAAGGAAAAAATCGGTAAATCTATTTTAGAAGGTTTAAAAGAAGAACAGGTTATCTCTTTGGTAAAAGGCGCACCTGAAAAGGAGGGCAAAGAAATTGAAATAGTCAGCCCTAATGAAGAGACAAAAAAGATACTGCGCGCAAGTAGTGCGGTGATTGAAGATGAGAATGGAAAACCTGTGGGTATGGTTTCAGTTTTGAGTGATATTACCAAGCAGAAAGAATTAGACCGCTTAAAATCCAATTTTGTTTCCTCAGTTACTCATGAACTGCGCACACCCTTAGTAGCGATGGAAAAATCTATATCTTTATTACTTACCGAAAATATCCCGGAATCGCAACAAAGGGAGTTTTTATCTATTGCCCAGCGTAATCTTAAAAGATTAACCTCTCTGATTAATGATTTGCTTGACCTTTCTAAACTGGAAGCAGGAAAAATGGAGATAAAGCGCCAGCTCTGTTCTATTGAGAGTGTAATTGATGAAGCCATTTCCGGATTAAAGACCTGGGCAGAGACAAAATCTATACAGATTAATAAAGTAATTGAAGAGAACCTACCTGATGTAAATATAGACCCTAATCGGATTATTCAAGTCCTTACCAATTTAATCGGTAATGCTATTAAATTTACACCTCCCTCCGGAAAGATCACTGTGGAGGCAAAGTTTATCCGTACCGAGAATGAACTGGAGGTGGCGGTTCAGGATACGGGTATAGGGATTGCCAAAGAGGATCTTCCCCGTATATTTGACAAGTTCTTTCAAGTAGGAGAACGCGCTCCCACAGATATCAGTGGGACAGGAATTGGGCTTTCTATTGCCAAAGAAATTATCCAGTTACACAAAGGAAGAATCTGGGCGGAAAGCGAGAAAGGAAAAGGCGCCAGATTTATCTTTCGTTTACCTTTAAGTTAGAGTAAATCAATTAAAAAGGGGGAACGATGGAGAAAGAAAAAAATAAGATATTAATTGTGGATGATGAGGCAGATTTTAGACAACTTCTTAAATTTTGGTTAGAATCAAAAGGTTATGCAGTGGTGACTGCAAATAACGGTGAGGAGTCTTTAAAGAAGACAAAAGAAGAAAATCCTGATCTTATCTTTATGGACCTGCGTATGCCGGTGATGGATGGAGTGGAAGCGATAAAACGTATCAGAGAATTTAATCAAGAAGTTCCCATTATTGTGATTAGTGCTTTTGTGGAAGATCCCAAAGTAAAAGAGGTTTTAGACTACAATATCTCAGGAGAATTCTATAAAGGAGAGGAATTTGAAAAGAGTCTTGTGCTTTTAGAATCAGTATTAAGGACACATAAAAAATTAAAGAAATAATGCTCCGGGATAGAATTTTTGGATATTTTAAAGTTTTTTTTCACATCCCTTCTACATTAAGAAAAAAAATCTTTATTATATCTTCGCTAATTCTGGTATTATTCTTCAATCTTTATTATAGAACCTTTCCTTTTAATTTCCCCCATTTAAAGACAAGAGCAAAGAAAATTATTGTAGAGAGGATCTCGCAGGGTATTGCTTTTGAAGTATACAAAAAATTTCCCCAATTTAACCCCTTAGCCAGAGAAAGATTAACCAAACAGGCAATCTCTGATTATCTACGTTTTCATAAAAAAGATATAGAAAACCAAGTCGAGAAACTTTATTTCCAATTAAAGGACAGGTATCAGGATGAGAACAATAAAACCTATCTTTTTGAATTAGATTGCTGGCACTGGGCAAGGTATGTGGAGAATGTAGCCAAACACGGCTATCCCGGTGATGAAATAGTCTATAATGAACAGCGGGATTTATATATGACTGCGCCTTTGGGGTTTACTCTGTTATGGGATAGGTTTTTGTTTTATCTTTCTGCTTTTTTATATAAGGTTTTTTCTTTATTTAAAAAAATAGAGCTTTTTAGGTTCCTCTTTGGTTTGCCTTTGTTTTTTATATTTATCTTTATTATTTTGCTGTTTTTCTTCTGTTTTTCTTTTTCTGGTTATATCGGAGCAATTACGAGTTGTTTATTTGTGGGGCTGGCACCCATATTTCTTCCCCGCAGTTGTGCAGGTTGGTTTGATAAGGATATCTTAAATCTTTTATTTCCCTTTTTAGTAGTTTGGTGTTATTTATTGGCAATAGTTAATCAGAATTTCTTAAAAAAAATAACTTATATTTTGCTTTCTTCTTTCTGGATAGGTATATTTTGTTTTAATTGGACACACTGGTGGTTTATATTTTTTATAATTATTATCTATGGAATTTTTATGAGTGGTTTTTATACTATTAGGAATTTTTATAAGAAGGATAGTTTTTGGGAGGTTAAAAATCATCTTTTTTGTTTGTTTACCTTTGTTATTTTGAGCATTCTTTGGATAATTATTTTCTGCTCTACCGCTCCTTTGGCAAAACTTATTCAGCAATTGAAATTGGCAGTAATTTTAAATATCCCCCTGATGGGTTCTATCTGGCCAAATGTTTATTCCACTGTTGGTGAGTTAAGACCAGCAGGATTAATGGAGTTGGCAAGGCTATCCGGTGGAGAATGGGTATTTTTTATCGCGGTATTTTGTATTTTTTCTCTACTTTTAAGAAATATTGTCTATCCCGAATATAAAGGATTTAGGCGCGAATTAATAATTGTTTTATTTATCTGGTTTATCTCTATGTTTTTTGCCAGTATGCGGGGAGTAAGATTTGTAGTATTTTTGCTTATTCCCTTAGGTGTTTCTTTGGGATGGATGCTTAATGATGCTTATATATATTTTAAAGATAAAAAACAAAGTTGGTGGTTGAGGTTCTGGATTATTTCTGCATTTGTGGTTTTAAACATTTCTTTTATCCAGCAGGGTTATAAAGTAAGTACCACCCTTTATCCTCTGATGGATGATACCTGGTATAATGTGTTAAATCTGATTAAAGAAAAAACTCCCCAGAATACAATTGTAAATTCCTGGTGGGACTTTGGTGATTGGTTTAAAGTGGTAGCAAGAAGAAGAGTTATCTTTGATGGTCAAAGTCAGGATTCTCCTCAAGCCTACTGGATGGCTAAGGTTTTATTAAGTAAAGATGAAGAAGAAGCGGTAGCGATTTTAAGGATGCTTAATAATCGGGGAAACCAAGCTTTCGATATAATTAACGCTTGTCTTAAAGACCCGTTGCAGTCAGTTTTACTTTTAGAGAGTGTCCTTAAGGTCGATTCTTCAAAAGCAGAATCTATTTTAAAGCAATATTTACCTTTTTATGCGGTCAAACAGGTTATGGATATAATTTTTAGCCGTCCTACCAATGCCTGTTTCATTGTGGAATACACGATGCTTTCCAAAATGCCGGCGATTTCCTATTTAGGCAATTGGAATTTTTCTAAAATTTATATTGCCCAGAATATAAATCGTTTAGAAAAAGAGAAAATTGTGGAATATCTTAATAAAATGGGACATCATCCCGAAAAGATTCAACTTTTTTATCAGGAGGCATTTTTAATTAAGCCCAAAGGTTTAAATGATTGGCTTTCTGATAAATACTATTTTTATAGCGACTTACAGGAAGGTATTTTCAAAGATGAAAAGGTCTATTTTAATAATGGATTTGTATATGATCCCAAAGAGAATACGCTTACTTCTAATTTTGGTCAGATCCCCCGCAGTTTCTTTGTCTTAAAAGAGGATAGATTTGAAGAGATAACTAATAATTCGCCCAATGTAAGATTTTCTGTATTTATCCTACCTAGCTCTAATGATAAATATTACTGTTTCTTAGCTGACCGTGAGATGTCCGATACTTTATTTGTAAAATTATATTTTTTAAAAGGCAAAGGACTTAAGCATTTTATCCCTCTGATTATGGCTGAAGAGGGCAATAATTATATACTGGTATATAATATTGCTTGGTAGAGATGGCTGATTTAGAACTTTCCGTAATTTTACCCTGTTTAAATGAAGAGGAAACCTTAGGTATCTGTATTAAAAAGATAAAAGATGTTTTTTTAAAGGAAAATATCCAGGGAGAAATTATTGTGGTGGATAATGGTTCCACTGACCGCTCAAAAGAGATCGCTTTAAAGGAAGGCGTAAAACTATTAGAAGAAGAAATAAAAGGTTATGGTGCTGCTTATCTAAGAGGTTTAAAAGAGGCAAAGGCTAAATACATTATAATTGGGGATAGTGATGATACCTATGATTTTTACGAGATACCTAAATTTTTAAAAAAATTAAAAGAGGGTTATGATTTTGTCATGGGTTCCCGCTTTAAAGGAAAGATTCAAAAAAAAGCGATGAGTTGGTCTCATCGCTATATCGGCAATCCCATACTTTCGGGGATGTGCCGACTATTCTTTAAAACCAAACTTTCCGATATTCACTGTGGTATGCGTGCCTTTACCAAAGAGGCTTACGAAAAAATGAGTCTTTTAACTACCGGTATGGAATTTGCTACGGAGATGGTGGTATCCGCTTTGATGAATAATCTTAAGATATGTGAGATACCGATAAATTATTATCCTCGCAAGGGAAAATCTAAACTTATGCCTCTGGTGGATGCCTGGCGGCATATCAGGTTTATGCTGATGTTTTGTCCGATCTGGCTTTACTTTATCCCTGGATTTATCGGCTTAGTTTTTAGTTTGGGATTATTACTTCTCCTTTTAAGAGGACCTTTTTTATTCTTAGGACATTATTGGGATATCCATCTTATGATTTATTTAAGTGCTTTTTCTGTGCTTTTCTATCAGATCCTTAACTTAGGTGTATATGCTCATACCTATGCTTTAAGACAGGGTTTTTTAAAATACGATAAATTCACATTATTTTTTAAAAAACATTTTAATTTGGAAAGGGGAATAATTTTAGGAGGGATTATTTTCTCAATAGGATTTATTATAAGTTTAGCAATCTTTATAGAATGGCTTTCCAAACATTTTGGTGCATTATATAGAATAAGAGAATCTATCGTGGCGATGACCTTTATGGTTATTGGAATTCAAACCATCTTTTCCTCTTTCTTTATCAGTCTTTTATTTGTAGAGAAGAAATGAAATTATCCGTAGTGATTCCTATTCATAACGAGGAAAAACTGATAAGAAAAGTAACCGAAGATTTAATTAAAGAATTAGAGCTAAACCAGATTGATTACGAAATTATTTTGGTAAATGATAATTCTACGGATAGCAGTCCTAAAATTTTAGAAGCACTTTCTTGCGAGTACAAAAATATTAAGGTAGTCTCTTCAAAATTTCCTAAAGGTTTTGGTAGGGCAATCAGACAGGGATTAGAACATATAACCGGTGAAGTAGTAGTTATTTTTATGGGAGACGGTTCAGATGAGCCAAAAGATGTAGTAAGGTATTATGAAAAAATAAAAGAAGGTTATGACTGTGTATTTGGTTCGCGTTTTATAAAAGGAGCTAAAGTAAATGATTATCCCTTGCTTAAACTTATCTTTAACCGCTTAGGAAATAAATTTATTCAATTTCTCTTTCTTATCCCTTATAATGATGTTTCTAATGCTTTTAAAGCTTACCGTAAAGAAGTGATTGAAGCAGTCCAGCCTTTAGTTTCCCAGTATTTTAATATTACCGTAGAGATCCCCTTAAAAGCAATTATCAGAGGTTTTTCCTATGCAGTTATTCCGATTAACTGGCAGGGAAGAGAAAGCGGAGTGAGCAAATATCACATAAAAGAACTGATGCGCAAGTATTTTTTCTCTATCCTCTATGTATGGTTGGAGAAGATTTTACTTAAAGAGGAATTAAGAATAAAAACAGAATAATAATTGATTTAGATTTGGCAAGGATCGCTTTTATTCAAAATTTGGTTTACGAGTACTTAGGTACTATGTATTTATCTTCTTTGTTAAAGAAAAATAGACATTGTGTAGAAGTTTTTATTCAGAACTCAAGCGATATAAAAAACTTAATAAATGGAATTGATGAATACAGGCCTGATATTATTGGTTTTTATTGTACTACGGGTATATATCCTTGGGTTTTATATACCGCAAGTTTTTTAAAAAATAAATTCCCTAAGATAAAGATAATTTTGGGAGGACCACATCCCACATTTTTTCCTGAGATAATAAAAGAATCATCCGTAGATATAATCTGTAGAGGCGAGGCAGAGCTTGCTTTACTGGAGTTGTTAGAAAGAATTGATAAAGATAGGGATTACACTGATATCGAAAATCTTTGGATAAAGAAGGATGGCAAAATATTTGCCAACGATGTTCGGCCTCTTTTGGAGAATTTGGATAGTTTGCCTTTTCCAGATAGAGACCTTTATATTAAAAGATATCCTTTTCTGAATAAATCGCAAAAAGTTTTTATGGCAGGGAGAGGTTGTCCTTTTTCATGTTCTTTTTGCTTCAATGCCAGATTTAGAGACCTCTATAAAGGCAAGGGTTGTTATGTCCGATTAAGAAGCGTGGAAAATTTGATTAGCGAAATAGAATACGTTAAGGACAACTATAAATTAAATACGGTCTATATTCAAGATGATACATTTATACTTAATAAAAAATGGACCTTAGAATTTTTAAAAGAGTATAAAAAGAAGATAGACCTGCCTTTTATCTGTTTGATAAGAGCAGATTACTTGATGAGGAGGTCGTTAGTTTTTTAAAATACGCAGGTTGTAAAAATGTATTTTTTGGTGTTGAGACTGGTTCAGAGATATTACGCAATCAAATTTTAAAAAAAGAGATAAGTGATAAAAACATTTATGATTCGGCAAGACTTCTAAAAAAATACCGCATAAAATTTAGAACTTACAATATGTTTGGGATACCGGGAGAGACCCTTAATGATGCGTTTAAAACAGTTGAACTCAATATCAAAATAAAAACAGATTATCCCTGGAGTGCATTGTTTCAGCCCTTTTTCGGTACAGAACTGGCAGATTATGTTAGAGAACAAGGATTACTTGAGGGGGATGACTTTTGTTTTGCTCCATCTTTTTTTATGAAAAGCCATATTAAATTGAAAGAAAGAGAAGAGATAGAAAAATTGCATAAAATATTTTTTTTTGCGGTTAAATTTCCTATCCTATTTCCTTTGATTAAATATATAATAAGAAAAAAAATTATTTTACCCTATAATCTGTTATTTCTATTGGGATATCTATTTTCTTATAAGTATAGCGAAAGGATAAGTTGGTTGGAAGCATTCAGAATAGGTATAAATAATGCGAGAAATTTCTTTTTAGCAGGCATTATAAAGGATAATTAACTTAAGAGATATCAGAATTAGAAAGTGATATTATGAAAACCTACTCCCAGTATAAGAAATATGTATAATAAGTATAAGGAAAGCAAAACAAAAAAAAGGAGGGAGTAGGTTATGGATAATTTAAAAGAGAATTTCGAGTATTTTATGGGGATTGACCAACATAAAAAATTTTCTTCTGTAGCAGTAGTAGATAAAGAAGACAATCTCATCGAAGACAGAAAGCTTTACCATACTGATAAAAGAGAAATGCTTAATTATTTTAAATCTTTCCCTTCAGATAAAACAAAAGTAGTTTTAGAGGCAACAGGTAGTTGGTATTGGCTGGCTGATCTATTAGAGGAAGCAAATCTAAATACCATCTTAGCTCATCCTTATAAAACAAGGGTAATTGCAGAAAGTAAAATAAAAACAGATTCCCTAGAGAGTCGTTTACTTGCACAATTAAGTAGAACGGACCTAATCCCTCAAAGCTTCTTAGTCCCTAAAGAGGTAAGGTCATTAAGAATAGTAGATATAAATAGATTCCCTACACCTAAAAAACTATCCTCTTACATAGGTATAGTTCCTTCTATACATCAATCAGGTAATTTCAATCATACCGGTAAAATTACTAAACAAGGAAATAAATACCTAAGATGGGCATTAATTGAGGCATCCTGTAAAGCAATATTAAAAGATGGTTCTTTAAAAGCCTTTTATCAAAGAATAGAACAAAAGAAAGGTAAACAGAAAGCAAGGTTGGCTATAGCAAACAAATTAGCCCATATAATTTGGGCAGTATTAAAATACCAACAACCCTATAGACCATTAAAAGAAAAGATTTACCCTAGGCAAGCCCGGCAATTAATCTTAAGCCAGATTTAAGAGCCCGTTAAAGTGATTGGGAAGCCGGGGGTTGAATCAATAGACCGTGTGCTAAAAAGCACGAAGAGATGAATGGCTGAAACCTAAAAAACAAAAAGATTGACAAGGAGTAGGTTTTCAGAGATGAATAAATTAAAAACAGGTTTTTTTCTTTTTGTAATTATTCTTTTGGGTTTTAGTTTAAGGACATACAATCTTGATTTTCCTTCTATTGGCTATCATAATATGAAGGAAAATGAATACTTAAGTATGGCGCAGGAGATGCTTAATACGCAAGATTTTATTTCCCGCCGGATTTATTTTTATAATGCCTTTGAGGAAGACCCAAAGATGCGGATATACCCTCAGCTACCCTTGGTTACTTATCAGATCTTATTTGTCTGGAGATTATTAGGAGAGAATCTCTGGTCAGCCAGATTATTTAATGTTCTGTTTGGAATATTAAGTATCTTGATTATTTATCTTATGGGGGTTTTATTATTTAAAGAAAGAAAACCTGCCTTTCTTTCTGCTTTACTTTTGGCAGTAATGCCTCTGGCAGTTTTTTTCTCGCGCAATCTTCAACCGGAAAGCCCTGCTTTTTTCTTTATGCTTTTGGGAAATTTTTTGTTGCTTAAATATATCGTCAATTTAAATAAAAGGTATTTATTTTGGGCAGGATTTTCTTTTTCTTTAGCTTGGCTTTATAAATTCAGTTTCTTATTTGGAATTTTCCCTTTTATATTCTGTTTTCCTTTTAAGAACATATTAAGAAAAAAAAGGGAATTTTTTAAGACATTATCTGTTTTATTTTTTTCTTTTATCCTTATCCCTTTAACGGTTATCTGGTTAAAACATATCGGCCAGTGGGAGTTTCAGGAATTAAATAGGGTAAGGTTTTTTGAGATATTTACTCTTGATTACTGGATAAAGAATGGCAGGATGATCCGTTGGTATCTGATAGGTGAGAATTTCGGTTTGGTGTTTATTTCGTTGGCAGTTTTGGGAATTTTATTTGCTTTTAATAAGAAACAGAAGTCTATTCTTGAATATTATATTATCGGATGGACAGCTACCCTTATTCCCTACAGTATGGTTTTTTCTGATTATATAAACCAACACAATTACTATCAGATGCCTTTTTTAGGATTAATCTGTATTGCGGTTGTTTACGCCATAAAAGATATTTCTAATTTTATCGAGAAATTATTAAAACGTGATATATTTGTGTATATTAGTTTTATTGTTCTGATTTTAGCCATTCCCTTTATTAAAGATTCTCTAAAAAGGATGTTTGGTACAGTATTTATCGGTCAAGATGTAGCGGGTCAATCTTTAAAAGATTTTACTCAACCTCAAGAGAGGATATTTGTTTGCACCCATCATCAGGGTTATGCTATTGCCCGTTATGCCCAAAGGTATGTGGGTTGGACAGATAATTTGGAAGAATTTAAAAAGAATGAAGACAAATGGAACATAAGATACATCTGTTTTTATCCTGCAGAGTTCATCCATCTTTTAGCCCAAAAAAATCCCCCTCTTTTTGAATACATTAAAGATAACTATCATTTTAAAGAAGCAGGCATAACCCAAGAGCCACAACAGGTCTATTATCTTATTTTAGAGAAAGGCAAAATCCCGAATTCGCAAGATTTCTTAAAGAATCTTTCCGGCAAAATCCAGCTAAGGAATATCTATAAGTTATTTGGAAGGTATATTTTCTTTTATAGTTTAAGCTCTTAAAATATATGCAGGAATATCCATTTATTTCTATAATAATTCCCGTAAAGAATGAGGGTGAAATTTTAAAGAGATGTTTAAATTCAATTAAGAATTTAGATTATCCTAAAGAAAAACTTGAAATTATCGTAGCGGATGGGAATTCTTACGATAATACAAAAGAGGTGGCGGAAAGTTTTGGAGCAAAAGTAGTTTTGAATGAAAAAGAAGTAGTAGTTTCTGCAAGAAATGTAGGGTTTAAAGTAGCACAGGGAGATTTAATTGCTTTTACCGATGCGGATTGTACATTTTCTAAATTTTGGCTTAAAAATAGCTTAAAGTATTTAAATGAACCAGATGTAGCAGGGGTAGGCGGACCAACAATTTTACCTGAAGAGGCAACCACTTTTGAAAAAGCAGTAGATTGTTTGTTTGAGATAGCAGAGTTTTTATCTGCAACCAGCCACCGTAAAAATATAAAATTATCTAAAGAAACCGAAGATTTGCCCGGATGCAATGCTATCTATAGAAAAGATATTTTAGCAAGAGTTATGCCAGTTGAGGAAAATTTTTTAACCGCGGAAGATGTCTGGATGAATTACTGTATAAGGAAATTAGGATATAAATTTATCTATGCGGGCGATGTATTAGTTTGGCATCATCGGCGCAGTTCTCCAAAAAAATTCTTGCGCCAGATATACCGCTTTTCTATCGGTCGGCTTCAGGTAGGGAAAAGAAATACTAATTTACTTTCTATTTGGCATATAATTGTGGGCTCAGGATTTCCTTTTTTAGTGGGTTTTTTCTTTTTTTTCTGGATAACTTTTTTTCTTTTATTTTTATTTTCTTTTTTTAAAAAAAGAACTTTGTTTTTTTTCTTAAATTTTTTGGTCGTAGTTTTCCTTTTTCTTTTTGGCTGGAGTATAGGTTTCTGGCAAGAATTAATATTTCCTTTAAAAGATATAAAAGGTAGATAATGAAAATTACCTTTTTAATCCCTCCGGTATTAGATAAAACTTACGATGTGGATAGGTGTTTTGGTTGTAATTATGGGATTTATTTTTTACCGCTTCTGCCGGTTCTTTACTGTGCCACATTACTTAAAGATAAATATGAGGTAAGAATAATTGATTTCGCTGCTTTAAGAAAAAAAGAAAATGATTTTATTGATTTTATAGAAAAAGATACCTCTGATATCTATGTATTCTATTCGGTGTTTTTAAGCCAGAATACCGACCTTAAAGCAAGGGATTTAATCAGGCAGAGAAGAAAAGTAATTTTTGTTTTTTGCGGTCCGCAGGCAACCTATAATCCAGAAGCATTTTTAGATAAAGAGGATAGTTTTGCAATAAGGGGAGAGCCGGAATTTATCCTGAAGTTATTAATGGATGCTTTATCTAAAGAGAAGAACTTAGACGATATTGTGGGGCTTTCTTTTCGTAAAGGAAGAGAGATAATCCATAATCCTTCGCAGGGATTTATTGCTAATTTGGATGATCTGCCTATCCCTGACCGTAGCCTCCTTGATCACCGACCATATTTTAACCCCAAATTAAAAAAGACACCCCATACCGCTATGCTTACCTCACGGGGTTGTTTTGGTAAATGCACTTTTTGTGTACCTAATTCTTTGTCTTATGCTAGAGAATTAGAATATAAGAGGTATTATGGCAAAAAGCCTTTAGCCCGCCTACATTCGGTAGAAAGAGTGATTGAAGAGTTTAAACAGATAAAAAAAATGGGTTTTAAATCGGTTTCGGTTATTGATGATGAATTTGTTTGGGGAAGAGAACGTACGGTAAAGATATGCCAGGCAATAAAGGATTTGGGTTTAGAATGGTCCTGTTTAAGTAGGCCAGATATGTTGGATGAGGAGATAGTGAAAGCATTAGCAGAGGCAGGTTGTCGTTATGTGGATTTGGGAACAGAATCTTTCTGTGATGAAATTTTAAAAGATATAAAAAAAGAGATGAGCGCTGAGGATACGCGCAGAGCGGTAAAGCTTCTCAAAAAATATGGGATAGAGGTTGAGATAAATATTATTTTAGGTGCTTCAGACAAGGAGACAAAAGAGACGATAAGATACACCCTTAAAGAATTAAAAAAACTTAAGCCCAATTATGTTCTATTTAGTATTGCCAACCCTTTTCCCGGAACGGAATTCTATGAGATTGCCAAAAATAGAGGTTGGCTTTATTACGGTGATTATATTCCGGTTGATTCTGCAAAGAATTCTATTATTTCTTATCCCCATCTTTCCAAAAGGGATTTAGAGAATTTTATTGCCTATGCCTATATGAGTTATTATTTCCATCCGTATTTTATCTTTAAACAACTATCTAGCCTTAGCAATCTTAAAGACCTATTTAATAAAATTATTACCGCCTTAAGATTCCTTAATAAAAATTTTTTAAATAAAAAAGAAAGATGAGATTTCTCGATTTTTTTATAAAATTTTTTACAAAAAAGGCATTGACTATCTATTATAGTAGGTTTTTGGGTTTTATCTTGCATAATCAACTTTATTTTTTAAAAAAAGAACTTTGTGATTGTGAAAGTGTTTTGGATTTGGGTTGTGGTTGGCAGTCACTTCTTTTATATATACCAGTAAAGTTCTCTTTAGGGACAGACCTTTGGTATCCGTATTTATTAGAAAGCAAAGCAAAAAAGATCCACCGTTATTATATACAGGCAGACCTAAAAAAAGAAATACCCTTTAAGGATAATTCTTTTGATGCGGTTTTGCTTTTAAGTGTAATTGAACATTTAGAAAAAGAAGAAGGTATATCTTTACTTAATAAGATATCCCGGATTGCCAGAAAAAAAATTATTATTATTACACCCAACGGTTATCTTAAACAGATACATAAACCCGAGACTCCCTTACAGGCACATCGCTCAGGTTGGAATACAGATGACTTTAAAAAATTAGGATTTAAGGTAATTGGTTTGGGAGGTTTTAAGTTTTTTAGAAAAGACGTTCACTGTGAGGACCGCAACGATTATGTGGGACGTACCCTTTCTACTGTTAGATTTAAGCCTCGTTTTTTATGGCTTTTAGTGGCAGAACTTTCCCAGATAATTTCTTGGAAAATTCCTGAACTTTCCTTTGAGTTATTCTGCGTAAAATATAAAACAACAGAATCTCATCCATATCCTTAATTTTCAATAAAATATAAAATTTTCTATTGACAAAATCCTATATATATGGTATACATCTAAATTATCATAGTTATGATAGCTCTAATATTTAAAAATATATATTAACAGATGCCCAAAATAGATAAGGTCTATAATCGGGAAAAGATCATTTCTGCCAAAGAGATAGTCAACAAATATTCTATTTCCTATCAATCGGTAAATCACTATACTGATTTAGGCTTGCTTCCCGTATCCTTTAAAATAAGAAATGTACGGTTCTATGATAAAGCAGTAGTGGAAAGGAGGTTAAAGAAGATTAAAGAACTGATGAAAGAGGGGTATTCTTTAAGATTGATTCGTAAGCGACTAATTGGAATTTAATTTAAGTTAAAAGTTATTCTAAAATAATGACTTATTAAAAATGTTTAATATATTTTTAAAAAAAGAGGCTAATACAAAAGCCCAACTTATAAAAGTTGGGCTTTTTTATTTATTATTTTTAGGAATAAAAGATGAGTTATTTCAAGGTGTTAGGATTTTCTAAAGAACCATTTTCTACCAGCCCTGATCCGGAATTTTTTTATCTATCTCGGGAGCATGAAACTGCCCTTACGAATATATTGATAGAGATTAGATTAAAGAGAGGACTTTCGGTAATCTTAGGGGATGTGGGGACAGGTAAGACCACCCTTTCGCGTAAACTCATTCAGGAATTAAAGGAAAGAGAAGATCTTGTCTTTCATATAATTTTAGACCCCTCTTTTGCAAATGAGGAACTATTTTTAACTTATCTGGTAAGGAACTTTGAAATAGATATTTCCACAAAACACCAACCAAATATTTTGGATTTAAGGGAAGCAATTGAAAGATTTTTGTTCCAAAAAGGTGTAGCGGAAAATAAAACTGTGGTTCTCATTATTGATGAGGCACAGAAACTTAATGATTCTACTTTAGAGATTTTAAGGGTACTTTTGAATTACGAGACTAATGAGTTTAAACTTTTACAGTTAGTGCTTTTGGGACAACTTGAACTCTACTCTCATATCATCAATATTGCCAATTTCTTTGACCGGATAAGTTTTAAGTATGTTTTAAATCCCTTAGATTTTAATGAAACAAAAGAGATGATTGAGTTTAGAATTAGGCAGGCAGGTTATAATGCCAATATGCAACTTTTCTTAGATGAGGCGATAAAGGAGATTTATGAATACAGCAAAGGTTATCCCCGCAGAATTACTATGCTTTGCCATCAGGCATTAAAGACTTTAGTTTTAAAAAATAAATTTGTGGTGGATAAAGAGATTATTAGTGAGATTATTGAAACAGAATTAAAGTCAGGTTGGCGTAAGAAAGATATCGCATTATTTAAAAACAGTCTCTAATAAGATGAAAAAGTTTGGGATTTATCTTTTTTCTTTTGTGTTTTTATTTCTTTGGACACTTATACTTTATCAGACGATCAAGATAAATGAATTATCCAAAAGACTTATCCAGGTTAATATTCAGAAGAAAAACCTTGAAGATGAGGCAAGACAACTTAAGTTCAGTTATAATTCTTTAAAAGAAGAGGTTGATAGTTTAAAGAAGATATTTCTGGTAGAGAAAACTTTGGATAATATAGATGATAAAGCGGGGCAGAGTTCAAAATTTCAGATTATCTGGCCTGTACAAAATCCGCAGGTCAAGCAAAATAAAACAGTGGATGATAGTTCAATCTTGAGAATAAAAAATTATATAAAAGAAAAGGAACAAGAACTCATCTCTTTAAAGGATAAATTAGAAAAGGTAAACACCCTGATAGGGATAAAGGAAAAAGAAAATAACGATTTAAAAAATGAAAATGAGCGGTTAAAAAATGAATTAAAAAAACTACAGGATGAGCGTTTGGATTTAGAGACCCAGATAAACACATTAAAACTGGAGATCACTCAGAAAGAAAATGAAATAAAAAATATTACACAACAGAATTTAAGCTTACAGGACCAAATTAAACAATTAAATTCAGAAGTTTCTGCCTTAAACCTTAAATCCCAGTCAAAAGATCAAATTATTACTGAACTTAAGAAAGAACTGACACAGATTAAAGATAACCTTTCGGAGGTTAACCAGCAGAGAGATTCTCTTTCCTCAGAAAATAGCGATCTAAAAAAACAACTTTCTTCTTTAAAAATCCAATACGATAATTTGATTTCTGAAAAGAATATCTTGGAAGATAAGTTGAGGTCTTTGGAGACAAGTTTAAGCAGTAATGCTGCCCAAATTGGGAATCTCTCCAGTTTAGTGCAGGAAAAACAGAGCCAGATTTTATCTTTAGAGAATCAAATTAAACTTTTAAATCAAAAAAATGCGGATTTAGAAAAGGAGAAAAATTATCTTTTAGAAAAGATAAATTCCTATGAATCCCGTTTTGGTGGTTTAGATAAAGAAAAAGAAAAATTACAGGAAGAAATTTCTTTTTATCAGCAACAGATTCAAGATTTAAAAAAATCCAAAGAAGAATTAGCTTCAGAATTAAGTCAACTTAAGGCGAAATCTAATTCTGATGCGAAAAGGATTAAAGATTTAGAGGAAAAACTTAAAGAATTCGGTTATACTGATGAGACTACCAAGTCATTAGTAGTTAAATTGAATAATATGTTAAAAGAGAAAGATGTAGAGATTTCCAAATTAAAAGATGAAATTCAAAAGCTAAAACAGGGAGTTCCACAACCACGCGAGCAGGAATTAAGCGAAACAGATTCTGCGAAATTGAAAGAGAAAATCTCAACAATGTATAATAGTTTTTCAGAGTTTTTAAAGGAACTTGAACTTTTGACTTGGGATGAGGTGATGGACAAAGAGGAAGTGAGGGCTACCATTAAAAAGATAGAAAAGACCTTAAAAGATATGATGTCTGAAGAATTGGATACTCCAAAGGAAGAGTGAGCCAGAGGAGGTTTAAGTTTAGATTATGCCAATAGGGAAAGAAGAAAGTCCAGAAAAACAATTATTGCGTCTAATCGAAGAATCAAAGAAAGAGCCGAATTTAGTAAGTAAAGCAAAGGTATCGCGTCAAAAAAGGGGACTCTTTTCTTTTGATGTCTGGCAGGCACGGCTTCTTTTTTTGAAAGAGAAAATTTTCCAGAAGAAAAGAGATTTTTCTTTTGCCCAGGGATTTGAGATAAAATGGGTAAATAGTATATTGGAATTTTCTCTGTTTTTTTTAGGATTTTATCTGGTAAGTAGTGTTTTTTATGCATTTAATAATCTAAAAAAAATTCCGATAATCAATCCATCGGTAGCGCAGACTACCTTCAAGCAGATAGATTTTTTAGAAGGTTCGATTTTGAAGAAATCCAGTTCCTATTATGTAGAGAAAG
>Ga0207433_10003437_pt1 | contig 30578 bp, 23 predicted proteins | sample YelNatPaOPGAMG01_FD_187559 | JGI IMG/M metagenome (GOLD analysis project Ga0207433, IMG submission 187559) | Hot spring thermophilic microbial communities from Obsidian Pool, Yellowstone National Park, USA - OP-RAMG-01 (SPAdes) (version 3) | ecosystem: Environmental > Aquatic > Thermal springs... | reverse complement strand
CAGCCTGGCCTCGCTCCCGTCGGGGTTGACCACCACCACGTCGTAGGAGCCCGGCTCCGCGCCCCAGGTCACCAGGGCGCACTCGATGCGGCTTTCCGAGGTCACGTTCACGCCGGTGGCGGTGATCACCGCCGCTCCCTTCTCCAGCCTCGCCGCGGCCCCGGGCAGAAACCCGCTGCCCTCGATGGTGGCGTTGAGGGAGAAGGCGAGCTGTGAACCCTGGTCGGGCTGGATGGAGAGCACCGTAAACCCTGTGCCGTAGTTGAACTGCACGCTGTTGGAGGTCCCGCTGGAGGTGGTGACGAAGACGGGCACCCTCAGGGCGGTAGAGCCCATCTCGGGGGCCCGGCACACTATCTCGGTGTCCGTCCAGGACTCCACGGAAGCGGGCCTGTCGCCGAAGATGACCGTGGACCTCCCCTGGCCGGATCCGAAATTCGCGCCCTCGATGGTAACCGGATCGTTACCGCCTCCGGAGGCGGGGGAGAGGGAGTGGATGACCGGGGCCGGCCCCATGTATCCCCCATCCGTGGTGTGCAGTATCGTATAGCCTCCCACCGCCCAAGCCGTGTCGCCGTCCACGGCGCTGATGTCCGTCGTCTGCACGTGGGGATAGCTCAGGTAACCGTCCAGCTGGTAGCTCCAGCTCACCCCCCCGTTCACCGTCCTGGCGATGCCCGTGTAGGGAGGCCACCCGGCAGAAGAGGCCACCCAGATGTCCTGGGGGTCGAGCATCTCCGCGCCGCTCTGGGGTACGTAGATGCCGGCCGTCTGGGCGGGGCTGAGGGCGGTCCAGGAGGTCCCCCCGTCCGCCGTCTTGCGGCATTCCGGGTTGATCTTCACCGAGGGCCAGGAACCCTCCACCGAGGTGCCCCAGACCATGGCGTTTTGGGCGTCGCAGGCGGCTATGCGCCACCAGCTCCGGTCCGTGGGCCCGCTGGATGCCCAGTGGGCTCCCCCGTCGGTGGTCCGTAGGATGACCCCCGTCGTCCCGAGATACATGATCTCCCCTCCCGCCACCCAGGCGTTGGCGCCGTCCGCGGCGGCTATGCTGTACAGGTTATGGTGGTGGTTGAGCACCTGGACTTCCCAGCTGCTTCCGCCGTCCCGGGTCCTGATGATGAACCCCCTGTCCAGCGAGGTGTTGGGAAGCCCGCCCCCCACCACCCAGCAGTTGTTCTCGTCCACGGCGGCGATATCGTAAACGCAGTATCCCGGCTGGGAGGAGACCACGTGCCAGGTCGCGCCTCCGTCCACGGTGAGGAGGAGGGCTTCCTCCCCACCCGCCCAGGCCACTTGGGGACTGGCCGCCGCTACCGCCAGGAGGTTATTGGTGACCCCCGAGTCCTGGGGCCTCCAGGTCGCTCCCCCGTCGGTGGTCTTGAGGATGGTCCCCCCCAATCCGACCGCCCAGGCGGTGTCGGCGTCCGCCGCGGAGACGGAGAAAAGGATGGCGTTGGTCCCCGGATCCTGCAGGCGCCAACCCCTGGTAGGGGGCTCCAGAACGGTGAAGTCCACCTTGTTGGAGGTCAGGCCGTTGACGGTCACGCTGGTCTCCACGGTCCCGGGTGAAAGGCCGGAGGGGATCCTGAAAACTATCGAGTTGTCCTGCCAATCGAGGATGTTGTTGAGGGGCACCGTCTGGGCGCCCAGGGAAAGCCAGGAATCCTTCCCGTAGGATTCGGGGGAAGGCCGGCTCCCGAAGTTCTCCCCGCCTATGGAAGCGGTGGAGAGGGGATAGCCGGAGGCGGGGGTTATGGAGGTTATTTCCGGGACGGGAGGCGGCTCCGCCCCCCCGTTCACGGTATGGAGGATCCTTCCATCCGATCCGGCGATCCAGGCCACGTCGGCGTTCACCGCGGAGATGTCGTAGTAAGTGCGGAGGTCGGGATCCTGGGGCCGCTGGGTGGTCCAGGTGTGGCCCCCGTCCGTGGACTTGACGATGAGGCCGTTCTCGCCCACGGCCCACAGGGTGGATCCGTCGACGACCTCCAAGGCCTGCAGGCGGTGCAGGTAAGGGGACCCCGTTTCCGAGAAGGTCCAGGTGCTTCCCCCGTCGGTCGTCTTGTAGACCCGGTTTCCGGAAACGCCGTAGGCGGTGCGGGCGTCCAGTGCCTCCAGGTCCATCAGGGTGTCGCCGGTCCCCGTGGACTGGTTCTGCCAGGTTCTCCCTCCGTCCGTGGTTTTCAGGAGGAGCCCGTTGTTGCACGCCACCCAGGCCGTGTCGGTATCCACGGCACACAGGTCGTTCAACGGTTCGCCGGTGGGAAGCACATGGGTGGTCCACGTTCTCCCCCCGTCGGTGGTCCTGCGCACCTCCCGCCGGTAATCGCCGAGGGAGGACACCCAGTAATTGCCCGCCACCCAGGCCACGGATGCGTTCACCGCGCACACGTAGAAGGGGTAGAAGTTCCTTCCCAGGCTCAACTTGGACCACGTGTTTCCGCCGTCGCTGGTGCGAAGGAGGACCTCTCCCGCCACCCAGGCGGTTTGGTGACTGACCACCGAGAGGCTGCGCAGTTCCGCGGTCACCCCCGAGTTCTGGGCCCTCCAGGTCGCTCCCCCGTCGGTGGTCTTGAGGATGGTGCCGTTGTACCCGGTGACCCAGGCCGTCATCTCGTCGACCGCCCCCACGGCCATGAGATGCACCATGGTCCCCGGATCCTGGGGGTACCAGCCCTGCGGCTCCTCCGCCAGGCTGGGCGGGCTCGAGGTCAAGGGCTGGACAAGGAAGACGAGGAGCGCTAAGGAGAGAAAAAGCGAGAAAAAGGTTTTATTACGCGCGCGGGCCATTTTTTCACACCCCCCATCACCGGCAATCCCCGAGAGCCACGCCGCCTCGAATCTGGTTACCGACGTGTTAATTTATAATATAAACGAATATTTCTTCTTGTAAAGTATATTTTGTGCCGGGATGACAGGGTGGTCTCTCCACCCACTCGGACCACCGAACCGCCTACTGAAAGGTGCGGCATCTTATGGCGCCCGACCCGCTCGGGGACTCGCCACTCGCCTGCCACGGGGCATCGCCCGCCCCTAACCGCCGGCGGAAATCCGTTCCCGGGGAACGCGCCCGGCCTCAGCGGCGCGTGTTCCTCGTCATCCCGCGGTGCTTTACGGCCGCATGGTGAAGCTGTTGATCCTCCTCCGTGGAGGTTCCGCTTCAGCCCCCCAGACGGCGGATGAACTCCACGCAGCGCCGGACGATGAGGTCCTTGTCGTAGTCCAGGGTGGCCACGTGGTAGGAGTTCTCCAGCCACACCAGCTCCTTGTCCCTCGAGCTCACGTGGTCGATGATGTAGGGACCGTTGGCCGGGGGTACCACGTGGTCCTCCCGCGAGGTGAAGACGAGGATGGGGGCGATTATCTTGGGCAGGTCCCTCCTGGTGACCTTCATCAGTTCGTGTAGCTCGGCGGCGGCGCGCACCGGGACCTTGTCGTAGCAGAGCTCCTTGGAGTCGGGGTCCTTGATGTCGCTACCCACGCCGGGGATGGTCTTCAGGACGTATTTGAAGATCGGCGTCAGGGGCATGAGGGGGTTGAGCCTGGCCACGGCGGCGTTGATGGGCATGAGCCCGGCCACCCGGTCGGCGTACTTTTCTCCGAGGTAGCAGGTGATGGTGCCCCCCATGGACAGTCCGGTCACGAAGACCTTTTCGCAGCGCTCCAGGAGGTCCCGGAGGCCTTTCTCCGCCTCCCCGGTCCATTCCTCCCAGGTCCGCCCGGCCATGTCCTCCACGCTGGTGCCGTGCCCCGGGAGCCGGGGGCCGAGGACCGTGAAACCGGCCTCCGCCAGGCCCTCTCCCAGAGGGCGCATGCTCTGGGTGCAACCGGTGAAGCCATGCACCACCAGGACCCCCGTCTTTCCTCCCTCGAAGCGGAAGGGCTGCGCGTCCGACCACACTTCCTCAGGCATTTTCCACCTCCCTTTACTCTCGCCGCGGTGCGCGAAGAATAGGCCGCAGGGGCACTTCTTCGTATCGGGACCCCCCTGGTTATTGAGCATCCTCTCCTTCCGCGGCCGCTTCACGTCTCCCCGGCCAAACCCTTGATCATTACCCCGCCCCAACCGGTGAAGGACGTCCTCGAGGGCGTTTTTCGCTCATTCCTCGAGTACCCAGTCCAGGCAACGTTCCACGGCGCGCCTCCAGTAGAGGCGCATGCTCCGCGCCCTCTCCGCCGCCGAGGGATCGGGAAGGGCTTCGCGGTCCACCCTCCAACGTTCCTCGATCTCTTCCAGGTCCTTCCAGACACCGGTGGCCAGCCCGGCGAGGAGCGCTGCCCCCAGGGACGTGGTCTCCGAGACCACGGGCCGGCGCACGGGAACGCCCAGGAGGTCGGCCTGGTACCGGAGGAGCATGTCCATCACGCTGGCCCCTCCGTCCACGCGGAGTTCCCTGAGGGGAATGCCCGTCTCCTCCACCATGGCCTCCACCACGTCGCATGTCTGGAGGGCCATGGACTCGATGACCGCCCGGGCCACGTGCGCCCGCCCGGTGCCGCGGGTCATGCCGATGAGCAGGGCGCGGGCGCGGGGATTCCAATAGGGAGCGCCCAGCCCCACGAAGGCGGGAACGAAGTACACCCCTCCCGTGTCCTCCACCCGGGAAGCCAGTTCCTCGATCTCCGAGACCTCGGATATGATCTCCAGCCCGTCGCGCAGCCAGTTCACCGCCGCCCCGGTGATGAAGATGGACCCTTCCAGGGCGTAGGTGGCCTCGCCGCCGATGCTCCAGGCCACGGTGGTGAGAAGCCCTTTCCGGGAGAGGGTGGGACGCTCGCCGGTGTTCATGAGGACGAAGCTTCCCGTGCCGTAGGTGTTCTTGGTCATCCCGGGGCGGAAGCAGGCCTGGCCGAAGAGGGCCGCCTGCTGGTCCCCGGCCATACCCGCCACCGGGGCGGCGATGCCCAGGAAGGAGTCGGGATCCGATTCCCCGAAGAGGCCGCTGGAATCCTTGACCTCCGGGAGCAGGGAGGTGGGGATCCCGAAGATGCGCGCCAGCTCCTCGTCCCAGGAAAGGGCGTGGATGTTGAAGAGGAGGGTGCGGCTGGCGTTGGAGACGTCGGTGGCGTGGACGCGGCCCCCGGTGAGGCGGTAGAGGAGCCAGGAGTCGACGGTCCCGAAACACAGTTCCCCAGCCTGGGCTCGCCGCGCGATGTCCGGCTCGTTCTCCATGACCCAGGTGAGCTTGGTCCCCGAGAAGTAGGGGTCCAGGACCAGCCCCGTCCTCTCGTGGACCTCCTCTTCCAGCCCCTCTTCCCGGTACCGGGAGCATATGTCGGCGCTGCGCCGGCACTGCCAGACGATGGCCTTGCGCACGGGTTCACCGGTCTCCCGGTCCCAGATCACCGCCGTCTCCCTCTGGTTGGTGATGCCGATGGCGGCCACCTCCCCGGGCTGGATTCCGGCCCCCTCCAGGGCGCGGCGCACGGTGTCCACCGTGCATTCCCATATCTCCCCGGCGTCGTGTTCCACCCAACCGGGGCGGGGGTAATATTGTGGAAATTCCTGGGAGTGGGCGGAGACTACCCTCTGGTCCCGATCGAAGCAGATGCACTTGGTCCCCGTGGTCCCCTGGTCGATGGCCAGCACGATCATACCGACCTCCTTTTGCGCCCTGCCGGCTTACACTTGGCGCCCGCCTTGGCGGGTCGTTTTTCTACGGGGGCACCCGGTCTTGGGCGTCTTCCTGTCGGGCGCGGTCATTCTTCCCAGCCTTCCTCTCCCTCTTCAAGACCCAGCGGAACCTGGGATCCCGTCCCCTCCTCCTCGGCTTTCTCCGGCCCGCCCTCCTTTCGGAAGCCGGGAGCCCCCGGCCTCATGTCCAGGAAGCGTTTCTCCCGTCCCTTGGTTTCCAGGCCCAGCCTCTGGAGGAGACGGGGGAGGCTATGGAAGACGATGCGGGTGGGAGCGACCTCCACTTCCTTCTGCAGGAGATCGTAGAGCTCGCGTTCCAGGTATTTCCTGGAAACTCCTTCCGCGGGGGCGATGTGCAGGTGCAACTCGTCGAGGTCGTAAGGGTCGTCGTTGTGCTTGCGGATCTCCAGTTGCCATTCCAGCACGTCCTTGTGCCCGGAAAGCAAGGGGTAGAAGGCGTTGAGGTCCACCAACGTCCCCTTCAGCTTGGTGAGCTCGAACTCCTTGTACTCGGAGGTGCGGTTGATTTCCATCCCCAGCCGGGGAAGGGAACGCCCGCAGTAGGGGCATGGCTCGTGGACCACCCCACCCTTGACCAGGTCGCCGGTGCGGAAGCGCAAGAGCACGCTCCCCCGCCAGTCTATGTTGCTGTACACTATCTCCCCGTCCCGGCCCTCTTCCACGCGGGAGCCGGTTTCCGGGTCGATTATTTCCACGTATTCCATGTCCGGAAAGAGGTGGTATCCGGAGCTCTCCTCCCGGGAAAGGGCCGAGGCGCGGCACTCGCTCCAGGCCACCCGGCCTTCCGTGAACCCGTAGGTGGAGATGACCGCCGGCCGCTCCGAGCCCACTTTGCCCAAAAGCTCGAGCATCTTGCCCTTCAAGCCGGGAGGAAGCCCGTCCCCTCCCAGGATCACGGTGTGCAGGCTGGAGAGGTCGCGCCCTTCCCGGGCCGCCAGGCGCAGCAGGTGGTAGGCGTAGCTCGGCGTGGCGGTGAGCACCGTGCCCCGGAGGCGCTCCAGGGCCTCGAGAATGCGCTCCGTGCCCAGTATGCGTCCGCCTCCCGTGTGCAGGGCGGGCATCCCCACCGCCTCCACGGCGAAGTAGGTCATCCAGAAGGCCAGATGGGGAGCGAAGGGAAAAGCGTTGATGACCATGTCCCGCCGGTCGAGACCCGCCAGCTCGAAGATGCGCCTCCCGGCTTCCCGCAGCCTCTGCAGGTCGTAAGGGGTGTAGAGGATGGGAGTGGGAAGGGCCGTGCGGCCAATGGTGAAGTGGTAATGCACCGGCGAGAACTCATGGTGCAGGAGCCTCGCGTAGCCCTCCTTCCCGCGGGTAAGCCTGAGCAGGCGCTGCCGCCAGCGTACCGCGGCGCGGGATTTCGCGCTCTCCCCCTCCGGCCTGAGCACGAGGTGGAAGGGAATCTCGGGATCCTCGGGGAGGGGTGCGATGTCCGCCTTGGTGGTGAAAGGTATGCAGGACAGGTCCTTCAGGGTCTTTATGACCCCGGGCTTGATGCGGTTGTAGTCGAAGAGCTCCCGGTAGTAGGGGCTCATGGGGTAGACCAGCTCGCGTATGAAACGGACCAGGTGTTGCTCCTGCGCCGCCAGGTACTGCCTGGGCGGCAAGTGGTCCCAGAAGGTCTTGGGCATCTCCCTTCCTCCCCTTTCCAAGTGCTCGGACCCGGATGTGCGCTACTCAAGCCTCGCCTAACGATACTACCATGAAAGGGTGGATCGGCGAAGGAGCGATGATTTCCCTGCCGGGATCGGAGGAGGTCAAGAGGTGTTCGGGAAACGTTCCGGCAAACGGAGGCCAGATCCGGGATCCGAGAGGGTGAGAGGTCCTCTTGCCCTCTACGGGCAAAGTGCTAAACGGAGCGCACGTTTCGCGAATTCGAACCCCGATCCCATTCCCGCACGGGGCGCGGTGGATGCCAGGTGAGGAGACATGATCGCGAGGAAACAGGCGGGGCATGGCCCCGTTGGCGCGAGGCAGGCCCTCGCGGGTGCGGAAGGGGAGCGGGCGTGCGGACCGAGGTTCGTTTGCCACCCGTGAGGAGGTCGTGAGGCTTGGGGGATTGTTCGCCGTGAAAAAGGAAGAGCCCCGAGGGGCTCTTCCCACCGCATGACGCAAGTGGCCGACTGGGATAAGCCCCCGCGGCGGAAGGCCGCGGGGGCCTCGTACAGCAGCCCTCCGAGCAGTGAGCCACCCTTGGTACCATGAAGCGCTTCACCTCTCCACCTCCTTCCCCCTCGCTCTCGGGTTCAGCGCCCTACCTTCACGCCTGACCACGCTCATCTTCTCCCCGAGGACGCCCCGGTCATACCCGGCTCGGCATTTTACCCCGGGGTATTTTTATTTTACCTCCCGGATCCTTCAGCCCTCAGCCTAAGCCGTAATGTATCTCGCATTCCCCAACCACCCCGTTCTTGCGGACTTCCCGCAGCGTGGCCTTCTTCCCGGATACCCGGGAGATGGAGAACAACCCGGTGGGGATGATGGGGCAGAGGGTAGGAGCACCCTCGCGGCGGAGCTCCTCGTTTCCGTGGCAGATGTGGCATCCTCGCACCTCGACCCTCAGGTCGTCGCCGTTGCCCTCCACCTTGACCTGCTCGCTGAAACGCAGGTCATCACGAAGGTATTCCTCCAGGGCGCGCCGAAAATCCTCACCTTCCAGGCGGGTTGCAGCCTTCCTTTTGAAATCCTCCGCCCATTGCGAACCGATGCGGGATTTGACCTTTTCCAGGTCCCCGGCCAGGGACTTGACCACCGCGCGATGATATTTTTTCACGAATTCACGGTCCACTTCTGGCATTTCGCCGACCTCCTTTCTCTTTCCTTCCCCGTGTCCACGCCTTGCATGCCGGGCCCCGGGGGAGGGAGGGACAACACCCGCTTCGCGCCGGGGCCTTCCCTTTCCGTGCCCTCAAACCATGCGCACCGCCCCCCGGTCGCAGGCGTGGGAACAGTTCCCGCAGAGCCGGCACTTCTCGAAATCGATGCCCACCCGGCAGCCTGCGCCGTTCCCTTCTCCGCCGCGCAGCACCTGGAAGGCTCCGTGGGGGCAGAAGCGCGCCGCCTTGCACTCCTCGCACTTCTCGGCGATATCGCATCTCTCCACGTCGATCCAGGGCATCTTGTTCCGCATATCCGTCACCTCTTATGCCTATGGGGGTATTTTATCCACGCTTCCGCGCTTAGCCGATGATGCAGGTCATAATCCCCGCGTTTGCGTTTCCGGCGGGCGGCCCGTCGGTCGCCGGAGGGATTCCGCGGAGGTCTTAAACCTCCGCCCGTATTCCGCCAGGAGTATCGCCGGGGCGACGGCCCGCGCCGGAGATACCCGGAGGTTTAGATTTTTCGTGGATGTGGTAAATTATATTCGGGAGAAGGAAGAGAAGAGAGGGAACATCAGCTCCCGAGGATAAGCGAGATTGCGGGGTTCTCCGCGGCGAAGGCAGGATCAGGCTTTTCTCGGGAGCTGTTCCATTCCCTTGAGCGTGCCGCTCGGGGAGCGCAGGTTCTCGGACCTTCTTTCAACCCCAGTCTTTTTTCTGTCTCGTTTTGTTCCCTTCCCATGTTAAGCCTGGTCATGGCCGGTGTTTTATGACCTGGATCATCCCTTTCTGCCGAGCGCCTTCCCGCGGCCACCGGGGAACCCGGCATTTCCCGGGCCGCCCCGAGGGAGGTTTTCCGCTGTCCTTACGCCGTGCCTCTCCCCGGATGAGAAATAGATGGGATCGCGGTTTTCGGGGTTCCGGACAGGCACATGGCCCTCAACCCAGGGCCTCCCGGAGTATGCCGATCAGGTCCTCCAGTACCGTTTCCCTGGGATTGGAGGAGCGCATCCGCGTGTTCAGGAAGGCCTCCGCGGCCAGGGATTCCACGCTGCTCGCCGGTACCCCCAGGTCGCCTAGGTTTCGGGGCAGGGGGAGGGCGGCCAGCAGGCCCTCCACGGCCTCCACCGCCTTTTCCGCCGCCCGGAGCGAGGAGAGCCCGGAGATTTCCATCCCCATGGCCGCCGCCAGCTCCCGGTAAGCTTCCGGGGCGGCGGGGAGGTTGAAGCGCATGACGTGGGGGAGGAGCACGGCGTTCGCCACGCCGTGCGGGATTCCGAAACGGGCTCCCAGGGCATGGGACAGGGCGTGGGCCAGCCCCAGCCCCGAGGCGGTGAAGGCCATTCCGGCCAGGAGGGAGGCCAGGGACATGCAGTGGCGGGCTTCGGTGTCCGAGCCGTCCTGGCAGGCCCTCTCCAGGTAGGCGGAGGCCAGCCCGGCGGCCTTCAGGGAGAAGGCACGGGTGGGCTCCCAGGCCCTCCGGGAAACGTGGGATTCCACGGCGTGAGTGAGGGCGTCCATCCCCGTGGCGGCGGTGAGTTCCGGGGGCATGGTATAAGTCAGGCAGGGGTCCACGATGGCCAGCACTGGATATAGATACTGGCTTACGATGGACATTTTCTGGCCACGTTTTCCGCCGGATATCACCGCTACCCAGGTCACCTCGCTCCCCGTCCCCGAGGTAGTAGGGATGCATACCAGGGGTTTGGCCCGGCCTGGGACGCGCCCCACCCCCTCCCAGGAGGCTATATCTCCCTCGTTGTTCAGTCGCGCGGCGATGACCTTGGCGGCATCCATCGGGCTTCCCCCGCCGAAACCGATGACGAAGTCGCAGCCTTCCTCCCTGGCTTTTGTCACCCCTCTCTCCACCGTTTCCACGTCGGGATCCGATTTGACCTCCGAGAAGAGGGAGACGGAGATCCCCTCCCGGGTCAATATTCCTCGCAAGGTATCCACCACGGGCATGGATGCGGTGGGGCCGTCACCGGTGACCACAAGGGCGTGCTTGCCGAAGCTGCGGATGAAGGACCGGATTTCCTCGAGCGAGCCTTCGCCGAACACGATTTGGACCGGGAAACGCAACAGGTGCACGGCCATCTCCTCACCTCCACCCCGTGGCCTTCCCTCGTCGTCGCAGGGGGAATGTGGCCACGGCATGGATGAAACCCGCATGCCTCCGAAAAGGACATTGTGGTTATCGTCCGGTCCCCGTGAGGGGTTTAGCAAGGGCGGGCGGGAACCCGGCCGCGATGGGGGCCGGGAAGGTGGAGGAGCGGCGGGACTCGAATATCTTTACGGGGCAAACGAGAAGGTCCCAGGGGCGAAGGGGCTCTTCGTCGACCCCGTCCCTTGCCGCGATGCCGGGTAATATAGGAAAGAGGGCCATTTTCTATCACATGCCGGACGAAGGGGAGGAGGACGATGAGAGAGAGGGAAGATAGTGGCGTCCTCCGCGCATCCTTGCTCCTGGACGGGGAAGACCGCATTCTGGAGGGAAACCGCGACGCGGAAGTCTTTCTGGAAAGACCCCTGGAGGAGGTGCGCAAGGTCTCCCTCCGGGAGGTCAATCCCACCCTACACGCCGCCCTGAAGGACCTGCTGGCCAAGACCAGGCGCGGGCGCGGGGTGGAGAACTACGCCATGGCCTACAAGCTCGGAAAACACCTCCTGCGCCTGAACGTCTCCATCTCCCCCTATCCGCTGGAAGCCCTGGGGAGCACGGGCAGCATGGTGAGCATCGCCACCACCCTACCGGGCGGTGCGGGAAAGGTGCCTCGCCCGCAGGGCTCGCAACTCTCCATGCTCGTCACGGAGGCCGTGGGGGAGTTAAGGACATTCCTGGACAGGATGGTGGACCCCGCTTTCCTCCTCGACGACCAAGTGGGCATCGTCTACGCCAACGCGGCCATGTGCCAGGCTATGGGGCATGGTACGGATGAGGTGCTGGGAAGACCCCTCTCCTTTTTCCTGGCCCACGAGAGGTCCAAGAAGACGGTGGAATACCTGGCGGAGACGGTGCGCGCCACTCCCTGGAGGGGAGAACTGGAGTTCAAGCGTCCGGAGGGGACCGTTTCCGTGGTGGCGGTAACGGTGATGCCCTGGGAGGGGGGCGGGGAGGTGGCCATGCTGGGCCTGGGAAGGAACGTCACCTCCGAGGCCCGGATGAAGAAGGAGCGCAACGAGGAGCTGCGGCGTTTGTGGAGTCTCCTGGAAAGCGCGCGGTTTCCGCTTATCTGCTTCACGCCCGATTACCGCGTCACCCTTATCAGCTCCACCGCGGAAGAGCTGCTGGGCATGCCGAGGGACAGGGCCATAGGGACCGTCCTGGAAGAGCTCTTCCCCGCCGAGGCGAGGGACAGGGTGAAGGCCCTGGTGGAGGATGCGTTGGCCTCGGGGGAGGAGAGGGAGGACACGGTCACCCTGAAGTCGAGGCGGGCGGTCAAGGAGCTGAGGATGGCGGTCAGGCACGCGTACCAGGTCAGGGGCAAGACCCGGGAATACGCCCTTGTCTTGCAGGAGGCGAGCGGGCAAGCGGGTGAGCTCGAGGAGCTCCGGAAGAGGGTGGAAGCCCTCGAGCGATACCGGGAGATCATGGAAAGGGCGGCGGAGAGCGCGGACTGGGAGGGATTTCTTGGTTATTGCCTGGAGCTTGCCGGGGAAACGGTGGGTTACGAGGCCGGGGCGGCGTTTCTCGTGGATGAGGGACTTGCCACCCTGGAGGCGGTGCGTGGGCTGGAGGAGAAGGGCCTGGAACCCTTCCGCAGCGTCAGGCTGCGCCAGGGATACCAGCGGCAGTGCCGCGAGGAAGGCCTGTTCAGGGTTAGCGTCCATGGAGGGGTCCCCCGGGAGGGGTGGGAGGAGATGGCCTCCGTGCTGGAGAGGCCAGACCAGCTGGCGGAGCTTCTGGGGGAGAAGAGATGGCGATCGCTAGTGGTGATCCCCCTCAGGGCCGAGGGAACGGTTGTTGGCGCCCTGGTCCTGGTGAACCCCCGGGAGAAGGCGGGCGAAGGGGAATGGAAAAAACTGGAAGCAATGGGAGGGAACGCCGGGGAAGCGGTGCGGGTGATGCGCACGCGCCTGGCCCGTCGCGGGGAGGCGGGAGGAGGGGCGGCCATCCCTGGACCGGGCGAGGCGGAGGAAGGCGGGCCGGCGGATCCTGGTCGGGTAGAAGGCGGGTTTCCGGGTGCGGGCCCTGCCGGAGGTAGGTCCGCGGGCGGTTCGGACCGCGGCGAGCTCCTCGGCGGAGGAAAACACGATTACCTGCAGATCGCCCGCCTTTCCAGAGAAGGCGAGGATCCTCCTGACCTCCTGGCTGCTCCGGGCGAGGTCCCCTTCCCCAGGGCGGTTCTCTCTCCCCGGGGCATCGACCTGGCCTCCATGGTCAAGGATCTGAGGGATTATTATGCGCGGCGCGGGAGGGGAGGGGAGATATTCCTCGAGCTGGAGGACGACCTTCCGCGCTTGCACGCCGACAAGAGGTTGCTCAGGGAAGCCCTGATGTGCCTCCTGGACAACGCCTTCCGGTTCTCCCCTCCCGGCAGCCCGGTGGTCCTGGGGGCTGAGAGGTGGGGAGACGAGATATTGCTGCGTGTCGAGGACCAGGGGCCCGGCATGCCGGAGGAGGTGTTAAGGGAACTCTCCCGCCCGGAGACGGTGGAGGAATCGGCGGAGAACGCGGGGAGGCGGGCCAAGAGCCTCTTGGTCTGCCGCAGGTTCGTCCGGTCCATGGGCGGGGAGCTTTCCTTCAAGGCCATGCCGGGCGAGGGCACGGTGGCCTATATCCGCATCCCCGTCCTTCCCTTTATAGGCGAGGTGTCATGAGTGCCGCGGCCGCCCTTCCGGAGGTGAGCGTCCTGGGGGTGTGCGGAAGCCCCGTCAGGGAGGGCAACGTCGCCGCGCTATTGGAAGCGGCCCTGCGCGGCCTCGATGGGATAACCGGGGTGAGCTGGGAGGTGCTCCACCTCGCGGACCTGCGGGTGGAAGATTGCGTCCACTGTAACTGGTGTTTGCGGAACCAGGAAGAAGGACGGCGCTGTTCCAGGAAGGATGACATGGAAAAGGTGTATCCCCGGGTGGAGTCCTGCGATGTGCTCCTCCTGGCCACCCCCGTGTATTTCGGGCGCCTCTCTGGTCACCTGGCGGCCTTCATCGACCGCATGCGGGTCTACGTGCATGGCAACCTAACCGCGGGGAGGTTGCGCAACAAGGTGGGAGGCGCCCTGGCCGTAGCCTGGTTCCGCATGGCTGGCCTGGAGATGACCCTGCTCACCGTGCACCAGTTCTTTCACGCCGTGAACATGGTCATCGCCTCTCCGGACCTCGGACTGCAGGGGGGAACGGCCTTTTCCTCCCTGGAGGGCACGGGCAGAAGGGAAGGCGAGGACAGGAAGCTGGTGCTCCGCGACCACCTGGGTGTGGTCAGTGCCGTTTCCACCGCCCAGCGGGCGGTGGAGCTCGCCCGCCTCCTCAAGGCCGGGGGGGAAGCCCTGTCCGGTCAAGCCTGGCCTTGAACGCGGGCAGGCGAGGACTGGCTCCCGCCCTCCCCGCGGGGGACAGGCCAGGCGGACCCGAACTTTCAGCTACCTCGGCTTTCGGCCTGACTTCGGACCCCTGCGGGGGAGCCTTTTCGCGGTTCTCCGGTGAACCGTCGCCCGGACCGGTGACGCGGTGTCCGCAGGAGTTAAAAGAGAAGCGCTACCTGCCGATAGATCATGCGTTAAACCGGTTAGCCTTCGGCGTTAGTGGAGGGTGGGGCTTCCGGCATGCAGCTATGACCTGGGATTTGGAGGTATGGCCATGGAACTCTGTGAAGGTTGCGGACTCCCAGTATTCATCGGAAAGGAGCATAGGTGGGAGCCGAACGGGGTTATCTCTCTCACCAGGTCTCCCCTGAATCGCATGGTTTTCTTCGAATCGGAGACCATAGACGGGGTGATAAGCGGCATCGAGAAGTTGATAGGCAGGCCGGTAGCACACATCGTCGTGGAGAGTAGGGCCCGGGAAACGAAAAGGTACATGCAAAGGATACTGGGGGAGGAGAGGAGTTTCCGCGAGGCGCTTGAGGAGGGCTGTGCTCCCGAGGAGAGAGAACGCATCATGGCGAGAGCGAGGGCCATAAGCGTGTCCATGATGGATATCGGGAAAGCTTACGGATACGGGGAGGGCCGACTGGGCGAGACCTGGGATGCCGGAGACCCCTATCCCTGGCGGGAAGAACTATACGTACATCCCTATTCGGTGTATTTTGCCGCGGCCGACCTCCTGGGAACGGTGGAGGTGTTCGAGAACCGCGAGATGTGGGTGAGGTACGAAGAGCTAGAGGAGGGCTATTACCGTTTCCGGGCCTTTCCGGCCAGCCATCCCGTGGAATTGAAAGAACGACTGCAGAGGAGAAAGAGGTATCCCTTCAAGCCGGGGACCATGGAGTACGAGAGATGCGGGGTTTGTGGAGTCCCCGTTGAGATATCAGGCTACGAGTGGGACACGGAGAGAGGAGTGGTGGTCCATCCCCAAACGGGAAGGAGGATGGCTCTCTTCGGCCCCCTAGCCCTGGATGCCGTCTTCGATGACTTGGAGGCAGAGTTGGGCGAAGCGATACCGGAGACGGTCATCGAGGCCATGCGCAGGTACATAAGGGATGCATGGTCCAACGAGGAGTGGTGGAGGGAGGAGGATACCTTCCGCAACATGATAGGGGTGCGGGGCATGGGGAATCTGACCCGGTTCGAGGGCAAGCGGAGGGACCTTACCTTGAAAGTGGAGAACTCGGCCCTGCACCTCATGATGGTGGGAACGGTTCAGGCTCTGGTGGAGATGGCCTATCGGATGGACCGCTCCACCGTGGAATGGTCGCTGTCTGAGGACGGCGACCTGGAAATCTCCGTGCACCTGGCTTGAGCCCTTACGATAGGACCGGGAGAAAAGCCCCTCTTTTAAACCTTGAAACAACGCCCTGAAGCGGGGGCCCTGTGGATAGGCTTCCGGAGGCCGTATCCCCATAGAGCCGCCCATTGGCGACGCTCCCTGATGTCGATGTGCCCCAAGCCCTCGCTTCCATGCCCCCTTCCTCGAGTTCCATGACCGTGATTTTGAAAATGTTCCCGAAGCCCTCTCGCGTCTTTTACAAAAATAGACGGGCAGGGCAAGGCCTTATATTACCTGGCTTGCATTGTTCAATCTCCTTCACTTTTCAGTGGAGATAAGGGTAGGGGATCGTCCGGAGAGCGTCGTGGCCGCCCGGTGATCTTCTCCCCCGAGGGGGATGGAGAAGGGTAAACAAGGACTCTTGACCGGATGCATGGGACAGGTTTATATTAAGACTGACCGGTTGGTCTAATATTTTCCGAGGCCTGAAGGGGGTCAGCCTTGAGTCCCGGTAGAGGAACGACGGCCGGAGGGAGGAGCAGGAAGTCGCTGGGAAAGCGGAGAAACCCGCGTAAGGATCAACGGGAACAGGCCTTCAAGCGCGCCGCCCTGAAGTTTTTCTCCGCCAAAGGGTACCACCGCACCACCATGTCCGAGATCGCCCTGGAGGCCGGGTTCGGGAAGGGTACCCTCTACTGGTACTGGAAATCCAAGGAAGAGCTGTACTTCTCCCTCATCGAGGATATGCACCGGGAGTTCCTGGACCTGGTGGAGCGCGCCGTGGAGAGGGAGGGGAGCGCCTTGGACAAGCTGCGCTGGCTGGGAGAGGAGATCACCGACCTCTATTACCGGGACCGAGAGTACTGCAAGCTCTCCTGGAAAATGCGCGCCGAGGAGCTGGAGACCTTCTCCCCCCACCACGTGGAGCGCCTTTACTCCTACATCAACCGCACCAAGGAGAAGCTGCAGGAGATCATGGCCCAGGGCGTAGCCGAGGGCATCTTCCCTCCCCACGATCCCTATTACCTGGCCTGCATGCTCATGGGCCTGGTGGAAGGCATGGAGATCCAGTGGCTCGAGGACTCCAAGTCCTTCGACCTCCGCCGGGCCATGGGCATGGCCATGGAGATCCTTTCCGCCATCGCGGCCGGCGGGGGATCTAATGCCGCGGAGGGTCCTTTGCGGGCGGGGCACGGGAGAGCGGAAAGGGCAGGGTCGAGTTCGGGGGGAGCGGTGCGTAGGCGGGCAGACGTGGCGGGCCAGCCCGACGCGAGGGTGAAGGGGAAGCGTTCATGACCCGGGTGAAGAACGAGGCTGCTTGCGCCCTGGGTGGGATTTCCCTCCAGGGATTGATCGGAGGACGGCGGGGGCCCGGGAAGGTGGCAGGGAAGTAGCGCGGGTTGGCGGCAGCAGGTTTTGACCTTGTACCGGGAAGCGCATGAGGAACGAGAAGGAGGTAGGAAATGTCCAGGTTGACCATTCTCGGCGGATGCGGGGCGGTGGGGAGCACGGCCGCGCGGGCACTCGCCGCCGGCGATTATTTCTCGGAGCTGGTCATCGCGGACAAGGAGGAGGAAGCCGCGCGGCGTCTGGCCGCGGAGCTGGGAGGAGACCGGGTCTCCGCCGCGGGAGTGGACGCCGATGACCCCGAAGCCCTCAAGGAAGTCATGGCCGGTTCCGACGTGGTGCTCAACTGCGTGGGCCCCTTCTACCGCTTCGGCCCTCCCATCCTGCGGGCAGCCATAGAGGCGGGGGTGGACTACGTGGATATCTGCGACGACATGGACGCCACCCAGGAGATGCTGGCCATGGACGAGGAGGCCAAGGCAGCGGGAGTGTCCGCCCTGGTGGGCATGGGCAGTTCGCCGGGAATGGCCAACCTGCTGGTGAAATTCACCGCCCAGGCCCTACTGGACCAGGTGGACTCGGTGGACATCTACCACGCGCACGGGGGGGAACCCGTGGAGGGACCGGCGGTCATCAAGCACCGCTTCCATTCCATGGAGATAGACATCCCCATGTTCCTCGACGGGGAGTACAGGACGGTACGCCTCTTCGAGGAGAGCGGAAGGGCCCTGGAGGAGGTCACCGACTTCCGCGACGTGGGAACCTACCCCGTCTACGCCTATCCGCACCCGGAGACCATCACCCTCCCCAAGTACATCAAGGGCGTGAAGAGGGTCACCAACCTGGGACTGGTCATCCCCGTCTCCTACGCCGAGCTTATCAAGGACATGGTGCGCCTGGGCCTCACCTCCGACGAGCCGCTGGAGGTGCAGGGACAGAAGGTGATACCGCGCGAATTCGCCGTGGCCTTCGTGCTCTCCAAGCGCGACGCGTTGCTCAGGGAGGCGGGCATCACCTCCCCGCGGGGATGCCTGAAGATCGTGGTCAAGGGGACCAAGGAGGGGGAGCCTCATACCTATATCTTCCAGATGTCCTCCAGCGGGATGGGGATGGGCGAGGGCACGGGGATCCCCGCCGCCCTGGGGGCCATCGTCATGGGCCAGGGAAAGATAACCATGAAGGGGGTCTTTCCGCCCGAGGCCGCCGTGGACCCCATGGACATGATCAAGTTGGCCGGCGAGGTCATCAAGTCCAGCGGGAAGGGGGATCGCGCCCCCATATACATAGAGCACGTGGACAAGGACGGCAAGGTGGAGGCCTTGGACCTCAAGTTCTGAGAGGCCCGGGGAGGAATGTCGGGCGCTGCCCGGGGAGGCGTACCCGCTACGCGTGCGAGCGCTTTAGGGTGTGACCACCCGTGGGGTCATGCTCGCTTAAAAATGCGCGAATCCCCGGTTGGTTAACGGAACGGACAAGGTGGTGAACGGTGGTGAGCGCGGAATGAGCGAGAAGTTCGTCGTCTCTCACGACGTGGGGACGGGCGGGAGCAAGGCGGTGCTGACCGACTTGGGAGGCAACATAATCGCCTCCCGTTTCGAGCCTTATCCCACCTCCTATCCACATCCCCACTGGGCGGAACAGGATCCACGGGACTGGTGGAGGGCGGTGACCGAGAGCACCAGGAAGGTGCTCCGGGAGAGCCGAATCAACCCCCGCCAGGTGGTGGGCATGGGTTTCGCCGCCCAGATGCTGGGAGTCCTCCCGGTGGACGAAAAAGGAGTCCCCCTGCGCCCGGCCATCATCTGGATAGACAGCCGGGCCGACGAGCAGGCCGCCCGGTTGGTGCGCAGGTTCGGGGGCCCCCGGGTGCTCATGGCCGTGGCCGGGGCGGTTCCCTCGGGGAAGGACGTCATCTGCAAGATCCTGTGGATCAAGGAGAGGGAACCGCAGGTCTTCGCCGCCACCCACAAGATCCTGGACGTCAACGGTTACCTGGTATTCCGGGCCACCGGCAACATGATCATCGACCACACCGGGGCGGGGGTCACCGGTATCCTCAAGAACAAGACCCGGCAGTGGGACCAGGTGTTCGCCCGCCTCTTGGGGATACCCCTGGAGAAGATGCCGGATATCAAGAGCTCGGTGGAAGTGGTGGGGCTGCTCAACCGCGAGGCGGCGGAGGAGATGGGCCTGGAACCGGGAACCCCGGTGATCGGAGGTATGGGAGACGTGCCCGCCGCAGCCACCGGTTCCGGTGCCCTGGAGCACGGGGATGCCCATATCTACCTGGGGACATCGGGATGGCTGGTGGTTTCCGTCAGGCGGCCCAAGAACCTGGGCAAGAACGGCATCGTGTCCGTGGCTTCCGCCGACCCGGAGATGTTCCTCATGATCGGGGAGACGGAGACCGCCGGGGCCTGCCTGAAGTGGTTCGCCGACAACTTCGCCACCGCCGAGGAGAGGGAGGAGGCGGAGCGCAGGGGAGAGGAGATGGCCATCTTCGCCGTCCTGGACGAGGTGGTGGAGAAGGTGCAACCGGGGTCGAACCGGCTGCTCTTCACCCCCTGGCTCTTCGGGGAGCGGGCCCCCATAACCGACACCACCATCCGTTCCGCCTTCGTCAACCTCTCCCTCAACCATGACCGGGAACACCTCCTGCGTTCCATATACGAGGGAGTGGCCTACAACTTCCGCTGGCTGGTGGATACGGTCGCCGGCGCCGGTTTTCCCTGCCGCACCCTGAGGGCCATAGGCGGAGGGGCGCGGAGCGACGTGTGGATGCAGATCATGGCCGACGTGACCCGGAGGAGCATCGAGGCGGTGGCGGATCCCCAGGAGGCGGGGGCCATCGGCTGCGCCCTGGCGGTGGCGGCAGCCCTGGGAGAATACGAGGGCTACCGGGAACTGAAGAAGGTGGTGCGGATACGCCGCACCTTCGAGCCCGATCCCGCATGCTGCCAAGAATACGAGGATCTTTACGGGGTCTTCCGCTCCCTTTACCGCAACCTTTGCGGCATTTGCCGACACCTCAACGAACCCGCGGCCTGCGAAGCTTGATGCGAGTCGGGGGATTTCAAGGAACGCGGAAAAGCGCGGGGCGGATGGAGATGGAAGGGGGGATGGAGGACGGGAATGGGAAACGAGGGATCCCGGGGCCGGTTGGGATACCGTGCCGGCAACCCGGGTGTAGGTGGTTTGCCACGCGGGTGGTTCCCGATATGGAAATAAATGGCATTTTGGCCGCAGGAGGCACGCCGTTCCGCGCGGTGGACCTCCAAAGCCATCGGGATTGGTCGACGGGAGAGAAAGGATGGTAAAGGAGTGATGGACGTGCTGTTCTACGAAGCCCAGCCTAAGGCCCTCCCCGAGGGCATCGACTACGATGACTTCATCGTGGCCACCTACTACGCCGCCCTGCCCCGGGAGGCCATAATGTACTACCTGGCCCCCTTCCTGGCCATCGAGCAGTCCACGGGGACCTGGACCCCGGTCCCGGGGGAGACGCCGGAGGTGAGGGCCAAGCACGTGGCCAAGGTCATCGGCATCCACGAGGTGCCCTTCTACGAGTTCGAGGTGCCCAAGGGGGTGGAGGAACGCACCTACGTGGTACAGATCGCCTTCCCCTTCCGCAACATCGAGCACCAGATCCCCATGTTGCTCACGGCGGTGGTGGGAAATATTTCCATGGGAGGGAAGATAAAGCTTCTAGACCTCTACTTGCCCAAGAAGTACACTGAGGGGTTCCAGGGTCCCAAGTTCGGCATCGACGGCATCTACGAGGCCCTGGGGATCAAGGAGCGCCGCCCCCTGCTCAACAACATGATCAAGCCCTGCACGGGATATTCCTGCGAGGTGGGGGAGAAACTCTTCTACGAGGCGGCCCTGGGCGGTTGCGACGTGATCAAGGACGACGAGCTCATCGCGGACATGGCCTTCAACCGCGTGGAGGACCGGGTGCGCGCCTACATGGCCATGGAGAAGAGGGTCTACGAGGAGACCGGGGAACACACCCTGTACACGGTCAACGTATCCGACAACATCCCCAAGATGTTCGAGGTGGCCAAGCGGGCCGTGGACGCCGGGGCCAACGCCATCATGGTCAACTTCCTGGCCGTGGGGCTCCCCGCCCTCCAGGCCCTGGCCGAGGACCCGGACATCAACGTGCCCATCCTGGCCCACATGGACTGTGCCGGGGCCCTCTACGAGTCGCCCATCTCGGGCATAGCCTCCCACCTGGTGCTGGCCAAGCTGCCGCGCCTGGCGGGGGCCGACGCCATCGTCTTCCCGGCCCCTTACGGCAAGGCTCCCTACCTCAAGGACCGCTTCGTGTACACCGCGGACGTCATGCACTACCCCATGCACAACATCAAGCCCTCCATGCCCATGCCCTCCGGGGGCATTACCCCGGAGATGGTACCCACCTGCGTGGCGGATATCGGCAAGGAGATCATGATCGGCTCCGGCGGGGGGATCCACGCCCATCCCATGGGTCCGGCGGCGGGAGCCAGGGCCTTCCGGCAGGCCATCGACGCTACCATGCAGGGCATACCCCTCCACGAATACGCCAAGGACCACCAGGAACTGGCCGTGGCCTTGGGGCTCTGGGAGGGCTTCTTCAAGGAGACCACCGCGGAGGCGGGAATCGAGGCCAAGACGGAACACCTGGGCTGAAGGAGGTGATCGCGCGCCCGGGATGCCGTCGGAAAGGATGCCTATAAGGCCAGGCGTCGTTCCGCCTCGGGAAGGAGCATACGGGCGCGGGGTATGTACAGGGAGTGGATGCTCTTTCCGGGAGCGATCTCGCGGATCTTCCTGGATATCCGGTGCTCGCCGAGGGCGATGCGGGAAGTACCCGGGATAAAGCTGCGGCCCAGGGAAGTGGAGATGCCCCGGATGGGTGTGAACAGGAGCTCCCTGTCCTTCACCGTGTAGGTGTTGATGTCGAAGTAGGTCTTCATGCGGGGGAGCGATTTCTTGACCTCCAGGGTGAGGATGTGCTCCCCCTTTTCCTTTAGCGTGCAGGTGACCGCCTTGTCGTCCTCCTCAAACTCGATCTCCCCCAGGAACTTGGGGTAACCCCAGATATCGACACCCGCGCGGAGGGCCATGTCGGTGGTGACCGGGAGCTGCCAGACGAAGGCCTCGAAGGACAGGGAGGCGGCCATGCGCAGGGGCGGGATGAGCATGGGGTTGAGGCGGGGCCGGTAGCGAGCGGGCACGGCTATTCCCATCTCCCTGTACGGCCCGATGCTGGTATCCCGGTAATCGAAGGCCATTATCGCCAGGAGTCCCTTGCCGGGCATCACCTCCACGGGAACCAGCTTGGAGGTGGGCAGGAGGTCCCGCAGCTTCAGGGTGGGGGCCAGGAAGATGCCCGCCACGGCGAATACCTCCCGGTAGAGTATGGGCACGGCGCAGGTCCCGCCGCTTATGTCCACTTCCCTTTGCTCCACTTCCTCGAGAAACAGCCCTTCCATGTTACCTCCTGCAAAGCGCGGTGCCGGCCATCATCGCCTACCCGGGCGCCGCGGAAGCCCTCGCTGCCTCTCCGCCCTTTGCCGCGGCGCGGTGTGGTTTCCATTATTATAACCGCCCGCCGGTCAGGTGTTTCCCTTCAGGGCTTAACCGTGGAAAAAGGCACCAGCCGGGAGTATTCAACGAGATCGGCCATGGCCCGGGAATAGGTGTCCACCCCCAGCTCCTCGGCCGCCGCGGGGGGGTTGAGTCCTCCCGCCACCACCAGTCCCACCCGTTCCCTGGCGCAGGGTATCTCCAGGCAGGGCTGCCCGGGTTTGCCCAGCACCACCAAGCCCCCCATGCGGGCCTCGCGCATCCGGTCGAGGATCTCCAGGGCTCGTTCGCGGGCGCTGGCCGGTATCTGGCGGAAGGAGGCGCAAATCCTGCCGCTCCCGGTGGTCCCCGCGGCATGGACACCGGTCATCTTGCCCTTGATGAATATCTCTATGGGGTCCAATGTGGACCCGGAGTAACTGATGATCTCCGTGAAGCGTCGCGGTTCCCCGTCCTCTATCTCCAGGAGCCCCCCGAAACTGGATTCCACGGGTATCCCGTGGCGCAGAAACACGGCGTTCAAGGTCACGCTGCACAGGGTGGCCCAACCCACCATCCCGGAGGGCACCTCTGCCTGGCCTATGCGTTCGCCGGGCCCGGCTCGCAGCACCAGGTCGGAGAGGCAGAAACCGGCCCGGAAGGCGCCGCGCATGGCCTCTACGGCTCTCGCTTCCTGCTCCTGGGGCAGGAAGGTGAGGTTCACCACCACGCGTCCCTTCCCGGTTCGAAGGTCGAAATCGGCCCGCCAGGCCAGGTCGTCTATACGGGCGTTCACGAAACCCAAGCGCTCCACGGCCAGGGCCCCCTGCACTTCCCGGGCGCCCCTTTCCGTGAGTACCCGGCCCCGCCTGCCTACCAGCCGGGTGAAACCCCTGGCGTCAAGGTGCAGCAGGTGGTATCGCACCGTCCTCTCGTTGAGGTCCAGGCCCCGGCGCGAGAGCTCCCTGGAGACGGCCCGGGCCCCCAGCGGTTTTCCGGCCTCCTGGAGGATCTCCAGAATGGCCAAGGTCTTGCGTTCCAGGATCCTGTCCCCGCTCATTTAGGTAAAAACTTTCCGCTTATGAACTTGACAATGGCTAATTTATCCTTTAAATAGGAAATAGGTTACCTATTACCTATATTAAAGACATCCCGGACCGTTGTAAATATCCCGGGCGGAAGACCTGTCACCGGCGAGTCTTATACTTTCCGTGACGACCGGCGGTTTTATATTATATTCGGAGTTTCGGGTTGAAGGAGGACGACGGAGGCCCTTCCCTTCAGAACCGTATCCGGGTCGGTTTGCTGCAGGGGATACGGCTTGCCGTTGCCCGGGGCGGGTGCCGGAAAATACGGGTTCCCGAATCGGCGGGCAAAAGAGGCGTTGGTTCGAGCTCGAGGTGGACAAAGGCGGTTGGGAGTTGAAACGCATCATCCCCCGCGAGGAGTACTGTATAGGGTGTCGTCTTTGCGAGATCCACTGCATAGTGCAGCACTCTAAAAGCCGGGACATAATCAAGGCTTTCAAGAGGGAGAAGAGGCCCCTGAAGAGGGTGGAGGTGGAAGAGCGGGGCCACGTGTCCTTTGCCCTCCAGTGCCGCCACTGCGATGAGGCCCCCTGCATCACCGCCTGCCTCTCCGGGGCCATGCACAGGGATGCCATGTCGGGAGCGGTGGTTCACGACCCTGAGCGTTGCGTGGGGTGCTGGACCTGCATCCTCGTCTGTCCCTACGGTGCGGTACGCCCGGATGGGGCGGAGAAGAAGGTGGTGGGCAAGTGCGACCTGTGCCCGGACCTGGAGGTGCCGGCCTGCGTGGCCAATTGCCCCAACGAGGCCCTGGTGCTGGTGGAGGAATAGGCGGGAGGAGGTCAACCGCGAGGCCGGAGAAACCCGCTTTCGCCGCTGGCGCAAAGCGGGCGGAGATGGAAATATGTGGCATGGAAGGCGGAGGAAAGGCAAGGGAAGAGAAAGATCGTTATGCAGACCTATGATTACGCTATAGTGGGTAACTCGGCGGCGGCCATAAACGCCTGTGACGCCATCCGCAGCCTCGACCGGGAGGGGAGGCTGGCGGTATTCGCAGAGGAGAAACGACGTTGCTATTCCCGTCCCCTCATCTCCTATCTGGTGATGGGCGAGATAGGCGAAAAAGGCATGTACTATCGGCCTTCCGGCTATTACCGCCGGTGGGGGATCGACTTTTACCCCGGAACCGCGGTCCGGAAGGTGGACGCCGAGCGCCGCCTACTGGAGACCTCGAGGGGTGAAAGGTTCAAGTGGAGGAGACTGCTCCTGGCCACCGGGTTCCGGCCTTTCATCCCGCCGGTAGAGGGCCTGGAGGAGGCCAGGTATCTCACCTTCGTCTCCTGGGACGATGCCCGGGCCATGATCCGCCTGACCTCCCGCCCCCTGAGGGCCCTGGTGATGGGAGCCGGGCTGATAGGCATGAAGGCGGCGGAGAGCCTCCATGCCAGGGGTTGCCATGTGGCGGTGGTGGAGAAGATGGACCGGGTTCTTCCACTTGCGCTGGACGAGACGGCGTCGGAGATGGTCGCCGCCCGCTGCCGGGAAGCGGGAATGGAGATCCTGACCGGTAGGAGCGTCTCGCGGGTCACGGCCGGCGGAGGTTACCGGGGAAGGGCGCTCCTCGACGACGGCGCGGAGGTGGATTTCGACCTCCTGGTGGTGGCGGTGGGGGTCAGGCCGCGCACGGAGCTGGCCGAGGAGGCCGGCTTGGAATGCCGGGGAGGGATCGTGGTGGACGAATACCAGAGGACGTCCCAACCGGGCGTCTTCGCTGCCGGCGACGTGGCCTTGGCCTTCGACCTGGTGCGGGGCGAGGCGGCGGTGAACGCCCTCTGGCCCGTGGCCGCCATGCAAGGCAAGTATGCGGGCCTGAACATGGCCGGCAGGGAAGTCCCCTACCCCGGCGGAAATTCCATGAACGCGGTGGAGTTTTTCGGGCTCCCGGTGCTCTCCGCCGGGGTGGTGAACCCGCCCGACGATTCATACGAGGTGATCGTCAGGCGAGGGGAGAACGGCGATTACCGTAAGGCGGTCGTCCGGGGAGATCTCCTGGTGGGGATGCTCATGGCCGGTAAGATAGAGAGGGCGGGCATCCTCACCTCCCTGATCCAGGAGAGGGCCAACGTGCGAAGGATCAAGAATTTCCTGCTCGAGGAGGGTTTCGGCCACATCCATTTCCCGCGCTCCCTGAGGGAGGAGCGGATCGTGGAGGCAGTGGCGGGCCTGGCCCGGGCGGACCGGGAGAGGGGAAGGGGATAAAACGCATGCTCAGGGAAGCGCGTTTCAGGGACGACAAGGAATTCTCCGGGTGCTCCATATTCGGGATGATGAACGTCCGGGGGGAGAGGTTCAATGGAGAACCCATGATCACGGCCATCGCCAACATGAAAGAGAGGAGCAACGGGCTGGGTGGCGGGTTCGCCGCTTACGGGATCTATCCGCAATACGCCGAGCTTTACTGTTTCCACATGATGTACGACGACCAGGGCGCAAAGGAGGAGACGGAGGGGTTCTTCCGGAGCCGGTTCGAGGTGGAGGGGGCCGAGGTCATCCCCACCCGCGAGTGCGAGGGAGTGGACGACCCGCCGCTTCTTTGGAGGTACTTCCTGCGCCCCAGGGAGAACCTGGTCTGTTCGGAGGAGGATACCGACGATTTCGTGGTGCAGGCGGTCATGCACATCAACGTCAATATCGACGGGGCCTTCGTCTTCTCCAGCGGTAAGAACATGGGGGTCTTCAAGGGGGTGGGTTTCCCGGAGGACATCGGCCGCTTTTTCCGCCTCGAGGAATACGAGGGCTATACCTGGGTGGCCCACGGCCGGTTTCCCACCAACACCCAGGGATGGTGGGGGGGAGCGCATCCTTTCAACATCCTGGACTGGTCGGTGGTGCACAACGGCGAGATCTCCTCTTACGGCATCAACCGCCGCTACCTGGAGATGTTCGGCTACATCTGCACCTTGCACACGGATACCGAGGTCATCGCCTACGGCGTGGATCTTTTGCTGAGAAGGCACGGGCTCAGTATCCGGGACATGGCCAGGGTCTTCGCCGCTCCCCTGTGGACGGAGATCGACCGCATGCCCCCGCGGGAGCGTGAGGTGCATACCGCCCTGCGCCAGACCTACGGGTCCCTGCTCCTCAACGGCCCTTTCAGCATCATCATCAGCAACCGGCATCAGATGATCGGGCTCACGGACCGAATAAGGCTACGGCCCCTGGTGGCGGGGCGCAACGGGGATTTCATGTACATATCCTCGGAGGAAGCCCCCATCCACCTGGTAGACGATACCCTCCGGGAGACCTGGATCCCCCAGGGAGGGGAGCCCATCGTGGCAGAACTCCTGGAGGCGGCGGAGGAGCCCGAGGAGGCCGGCGCGGAAGTAATCACCATTCCGGCGACGGATCGGGCTTGAAGTGGAGGCCAGGGGAATTGAAGAGCTACCTGCTGCCGCAGTTCCTGGTCGACCGGGACGATTACCGGTGCATTCGCTGCGAGGTCTGCGTTCGCCAGTGCGCCTTCGATGTGCACTGGTACGACGAGGAGGAGGACGCCGTCTTCGCCGACGAGAGCAAGTGCGTGGGCTGCCTGCGCTGTGTCACCCTCTGTCCCACCAATGCCCTGGTGGTCCGGCATAACCCCACTCAACATCCTCCCAACGCCAACTGGACGAAGGAGGTGCTGCAGAACATCTACAAGCAGGCAGAGACGGGCGGGGTGCTCCTAACCGGCATGGGCTGCGACAAGCCCTATCCCATCTACTGGGACCGCATCGTCCTGGACGCCAGCCAGGTTACCAACCCCTCCATCGATCCCCTGCGGGAACCCATGGAGCTGCGCACCTACCTGGGGGCCAAGCCGGATGCCCTCAAGATAGGCGGGAAAGGAGGCAAGCCCTCCCTGGAGACCAGGATCACTCCCCAGTTGAAACTGGAGACCCCCATCATGTTCTCGGCCATCTCCTACGGGGCCATCAGCTACAACGCCTGTGAATCCCTGGCCCGGGCCGCGGCGGAGGCGGGCACCTATTACAACACCGGGGAAGGAGGACTGCACCGCAACCTCTACAAGTACGGCGACCACACCATCTGCCAGGTGGCCTCGGGGCGCTTCGGGGTCCATGCCGATTACCTGGAGGTGGCGGCGGCGCTGGAGATCAAGATAGGGCAGGGTGCCAAGCCCGGGATCGGCGGCCACCTTCCGGGCGAGAAGGTGAGCGCGGAGATCTCCCGCACGCGCATGATCCCCAAAGGCACCGACGCCCTCTCGCCGGCGCCCCACCACGACATCTACTCCATCGAGGACCTCGCCCAACTCATCTACGCCCTGAAGGAGGCCACCCACTGGGAAAAACCGGTATCGGTGAAGATCGCCGCGGTGCACAACTCGGCGGCCATCGCCTCGGGGATGGTGAGGGCGGGGGCGGACATCATCGCCCTGGACGGTATCCGGGGCGGCACGGGGGCGGCACCCACCATGATCCGGGACAACGTGGGCATTCCTATCGAGCTGGCCCTGGCCGCGGTGGACGACCGGCTGCGCCAGGAGGGGATACGCAACCGCGCCAGTATCGTGGTGGCCGGGGGCATAAGGTCCTCGGCCGACGTGGTCAAGGCCATCGCCCTGGGCGCCGACGCGGTGTACATCGGGACGGCGGCGCTGGTGGCCCTGGGATGTCACGTGTGCCAGAAATGCTACACCGGGAAGTGTAACTGGGGCATCGCCACCCAGGATCCATACCTCTCCAAGAGGTTGAACCCGGAGGTGGGGGCCCGCAGGCTGGTCAATCTCCTCAATGCCTGGTCGCACGAGATCATGGAGATGCTGGGCGGGATGGGCATCAACGCCATCGAGAGCCTGCGCGGTAACCGCCTGCGCCTGCGGGGCGTGGGTCTCACCCAGGAGGAGCTGGACATCCTGGGGATCAAGCACGCCGGGGCCTGACCCCGGGAACCTTTCGACGTGCGGACCGGTCTTTCCGGGTGTGGGACCGGCGGCGCGGATGGAGGAATGAGCCGCTCTCCGAAGAAATAAGGAGCGGGAGAAAGGACCGGACCGCGGAGTTCAAGAGGTGATACGGGGATGAGGATCGACGTCGACCACCATGCCGGCCTTCCGGGTGTCTTCGTGCGCGTGGACGGCAAGGTCAAGATCAACGCCCGCCACCTGCATTACCGGGAGCTGAACAACATGGTCAAGGCCGCGGCCTCGGAAGGTGTAGAGGAGATCGTCCTGGAGAACGTCTACGGGCAGCGCTACATAGGCTCGGGCATCCGGCGCCCGGTGCGCATTCTGGTGCACGGGGTTCCCGGGAACGACCTGGGAGCTTTCATGGACGGGCCCCGCATAACCGTGGACCGCAACGCCCAGGACGGGGTGGGGAATACCATGAACAGCGGGCTGATCGTGGTGCACGGAAGGGCGGGGGATATAGTGGCCATGGGCATGAGGGGGGGCAAGATCTTCATCCGCGACGGCGTCGGTTACCGGGCGGCCATCCACATGAAGGAATACCGCAAGTTCAAGCCCATACTGGTGATCGGTGGCGATACCCAGGATTTCCTGGGCGAATACATGGCAGGGGGGCTGGTCATCGTCCTGGGCTTGAAAGGGAAGGGCAGGGGGAAGGTCAAGTTCAACGCGCGCCACATAGGCACCGGCATGCACGGGGGGACGATCTTCCTGCGCGGGGAGGTGGAAGACCACCAGCTGGGAAAGGAGGCGGCCGCCGTTCCGGCCACGGATGAGGACAAGGAGTTCATCCGTCCCTTCGTGGAGGAATACGCGGGGTATTTCGGCGCGAATGCCGCGGAGATCATGGGCTCCGATTTCCTCAAGGTCTACGCGCGGTCCCACCGCCCCTTCGGCGGCCTCTACGCCTACTGATATGGCCGGTGTCAGTGGCCCCGGATCCATGGCGTTATCAGCTTACGGCGGCCGTTTCCCTGTCTTTTTAGGTCGTGCACATGTGGTCCCGGGTCACCCGGTTGCGCGGTTTATCGACCCCCTTCTTTCTGCGCACGTTTTCTTTATCCTGGAAGGGGGGCTTCCGCGGCGGATCTTCCCGGAGGACCGGGGTTCAGGGGACACCTGGAGGAATTGATCGGGGGATTTCCGGGTCGATATAACCCTTGGGTATTCCCATCGCCGCACCCGGAGCCCTGGCTAACGATGGTAAGGGACGGAAACTCGAGGGTCCGAGGTGAGCCATGACCAAGATCTACCTTTCGGGCCGCGGCAGGGGAGCGGAACGCCTCAGGGAGATCCTGGAAGGCGAGTTCGAAGTCGTGGAATTCCGTCCGCGCGAACAGGAACCGGGACCGGGCGAGTTACTGCTCCTGGACCTGGCCGAGGAGCCGGAAAACCTGGGAAGCCTCGTCTCGGCCCTCAGGAAATCCCTTCCATCGGAGGCCAAAGTAATGGCGGTGCTCGGACCCGGTGGCCTGAAAGAGGCAGGCGGGATCGCGGAACTGGACGACTTCGTCCTCGAGGGTTCCACCGGCGAGGAGGTGCTGGCCCGGGTAAGGAAGTTGATGGGGAGAAAGAAGGAAGCGGCGCGGGAAGAGGGATTGGTGATTGACGAGGACCGCTACCAGGTCAGAGTGGACGGGGTTCCCGTGGAACTGACCTTCAAGGAGTTCGAACTCCTCCGCTTCCTGGCCGCGCGTCCGGGGAAGGTCTTCACGCGCGAGGTGCTCCTGGAACAGGTATGGGGGTACGATTATTTCGGGGGCACGCGCACCGTGGACGTGCACGTCCGACGCATCCGCGCCAAGATAGAGCGGGAGGGGAAAGCCTACATCCGGACCGTGCGGGGAGTGGGCTACATCTTCGAGCCGGTCGAGAATCCCTGACGCTCGGTTTCCATTTCGTGGCTCCAAGGTCTACCCGTGAAGCCATGGAGGCGACGCACGTGTTCACCTGCCATGGATCGGCGTGAAACGAGTCAGACCATGGATGGTGAGCGCTTTCAACCATGGGCGATGAAACGGTGCTCCTGGGATATGGGGGTTTTAAAGGGGTCAGGCCAGGCGGACGCTTCCCTCCGGCAAACTCCTCGTATGTCCGGTCTCCCGTTTCTTTAGGAGATCGAGCTCCGCTTCCGTGAAGGGCAGTATATCCACGCCCAGCCCCGAGTCGAAGAAAGGTATATATCGGCGTAATCTTTCCACGTGGTTCAGCCGGCTTTCCCGGAGGACCAGGAGGACGTCGGCATCACTGATTCCGGTGTGGTGGCCTCGAGCCAGGGAACCGACCAGCCATACCTCCTTCACCTCGGTACAGGTATCCTTGAGCCTGGCGGCGGATCT
>Ga0207433_10003424_pt1 | contig 30684 bp, 13 predicted proteins | sample YelNatPaOPGAMG01_FD_187559 | JGI IMG/M metagenome (GOLD analysis project Ga0207433, IMG submission 187559) | Hot spring thermophilic microbial communities from Obsidian Pool, Yellowstone National Park, USA - OP-RAMG-01 (SPAdes) (version 3) | ecosystem: Environmental > Aquatic > Thermal springs... | reverse complement strand
GTTATAGAATTTATTTTTCCATTTTGTCAGCGATGGGCAGGGGAAACCCAACCCTGGGCGAGATCTCGAACAAGGTCGGTAGACCGCAAACAAAAATAACAAAATACATCTCTCTACTTTCGGATGACTTTGAAATCATTCAAAGAATTCTCTCACCAGTTGGAGACAAGAGGGGGCGATACAGAATAAAATCAAATTTCGTTTTCTTCTGGTTCTCTCTTCTGTCGGACTTGGAATATTATTTTGAGCAGAACTTGGAGGCTGTTGCTGAAGAAAAATTTTTGAACCGCCTTAGCAATTACTGGGGTTTTGGTTTTGAGAGAATAGTCCACGAAGCGTTTCCTATATTGTCACCGTTCAAGATAGACAAAATGGGCAGTCATTGGGGAAAAATTCCGGGTGCGCAGAAAGGTGAAAATACCTATGAAATAGATCTGGTAGCACTTAACGAAAATGAAAGGAAGATACTGTTCGGAGAATGTAAGTGGCAGGATGGCATTGATGGGAACGAGATAATGGCGGAGTTAAGGAAAAAGGCCAGTTATGTCGATTGGCATAAGGATGACAGAAAGGAGTATTACTATATATTTGGGAAAAGCTTCAGAAGGAAAGCAGAAGGAGACAACGTAAGATTTGTTGATCTGAAAGCATTGGAGGAAGTTTTGAAAAAGAAGTCGCACCCACCATCGGACAATACGTTTTGATACTGGCCTAGAAGTTGGTAAACTTCTGCAGTTTTAGCGGCTAAGAGAAGAAGTTATGCAATAGAGTACAACACAACACTTACGGATTTTCGTTAAGTTTAAAAAGTTTTTTTCTTAAACATCAAACGCTATCAGAGGTGGATTAATGATATTTGGGTTTAGCGAGGTTTATTTTGCATTAGGTGTCGGTGTATTGGCTCTGCTCTATTCGCTCGTTCTTGTTTTTCAGGTAAGCCGTTTTCCGAAAGGAAACGAGAAGATGCAGGCAATCGCAAAGGCAATCGAGGAAGGTGCGAACGCTTATCTGTTAAGGCAGTACAAGACATTGCTTCCTATTGTCTTAATCTTGGGAGCAGCAATTTACTATTTTGTCAATACTGATACAGCGATCGCGTTTATCATTGGCGTGATCTCATCTGCATTGGCAGGTTATATCGGTATGCAGGCGGCAGTACGGGGAAACGTGCGAGTTGCAGATGTTGCAAGCAAGGGATTGGCAGCAGCCTTGTCGCTCGCTTTCAAGGGCGGTGCGGTTACAGGTATGGCTCTTGTCGGTCTTGGCTTGATCGGTTTGAGCGGTCTTTATTTGTCGTTCAACGGAAACCTCGCGCCTTTGGTCGGTTATGGTTTTGGCGCTTCCCTAATATCGCTTTTTGCGAGAGTTGGCGGTGGCATCTACACGAAAGCCGCTGATGTCGGCGCTGATTTGGTCGGAAAGGTCGAGAAGGGAATCCCAGAAGACGATCCGAGAAACCCGGCAGTGATTGCTGACAATGTAGGCGACAACGTTGGCGATTGCGCGGGTATGGCTGCGGACGTTTTCGAATCTTTCGTGGTTACCATAATCGCTGCGATGTTGCTCGGTTCTACGATTGATTTGGTTCTTTTGCCTCTCGCGATAAGCGCGTTCGGTGTTTTGGGCGGTATAATCGGTTCATTCTTTGTTCGTTTATGGGGAAACAGCAGAATCATGTTCGCGTTCTATGTTGGTCTTGCAGTAACTGCGATAGTTATGCTCGTCCTTGCATATCTGTACGCGCAGCAAACATACTTCTACATCACGCTCATCGGCGTTCTCGTTACGGTATTGCTTTTCTTGATAACCGAGTACTACACTGATTACAGGTTCGGCCCGGTGAAGAAAATCGCAAATGCTTCAAGCACTGGTGCGGGCACAAATCTCATAACAGGTATGGCAGTCGGTATGGAATCAACGCTTGCACCGGCATTGGTCATCATATTCGCCATAATCCTATCTTATAAATTGGGCGGGCTCTACGGAGTTGCTCTCGCAGCAGCCGCAATGCTCTCGCTGAGCGGCATAGTAATCGCGATAGATTCCTATGGTCCGATTACTGACAACGCAGGTGGCATAGCAGAGATGTCTGGTTTGTCTGACAAGGTTAGGAAGGTTACCGATGCGTTGGATGCAGTGGGCAACACCACGAAGGCAACCACAAAAGGTTTTGCGATAGGCGGTGCAGCATTGGGCGCATTGGCTTTGTTCTCAGCATTTGCCGAAAGCGCGCATCTTTCTGTGGTCGACCTTCTCACCGCGCCGGTAGTCGTTGGCTTGTTCATAGGCGCGTTATTGCCGTTCATATTCTCTTCCATCCTTATGCTTGCTGTTGGAAGAGCGGCTTATGAAATAGTCGGCGAGGTCAGAAGGCAATTCAAGGAGATAAAAGGACTGATGGAAGGAAAGGCAAAGGCTGATTATGCGAAATGCGTTGACATAAGCACTGCCACAGCGTTGAAGGAACTGGCGCTTCCCGGCTTGATCGCTGTTCTCTCTCCGCTCATAGTTGGTTATCTGTTCGGCGTTGCTGCATTGGCAGGCCTACTTGCAGGAGCGATAGCGAGCGGTTTCTTGCTTGCGTTGTTTATGTGCACGACAGGCGCTGCTTGGGATAATGCAAAGAAATACATAGAAGCAGGCAACCTCGGCGGCAAGGGAAGCGACACGCACAAGGCCGCGGTAGTCGGGGACACAGTTGGCGATCCATTCAAGGACACTGCTGGCCCTGCTCTTAACGCTCTCATAAAAGTGCTGAACACTGTTTCCATCGTGTTCGCTTCGATGTTGCTGGCCTCAAGCCTTGGCCTGATTTAGCCCTGATTTAGCCTGGTCAAGTTAGCCTGGTCAAGCATTCTTTTATTATTTTTTCTATTTCTTGTTTTTTCTTTTGAAGTTTGTTCTTGTCCTTGTACTCCATCGTAAGCCTTATTATGCTCTCAGTGCCTGATGGTCTTACCAAGAACCAGCCGTCTTCTTCATCGACCCGAACGCCATCGATATCGCTGAATTCCGGATACTCTTTCGTTATCTCTTTTTCTATGATCTTCATCGCTTCGAACTTGTTTTTTGTCTCGTATCTCTCCCGCGCTATCGGATAGTGGTTGTATTTTTTTCTCAATTCGAGTAAATCTTTTTTTGAAGCGAGTTCGGCGAATTTCGCCGCGGTCATTATGCCATCAGGCGCGTACACTCCGCGGCTGAATATGTACTCTCCGCAAGGTTCTCCTGCAAAATAAGCGCCCTTTTCTATTTCCAACGCAAGATAAGTGCTTCCGACAGGTGTTATCCTTATTTTTCCTCCATTCTTCTCGACGGTTTCTCTTATGAGCAGAGAAGCCTCCACTGTTGCCGCTATGTTCTTGTTGCTTGTTTTCGAAAGCTCCTCTTCAATCATCATCGCCAACTGCACATCCATCGGTATCTGCTCGCCATTCTTGTCTATTATTATGCATCTGTCAGCATCAGCGTCGTGCGCTATTCCAATATCCGCATTCATAGCGCGAACAGCGGCCGAAAGCGCGGTAAGGTTCTCTGCCTTTGGTTCTGATGGTCGGAAAAATTCCTCCAATGAAGTGTTTATGCTTATCACCTTGCAGCCAAGCGAATGAAGAAGGTAGGGAGTTATCACTGCCCCTGCGCCGTTGCAATCGACAACGACCTTCAGCTCTCTTTCTACCTTTACCTCTCTCGCGATGAGTTCCATATGCTCTCTTATTATGCTCTCGTCTGTTTCCACCCTTCCGATCGCGTGGTTGCCTTTCGCTTTTTCTCTTTTCGTTTTTTCTCTCATCAGGTATCGCTGATAAACAGCATTTCCCTCGTCCGGCGTCAGCTCCCTTCCGTTTTTCATCAGTTTTATTCCGTTATGGTCGATCGGATTGTGCGAGGCGGTTATCATTATGCCGTTCCCGTATTTTTTCGAGGCGAGCGCAACGGTTGGAGTAGGCGCTATGCCCAAATCAAAAACATCGCCTCCGCTCTCGACAACCCCCTCGATTGCTGCCTTCTTGAGGGATTTTCCTGATTGCCTTATGTCCCTCGCAATAGCAACCTTGCTTTCGCCGATTGCAAACGCGCTCGATATGCCTTTGATCAGCTCTTCTGTTATTTCTTTTCCGTACGGTCCTCTTATGCCGGCTATTCCGAACATCACATAACACCAGGAGGCATGCCTTTCAGCATCTTTTCTATCTTTGTCCTGAATCCCCTGTCTTTTTGGAATTTTTCCATCATCTTTTCAACTTTTTCAAACTGCGACAGAAATTCGCGAACATCATTTTCGCTGCAACCGCTTCCCTTCGCGATCCTCGCGAGCCTGCTCTTACTGCTTCTTATGAGTTTTGGATCTTTTTTCTCAGCCTTTGTCATTGAGTTTATCATTGCCTCGTATTTCTTCAATTTTTCTTCGCTTTGCTGCAAGACGTCTTTCGGTATGTTATTCACTCCAAGCATGGAAAAGACATTGCCAAGCGGTCCCAATTTCTTTGCAGCCTTTAACTGCTCGTAAAATGTTTCTATCGTCAGTCCTTCGCTTTCTATTTTCTTCAAGTCCTCCTCTTTCGCTACCTGCTTTATCTTCTCCATCAATGTTTCCAAGTCAGGCATCCCTAGAAGACGGCCGACAAATTTTTCAGACTTGTAAATCTCTAAATCGTCTATCTTCTCGCCAACGCCGATGAACGCTATCTTCGCACCTGTTGCGGCAACAGCACTCAGCGCTCCGCCGCCTTTTCCGCTTCCGTCCATCCTCGTTGCTATCACGCCGCTTATCGGCACTATGGAATTAAATTCCGCTGCCTGTTTTCCGGCAACCTGCCCGATATCGCCGGTTATCACCAGAAAAACTTCTTCAGGTTTTAAGACCTCGTATATCGCTTTCAACTCTGCCGCTAGTTGATCGTCAAATGCGTTTCTTCCTGCGGAATCAACGATTATCACGTCCTCCTTCGCGTCTTTCAGCGCTTCCCTCACTATTGCTGCTGCGTCTGCCTTTGTGGTGTAAAACCTCGCGCCGACTTTTTCTGCCAACTGTCTCAATTGTTCCTGCGCAGCTGGCCTGTCAACATCAGCACCAACAAGAAGAACGCTTAGGCCCCTGTTCTTGTAGAACTTCGCCAATTTTGCCGCTGTCGTTGTTTTTCCGCTGCCGTACAAACCGCATAGCAATATTTTGTGCTTGTCTATTCTTGGTGTATAACTATCGCCCATCAACCTGACTAATTCTTCATACACTACTTTTACAACGTGTTCCTTTAAGGTGAGCGCCTCTTTCTTTTCGCTTCTCAACGCTCTTTCCTCTATCCTCTTCGAGAGTTCGAAAACGAGTTTTACATTCACATCTGAAGCCAAAAGAACTTTTTGCAAATCTTTTATGAGAGTTTTTACCGCTGCCTCATCAACGTAAGCCTTTCCAGTGAGTTTGGCTATCGCTTCTCTTAACTTGTCTCCCAACATTAAAACCACACGTTATTTTACGCGTTATTTCGCCATTATTTCTTTTCGGTTATCTTCTTTTCGTTTGTCGCGCTTTCTCCAGCCTTTATCTTTCTCTCTTCGATGTCTTCTTTCACGAGTTTTTTGAACATCGGCTCCCATTTTTCCATCGCATCGACAAAATCGACTTCGCCATTTTCGTTTTCCAACGATGCCAATAACTTGTTAGCCGCGGTATTCACTTTTAGCACGAAATCTATCTCAAGAAGTAATTTGTCGTCTAATAATCTGCTCGTTTTCATTATGTCGTAATACATCTTTCCTTTAAAGAACGCTTGAAGCATGTACTGCTCTGGCGGTATTCCGCTCTCCTCTGCCCTTCTAACAAGCGCTGGCGGTATGAATGCTATATCGAGGTCTTTCTGTATCTTTTTCATATCGAACTTGTCAAAGTTTGTCGAACTCGCTTCTGGGTTTCGCAAGAACTTGCACTCCCAATTGCATTCTTCTATCGATGGACCTCTCCTGAACCTGAAAACTTCTATGAATTTTTTTTGTTCTATGTCGCTTTCGTACTCGAAACCGAGAACACGGTAAATCCTTCCCTTTCTCCCGAATCTCACTTTTTTCAGGAAAGAATACCTGTCAGTCGCGTACATACTTGCTGCCGGAATTCCGAATACTAATTCCAATCTGTCTTGGACATCTCTAAGCGATTCTGCGTGCAGGTTGTAGAGAAGGAAGACGCCCGGCTGCGTGTTTAACAAGTTTATTATACCCTGCACTGCCGAACGTGATCGAACTTCGTTTATTATTATCGCAGCATCACCCATTCTCAGCAATGCGTTTGCCATTGAAACCAAGTCAAGCTCGCTCGTTCTGCCGGTTTCCACTTCGCTGCTTTGCACTCTTGCTGCACCGATATGGAATCCTCTTTTTCTAAAAGCCCGCACTGGGATTTCTTCTATATCCTGTATTGGCAGTACCCTTCTTCTTGTACCGATGGCGGTTATCTTTGCAGCAGTGAACATAGTCTTGCCGACGCCTTTTAATCCAAGCACCGCTTCGCTGCAACCAAGGCTCACCAAAACGTCGTCATAACCAGCCAAGAACGGACTCATCGAGTGGTAATTCAAATATTGCGCATAAGTGAACGGCTGTTCCTTCATTATACGCAAAGCGCCTTGCAATTCTTCGAAAGTTGCAGGCGGCCTTTGCAAGTGGCATCGCATGCTCAATCGCTTGATCACGCCGTCAAATATTGGCGCGCTTTCGTCAAACTTTCGCAGACCGCCTGTGGTTTTTACAACATTTTTGAACGCTCTTTCAAGCAGTTCCCTATTGTACCTGTAAAGCGTGTGGCATATCCCGAATTTTGCGTGCTCGACATACAATGGCGAGTTTTCGCTGTCTATGTAGATATCAGTTATGTTGTTTTTGTCTAATGCAATATTCTCGATGTGCGCTCCCAATCCGACCACCCACGCTGCGCACTCGTGGCCCATGGCAAGCGCCTGTTCAGGCGTTATCTTTATTCCTTCCATCATCGCCTTGTCTATAAAATATTGTCTGTACTCGCGCGTTTTCAACTGCATCAGTATCTCCCATCTCACGTCTTCAAAAGATTCCTTCATCTGCTCGTTTATCGTTTCTCTCAACAATTTGCTCAAGTCCTGCGGCAACTGTTCGATCAACGGATTTCGTTGTACGTAAAGATAAGCTTCCGCGCCCGGCACCTCGTATATCTGCACCTCTATTCCATAAGGCAGCTTATAACTTGCGTCTGGATCGCTGAGCGGTTTTGCGTTTTTAGGTATGTCCAAAACGAGCGACGCGACGAAGTACAAACTTCTTAAACCTGCTAATGAGAGAAAAGCCGAACGAAGGTCGCCTGTTTTTTTGACAAGATCGTAAAGCTTCAACACACGATATCTCTTTAATATTCCGCCTATCCACGCTTCGAATGTCGCCCTTCCTTTCTCGAATACTGACCTCTCCGGTGTCGGTTCTTCATAATCCGCGAGTTGCTGCTCGGCGATTATCGGATTCAAGAAAACATATTCGTAAAATCGCTTCAATATGTTTTTTCTGTTTACATACTGCGGATCTTCTTTCATCCCATATATATCCTCGCGGAGCATCAAGGTTTCTAGTTGTCTTATAAAAGCCGCGTATTCTGTAAGTACTGATGTTTTTTCTTCGTCAAGTTCTACTACGATCTCTTCTTCGTATCTTATCCTCTTTATTGGTTGCGTAGTTGTTGACAAATCTTTCAGATGGAAATTTATGAATTCTGGCGATGCAAATTCATACGGGCATTTTGACAAATCGACAACCGCTCTATTACCTTCCAGATATAAATTGCACATGATAAACCTTCGCCGTAATTACTTAAAAATCTTCCTGTAGAAAAGTTAGAATTGTTTTATTGCTGCCCGTACTCGCTTCACTCGGGCTCGTAGTCAGTTTGAACGACGATTCGTTCACTGCCTACAAGCCCTCACTTCGTTCGGGCTCGTAGTCTAACGGTAAGACGCTGCTTTCGCAAGGCAGAGACTCGGGGTTCGAATCCCCGCGAGTCCATATGTCAGCCAAAGTGTCAGCCCAAGGGGGGCTCCGCCCCCCTTAGTCCGACACCGCCCAAACCCCCTGACTTTTGCAGGAAGTTTTTAGTCCGACACATAGGAAACGCAGCAGCGTTTCCTTGCCCCCTGAACGAATTGTCGTTCAGATGGGCCACCCAAACCCCCCGATGATTACGACGAGCTTGTTTTTTATTCGTAAAAATAGTATTCTGTCTCGCCAGTGTTTAAGTCGTGATAACCGATAAATAGCGCGAGTTTTTTTGCGTCTTCGATATTCTCCAATATTTTCTTCATCGTTCCGCGAGCATTTTTGAGATAATGCACTTCTTTTATCTCGTCAACGCTTCTCGCTTTGTATTTTACCTCCAGTTGTATCGGTAGTACCATCAGCTGCAGTTCGCGCTCATCGTTACCAACCTGATCTCGCCACGTTCTGTTTTCTGAGGTGCTAAGTTGCTGCTCAGGTGGCGAAATCAGGTTCCCAAGACAGGCAGCGTTTACAGCACCGCAATTGCTGTGAGCCAATACTGCAATAAAATCGAGTTTTGAATTTTCCAAGTAATGCCTTATCGTTAAAAGCGCTGTTTTTGAAAACAGATTGCCTGCGTTATTTATCACTACCGTATCGTTCGAATCGTTGTTGAATATAGCGTTATCAAGAACCCTACTATCGCTGCAGCTTATTGCGATCCCCCGCACATCCTCTATTTTTTTGTATCCACCTTCGTAAAAATAACCGTGCGGTACCAAGGTTTTTAATTGAGCAATAATCTCTTTTTTTACTTCTCCGGCGATATACACATTCTCTATTTTTAGATGCTTTGTTGCGTAATAAATAGAAGCCTTTGCTATCTCATCTATATCGTTCCATACGCTTACTGCGAAAGTCGTGCCGGGAATTTCTCTATCTCTTTTTAGATGAAGCGCTTTCTCCGGTGAACCCACTACGAGATTTTTCGGCTTTTGCACCTTTGCTATCCCTTCTATCTTTCCTGTATACTTCCATTCTCTGAATTTGTTTTTGTACCTTTCCGCTCTTTCCTTCAACTGTTTGTAAATCATTTCCTTCATACTTCCTACCATTGCTCAATTATTGGCTTTTTTTACCAATGTGTAAACTACCCCAAAAGTTTTCATCATAAAACCAGATTGCTCATAAAGAAGTACTGCTGGATTAGTGGCCTTTACTTTTAGATAAATCTTCTTGGCACTTAGGTATGTGATTTCGTCTATCTTGTTCATTAATGCTGTTCCATAACCCTTGTTTTGATAGCGTGGATCAACTCCTACGCCTTTGACATATATGTATTTTTCGTATTCAACCAGATGCAAAAAACCAATGATCCTATTTTCTGCTTCAGCAATAAAAAATATGTCGTCTTCGTTTATTTCTAAATCAGCATTCGGAAAAAGTTTTTTTATCAATGGCAGCACGCGTTCTATCTCGCTTGGTTTTAATTCCCTGACATTGCATATCATAGATGTATAAATTCAACAAACAGTTTTTTATTGTTTGTTTTTAGTATTACGCATTTATGATCCTTTGCCGGCGGTACTTTCACGAAATATGTATCTCCGTTTTTGCAAAATCCTATCCTCTCGTGCACGTGCCCGAAGATACAAGCAAGCGGTTTTTTGTTTTTTACCAATCTTAGCAATGCGTCGCTTCCGATATGCTCTCCCTTGTTTGTTTTGTCAAAGAATCCTTTTGGCGGAGTATGCAATAACAATATCGTTTTTTCGTCTATGGGCAAGCCATTGGCCTCTCTTTCTATCTCATCCTCTCTCTTCTCGCCATAAGTATGAAAAATAGTCGGAGGAGAAAATCCGAACCCAACGATGTTCAATCCGTCCGCTTCTATTCTTTTTTTGTGCAGGAACCCTTTTTGTTTTTCGTAAAAATCATTTACCGCGCGTGTCTCGCCATTGCCCGGGACGAAATAGAAGTTTTTGAACGAGGAAATCACTTCTTCGGCAAATGCAACTGAATAACAAAGGTCGCCACAGCTCAATACCAGATCAGGTTTTTGCCTTTCGTAAAATTCTTTTAATCTCTCGAGTGCGCTTTCTTCCTCGTGAAGGTCGGAAAAAACAAGCGCTTTCATCCGCTCACTTTTTTTTCTTTGTTTTCACTTCTTCTATTCTTTTCATTAGGTCTTCTTTCAATTTATCCGCTATGTAATTTTTCGTGAAAGCGTCTGCCTTTGCCGCTATCGCGATCTTGTTTGCCAGCGCTCTCGCGATCTTTCCTCTTATCTCTTTTGGCATGTTGTTTATGTTAGGATATTGAAATATTATGCCATGTTTCGGCGGTGCGATCTTCCTGTTTCTCAGATGCTTGAAAAGCGCTTTTTCCGCTCCCAAAACCTGGACCGTGCTCGCCGGCATTTTTGCCAATTTTTCGAGCGAACCAGTATGCGCTATCAATTTTGCTGCGATCTCGGGGCCTGCGATTTCTGAAATGTTTGGCGCCACTTCTTTTGCAATCTCTTCCTCGTACTTTTGGTATTCCTCTCGCAATTCGTAAAGCGCCAATATCCTCTCGCCGAGTTTCTTTAACTCCATTATATCCTTCTCGTTTAATTTCGCGCCAAGAGTTCTTTTAGCCAAGTTGTTTATCTCGTCTGCCTTTTTTTGTCCTACGAGTTTTGCCAAGCCTGCAGTGTCTATTTTTTCACGATCCAAAAATACCGCTACTTGGACGTATTTTTGCCTGTCTTCCAATTTCAATTCTGGGAAATAAACTTGATACCAACTTTCAAATCGTTCTGTTAATTGATTTATCGTTTTGTCCAACTCCTCGATCGAGCGTGCAACTCCGCTTAACACCATATCTCTACTTTTCAAAGCTTCCTTGACTGTTTCCCTGGCCTTTTGCATAAACCTAGTCCTAATTTCTCTTTTGTCCCGTATCATAAAGGTATTTAAAAATATACCAATTAAAAAACATTGCGAATAATTGAATTAAACCGCATAAGGGACTCCTCAAGAAAACATAAGAGCCCTTCACCAAAACTGGGGTATTTCCTCAGGTGGGGTTCGCATAAGGGACGCCTCAAGAAAACATAAGAGCCCTTCACCAAAACTGGGGTATTTCCTCAGGTGGGGTTCGCATAAGGGACGCCTCAAGAAAACATAAGAGCCCTTATGTAAGAGCCATTATGTACGGGCCTGTAGCTCAGCTGGTTAGAGCGACGGTCTTATATGACGTCCTCTAATACATCTAAGACAGCCGTAGGTCTGGAGTTCGAATCTCCACAGGCCCATTTTTTCAAAATTCAAAAAGAGTCTTTTGCCCCTCTTGTTTTTCTAGTTGTTCTACTCTCACGCCTATTCTTCTCAATACAACGTGATGTTCGAGAAAGAATTCCCTGTATAATTCAAGCGCGGTTTTTTCTATCATCTTTTCATCTTGTATCGAAAAAGAAAATTTTCTCGATTTCGAATAAGCGCGCATTTTGTCGTCGATGGCGTTTATTCCGATAACCCAGCAAGAAAGATTTTGTTTTTTCAATTCGAGCGCTATTTCCTCGCTTAATTTTCCCACAACGCCCGCTATCTGTTCGATCGTTTCAGCATATTCCCTAAGCGTTGTTATCCTGCTTATCTGCTTTTGGCCAGGCGCATTCATAACCGGGCTGTTGTCCTCGCCGCGAGAATACATCGCAAGCGCTTCTGCCGTCTTTTTGCCAACTTCTTTTGCGATCTCCGCGAAATCTGCGTTTCTCAATTGCGCGATTGTTGTTATCCCTTTTTTTCGTAAGTATTCCGTCATCACCCTTCCTATTCCAGGTATCTTGTCAACTTCCAAAGGACCTAAAAAATCGTTCACATCTTCCGGCTTGACAATCGTCAAACCATCTGGTTTTCTATAACCTGCTGCCATCTTGGCCAAGAGTTTGTTTGGCGCTATCCCGATGGAACAGGTCAACTTAAATTTTTCCAAAATCCTGTTTTTTATGTCGTTCGCGATCCCTGCTGCCTTTTCATAATCTCCTCCTGTCTTTTCGCTGATGTCGAGGTAAAATTCGTCTATTGAACTTTGTTCGAGAGCATCAGCATATTCAGCGAGCGTGCTTGCTATCCCAAGCGAGATCTCTTCGTATAATTGTCTATCAACAGGCAGGAAGACAGCATCTTTTTTGGCAAGCAGTTTCTTTGCTTGCATAATCGGCATTCCAGAATGCACGCCGTATTTTCTTGCGATGTAGTTGGCAGTGGATACGACGCCCTTTTCTTTCTCTCGGTCAGTATAAACACAGACCACTACTGGTTTGTTTGCTATGCTTGGATTTCTCCTCTCTTCTGCCTGCGCAAAAAAATAGTCTAGGTCAAGATGGAGTATTATTCTTTCCTTTATGCTAACACCCCCTGATAGTAACTATCACCCCATGTTAGTAAATAAGGCAATTATCAGCGGATCTGGTATGAAATACTGTCCTTCTTTTTCTTCAATGAACCCATAATCTAGGAGGTTTTTCAAATATCTGTTGAATTGCATATCAGTGAGAGATACCCCACTGCTTATCTCAAGTGCACGTTTTAGTTGCGACCATCTCATTTCCTTTAACAAGAGATTTTGCATAATCGAATTGTAGAATTTTTCGCTTATCCTCCGTGGCGATAAGAATTCCTCGTATTCTTTTTTGACAAGCGCGAGGCCGTATTCTTTTGTCTTTTCGATTGCTGTTTTGTGTTGGTAGTTCAGAGAGTAGTATCCATAAGCGGTTAGCCATCCGATGCTCCCATCTAGCATGTTCACTGCCTCCTCCAAATTTTTCTCGTCTATCTTTTTTTGAACCTGTTTAAATCCTTCTTTGAGAAACTGTAGGCTTTTCTCCCGATTGAATCTCTGCAGTTTTATTTCGGCAAAGGGTCTGCCAAACAATGCTGCTGAGGATATTTTCTGTCCGATGAATCTGTCGAGCAACCCTATCTGCGATCCAGAGAGTATTATCTTTATTTTCGTGTGGTCGTATAAATAAGCAAGAAGCAAGTCAACTCCGCTACCAATTAAATATTGCGCTTCATCTACTACGAGAACAAATTCTTTATTTTCTATAAGTTTTATAAGATTCGTCTCTTTACTCAGAGAAATTTTTACTCCTAATTCTACCTCTTCTATTTTATCAATTAATTCGCTAAAGATAGACATCCCTTTCAATCCGTTTATAAGCGCTAGATCAAATTCCTTTCTTGTTGGGGCGCTCAGCAATCTTGCATCTATAAAGATGTTCTTTATCTTATTTTCTTTTAGACAAGTTTTTATTATGCTCGTTTTGCCTACTCGCCGTGGTCCTTTGATTACTATCATTCTAGTTAGTTTGTCTTTTATATACCTGTTTAAGATTTGCAGTTCCTCACGATAATCAAACAAATCCTCTGCGTTTTCCTTTGGTTTAAGATCAAAGTACATGATATTAATCTAGGTGGAAATGTTTATAATACTAACACCACCTGATAGTAACTATCACCCCATGTTAGTAAATATTATTTTATCTCTATTTTTTCTCCTCGCCTTGCTTTTATGATGTTATCTCCATTAAAGAGATCAGCGCCTGTTGTATGAACCGGCATGACATACTCGGCATTTATCTGCTCTATGAAGCTGAATATCTCAGCCATAGAAGCATGGCCTGAAGCGTGCAGTTGATGATAATTAAGATTGAATTTTTTCGCCCATCTTCTTAAAACATCATCCGATATCTGCGACAACGGATCCTCCTCGAATGGTTCGCTCATAGAATGTATGCAATCGCCGCTTTTCGGTTGTATGTCTATCAGTTCCGGCAACTGCGAAAATTCGAGTTCGAGAATTATGTTTTCCTTGTTTTTGTAGATGTATTTTGAGTCAACGCATTTTGGCAGGAGTTCGAGTTCCCATGGTTTGTAAACCTTTTTCTCGCGTCCGTATATCTTTATCGCAGGGTCGTTATACGGAGAAGGCAATCCGATCGGATCGTTTTTCAAAGAAAGCAGAAGATGCGCGGTTTTCATTGTTATGACCAACTCCTTGCCTGTCGCTTTCGCTACCGAATAAAAAGTTCTGAAGCGGTCTATGTCTTTCGGATATCGCATCGCAAGAATGAAATCTTTTTTCTCGCTCGCAATTCTTTGACATTCCTCCTGCACATAGCTTTCAGTATGATTCTTTCTTGTTTCGCTTGCGTTTACTCTCGTTCCTTCAACTATGAAAAGCAATGGGTCGAATTCCGCGGCCTTTTTCAGAAAATCCTCGGTCATATCCGCTCGCGGTCCGTGTTTTCTAATGTCGCCGCTGTAAACGATATTCCCGTCTGATGTTTCTATTATGAAACCATACGCGCCTGGCACTGAATGGTCGACGTGTATAGGATGAACGACAAAGTCGCCTATGGCAAAATGCTTTCCTGTTCTGAATGTATTTACCTTGTTATCTTTTGTTATATATTTCACACAGTTATAAGATGTCTCTTGGGTTGACTCTATTATGAGTTTTGTTGCCTCGCCCATATAAACCGGAATGTCAGGATGTAGATATTTCAGGTGCTCGATGTGATCAAAATGCGCGTGGCTTATGAGCACGCCGTCGTATTCTGGCGGCGAGTACCCGAGGTCGGTTTTTTCTATTGCTTCCTTCGAGTATAATCCTTTCAGTTTTGGTATCAGGTCGAATGCAAAATAATCGCGCAATCCAAACCTCTCTCTCGGTTGCAGGTAGGCTTCCGGCACGAAATACTCGTCGAGCATCGTGAAGGATTGGCCGAAATCCACGAATATCCTGCTGTGCTTGTCCTCTATGAGAAACTTGTTCCCGCCAATCTCGTCGATACCGCCAAAAGCGGTTATGCTTACCATTCGCTTCCACCGCTGTTTATCTTTCTTACAACATCGATCAAATCGTCGAATCTTTCTATCTCGTAATCCGCCTTGCATTCCTTTTCGTACCATACGCCATAACGCGCAAGACAAGTGATCATTCCGACTGCTTTCGCTCCTTCTATATCCCTTACAGGATTGTCTCCGACGAACATTATCTCGCTTGGCGGTATTCCGAGTTTCTCGCTTGCCAGAATAAACATCGATGGATGGGGTTTTTGCGCTTGCACATCGTCTTTTGTTATCACGACATTAAACTCCTCGTCCAATCCAGTGAGCACCAATCTCTGCCAAGCCTTGTTTCTCGGAGCGTCAGTTGCTATCCCCAATTTTAGACCGCGCTCGCGCAGTTCGTGAAGCGTTAATTTTACCATCGGATATGGCCGCAATATCTCGAATTTTTTCTTGAGATAGGCTATTATCGCTGCTTGCTGTATCCTCTCTGCTTGGTTGACTTCTAGATTATATTGCCTTACAACATCGCCGAATGTTTTTTGGTATTCTATACCTTTTTCGTCGTAAACCGAGAATATCTTGCCGTATGCTTCTATCTCGGTGGCCGGCAGGCCCTTGGCTATCATCGCCTTTGCTGCCGCCTTCGCGCTTTCTTTCTTGAAAGTGAGAAAATCGATCAGCGTATTGTCAAGATCAAAGAGGATCGCTTTTATCATACGCTTACAATTAGTTTGGTTAAAATAAATACCTTTCGTTTGTATTTTTGTTATAAAAAATAAACTTAAATGTTAAAAAATAAACATTTAAAAAGAGTTGCTATCTATATCCTATCATGAAACTCAATAATATAAATTTGGAGATGCAGGAAAAGCAAGAGAACCCTAAGCACTTGCGCGAGAGGTTTAAGCGTTTCAAGGAACTGCTGGAAAAAGGAGAAAAATACTTAGTCAAAGGAACTCTTGTTTTAGTTGCTTCTTTGACCATAAGCTTAGGCGGAGTTAAATGCAGCGATGGAACAATAGAACCACCTGTAATAAAAGACGAATCAGTGGTTGATGTTAACATAAAGAATGACGGCGGAACTGATGTAAAAGATGGCACCTCAGATGAAGTAGGTCAAGATGTAGACGAAGATGTTAGCGATGTAGCAGGCGATGTTAAAGATGCCGGCGATGTTGATGTCGAGGATGTTCGCGATAATGAAGTTGGCGATGTTACAAACGATGCTGAAGATGCAATCGTGGAAGATGTTAGCGATGGCGGTAGCGAAGTTGCTGATATTGCTGATGTCTCAGATGTAGAGGATGTTGCTGATGTTGTTCCATGCGATAGTGACGAAACTGCTACAGAACCTATTCCGTCTCGAATTGAGACAACAGAAGGTAATATCACAGTGAAATACAGTTTTGAAGGAACACAAGAATATAATATCTGCACTCACGAAGTAGTATCGCAAAATATCAACAGTGTTTTAATAGAATTCACTCCGCCTCTTGCAAGAGGAACAGATTGTTTTAAAAAGGACGGCATTCCCTATATTAACCCATCAATAGAGTTCTTTGGCGAGAGGTATATAGTTCAGCTAATCAGACCCGACCCAATGGATCGTAGTGGAAAAAGACTCCAAACACTGCTAATAAAACCAGCAAGTCAATATACAGAGTTTGACGACTGCAGCGGCCGGGCCGCAAAAACACATACTCTTCTTGATATGTATTTTAAATGTAATCGTGTTTATTCAGATAGAAATATGCTTATTTTTATAACTTTCGCAAATTCTACGGACACAGCTCTTGCTAGAGGAGATATTGATGGTAAATCTACCACTAGTGAACCACCAGTCCCTTTTATTGCTAAATTAATTGATTTTAAAGATAACGAAGATCCAAAAAAAGTAACATATACTGTAATGGCAATAGAGAATAATTATTACTATGTAACTCAAAACGATATGCTTAGAGTTAACTGCATAAAAGGAGACAAATGCCTAACTGCACAGTTGCCGCATCAAACTATGACAGTTGATGGTAGTGAATGGAAAACAGATATAACAGCAGAAGAACCGAATACTGAGAAATGCAAATCTGATACGCCGTGCGTTTCTTCAATGAAGTTCACAAGAAATAAATAGTTCCTAGTTGCCTACTACTTTGGGACATAAATCAGACAGGCTTAACTCTTATAGTTTTTTCTTCTTTGTCTTATTACGCCCTTTTTTGGCTAACGTTATACCAAAGGCAAAAAAGCCCGCGTTCCCGTTTTTTGGCTTACTGCTCCATGCCTTACGCCGCGGCTTAGCACCTCAAAACCTGATTTCGCTACCTGAGCCGCGTCTTAGCATCTTCGTCAGCAGGAAGATTCTGCTTCGATCTCTCGGCGCGACTTAGGACCTCAGAAAACAGAATGTAGCGAGATCAGGTTAACCTGATTTCGCTACCTGAGCCGCGTCTTAGCATCTTCGTCAGCAGGAAGATTCTGCTTCGATCTCTCGGCGCGACTTAGGACCTCAGAAAACAGAATGTAGCGAAGTCAGGTTGAAAATATAAGGTGACGAAGTTAGGTATTATCTATCTAGTAGTTAGAAAGTGTCTTTGTCCTATGTCGTAAAACTTAAATTTTTAAATGTTGCCGAGTTATCTATTACGATGAGAGGAAGAACAACACACTATGTGAATATCTTAGTTATACTACTATCCTTGTTTATATTATTTGAAATGCCAAATATTGATAACAATCAGACAGCAGAAAATAACAGCAATGTTGAGATCCCCCCATCTAATGTTTCTACATCTACAATAGAGAACAATGCTACTTATCTATACGAAGAGATAACAGATTCTACTCAAAAAGAAATAAGTACAACTAATAATCAAAATCTTACCAATGACGAAAATACTTCAATTATGAATACAAGCGAATGGATTGTTAATAAAACAACCGGTGTGAATGTTGACAGCAATCAAACAGTAGAAAATGTTACTCCATCTAATGAAAGTGTTGAGACTAATGTTAGTTATCTACATGAGGAAATAACAGATTCTTCTCAGAACAACTCAGAAGAACCAGAAATAAACTTAACTGCGAATGAAACCTCTTATCAAAGCGAATTTAATGAAACAAGCGTTGCAAATATTAGTAATAATCAAACAGATAATGGCAGTATTGAAATTTCTCAAAATGTTTCAACCTCTAATGATAGTGTAGATAGCAATACTACACAGGAAGAAATAGCGCCTCCTCCAATAGAAGAACAGCCACTAGCGCAAGAAAATGAATCAGTTCAACCGGAGTTGACTGTTTATGAGAAAAATCTATTAGTTGATGCAGTTTTCAATGAAAAGGTGCGCGATGGCGTTAAGGAAGTCTCAACTAAGAGCGTTCGCATTTCTTCACCATCTGTTGTCTATTGTCTTGCAGATAATCCTTGTGATATCCCGATCGATATTTACTATGATGGACAAACAAGTGATTTTGACTTTTTGGTAGGGCAATTAAATTTCTCAAATGATAACGCAGTTTCCAATCAGCCAGATTTCTATTTAGGAGATGTAGATGAGAACAAGGTGTATCACTTGAAAGAAAGATTAGCAAAAAAGGAAATTCCCTCACTCAGTAAGACCAATCCTTTCATTAAATTGCAGAAAGGAGAGAAAAAAACAGTATTCCTTAGAGTTGTTGTGAGTGATACAGTTGATTGGGCAGGTCGTTTTTACACACCTGAAGGATGGATTACATTGGATCCAACTATTAATGTAAGCGGCTGTGCAAATTTAACTACTGCTGGTACAACATATACTCTAAATCGTTCTATTTCTGGCGTTCAATCTGATAATCATTGCATAAACATACAGGCTGATAATATTATTTTTGATTGCCAAGGCTATACTATAACTGGCCCGAATAATGATGATACGGCGGTCGGTGTATATGCTGCCAATAGAAGAAATATCACGATTAATAATTGCGTTATTACACAGTACGGTTATAACCTAAGATTTAGTAATGTTAATTATTCTTTGATAAATAAATCTACTTTTTCTTCTGCCTATTACGGAATTGGCGCAGAAATAATTGGTGCGAATAATAATATTTCTTCATCTACTTTCATCCGTAACTACTATGCTGGGTTAGGGATAAAAGGAGAAAACATAACAGTAAGATCGTCTTTGTTCAGGGCAAATAACTATATAGGATTGGATATAGAAGAGTCAAAGAATGTATCCATATACGATAGCAATTTCACTTATTATTCTGTAGGTTTTCCTTTGTATACTTATTATCACGGTAACGAGGGTATTTATATATTTAATAGCAATGATGTTTATATAAATAATAGCAGAATATTGAGCCATGCTCTATATGGTGTTGACTGTTCTCACTCTAACAGAACAGTAGTAAACAATTCATTTTTTGGTGATCCTTTACTTTCTGGTACGTATTCTAGTAACAATGTAAGTATCGGTCTAGTCGCTTGTTTAAATTCTACAATCCAGAACAATATTTTTAATGTTTCTAACACTAATAGTTCTGTTGACCAATATTATATATACCTTGATAGTTCTGGCTACAACACCATAACAAACAACACCCTAGCCAACAACTCTCCTTACACCTACCCTTACAACAATCCTCAATGCGGTTTCTACTTATACAACAGTTCTAAAAACATCATAACCAACAACTTAGTTTATAATAACAGACACGCTTTTGTTCTCGACTCAAGCTCTAACAACACTTTAATTAACAACTCTGCATATTACAACAACGGTCATGGTTTTGTTCTCTCCTACAGTTCTAACTACAACAATCTCACTAATAACTCCGCCTACAATAACTCTGGCGATGGCTTTAATATATACTTGAGCGACTACAACACTCTAACTAACAATTCCGCTTACAACAATGAGTACGGTATATTCATCTCTGCCTCAAATGCCACAAATATAACCAACGCCCATCTCTTCAAAAATGACTATAGAGATTTCTTTATCGGTACAGACGCTACTCCAAGAACAATTTATCTCTCAAATGTCATATTTGATAATCCAGCAGGGAATTACAAAAACTATACGAACTTGTCAATAACAGATACAGTAGAAGCAGATAGAGTATATGTAATAAATTGGACAAGAAGTCCATCAGCACTCCCTGGTGGTTATTCCTCATTTGCGCAAAAATTTATAGATATTACAGCTCTAGGTGATTTTGCTTTTTATACTTATATAGATTCTATTACATGGTACTGGTCGGATTCCGAACTTTCAGGACACAACGAAAGCAAATTCGAACTGTGGAAGTATAACTCAAGCGGTTGGACAAGGCTTAATAATACACCAGATACAGTAAACAATCGCTTATCCCTAACAAATATGAATCCGGCGAGTACATATGGTATTCTAGAAGATGTTAATTGCCCTGTTATAACAACACCAGGTATATATAATCAAACTGCAAATTTTGTTGGTGCACCTAATAACGCTTCACCATTAAGCGGTTATGTATGTGTAAAAATTGCATCTTCAAACGTGGTTTATGATTGCAATGGATATAATATAACAAATAATGGCACTGGAGGAATAACCCACGGCATACTATTAAACGGTTCTTTAAAGAATGTCACTCTAAGAAATTGCAATGTTGGAAATTATACATTCGGTGTTTATGTTCACAACAGCTCTAATAGCACCTTAACTAATAACTCTGCATATAATGCTTTAGAAGGCTTCTACCTGGACTCCAGTTCTAATAGCACCTTAACTAATAACTCTGCCTACAACAACTCAGACGGCTTCTACCTGGACTCCAGTTCTAATAACACCTTAACTAATAACTCTGCCTACAACAACTCAGACGGCTTCTACCTGGGCTCCAGTTCTAATAACACCTTAACTAATAATTTTGCCTACAACAACTCAGACGGCTTCTACCTGGGCTCCAGTTCTAACAACACCTTAACCAACAACTCTGCTTACAATAACTCACGCAGTGGTTTTTACCTTGACTCTAGCTTCAATAACACCTTAACCAACAATTCTGCTTATAACAACCCAGACGGCTTCTACCTATATTCCAGTTCAAACTACAACATCTTAACTAATAATTTTGCATATAACAACTCTCAGGAAGGGTTCTACTTTGATTCCGGCCCAACTTATAACATTCTAGTTAATAACTTTGCATACAACAACAAATATGGTTTCTTCCTCAAATATGGCTCCTACCACAACAACCTTACCAACAACTCCGCTTACAACAACTCTTGGCACGGCTTCGTCCTACACTCCAACTCCAACTACAACACACTCACCAACAACTCCGCTTACAACAACTCTTGGCACGGCTTTTATCTCTACTTCAATTCCAACTACAACACACTCATCAAAAACTCTGCCTCAGATAACTTTGGCTTTGGTTTCTACCTATCCGACTCCTCCAATTATAACAACCTTACCAATAACTCTGCTTACAACAATTTCTATCACGGCTTCGTTCTTTCTACAAATTCTAACTACAATATCTTAACTGATAACTCAGCTGACAAAAACAATGGCAATGGTTTCTACTTTAACTTAAGCTCTAGCAATACATTAACCAACAACATCGCTTCAAATCACTCCTACAACGGCTTTTTCTTTAACTTAAGCTCTAATACCACATTAACTAATAACTCTGCCTACAACAATAATGGCGCCGGCTTTTACCTTGTTTCTAGTTCTAACAATACATTAACCAACAACACTGCTCACGACAGCCCATACGGCAGCGGTTTCTACCTATACAACAACTCTAATAATACCCTAATCAAAAACTCTGCCTACAACAACTATCAGTGGGGATTTTACCTTGATTATAGTTCTAACAATACATTAACCAACAACACCGTTTATAACAACTCATACGACGGTTTCTACCTTGATTATAGTTCTAACAATACATTAACCAACAACACCGTTTATAACAACTCATACGACGGTTTCTACCTTTACTCTAGCCCTAACAATACTCTAAATAATAATTTTGCTTACAACAACTCATACAGTGGCTTCCGTCTAGATAGTACCTACAGCTCTAACAATAATCTTACCAACAATTTAGCTTACGAAAATAATGAGTATGGTTTCTATATCATTACTAGTCTTAACAACACTCTAACAAACAACTCTGCTTATAACAACTCATATGGTTTCTACCTCTATGGCGGTTCATATTACAATACCTTAATTAATAATTCGGCCTACAACAACACAAATAGTGGTTTTTATCTATACGACAGCTGCAGATACAACATCCTAATCAACAACACCGCTTACAAAAATGTTGACGGCTTCACTTTTGTGTCTCTCTCTGATCACAATACTCTGAGTAACAACACCGCTTACAACAATTCCAACAATGGTGTAAGTATTGAAAATTCAAATGATATCAATATAACCAATACTCATCTCTTTAATAATTATTATGATTTCTATATTACTACGGGCGGAAGCCCAAGAACAGTTTACCTTTCAGGTGTAATATTTGATAATCCGTTAGGCAATTATCAGAACTACACGAATATTTCAATAACAGATACAGTAGAAGCAAACACAGCATATCGCATAAAGTGGACAACAAACTCTTCAGCAATCCCGAATACTTATATCTCATTTGCGCAGAAATTTGTAAATATAAGTGCGGTTTCAGGAACAGTTTCAATAGATTCAATCACCTGGAGTTGGCTGGATTCAGAACTTACGGGATATGATGAAAATAGATTTGAATTATGGAAGTATAACTCAAGCGGTTGGACACCACTAAATACTACTCCTGACACAGTAAACAATCGCCTATCTTTAACAAATATGAACCCAGCGAGTACATATGGTATTTTGCAATATATAAACTGCGTAGTAATAAACGCTGGCGGGGCATATACTGTTAAGAATAATTTGGTGGGGGCACCATTTAATGCCTATCTAACCGAAAGTGGCGATAACTTCACTGTATGTGTGGATATAAACGCTTCGAATGTCGTTTTTGACTGTAATGGTTATAATGTTACTAATAATGGCACTGAGGGGCCGGACGGAAGCGCAGGTATCTTAATTGAAAGAAATAAACAAAATGTAACGGTAAAGAATTGCCAGGTTTCGAATTATACCGCAGGAATAGTAAATTATTACACTGAGAATAATAGCATAATAAATAATACCTTGTTCAATAACAGCGCGTATGGTATCTTACTCTATTTCTATTCTGCTAACATAACATTAGAAAATAACACCGTTTCGAATAATCCTTATGTAGGCATTTACTCACTTTCAATGTTAACTCCTGCCAATCATTATAATATTTTCAGGAATAACACTGTTTGGGGTTCAACTTATGGTTATTATTTAGATAACGATTACAATAGTTCTCTTATTGGTGGCGAGATATTTAGAAATACCTATGGTATTCTATTTAGAGATGCAAATAATACGAATATTTCTGTTGTTCACTTATACAACAACACAAATGGGGATATCTATGCTGTGAGCAATAAGATCTCTCCTGCTTATACTACGTTAATAGTAAACAACGCGTTAATAGACTCGCCTGGCGATGGCTTTAATTCGTTCTCAAATATCTCAATAACCGATAACGTTTCATCAAGTTCTTCTAATTATGTGGTAAAATGGGCCTCTTCACCGCCATCTTTGCCAAATGGCCGTGTATCGTTTTTGAATAAATACATAAACATAACTAACACATCATCAACCAGCTTTTCAATAGACAGATTGAAATTTTATTGGAGAGACGACGAGGTAGTTAACAATGGTTTTAATGAAAGTACCTTTGAGTTATGGTATTACAATTATACATCGTCGACTTGGCAACTTATGAATAACACTCCGGACACTACAAATAATTTATTGTCATTATCAAATGTAGATAAAAGCGGATTATATGCTTTGTTGAGTTTTACTGGTTCTTCTTGTGGAATTATAAATTCATCTGGCCTTTACGTACTGTTCAATAACATAATTGGCGCGCCCAATACGGTCAGTTTAGCAGAAATAAGCACAACAGTTAATGTTTGTGTCGAGATAAACGCGTCTAATGTAACGCTTGACTGCCAAGGTTATAATATAACAAATAATGGCACAACCGGTCCTAATGGCACCGTCGGCATACTGATAGATAAACAACGCACAAATGTTACTGTAAAAAATTGCGTTGTTTCAAATTATAGTTATGGCGGGACGATATACTATGCAAGCAACAATTCTATCATTAATACAACCTCTTACAATAATAGCGCTGACGGTCTTATATTGGTTTATCTTGCCCAGTCTAATCTTTTGGAGAACAATACAGTTTATAACAACGCTCAAAACGGCATCCACCTCACGGCTTCTGCTCAATACAACAGAATAAACAATAATACTGTTTACTTAAATAGTAACTATGGTATATATCTCGAAAGCGGTAATGATTACAATAACATAACAAACAATAGCGTTTATCTAAATACAAATAACGGAATCGCATTGGCAAGTTCAAACAACATTATAAATAGCAATACAGTGCATTCAAACTTAAATGGTTATGGCATCTCATTATATTGTTCTGGTTGTCATGATAACACGATATACAATAACACGATATATAACCATACCAATACAAGTGCAGGCTATTCCTTATATCTGAATGGCGGCAACAATAACAACTTAACTTATAACACTATCTATAACGGCAGATACGGTATTGTTTTAGTAGGCAGTTCGGCAAATAATGTTATTTCTTATAACAATGTAACTAATATGACCATTGATGGTTATGCAATAGGATACAGTTCGAGCAACAATACTGTATCTTATAACAATGCTACAAAATGCGGGAATTACGCATACGATATATATATGAATGCATACAACAACACGTTGATTAATAATACTGGTTACGATAACTATGTAGGAATATTCGTTAGAACAAATGCAACAAATACAACCTTGATTAACAACACAATATACAATAATACTTACTATAGTTTATGGATAAACAATGCAACTAATGTTTATGTTGAAAATGATCATTATTACAAGAATACGAACGAGATAAGAATTGTTGGGCCTGCAACGCTTAACTTAACAAAGATAATTATAGATAACCCCGCAGGCAATTATGAGAACTACACGATGCTCTCAGTGAATGATTCCGCGGCTACAGGTGAGCAATATTATATTAAGTGGTCGACTAACACGACGGCATTGCCCACTCAGACAATCTCATTTAGGCAGAAATTTGTAGAGATTACAAACGTGAGCGGTTCTGTCTCTATAGACTCTATTACATGGCATTGGAACGATTCTGAACTAAGCGGTTATAATGAGGATAGATTTGAATTATGGAAATACAATGCAAGCGATTGGACAAAGATAAATGGCACACCGGACACAACTGCTAATAAGCTATCCATCACAGCTTTGAATCCTGCTAGTATATACGGTATTTTGGAAAACACAGCCTCTGTTTGCAGAATAATAGAACAACCTGGGTCTTATAAGCTGAAGAATAATATCAGTGGCGCGCCTTTCTCAACATCTCCAACTTGGGGCGGGTACGCCTGTATCTATATCAAAACTTCAGATGTAGAATTCGATTGCGATGGTTACTCGATTTCAAACAATGGAACAGCTAATGCTGTAGCCATTTTCTCTCAATATTCCTCAAATGTTACCGTGAAAAATTGTATAATCAACAACAATTATAAGCACGGTGTATATTACTACGATACGTGGGAAAGCGCGCTAATTAACAATACAATATACCAAACTACAGAACACGGGATTATTTTGGAATCAGAATCTTACGGGAATACTGTGGAGAATAACACATTGTACAATATCAGTCAAGTTGGTATCATAATTATTGGTTCGAATAACAATAATATCACAAACAATACTGTCTATAATGCTGCTGCCGGCATAGTTCCTCGTACCGCAGCGTCTTACACGCTAGTTCGAAATAATACTGTGCATGATTGTGTTGGCTATGGGGGCATCGTAACGATGTCCGGCAATAATAAATTTTTGAACAACAAAGTATACTCCAACAATCCTTATGGTATCTGGCTTTCTGGCGTACTTAATTCCAATGTATCAAATAACGAGTTATACAACAATTCAATAGGACTGCTCATAGAGTTAGCCAACAATTCATATGTTTTCAATAATACCGTGTATAATAATACAAATAGTGGTATCCTCGCTAATTATTCTTCAAACAATACTATAATTGATACTCATGCTTTCAATAATACTTATTACGGTCTTATACTTGTTTTGTCCACAAACATCAATGTTAGTGGTGGTCTATATGAGAATAATTTAGTTGGTCTCCATCTTGGCGGTAGTCACAACAACACTGTTTCTAATGCAGTTGTTAGATATAACTCGCTGAAAGGATTGCGTTTGGTCTTGTCGCAGAACAACAGCATAGTTAATGTTATTTCGTACAACAACACAGAAGATGGTATTTATTTAGACACTTCTAATTCTAATAATCTAACTAATATTACAGCATATTCAAATGGAAATGCGGGAATTGCTCTGAGTTATTCTAATTATACCATAATCTCTTTATCTAACGCTTCTTCAAATGTCTTCGGTTTTGCTTTTATTAATTCTTCATATAACAATTTAACTAACAGTTTTTCATCATATAATAACTTAAGCGAGACCCCAAGCGGTATTGCCATTATTAATGACTCAAAGAATAATCTCATCAACAATCATACTTCAATTAATGATTCAATATCTGTAATCCTGAATGCAAACTCTGATAATAACAAAGTATACAACTCGAATATTTCTATACCATTCTATGGCATCTATATTGCGGGTACCGGAAACGATAATAATGAATTTATTAATAATTCGATTGTTACCCAATATGTTGGTGCTTACTCAGAAGGCGGCGACTATAACGTTTTCAGGAATAATTTTGTAAGCGGAAGCGGTGGGGGACGTGGCTTCCATTTCAAAACCAACCCAAGCAATTATGTTGCTATTGATAATAATAATATCACGAACTTCCAGTACGGTATTCATCTAGAAAGTGCTTCCTTGAATATGTTTAACATTTCTAATAATATTATAAATAGCACTGTCAGCGGTAGTATAATTGTTGGCGGCACTAATCATCTTGTCAAAAACAACATCGTGTATAATAGTGCTGGTTATGGTATTTTTGTAAGCGGTTCGGATAGTTCTCTAGTAAATAACACTGTTTATAATTGTAATGACGGTGTTTATTATTCATCTGCAGCGAACATACACACTAACGATACTCATCTCTACAATAACACGTACTATGTTCATATATATTCAACTAGTGGCGGCAATACTTTGTATTTCAAAAATCTCACGATCGATAATCCATTTGGCAACTATGAAAACTATACCGTACTAAACGTTACAGATACTAGCGAAGCAAGTTCAGAATACTTTATTAACTGGTCTGGCAGTGATGGATTGCAGATTCCATCTACGAGAATTTCATTCAGAAATAAATTCGTCAATATAAGTGTTATGAGTGGTTCTCCAATAATTGAAAGCATAACCTGGCATTGGTTGGATTCTGAGCTTACTGGTTATAACGAAGGCAATTTCGAATTATGGAAATACAACGCGAGCGGTTGGAAAAAACTAAATAATACGCCAGACACAACAGCTAACACCCTAGGTTTAACAAATATGAACCCTGCGAGCATCTATGGTATTTTGCAATATATAAACTGCCCGATAATAAACGAGAGCGGCGAGTATGTACTTGACGATAACCAGACTGGCGCACCTAATGATGCCTCACCGCTAACTGGTTACTCTGTTTGTGTAAAAGTTACTGTTCCTAATGTTGTTATCGATTGTGCAGGTTATTCGATAAATAATAATGGTACGAGCAATGCGATCGGCATTTTAATTAACGGCTCTTTGAATAATGTTACGATAAAAAATTGTGGCGCTATAAGCGGTTACCAGTATGGCGTTTACTCGTATGTTTCGACAAACATAACGCTTTTCAACAGTACTATAAATTCCTCTCAGAGTGCAGGATTTTTCGGTTATAATTCATCTTCGTTGAATATTACAAATAATACGATTTATTCCTCGAATGATCACTTAGTCCATCTTTACAATTCTAACTACAGTATCATAAGCGGTAATGTAATCCACGACGCTTCCGAAGTTGGTATCCTCTTAGAAGAGAGCAAAAACAATAACGCGACGAATAATGAGGTCTACAATACCGCGGCAGGTCTTGCTTCATATCTAAATGGAGATAACAATCGTTTTGAAAATAATACCGTCCACGATAACTCATTTTATGGCGATATCATAGTATTCTACTCTGATTATGCAGAGATAATTAACAATACTTGCTACAACAGCGCAAAAGGTCTCTGGTTAAAAAATTCATCATTCAGTAATGCCTCGGAGAATACAATCCATGATAGTACTAGCGATGCAATTGTTTTAGAATATACGACAAACTCTCGCATATTTAATAATACCGCACATACAAATGCCGGCAATGGTCTTTATTCTTCAAATAGTGCAAACAATACGATATTCAATAATACTGTATACGACAACCTAATGGAAGGTTTTGTGTTCTACTTATCTGATAACAATACAATTTATGATAATACTGCTTATCTAAATTCCAGGGATGGTTTTGACCTTACAAATTCTTCGAATAATAATCTTTCTTCCAACAAAGCATATGATAACTCGCAAAGCGGTTTTTCGATAGGCCAATCATCAATTAATAATTCATTTGATAGTAATATTGCATATCTAAACGAAAATGGTTTCTATTTCTATTCGAGTTCTCATAAAAACAATCTCACTAATAATACTGCGTACAATAATACCTACTATGGTTTCTTGCTTTCTTCTTCATCTAATTCCTCTCTTATGAATAACACAGCATACAACAACACATATGGTATTTATCTGTCGTCTTCGTCTGATAACATTCTCTCAGATAACACAGCATATAAGAATTCTTATGGTTTCTATCTTTACTCAAGTTCGAACAACAACAATCTCACTGGTAATTTAGCATTTAATAATACCAATGGCTTTTATTTATCTACATTCTCTAATAATAACCGTTTTATAGCGAATAGGGTAGAAAACAACTCGCAATTTGGTTTTTTTATTCTCAATTGTTTCTACAATACTCTTGAAAATAATACAATCTATAATAATTCAAATGCAAGCATATTACTTTACACCGCTTCAAACAATACAATATACAACAATGAACTATACAACAATACTTTTGGTATCGGCTTGACTGACAGTAGTAACTCAAACAACATAACCTACAATAGAATTTATAATAATACGAATAATGGTATATCGCTATTTTATTCTTCTGAAAATAACACAATACGCGATAACTTTATTTTTAATAACAACTATCATTGTGTTGAAATCAATCATGGAGCCCACAACAACATTCTCATCAATAATACAATATACAATTGTGCTCAAAGCGGTGTAGACATAACAATAAGTAATAATATTACATTGCGCCAAAACACTATTAACTCATCATCAACAGCCATTTCTTTAGACCGCAGTAATTATAGCAGTGTTGAGAATAACACGATTTATTCAAACACAGGCGCGGGCATCTTTGTTTTATCTTCTTGGTACGATACCTTAACTTCTAATAATGTAAGCAATTCAAATGCTGGTATATACATAGAAGGTGGAAGTAATTCGGTTAACCTAACTAACAATACAGTTTATTCTAATGCCGGAGCAGGTGTGGCATTTGAAGACCAGAATAACACATTTGTGCTTAATGATCACTACTTTAATAATAGCGTTGATATTTTCGTAAATAGTTCGATTGCCAATGCTGTATTGAATTTGTCTAATGTAACAATCGATAATCCAACTGGTAGTTATGAAAACTACACCACGATTTCACTTTCAGATGCTCTTGAGCAAAATGCAGCGTATATTCTTAATTGGAGTTCTGAACCTGCTTCTCTGCCTTCACTTAGATTCTCTTTTGCTCAAAAATATGTTCAAATAACCCCGCTTGAAGGTACACCTATTATAAATCGCATAACATGGCATTGGTTAGATTCAGAACTTTCAGGATACAACGAAAGCAGATTCGAACTCTGGAAGTATAACTCAAGCGGTTGGACAAGGCTTAACAATACACCAGACACAACTGCCAATACACTAAGTTTAACAGATATGAACCCTACAAGCACATATGGTATATTGCAAAATAACGGAACAGAATGTATGATAATCAGCAATGGCGGCCAATATGCGCTTACAAACAATATTACTGGAGCTCCATATTTAGTAAATCTTAACGATGCAGGAATGCAAATAGGAGTATGCATAGAGATAAACGCATCTAACGTAGTATTTGATTGTGCTGGTTATAGCATTATTAATAACGGTACAATAGCACAAAATGGAACAGTAGGCGTCTTTGTAGATAGCAGCAGATCAAACGTAACAGTAAAGAACTGTTTAGTTTCAAATTATACACACGGTATTGCAACTTATGAAGCTAGCAACAACTATATCTACAATAACACCGTATATAACAATACTCAATTTGGTCTCTTGTCCTTCCTACTCTCTAACTATAATGCATTTGAGAACAATACCGCATATAACAATTCTTATGGTATTGGTATACTGGTTCAATCCTCAAGTAATAATCTGACAAACAACAGGATTTATAATAATACACTTGTAGGCGTCTATATATCAGATTATTCTAACAGCAACATACTCAAATACAATACAATTGAAAACCACACATCAAATGCTGGAAT
>Ga0207433_10003422_pt1 | contig 30708 bp, 23 predicted proteins | sample YelNatPaOPGAMG01_FD_187559 | JGI IMG/M metagenome (GOLD analysis project Ga0207433, IMG submission 187559) | Hot spring thermophilic microbial communities from Obsidian Pool, Yellowstone National Park, USA - OP-RAMG-01 (SPAdes) (version 3) | ecosystem: Environmental > Aquatic > Thermal springs... | reverse complement strand
CTCTGGCTGTTCTTTGAACCTCTTTTTGCTCCTCTGTCAGTTCAAACTTCATCTTTCTTCCTCCTTTTTATTTTTTTCCATATCCCATCTTTACCTTCTTCAGGATAGAGGTAGTAATAATAGTAATATGTGCCTCTTCTTATTAGAACTTTGTTCATGATACAACCTATAAGTTTAGCATTCACATTTTTCAACAGTTTTATCGCCTTTGCGAAATGTGCTCGTGATGTCTGGTAGGGAGCTATGATAAGGAACACTCCATCAACAAGTTTTGATAAAATCAATGTATCAACTACAGAAAGGATAGGAGGGGTATCAATAAGGATATAAGAATATAAATTCTTCAAGGAGGAAAGCAGTTCTTCAGTCTTTTTTGATTCAAGGAGAGATGGAATAAATAAATTTTGTGAACCGGAGGGCATTATTTTCAAAGTTCCTTTAAATTCATAAGTAGTATCATCAATTGATGAACCCGCAATGGCATCAAGAAATCCCATTTTCCCTTCCAGATTTGCTATTTTTGTTAAACCTCTTTTCCTGATATCCCCATCTATGAGTAAAACATTTTCAGAACCCTCTGAAATGACATCCCCTAAAAGGCGAAGGACGGTTGTTTTACCTTCTTCAGGGAGAGGGCTTGTAATTAAAAAACTCCTCATTTTTTCCGATATCGGAGAGAAGAAAATAGTGGTTTTTAAAATCCGCGCGGTTTCTTTGAGCTTTCTGTCTATTTCAATCTCTGCCGAATCTCTGTTATTCCTTACCTCAGGCAGAACTCCGAATACAGGAATTTTATATGAACTTTCAATTTCTTCCGGTGAATTTATCGTGTCGCTGAAATAATATATCAAGAAGGAAATCATGAAGCCGAAAAGGAATCCTGAAAATACAGAAAAAAGAAGGAGCTTCTTTTTGTTTGGAAAAACCGGGGAGCTCGGGGGTATTGCCCTGTCTATAATTTTTATATTGCCCACAGAAGCAGCCTTTGCGATTCTTACCTCTTCGTATTTGGTTAACAAGAATGTATATATGTCTTCATTCACTTTCAGGTTTCTCGCAAGCCTTAAGAGGTTTCTCTCAACTTCAGGATAATTTTTAATCTCTCCTTCATATTTGTTAATAAACTCCTCAATCCCCTTCTTTCTTGATGTCAAAGCCTTTTCCTTTTCTTTCAAAATCTCTTTTATTTTTTCAACGAGTTCCCCTCTTTCTGCTGAGACTTCCATTACCTCCGGATGGTTCTCCGTGAATTTCTGAAGAAGGGAGTATCTTTTTATATCAAGTTCAGCGAGTTTTGATACAAGCGATTGGAGCACAGGGTCATCAAAGGATGAGGAAAGGATTTTTGAAGGCTCTTTGTCCATATCCTGAATTGCCCTTCTTACCTGAAATAGTTCAATTTCTATTTCTGTCTTTTCCTTCTCCAGTTCTGAGAGTTTTTCTATAATTCCTTCTGCTTCTTTGCTTATCTCAGCAATCCCGTAGGTCTTTCTGAAAGCATCCATTTTTTCCTCTGATTCCTTGAGCTGCTCTTTAACCTTATCAAGTTGTGAGGATATGAAATCCATCGTTTGTGAGATGTCTTCGGTCCACTTTTCTTTGTTAAAGTCTATGTAAACTTCAGATATTATGTTTGCTATCTCGGCGGACTTTATCGGGTCTGTCCATGAAAAGGATACCTTTATGAGGTTTGTTGCTTCCCCTATCTTTTCTGTCTTTATTCCATTTTTTATTTCATTTACCACATCTTCAAAGGAATTTTTATAAACCAAAGCCTCCCCTTCCCCTTTGCAATAGATAAATTCAATTAGAAATTCTTCATTACTTAGTCTGGTTCCATTTACAAAGGCAGAATACTCTGTGCAGTTGTTTTTTACCACAAGTTTTATAGGGACTCCGAGAAACTTTTTATCAACCTGGAGTTTTTTTATTTTAAAACTCAAATCCCCTTTTATTTCCTTTACATTCACATCAAGCATGCTTATTTTCGCAACTCTCTCAGCAATACTTCTTGACTTTATTATCTCCATTTCCGTATCTACCCTGGAAGGTCTTCCGTAGAGAAAAAGGTCTTCAAGAAATGTCCTTCTGTTGATTGGTTCTTCAACCTGAAGGATTGAGAAGGCAGTATAAACAGGAGATTTTGAAAAAGAGTAGATAAGTCCAACGATTCCGAAAACTATAATAGAAGCGGCTATTATGTGCCATTTTATAAGAACTATGTTAAAAATCTCCCTTAAGAAGCCTTTTTCTTCCATTTATTGTCTTCTCATTATGTCTCTTATGAGGTATGTCTTCCACATTATATCAAGCGGGGTCATTATGAGGAGGTCTATTGTCGGTTTTATGAGTTCAAGGGTCTCATTCCAGTCTGCAATTCCGGATTTTGAAACGACGATTATATCTCCCGGTTCCACATACACACCTGCAAGTTTTAAAATGTCTTCCTTTTTCCCTTTCATCCCCTTTCCCAAATTTATCATATAAAATTCAAGGTTAAAGGGTGCACCCTTAACGAGGATTATACTGTTTCCTGCAGTTTTCTTTATACCACCAGCAAGGGTTAAGACCTTTAAAAGGGAGATTTTATCCTCTTCAGAAGTTATTGGTCCGGGATTTCCAACCTCTCCAACAACATATACAGCCTGTGTTTTCACATTTGGAACATAAATCAAATCTCCGTCCTCAACATATACATTTCTTTCAATCTCCCCTCTTTTCAGGATAGCATAAAGGTTTATGGGGTATGCCTTTCCCTTTCTTATCAAATAGGCACATCCTAAATAGGCAGATTCAGTGGGTCCGCCTGCCACTGCCAGCACTTCAAGAAGGGTTGCCTCTCTCGTAATTGGAATTGCTCCGGGAGATTTCACCTCACCAAGGACATAGACAAATCTTGAACCGTATGTCTTTATCGTTACATCTATTGAAGGTTTTTTCAGGTATTTTGAATATTCCTTTATGAGAAGAGACTTTATCTCCTCGGTTCCCATCCCCTTAACATCCACCTCACCAAGAATTGGCAGGACTATGGTATTATTTCTTGACACCGTTACTTCAGCAGATAGTTCCGGCTGATTCCAGATAGAGATTTTTAAGACATCTCCTGGACCAACTGCATATCCCTTCGCTTCCGGCCTCAATTCTCCTATTTCAAGTTCAAGTGACGGTTGAACACTCACAGCTTCCTTTGGAATTTTGACAACAGAGGGAAGAATCTCCCTTTGAGCACAGGATAGGAGAAGAAGTATAATTGGAATAAACTTTTTCATATCTTTCTTTATATCACAAAGAATTTTTTTAAAAAACACTTGATTGCAAAGAATAAGGGATTACGGAGTGGAGTGTTGCCTCACATAAGGTTCTACCCAAAAATCATCCCTGATTGTTGAATAATTTTAAATTCATTACTAAAATTCATACACAAATAAGTTATCTTAAAGGAGATTAAAAATGGGTGAAAAAAGATATGGATGGATAAAGCAGGTTATGGGGCCTGTGGTTGATGTTGAGTTTGAGGAAGAACTACCTGAAATATACAATGCCTTAAAAACAACAAACCCTTTTATATCTGATAAAGAATGGAACCTGACACTTGAAGTTATGCAGCACATCGGAGATAAGGTTGTGAGAACAATAGCAATGGATACAACGGATGGACTTGTCAGGGGCATGAAGGTTATGGATACCGGGGAGCCCATAACAGTTCCAGTTGGAAAGGAGACGCTTGGAAGGATAATGAATGTAGTTGGCGAACCTGTTGACGAAGGTCCACCTATAATAACTAAAGAAAAATGGCCCATCCACAGACCACCACCATCCTTTACTGAACAGAGCACAAAAATAGAAATCCTTGAAACAGGAATAAAGGTTATAGACCTCCTTGAACCATATCCAAAAGGTGGAAAGGTTGGACTTTTCGGAGGAGCGGGTGTTGGAAAGACGGTTATAATCATGGAACTTATTCACAACATTGCAGTGCATCACGGTGGATTTTCTGTATTCGGTGGAGTTGGTGAAAGGACGAGGGAAGGGAATGACCTCTGGCTTGAGATGAAAGAATCAGGTGTTATAAGTAAGGCAGCCCTTGTCTATGGGCAGATGAACGAACCACCTGGAGCGAGAGCAAGAGTTGGGCTCACTGCCCTTACAGTCGCTGAATACTTCAGAGATGTAGAAGGACAGGATGTTCTTTTATTCATAGACAATATATTCAGATTTGTTCAGGCAAACTCGGAGGTTTCTGCACTTCTTGGAAGGATTCCATCTGCGGTTGGATATCAGCCAACCCTTTCCACTGACCTCGGAGAACTTGAGGAGAGAATTACAAGCACTATAAAAGGTTCAATTACATCTGTCCAGGCTATATATGTTCCTGCTGACGATTTAACGGACCCTGCGCCCGCAACCACATTCAGCCATCTTGATGCCACAACCGTGCTTTCAAGGCAACTTGCTGAATTGGGAATATATCCTGCAGTTGACCCCCTTGATTCAACATCAAGAATCCTTGACCCGGCAATTGTTGGGGAAGAGCATTATTATGTTGCAAGGGAGGTTCAGAGGATCCTTCAGAGATACAAAGACCTTCAGGACATAATTGCAATCCTCGGTATGGAGGAACTATCTGAGGAAGACAAGGTAACTGTCGCGAGGGCAAGAAAGATTCAGAGGTTTTTATCACAGCCGTTCTTCGTTGCCGAGCAGTTCACAGGGACGAAAGGGAGATATGTTCCTCTTGAAGAAACAATAAAGGGCTTTAAGGGGATAATTGAGGGAAAATATGATGACCTTCCTGAACAGGCGTTCTACATGGTAGGGACTATTGATGAAGCAGTTGAGAAAGCTAAGAAACTCCTTGAGGGGCTATGAAGTTAAAATTTCAATTGTTTTCAACCGACGGCACTTATTTTGAAAAATCTGTTGAGAAGGTGATAGTCAAAACATCAAATGGTGAGATATGCATCCTTCCAAACCATGCGAAATACCTTTCAGATATTATAGAAGGGAAAATAAAAGTTGACGGGACTACAATTTACACTGATTCTGGATTTGTTTCTGTGAAGGATAATGAGGTAAAGGTATTCGTCGGAATGACTGAGAACCTTGATGAAAGGAGAGGCTCTGATACTGACGAAAAGATAAATGACCTCTTATCCGTTCCTGATGAAAAAAAGACCCCCTATATAAAAAAGAAGCTTGAATTTCTTAAGAGATTGAAAGAGGAATTGAGATAAGCGAAAAATTCTCTTGACATTTTTTTATAAAATGATAATTTATTTTTATGCTCAAAAGGGTAATAATTAGTTTATTCATTTTCTTATTTCTAAAAAATGAAGGAGTATCCCAACAAAATATCTTTGTCTTGAAATCAGAAGCAAATCCCTTTTATAACAGTATCCTTTCAGCCTTTGGAAAATGGTGCGATTGTAAATTGGACATCTATGATATGGAGGGGAAAATTGAAAAGGGTAAGGAGCTGATAAAAAAAGAAAGGGATAAAATAGATATAGGGGTTGCTGTTGGAACTCTGGCAATGAAGGCATTTAATGAGGAACTACCTGAAAAAAATATTCTCTGTCTTTTATGTATGGATCCAGAGTATTTAAATATCCCTCCCCATAAGGTTTCCGGGGTATCTGTTTTTCTTGATGAAGAGGAGGTTTCAGAGGCTCTCGTTCAAATGCTCTCTGAAACTAAAAAAGTGGGAGTGCTTATTTCAGAAAAAATGAAGAATCTCCAGAAGGAAATAAGTGAGGCTTTCCTTAAAAGGAATTTGAAGATGAATTTGCTAATATCAACTAATCCTATGGACAGCCTTCTTAAGATAAAGGATGGGGAGTTTGACATACTTTACCTTCTTCCAGACCCGCAGATTCTTAATCCATCAACATATCAGGCAATTGTGAAAATTTTGCCCACAAAAAATTTTATAATGATAGCCCCTTCACCTATCTATTTAAAATTAGGGGGACATATCGCATTCAATCCTGACCTTGAAAGGGCAGGGAAGGAAGGAGCAAAAATTTTTAAGGAAATTTCTTCAGGAGGAGGGAGGTTTATAAGATGCCCGATAAAGGAAGTAATTTTAAATGAAAAAGCCATGGAAAATAAAAAATATAAAAGCCCAAAAGGATTGGAATTAAAAACTACAGGAGGGACACCATGAAAAAAGCAAAAATGCTATTAAGTGCAGGCACTTTGATATTATTTTTTCAAGCATCTTTTGCTCAGGAAGCAGGTTTTGAGGAGATGTTTCTAAAAGAAGAGTTAGTTGAAGCAGCGACCAAGAAGGCAGAAAAAATTTTTGAGGTTCCTGCCTTTGTCTCTATAGTGAAGAAGGAGGATATCCTGAAATATGGCTATCTTGACCTGAAAGGTGCTATTTCTTCTCAGGCGGGCATAGAAACAGTTGAATCATTTTTTGGATACTCAGAAGTTATAATAAGAGGAGTTTACCCTACCCATTATAACAATAAATCCTTATTTTTGGTTGACCAGTATCCCATATACGAGCCTGTAAACGGAAGTTTTCATCTTGAGTTTATACCCCTTGGTTCAATTGATAAAATTGAAATAATAAGGGGACCAGGCTCATCAATATATGGAACCAATGCATTCAGCGGGATAATAAATGTGATCCCGAGAAACGGGAAAGACATTAATGGGTTTGAGATTGATTTTCTCGCCGGTGTGCATGACTTAGAAAATCACCTTGAAAGAGTCCTTGTGTCCTATGGAAAGGAAATAAAAAATTTTGACCTCTTACTTTCCGGGGAGATATACAACGATCCGGGATACAACTTTAAGGCGGTGGATGAAACTGGCAAATCAAAGGAGGTGGATTATTACAATCATTATGGAAACTTTATAATGAGAATTTCAGGAGATAACTATAAAGTTACTTTTGGGTATTTTAATCAGAAGAAGAATAAATTCGGCATCGTCCCAATATGGGCAACCAACGGAAAGAGTAATTATGAAGGGTTTTATGGAGAAGGTGTGATAAATGGCAAAATTGGAGAAAAAATAAGTTTAACATTCAGGGCAGGCTATAATAACATCCAGAGGATTTCCCATCTTGATGCCCTTTCAGGATACACATACCCCTCTTTTCCAACAACTCCTACAGCACCGCTGATTGAGATGACATCAGGAGGCGATGTAGTAAGAGCGGAGCTCACAGGGGATTTCACAATCACAGATTCCTTATCATTGTTATCAGGAGCTGTTGTTGAAAGGCAGCACACAGACCCATACTTGTTCATAGACAGGGATAAATTAGAACTCCATAGCAAATATGCATTTCTTACATCAAGATATAAAGAAAATTATGGTGTTTATCTTGAGGGAAGTTACAAAAGTAAATGGTTAAATCTGTATGCAGGCGGAAGATACGACTACGACACGAGAAGGGATACAGGGAGAATAACCCCAAGGGCTGGTTTTGTGGTAAAACCAATTAAGGATTTATATGTAAAGGGAATATATTCTGAGGCATTCCGGTATCCCAACTTCTTTGAATACGATGTATTAACAACAAATGTGCTTATTGGCAATAAAGACTTGAAAGAAGAATTCATAAGGAGCATTGATTTAGGCATTGAAGGGACATTGTTTGAAAAAATAAGTTATTCTCTGGTTGGCTTTTTTGAAGATGTGCAGGATATGATAACCAGAGAACCAAGTCCGAGGGTTGACCAGTATCCTTTAGAGTTCTGGTATGTGAATAAAGGAGGAATGGAGGTATGGGGAGGGGAACTTAGCCTCTCTGCAATACCTGTGAAAAGGATTGAAATTTTTGCAAACGGAACATTAAGAGATGGTGAAACCGAGGAAGGGGGAGAGATACCTTACTTTTCAAAACAACTTTTCAACATCGGTCTGACAGCCCATCTGCCTTTAAACATTGATGTCTCACCAAGCTGGTCATTTATTGGGAGAAGGGAGAAGGTTGATACATCCCAGCCCGATAATACCACCAGGTCATACAATATCTTCAACACAACCATCTCATATAAGTGGAAGGACCTCACCTTAAGGGCTATTGTTATGAACCTGAGCGGAGAAAATGTGAAATATCCTGACCACATTCGTGGAAAGGTATTCATCCCTGCTGAATCCAATCCATCTTTTTATGGAGAAGTAAGTTATAGATTTTGAGCGAAGAAATTTAGACTCCCTTTTGAAAGGATATTCTTTGATTTTTAGATTATTTCCCCTCTCAATTTTTACGCATTTTCAATGATTTTATCAACGAGGCTCCTGTGAGCATCACAACCAACAAGGCTTATCTCATAATCTACAGGTTTGACCTTTGATTTCAAACTCCTGACCCTTATGAGGCTTTCAAGGAGCCTCTCGGATTTCAGTTCACCGCTTTCTATTGCCTTTGTTATAGATTCATAACATCTTTCCTGAAGCTCCCTATCTTTTGAAACTATTACCGCATCTATCCCGGCCTTTAACGAAAGCACACAGGCTTCCTCGGGCTTAAAGTGTTTTTTTATAGCATCCATCAGGATATCGTCGGAAAGCACAAAACCATCAAAACCAATCTTTCCTTTAAGATAACCTGATACTATCTTGTAGGATAAAGAAGCGGGATTTGAACCATCCATTCCCGGATAAAGTATATGAGCCACCATCACCGAAATAACACCGTTTTTTATGGCATGGATAAATGGTCTCATATCATAAAGTAAAAGTTCCTTCTCAGATTTTGAGATTTTTGGAAGGGATGAATGAGAATCCACAGATGTTGCTCCATGCCCTGGAAAATGCTTACCGCAGGCTGCGAGATAATGGTCTTGCATTCCTGCTATGAGAGAAAGGCTCACCTCTTCCACTATGTTTATATTTGAACTGTATGCTCTCTCCTTCATGTAACTTTTTTCATATCCTATATCAAGGACAGGAGCAAAGTTCATATTCACTCCAACTGCTTTCAATTCAATAGCAATCATCTTCCCGAGTTCGTATATAACCCGAACATCCCTCGTCTTCTCAAAAAATTTTCCCACTGTTTCTGCTGAAGGAATTTTTGTAAAGCCCTTTTTCAACCTCTGCACTTTTCCTCCCTCCTGGTCAACTGCGATGAGAAGGTTTTGGTCAACTGCCTTTTTTATATCCGTAAGAATTTTTTTTAATTCTTTTGGATTTTCATAGCCATCCCCATAAAGAACTATTCCAGAGGGTCTGATTTTCTTTAGAAAACTCAGAGTAGATTTGTTGAAGTTGTTTGTGTCAACCCCTAAAAAGATGAAAATTCCGCTTGCGTATAGCTTTTCCATTTTTCCAAAAAGTAAAGTTTAACTCATTATACCATCTTTTCTATCTCTTTCATTATTTCTTCAACCTTTTTTATAATCTCAGAAAGCCTTATTCCTCCTTCTGCAATTTTGTTGGCAACTTCCTTTATTTCCTCAAGAGCCCTTGCCATCTGTGACGATGAACCAACCTGCCCCGCGGTTGCCTCCTTTATATCAATGGAAATTTTATAGACCTCATTTGCCTTCTCCTTCAAAAGAGAAAAAACCTCTTTTATCCTCTGGACCCTTTCTGAAAGGGCTTCAAAGGACTTCACCCCCTCCTCTGTTATCATCACTGTATTTGTGATTGAAGAAAGGATTTCCTCAACGAGCTTCCTCACATTTTCTGTCGCTTCCCTCGTCCTCAGTGATAGATTCCTTATCTCTCCCGCGACAACCCCGAATCTCCTTCCTGCCTCCCCTGCTCCCACTGCTTCTATTGACGCATTTACAGCGAGGAGCCTGGTCTGGTCAGATATATCCTCTATGAGGGTGTTTATGTTTCCTATCCTCTGTGACAGTTCTGAGAGCTGAACTATTCTCTTTGCCATATCGTTAACCTTTTCCTTTACAGAAAATATCTCTCCTATAACCTCATCAACTGCTTTCTCACTCTCTTCAGCAGAAAGGCTTTCTTCCCTTGAGAGGTTTTCCGAAACCCTGGTCATCTCTCCAATCTGGGCAGCAGAACTTGCTATCTCCTCGCTGTTTCCAGCAAGTTCTGTAATGGAAGCAGCCTGTTCAGATGTTCCGGTTTGAAGCTCTACAACTGTCTTTACTGCATCTTTTACTGCTGTATTAAGAACCTCTGTTCCCCTTCTTAAAGGAACAATAACTGAAGACTTTATCATCAGGTATCCACCAATGATAAGAAGGATGAAAAGAATGGATATGAAAAGCGTAGTCCTGCCGAAGGCGGAATATATCTTTTGATAGGCTCTTTCAAGCAAAAGAATGGTAAAAACCCTTCCGAGCGTCACCCCTTCTGAATTCACCTCTGAAGTTCCTATTATTACCTCACCCCCTTTCGTATGAACCGCTTTTCCTTTCTTATCAACAAGGTTATAGAAGTCATCCTCACTATGGCAGGAGAGGCATTTCTTATTGAAGACATTTACGACTATTCCATTGCCATCCTTGTTTTTTACAGCCACAACTGCCAGATCTTTTGAAGATGAAAACGGCTGAATGTCAGTTTTTATGCTTATTACATCTCCAAGCAAAATTGATGGAGCAACAAAAGAAGCCATATAGGAAGAAAGGTTGTTCGCCTCCTCAATTTTTTCGTTTATTGCGTTTCTCTTTAAAATTATCCATTCAATAAAAAGGACGAAGAGATAGAAAATAAAAATACCCAGAGAAAAGTATAAAATAATTCTCTGTCCAACCTTTATCCTCTCAAGATATTTTCCAACCTTCATATATTTAATAATAACAGAAAAAAAATAGATTTTCAATTTAAAAAAACCTCTTCTTTACAGATTAGGCAAGATTTTTATTACATTTTTAGAGTTGTTTCTATATAAAAGCCCCTTGAAGAGTCTCCTGCTGTTTTTACATTTCCTCTTATATGTTCTGGATAAAAAATTTTTTCACCAAGAAGGTTCTTAAATATAACCCTCAATGTAAGGTTCTTCCATGTATATGCTATGTTTAGGTTCAATACATTTGTGCTTCCTACATCAGCATTTGATTTAACCCCATCTTCATCTTTTTCTTTTGGACCAATGAGGCTATAAATTAATGAACCAGATATGTGGTAAGGAAGTGTAAAATAGATTCCGGTATTAATCATATACCTAGATAGAAATGGTATAGACTGGGTTCTCAATTTTCCGTCTCTCATAGTTCCATTCAAGAGGATCATTACATAATCATGCGGAAGTATTTTTATTTCTCCTTCTCCACCATATATAAATAAGTCTCCTAAATTAGAATACTGATATTCATAGGGATAATCGTGAATTCTTTCACTGGGCTCCACCCCAATAAAGTTGTCTGCATCCATATAAAAAATCGTAATCCCGCTTTCCAATCTCTTTCCAATCTTTCCAATGATTGAAAATTCTGAATTATATAGATGCTCCTTCTCCAAGTCACTTCCTATTAAAACATTCGGGATATTTGCATAGTATTCAAAATACTCTCCATATCTGAAAGCTTCCGAATAAGCGGCTTTGAGTGTAAGAGAATCTAAAGGTTTTATAGCAATTCCTGCCCTCAGTGTGGGTCTTGACTTTAAAGTAGGAGACACTCCTGCTTCATACTCATAATCAATATCAATTCTTCCGCCGAAATATAAGCTGATTATATCCCTGGAGTAACCAAGTTCAAAATAATACCCATAAAGGTCTCCCATTCTTGCTTTTTCGTAGCCACTAAAAAGATGAGATAAATCCTCTCTGTTTATAAATACAGAAGGCTCGGTATAGAGCCTTTCAAATGTTATACCACTTAAGAGACTTAGATTAAAAGGAAGGAAGGCATTTATCATTACTTCTGTGCCAATTCTATTTCCACTAAAATTTCCATCTACTGGAACTCCCATAAAGCTTTCAAGGCGAGTTATTCTGCGGAAACTATTCGTCCCAAATTTAATGGTAAGAACCGCCTTTTCAGATAGTTCAATGTTTCCCACTCCTACCGCATAATAACCCTCTAATTTATTAGGACCTGTTGTCTCCCACATTGGAAGAATTCCAAATTTATCTTTTTCCTGATTAAGGTAGCCAAAGTATGTATTAAAATGTTTGGTTTTTACTATAGTGATTAAAGAACCATTTAGATTTCTGTAATTTGTTGTTCTGGTTATTCCTTTTTCATCAGACAGGGTGAGGGCATAACCTCTATTAAATCTCCTGAAATCAGAAGGTCGTAGTCTTTTATTTTGTTTCCGTATGTAATAAGTGTTCGCCAGTATGGTTTTCCCTCGCTTCTTACCCCACCCAAAAGGTCTATCTCAAATCCATTCACATTTTCTCCTCTTCTCGGTATAAAATTTAACACTCCAGAGAATGCATTCAGTCCGTAAATGGTTGTGCCAGGACCTCTTATTACCTCCAGTTTTTCCATGGCTCCAACCGGAAATCCCTCAATGTAATAATTTCCTGTTAAAGGGTCATAAATAGAAAATTGATCAAGAAGAAAAAGAGTTTTATTGTTGAAGTGGACAGGATAAATTCCTCTAACTATTACTTCGGTGTAGCCAAAAAAGCTTTCACAGGTTTCAACACCAGGAACAAAATTAAGTGCCTGGTAAAGGTCTAAAAAACCACTTTTTTCTAAAAAATCTCTACTTATTATGGATACACTCTGGGGGACTTCACGAAAGGGCGCCCTCCTTTTCAAAGCAGCCTCCACATATTGTTCGCTATAGAAAAGCTCTTCATACTCCTGAGCCAAAGCAGGAAAGGTAAAAAGAAAACCTGTTATAATTATCATTCCTATCCTCATTGCTTTTTTCATTACGGGTATATCCTTCATTTTGTCATGGAAGAAAGGGCACTTTTCAATAAGCTCGCACTTTTTCATCTTTTCACTTCCATTTTATTTTTAAAGCAGTCCAAATTTTTCTAAAATCTCAGCGACTTCAGGGTTCTTTTTTCCAAGCTCTCTGAAGGCATTAAGCAAATCTTTCAGTTTTCCGCTCCTTTCTATCTCTTCAACCGCTTCAGATTTTGCCCTTCTTATAATTGTCCTCCTGTCCCAGAAAGCAAATCCAATGGTGACAGCGACAATCCCTACAAATATCCCTGAAAGTATCCATAGAAAAGATATCATCTGTTCAAATCTTTTGTCTATTTGTTCAAACCTTTTGTCTATTTGTTCAAATCTCTTGTCTATTTGTTCAAACCTTTTGTCAACATAATCTCTAAATTCCTCAAACCTTTTATCCATCTGTTCAAACCTTTTGTCAACCGATTCCTTGAATTCCTTCATAGTTGCTTCAAGTCTTATGAGCCTTTCCCTGTCCTCTTGAGTAAATGAGACCTCTTTCGCCTGCAAATCAAAAGAGATAACAAAAAGAATAAATACCCACTTTTTCATCCTTTCACCTCCTTTTAATTTTATCATCTATCAAAAATTATTCAATATGTAATCCCCTGTCCTCATTGAGAATGCCATAATTCCTTCCATGGGATTTACCCCGAGGGAAGTAGGAAATAAACTTGCATCTGCAACGAAGAGGTTTTTAAAACCATGAACCTCTCCGAATTTCCCCGTCACTCCCCTTGATGGAGATGAGGACATTCTCATTGTCCCCATTGGATGAAATGCCATGGATTCAATATAAGATGGCTTAACCTTCAGATTTTTGAATGCATTGAAGGAATTCTTATCTATTTCTGGCATCGCATATATTCCAGTGAATACCCTCTTTGCACCTGCTGAAAAGTATATCTCTGCAAGTATCTCAACTGCTCTCTTCAATCTCATCGTGTCAAAAGTGTTGAGGTGGTAAAAAATCAATGCCCTGTAGCCCCTTGCTCTTACCATTCCAGAAGATGTTTCTGATACCATTGCCCCAAAGGTGGACATGTGTCTGTATCTTTCCATCAAAGCCTTGTGTTTAAGTCCTGTATAAGGCAGACTGATTGAAAACATATCAGGTGGGACAAATGCTCCTTCAAAAATTATTCCCTCGTTCTCAAGAAATTCATCTATGAATAATCCCTGAGGAACCCCTATCCATCCGTTAATCTCCCTTTCAAAATCCGCACCAACCCTTATGGCGGGATGGATTTTTAGGTTCTTTCCAATAAGACCGCTTTTTGATTTTATACCACTTGTCATAAATAGAACTGGCGTGTAGATAGCACCACATGAAATAACGATAATTCTTCCATAGAAAAAGCATTTGTGTAGCGGATGACCATCTTCGTCAAGCATAGTCCCTTCAATCCCCATAGCCCTATCATCTTTGAAGATAATTCTTTCTGCCCTTGTTCCTGTAAACAGGTCTGCTCCTGCCTCTATTGCATCGGGAATATATGTTATGTGCATTGCCTGTTTAGCATCCTTCGGACACCCGAATGCACACCTTCCACATCCCTCGCAACCCTTAACATTCCTTTTCAAGGGGTGTGATTTTATACCAAGAGTTTGAGCCCCTTTTCTCACAACCCTTGCATTTTCACCAAGAACCTCCTCTGAAACAGGCTGCACAGAAATTCTCTTTTCAATTTCATCATAAAATTTTTCCAGTTGATGCTTATCTATTTCAAGCCCCTCTTCCGAATTCCACTTATCTATCACCCTTTCGGGGATGCGAAAACATGTTCCGGAATTTATTACCGTTGTCCCTCCCACACATCTTCCAAGCGGAACCGCAATGGGCGGTTTTCCCGGAAGGGAAAGGGCGATTGTTGAACCCACATCCCTGTATATTCTTTTTATTGCAAAGAAATAATCATCCCTGTAATCCTTTAATGTAAAATGCCTTCCTTCCTCAAGAATTGCAACCCTTTTAGCTCCCTTTGCAAGGACAGACGAAATAACAGCCCCTCCCGCACCGGAGCCAACAACTATCACATCGTAAAACCCATCTATCCCTGTTCTGAAATCCTCGGGCTTATAGATACTTCCTCTACCCATTGCACTTAAACCTGAAACCAATTTTTTCCTGCACAACTTTGCGATTGTAATAGGTGAGCATGATAAATCCTTTAAGAGCAATTACAATCTGCCTCTTCAGAGGGATTTTGCTTTTCTCCCATTTCTCCAGAAGTTCCTGCCTCTCTTTTTCTGAAAGGGATGTAAATTTCTTAAACTTCGTAAAAACAGGTGCATACTCAACAAGTTTTAAAAAGAGTTTTATAGCCATTCTTATATCCCTGTGCGCATAACTGAAAAATCTATCAACTTCAAAATCAAGGACAAGGTCTTCAAATCTGTAAGGGGGATTTCCTCCCTCAGGAATCATCGCATTCCCTATCGCATTTATAAGCTCTGCCTCTTTGATGCTGAACACCCTCAAACTGCTCATGCTTTAAATCTACAACTGAATTTTTGATTTTCAAGGATTTTTTAAAACCTCAAGTTGATAAAAGAGGCGAGAGACTATGGAATTGAAAAGAAGCCAGTTTTCTTCTTTGAATTTTAAATATCCCTTATCTATCTCCAGACCAAGAGAAGTTGCTTCTTTGAGGAAATCCTTCGTCTTTTCCATCCCGAGAAAATCCTCAATAGAAGATATTTTAACCCCATTTGATGTTCTTAAACCGAGCATGAGAATTTCCTTTATCTCGTTTTCGGGTGTTATCTCCTCAATCTCCTCAAAGGGGAAAAGCCCTTTTTTAATAGACTCCGTATAACTTTTCATACTGACAAAATTCCTTGTTCTCACAGGATTTTTTCCAAAGAATTTAGAAGGAAGATGGGCTGCGGAAGATATTCCACATCCTGCGTAGAAGCCATTATTCCAGTAATTGAAGTTGTGAATGCACTCATGTCCAGGAGTGGTGAAGTTTGATATTTCGTAATGATTGAACCCCTTTTCTCGCATGAACTGGCAAAGGAGAAGAAACATCTCAGCCACTTTTTCCTCATCCACCTCCTTCATCAATTTTTTCATTTCTGTTTTTTCAGATGGCTGAAGGATGTAAGCAGAGAGATGTTGAGGGGAAAAATCCATTGCAGAATTCAGGTCATAAATAAAGTCTTTAATATTTTGACCCGGAATGCCGTAAATCAGGTCAATGGATAGAGAAAATGGATATTTTTTAACCATTTCAAGAGCCCTTTTTGCATCTGCTGAAGAGTGAACCCTTCCTAAAATTTTCAGAAGTTCGTCCTTAAAAGACTGGATGCCAATACTTATTCTGTGGACACCAGAAAAATGGAGGGATTTTAAAAGGTCTTCATTTATGGATTCAGGATTTCCCTCTACAGTGATTTCCACTGTATTAGACGAATTCCATTCATTTATTATTCTTTCAATCCAGGACGGTTTCAAAATGGAAGGTGTTCCTCCGCCCACATATATTGTTTTTATCTCTTTTGCATCTATCCATTCCTTCCATATCATAAATTCCCTTAGAAGAATCTCTACATAATCATCAATCTCACTTTCAGAAACAGGAACATGGGAGCAAAAATCGCAGTATGAGCACTTTTTTCTACAAAATGGAATATGGATGTATATAGAGTTCAACCCGTAGTTTTCAAATTTTGTTGAATCGCCATTCATTTTTTTTTATTATATAAAAAAATTCAGGAGGTATAAAGATGGCTTATGAAGTTGACATGAGAGACATACATTTTACCCTCTTTGAGCAACTGAAGGTAAAAGAAAGAATACTCTCACTTCCAGCCCACTCAGGATTTTCAGAAGAGGATTTGAAGATGATTCTTGAGGAGGCGAGGAAACTGGCTGTTGAGAAGATTGCTCCGATAAACAAGATAGGAGATACAAAAGGATGTAGATATGAAAATGGCACCGTGAAGGTTCCAGAGGAATTTCACGAAGCCTATAAACTCTACAGAGAAGGTGGATGGGTAGGAGCATTTGCAAGTCCGGAATATGGAGGAGGGGGACTTCCACCTATTCTCGCTCCAGCAGTTGGAGAGATATTCATCGGCGCATGCTGTTCTTTGTCAACCTATCCCGGATTAACAGGTGGTGCGGCAAGACTTATTGAAAGGTTCGGGACAGAAGGGATGAAGAAAATCTACCTCAAAAAGATGTATGAGGGAATATGGGCTGGGACAATGGTTCTCACAGAGCCACAGGCAGGTTCCGCAGTAGGAGATATAAAGACTATAGCAAGAAAGGCAGGAGACCATTACCTCCTTGAAGGAACAAAGATATTCATAACAGGTGGAGACCAGAATCTAACAGAAAACATAATTCACCTCGTCCTTGCAAGGACAGAGGGGGCGCCAAAAGGGATAAAAGGGTTGAGCCTGTTTCTTGTTCCAAAGTTTCTTGTAGATGAGAACGGAAATATAAAGGAAAGAAACGATGTCCACTGCACAAGGATTGAGGAGAAAATGGGACTTCACGGCTCTTCAACCTGTCAGTTGAGTTTTGGAGATAATGGGAAATGCGTTGGATACATAATAGGAAAGGAGGGAGAAGGTATTCAGATAATGTTTCACCTTATGAACGAAGCGAGGCTCGGAGTTGGAATTCAGTCCCTTGCAGAAGCAGCAGCCTCTTACCTTGAAGCCCTCAATTACGCAAAAGAAAGGATTCAGGGCGTTGAAGTTACGCAGATGAAGAATGTCGATGCTCCGAGGGTTCCGATAATAAGACATCCTGATGTGAAGAGGATGCTTATGATAATGAAATCCTATGTAGAAGGAATGAGGGCACTCTTATACTATACTGGACTCCATGCAAACATCGCTCTCTCCTCCTCTGACAATGAAGCAGTGGAAAAATCAAAAGGGATAGTTGAACTTCTTACACCAATATGCAAGGCTTACTGCTCTGACAATGCATTTGAGGTTACAAGGCTTGCCATTCAGGTTCACGGAGGGTATGGATATACAAAGGATTACATGGTTGAACAGTACATGAGGGATGTAAAGGTGAATTCCATATATGAGGGAGCGAATGGAATACAGGCACTTGACCTCCTCGGAAGGAAGGTTGCTATGAAGGGAGGGATTCTCTTTATGAACTTCATTCAGGAGATGAACTCCGACCTTGAAAGGAAAAAAGAAGCCAGTAGTCCTCTTCTTTCAGAACTTGTTAAAGAGGTGGAGAGAGCAAAGGACGCCCTTGCCGATGTTACGATGTTTCTCGGAAGTGCTGGAATGAGCGGAGATGTGTTTTATCCGGTTCTAAACGCTACCCCCTATCTCCAGTGTTTCGGAGATGTGGTTCTGGGTTGGCTCCTCCTTGACCAGGCTTGTGTGGCAGAATCTGCATTAAAGAAATTGACATCTGATGAAGGTGAAAAATTAAGAGAAAAGGCTAAGGAGGATTTAAACATAAAATTTTATTACAACAAGATAAAGACAGCAGAATTCTTCATAAAGGACCTCATGCAGAGAGCATTTTCAACAATCTCTGCTATAAAATCAAACTGCAGGGCTGTCCTGGAGGCTGAACTGGAATAGGAATTCCTTCATTTTTGTTTGATAACTTTTTCAGCTTCTCTTCTTATATAGGAGATGAATTCTTTATCGCTCATCCCTTTTGTTTCCTCACGAATTTTCAAGCGAGCATAATGCACCTCTTGAAGAACAGGATTCTTTGGGAAGTCTTTTTTAACCTTTTTCCAAAGTTTATTTTCTTTTTTCTTACCCATATTTCTTTCACCTCCACTAAGTTTTATAATAACTCCGCCGGTGTTATTATCTCTATTGATGAGTAGCCAAAAATAGTGTTTACCATCCCAACAATTTTCCGTGTTTTAACTTTAACTAAATGTTCAAAATTCCAGCTAAGAAAATAATCAATACTATTAACCGAAGCAATGGCAATATGTAATGCGTCCTCTTCATAGTCTTCCGGTATAACTCCATATTTTATATATTCATCAGCCGATACTCTACTTTCTTCATCAATTGGTAATATATTAAAGGAACTCGCAAAATTACGAAGCTTATTCCGCAGTTTTGTATCTTTCGTTCTACCGATTTCAGCCAATACTACTTCAGATATATAAGGCTCAAATTTCTCAATGGCTTTAAAAAAACGGTTGGTGAAAAACCGCATCTCTGGAATTCTTCTGTCAAATTGAGCGGATATTACGGATGTGTCCAAATATACTCTTAATTTCTTTTTCATATTCACTTTGTGGAGATACACATGTAATATAATTCGTCCATTAAAGAAACTGCTTCTTTCTTTTTTAATGAGAAAAGAACCGTTGAATTTTCGCTTTTAAATTTTTGCATTTTGATTTTCAAACCCATGGTTTTATTATATACATCTTCAATCAAAAATCAAACAAAAACTTATTTATTACTCAACATAGGAAACACATTATTCCAGTGAAGCGAATTTACATATTCTTTCGCCCTTTGAAGATAGGTCTTTCTCTTTTCATCCGTAACCGGAAGGAGGTTAAAAATTTCAAGGTATGATTTTTCTATACATCTTCTCTCCATCTCATCCCTCTTATCTCTTGTCAGAGAAAGGAGTTCCTCATTCGTCATTCCTTCTCCTTCTTTTATGAAGTCTATTATGAAATAGGGCTTAAAATCCTCCTTAAAAACCTTTTTTAAAAGAAAACTCACTCCACAGGATGAAGATATTACCGAAATCCCTCCATAAGGCAAAACCTCAATATGACTTATGCCAAAGGGTTCATAGATTGAAAGTCCAAACTCACAATCCGAAGCAATTCTCAAATCAACGAAATCAGTGCCTTCGGGAACAGCATTGCCACAGGCTTCCCTGCTGAAGCCAAACTGATTTATGAATATTGCCTTAATACTTTTGCTATTTTGATTAAAGGTCTGGATGTAATCCCACATCTCCGCCTCACCACCAACGAGGTCAGGCCACCCCTTTTTATGGTTGAGCGGCCACTTATATTCCCTCTCTATCCTCAATACATCCTCAGGATTTCTTCCTGTTGCAATCAGTGTGGAAAGAAGGATGCAGGCTCCCTTTAAACCCCTTTCGTAAAATAATCGGTCAAGATAATAAAGAAGTGTCAAATCTCTCCACAATCCCTTGCTTACCACAAAACGAGCAACATGGGTAAACAGGACATCTGGCTCAAATCCAAGAAGTTGCTTTAAAAAATCATTGACCTTTTTCCTGCTTCCAATTTTTTCGTCAAAGGTGATTCCTTTAAAAGAAAGACCATTATATCCTATTTTTGCCTTTTCCATTTCCTTTCCCTTCAAAAATGCGAATTCTTCTCTCACAAGGTCGCTCACGCACAAAATCGTGTCAAGTTCATCAGCCCTTTTTACGAGCTCATTCCTCGGATTCTGTCTCTGTGAACCGAATACCTCTTCAAGGCTCCTTTTCCCCTTTTCCCTTTTGAGAATGTTATAAAATGAAATATCATGACCGGGATGGCTTTCAACAATGAACCTGACGGTTGAAATCTCATGGGCAACAAATACAGTTCTCCATTTCTCACCGCTCATTTTTACACTCAATGCAGATGGAAGCCCCATGTATTCATGGGCAAATATGTGAAACTCGTTTTCCTCTCCATATATTTCCTTTATAAGTTCAACAAATGGAATTGCTATTCTCAAATACTGCTCATAATCCCAGTCACTTTCATAAAGGTCTGATGATATTCCAAATCTCTCCCAGAATGAATACTTAAACTTAGCAACCTCGTGGAGGTGCATATTCTGGACACAGAGAAGGAGAAAATCAACCTCTCCTCCCCTTCCCTCATTTTGAACAGGTTTTTTTCCATATATGAGTTCAATGTTGTATTTTCTCTTTATCTCATCAATCTTCTTTTGTCTCTTTTCCTCAAGCCATGCCCTTCCGCATTCTATATGGCATGTCTTGCTGATTTCCTTTATTGTCTCTACGGGATTTCCAAAAACTGGACCATATAGAAGGGTCCTTCCGTATATCTTCTTATAGGGAGCTGATGAGCACCATCCGTTTATTACCGCTCCTATCCCTCCAATTTTTTTTACTACCTCATGGGTTATATGGACTGCTATTCTCATTTTTTAAAAGGATACTATCAGATTGCCCTCCCCTCCTCAAGATAATTGTGTTTAGCTGAGGTCTATCTTTCTATACAATTCCATAAGCAAGCATCGCCTTAGCCACTTTAAGAAAACCTGCTATGTTCGCTCCAGCGAGGTAATCCACCCTGCCAAGATAAGCCTGGGAGGCATCTACACATTGTTTGTGAATGTGCTTCATTATGTGGTGCAATCTCTGGTCAACCTCTTCTCTTGTCCAGGAAAGCCTCATGCTGTTCTGAACCATTTCAAGTCCTGATGTTGCCACTCCCCCTGCGTTTGCGGCTTTTGCCGGACCGAAGAGAATTCCGTATTCCTTATAAACATCAATCGCTTCAAGGGTTGATGGCATATTTGCTCCTTCCGCAACGCATATACATCCGCTTTTAGCAAGATATTCTGCATCTTTACCGCTTATTTCATTTTCAGTAGCATTCGGAAATGCTATATCTACTTTAATTCCGTTTTCCCTTATCACCTGCCACACCGATTTTCCCTCATAGTATTTAAGGTTGAACTCATCCGCATATTCCTTAATCCTTCCCCTTTTTACATTTTTCAGGTGCATTATAAATTCCCACTTCTTCCCGCTAATACCTTTTTCATCAATTACAGTTCCGTTTGAATCAGAAATAGTAATTACTTTCCCTCCAAGCTGGTTAACCTTTTCTATGGTATACTGTGCCACATTTCCTGAGCCACTTACTGCTACAGTTTTTCCTTTAAAGTCAAGTTTTCTCGTTGCCAGCATTTCTGCTGTAAAGTAACAGAGTCCGTAACCTGTTGCTTCTGGTCTGATGAAGCTTCCTCCATACTCTATCTCTTTTCCAGTAAAAGTTCCTGTATGCTCATTAACGATTTTCTTGTAATAACCAAACATATATCCAATCTCCCGCACTCCAACTCCTATATCACCGGCAGGAACATCAACATCAGCACCAACATGTCTGAAGAGTTCCCTCATGAAGGCATAACAGAATCTCATAACCTCTCTGTCGGATTTCCCCTTGGGGTCAAAGTCAGAACCTCCTTTGCCTCCACCCATAGGAAGCCCTGTAAGGGAGTTTTTAAAAATCTGTTCAAAACCCAGAAATTTGAGAATGCTTAGATTCACAGAGGGATGGAAACGGAGACCTCCTTTATAAGGACCAATTGCGTTGTTAAACTGAACTCTGAACCCTCTGTTTACATGAATCTCTCCCCTGTCATCTTCCCAGGGAACCCTGAAGATGATAATTCTGTCTGGTTCAACAATCCTTTCATATATTTTTGCTTTTACGAATTCCGGATGCCTGTCCACTGTTGGTTCAAGTGTCGTTAAAACCTCTGTAACTGCTTGAATGAACTCCGCCTGGTGTGGGTCTTTTTCCTTAACCTTCGCTATCACTTCTTTTATCAAAGACATCTTTGCACCTCCTTACTTTATATTTTTAAATTTTACAAGTTCTTTATTTAATTATATTAAAATTTGTTGTCAAGCAATTTTAAAATCTTTGCCTCCTAATCCAATGGGTATTTCAAGAGGTGTCTTGAGTTTTTCCTTGTTTTTTAAAAAATTTTCTTTAAAAATATAAAAAAAGGAGGTGTGAGATGGAAAGAAGAATTTTTGTTACAGGTTTTCCAGGTTTTATAACAGGTCATCTCTGCAGGGTTCTTCTCCAGGAGGAAGTTTTTCTCTATCTTCTCATCCATCCCGACTTCATGAAGAAGGCAGAGGAAGAGAGGAAAAGAATTGACCCTGATGGAAGAAAGACATCTCTTATAAAGGGTGATATAACTCAACCGCTTCTGGGGATGAAAAAAGAAGAGTATGAAAGAATCGCAGGAGAAGGGAATGAGATATTTCACCTCGCTGCAATTTATGACCTTGCTGTGGGAAGGGCACTCGCTCACAAAGTGAATGTGGTGGGAACATTCAATATCATTCAATTAGCCCTTTCTATGAAGGAAAAGAAGAACCTCCGGGTTTTCAATTACATAAGCACATGCTATGTATCCGGAAAGAGGGTAGGAATAATACTTGAAGACGAACTCATTCCCACATACGGGTTCAAAAACTTCTATGAAGAGACAAAGGGCTGGGCAGAGGTTCTCGTGAGGGCGTATATGGACAGAATCCCGACCATAATTTTTAGACCGGCAATAGTTGTGGGAGATTCAAGGACAGGCGAGATAAATAAATACGACGGTCCCTATTATGCAATCAGGTTCTACATGAGATTTCCTAAAATAATGGCAAGAATCCTCCCAAAATTCGGAAGACCTGACATTCCTTTTAATTCAGTTCCAGTTGATTTTGTGGTCAACGCAATGGCTTATATATCCAAACAGGAGTCTGCTATAGGAAAGACATTTCAACTTGCTGACCCGAATCCTCTGTCAACGAAGGAATATTTTGAACTCCTGAAAGAGAAAGTGACAGGGACAAGGAAAGGATGGAAGATGCCCACATGGCTTTTGAACCTTCTTCTTAAAATTCCTAAGGGTTCCAAAATTGCCGGGTTCCCGAGACAGAGCGCAGTTTACCTTGAACATTATGCAGTATATAACACAAAGAATACCGACGAAATTCTGAAGGGGACCAACATCAGATGCCCATCCCCTCCGGAATACCTGGACAGAATGGTTGAATTCGTCCGCAAAAACCCTGATATTCCGCTTGTGATTTGAAAAATAGAAAGGATTCTTAACTCAAATAAAAGGTATGCAGGATTTAACTCCGTTTCAACCTATTTCTCCAAATTTCATGTAAAGGTAAAAAAGAAGATGAGCACTAATAAAAAGGAAAACCCCATAATAATTTCATACAAAACCTTGAGATACTTAAAATAATTGTGTAAAATATAAATGTGCCGGCGTAGCTCAGCGGTAGAGCAGTTGATTCGTAATCAACTGGTCACCCGTTCAAATCGGGTCGCCGGCTTATTTGAGGAATTCTTCATTTTTCTCTATAATTTCTTTTATGAGAACGGATGAGATTAGAGAAAAATTTCTAAAATTTTTTGAGGAGAGAGGACACAGGAGGTTGCCGAGTTCTTCCCTTGTCCCTATTGACGACCCAACCCTTCTTTTCACCAATGCGGGAATGGTTCAGTTCAAAAAGGTCTTCCTCGGTGAAATTGATTTTCCATATAAGAGAGTTACTACGGTTCAAAAATGTGTAAGGGCGGGAGGGAAACATAACGATTTTGAAAAAGTTGGAAAAACTGCAAGACATCACACATTTTTTGAGATGCTGGGGAATTTCTCTTTCGGTGACTACTTCAAGCAATCAGCCATTGAGTTTGCCTGGGAACTGATAACCCGTGAGTTTGGATTGTCACCGAATGTCCTCTGGGTGAGCGTTTATAAGGATGATGAGGAGGCATTCAGGATATGGAGAGATGTTATCGGAATAAAAGAGGAAAGGATACTGAAACTTGGAGAAGAGGACAACTTCTGGGCTATGGGAGAAACAGGACCCTGTGGTCCATGCACGGAAATAATTGTAGACAGGGGAGAATCTGCGGGATGTGGAAAACCTACCTGCGGACCAACATGCGATTGCGATAGATACCTTGAAATCTGGAACCTCGTGTTCATGGAATTCAACAGGACTCCTTCGGGAACGCTTGAGCCACTCCCGAAGAAATGTGTTGATACAGGAATGGGACTTGAGAGAATAGCATCTGTCCTTCAGGGGGTGAATAGCAATTATGATATTGACATCCTGAGGAAAATCCTGAACAGAGTTGAAGAAATATCCGGAAGGAAATACGGTGAGAGCGAAAAAACCGATACTGCTATGAGGGTCATAGTGGACCATTCAAGGGCATCTGCCTTTCTTATAGCAGATGGGATTCTTCCTTCAAACGAAGGAAGGGGATATGTGCTGAGAAAGATGTTGAGGAGGGCTGTTAGATATGGAAGGGTTCTTGAGATAAAGGAGCCATTTATATGGAAGGTGGCTGATGAGGTTATAAAAGTAATGAAAAATGTCTATCCCGAACTTCTGGAAACAAAAAATGTAATAAAAGACTCAATCAGGGCAGAGGAAGAGAGGTTCAGAGAGACCCTGGAAAGGGGTTTAAAAATTTTCTATCATGAGATGGAGAATTTGAAGGGCGATGAATTTCCTGCAGAAATCGCCTTTAATCTTTATGACACATTTGGTTTCCCACTTGAGGTCACAGTGGAACTCCTTGAGGAACATGGAAAATTTCTTAACCTTAACAGATTTAATGAACTTCTGGAGAAGCAGAGAAGAGCGGGAAAGGAATCATGGCAGGAAGAAAAAACAGATTTTTACCTGAAGTTAAAAGAAGGCGGAATAAAAACAAAATTTACCGGTTATTCCTCACTAAAGGAAGAAGCAGTTGTCCTATTTATAAGTGCGGAAGGAATTGAGAGGGAATTCTTAAAAGAGGAAGAAGAGGGAGAGATAATAATAAATCTCAGCCCATTTTATGGGGAGGCTGGCGGGCAGGTAGGAGACAGAGGGATTATCGTATGGGAAGGGGGTGAAGCAGAGGTTGAGGATGCAAAAAAGCCTGTTATTGACCTCATATACCTTAAAGTCAGGGTAAAAAAGGGAATTTTGAAGAAAGGTGAAAAGGTTATAGCATTGGTTGATGAAAGAAGACGAAAAAGCACCGCAATTCATCATACTCTTACCCATCTCCTTCATGCAGCCTTAAGAAACATCCTCGGAAAACATGTAAGGCAGATGGGTTCTCTTGTTTCTCCGGAAAGGCTGAGATTTGACTTCAGCCATCCAGGACCTCTTTCTGAAGAGGAAATAGAAAAAGTTGAAAACCTTGTTAACACCTGGGTGAGAGAAGGTTATCGGGTAGATGTTGAGGAAAAGGATTACAACGAGGCAGTAAAAGAAGGGGCGATTGCGCTCTTTGAAGAAAAGTATGGAAGCAGGGTGAGGGTAATAAAGATAGATGGAATAAGCATGGAACTCTGTGGGGGGACCCATTTAAAAAATACCGCAGAGGCTCAGTTTTTCAAAATCATCTCGCAATCAAGTGTTCAGGCAGGTGTCCGCAGGGTAGAAGCACTGGGAGGCGAAGCAGCACTTTCTTACATTCAATCAACAGAAAAAATCCTTAAGAAACTTCAAAGGGAGTTGCATTGTTCTCTTGATGAGATTCCATCAAAAGTTGATGAACTTCTTAGAACCATAAAAGAACTTGAAAAAGAGAACAGGTCTTTGAGACAGAAGGTGCTCTTCGGGAATGAAAAAAGACTGCTTGAAAGAAAAGAGGTAAACGGCATACAGATTGTGAGCGGAATTATAGAAGGGGTCTCAAAGGAAGAACTCGGAGCAATTATTGACAGGGAAAAAAAGAACAGCAACACAATAATAGTTTTAGGAACAGGTTCTGAGGGAAAGGGGATAATAGTGTGCGGGATAAGTGATGATATCAAGGAAAAAATTTCTGCTGTTGAAATCCTGAGAGAAATCGGAAAAAGGTTCGGCGGTGGTGGAGGTGGGAGAAACGATTTTGCTCAGGGCGGTATTCAAAAGGCTGAATTTCTCAAAGACGCAATTTCCTCTCTGCCGGATATAATAAAAAAATTCTGGAAAGATATCTGAACACACTGATAATTCCTGATTTTTAATAGATTTTTTTACTTTACTTGAAAGGATAAAAAGAAAAGGTATATTTATATCAATGAAGATTGGCATAATAGGAAAATGGAAAAATCCAAAAGCAGTGGAAGAACTCAACCGCCTTCTACCATTTCTAAAAAAAGAGGGATTTTCGGTATTTATTGAGAGGGAGGTTAATGCTAAAGAATCTGTGCTCCAGCCTTCATCTCCCATAGACCTCCTTATCGTTATGGGTGGAGACGGAACCCTTTTGAGAGGGATAAGGTTTCTACAGGGAAGGAATGTGCCTGTAATGGGGATAAACCTTGGTGGGCTCGGATTTATGACATGGACAAACCTTGAAGAGATTGAGGAGACAATTATAGCATTTAAAAAGGGCGAACTGAAGGTTGAAAAGAGGATGATGTTGAGAGGGAAGGTCATAAGGAAAGAAAGCGAGATTCTGTCAATGGATGTCCTGAATGATGTGGTTGTGAACAAAGGAGCCCTTGCGAGAATTATTCAAATTTATGTTGAAGTTAACGACAAATTTCTTTCAAGGTATAGGGCGGATGGTCTCATAGTGTCAACCCCTACAGGTTCAACTGCCTATTCCCTCGCTGCAGCCGGTCCTGTTGTTCATCCATCTGTTGAATGCGTTATCCTCTCTCCTATATGCCCTCACACCCTTACAAACAGGCCGATAATAATCTCACCCGATGCAAAGATAAAAATCCTCATAGAAAGAGGGGAGGAAGTTTACATAACACTTGATGGACAGGTTGGATTCATCCTTGAAAGGGAGGACATTGTAATAGTAGAAAAATCTCCTCACACTGCCAATTTGATTATGCCGAAAGGTAAGGATTACTTTTCAATTCTGAGGAAAAAATTGGGGTGGGGGAGTGAATGATTGAAGAGATAAGGATAAAAAACTTTGGGATATTTTCTGAGATATATCTTACATTTTCAGAAGGTCTCAATGTAATAACGGGCGAGACCGGAGCAGGAAAATCAATGCTTATAGGGTCCCTTCAGTTCTTACTCGGGGGAAGGGCATCAACATCCATTATAAAAGAGGGAGAAAGGTCGTGTGAGGTAGAAGCATTGTTTAAAGTTACGAAGAAGGAATTGAGGGAATGGTTTGAGGAGAGGGGAATTTCTCTTGATGAAGACAGAATCCTTATAAAGAGAATCCTTGAATCGGATGGAAGGTCAAGGGTTTACATTGGAGGTTCAATCTCAACTGTTGGAACTCTAAGGGAAATAGGTGAAGAACTTGTTGAGATAACCGGGCAGGGCGGGGCTGTTGAACTTCTAAAACCCCAGAAGCATGCAGAATACCTTGATGCATTTTGTGAGTCTATATCCCTCCATAAAGAACTGAAGCAGGTCGTAAAGGAAATAAGGGAATTGAAAAAGAAATATAGTGAATTGAACACATTGGAAAAGGAGAGGGAGAGGAGGATAGAAACGCTGAAGTTTGAACTCAAGGAGATTGAGGAGGCAAAGTTAAAAGAGGGTGAACTTGAGGAGCTTATGAACAGAAGAGAAATGATGAAGAAGGGAGAGAAACTAACAGAGAGGGTGAGGGGTGCCTATGAACTTCTCTATGAAGGAGAGGGAAGTGCAAATGAGAAGATAGGAACAGCAAAGAGATTGATTCAGGACCTCACGGGATTTGAAAAAATTGATAATTTGATAAAAGGGCTGGAATCGGCTGAGAGTGAGTTAAAAGAGGTTATTCGCTCTCTTGAAGAAATTATTAGAGAGATAAGATACGACCCTCAGGAGATTGAAAGGATTGAAGAAAGAATAACGCTTATAAAAAAACTGATGAGAAAGTATGGAGGCTCGGAGAAGGAATTGATAGAGTATGCAAAAAAGATATCTGAAGAACTCAAAACCCTTGAAAGCGCTGGCGAGAAGGCAAAAGAGATTGAAAAACTGCTTAATGAAAAATGTCTGAGAATGAGTGAAATTGCGGAAAAACTCTCTGAAAAGAGGAAGACAGGTGCTGAGAAACTTTCAAAAGAGGTTTCAAGGGTTCTTTCGGAACTGGGAATGAAGGGTGCAAAATTTGTGGTCCACCTGGAACCACTGAACGATGGAATAGAGTTCAATGGAAAGTGGTTCAGTGAAAATGGAGCAGAGAAGGTTCTTTTCAAATTCTCATCATCTCCATCTGGCGAGCCAAAACCACTTCACGAGGTGGCTTCAGGAGGAGAAATTTCAAGGGTTCTCCTTGCAATAAAGTCAATCACATCCTATAAGGAAGGGATTCCATCAAGCATATATGATGAAATAGATACAGGGGTGGGAGGAGCGGTTGCCGAAATGATTGGCTTGAGGTTGAAACTCTCATCACAGACCTCTCAGGTAATATGCGTCACACACCTTCCACAGATTGCTGCTTATGGAGACAGGCATATTGTCGTCCGGAAAGAACTGACGAAAAAAGGGGAACGGGTTTATGTTGAAATTTTGGAGGGTGAAGAAAGAATTGATGAGCTTGCAAGGATGCTCTCTGGAATTGAGAAGCCAGAAAGTGCGAGGAAATTAGCAAAAGAACTTATTTCATCCGCAAAGAGGTGGGAAAACATCAAAACTCATACACATAGCCAATAAACAATTGAAATCCATTCATATTCACCTTAACAGGGGAACCCCCATCAAGAGGCGCATATCCAAACCTTATTCCTCCCGAAATAAGACCCTTTCCGAGTCTGTACATTGCACCGGTTCCCATATAAAATCCCCATGTTATAAAGGCATCCCTTGCAGAATAATCGGGGGCATTTCCCTCAACTATGACATCATAAAAACCAATCCCGCCTTCACCGTAGGGAAATAAACCCTCTGTGAGTTCGTATGGGATTTCATAAAAAAGCCCGTTTTTAAAAGCAAATGTATCCATCTTGAAATTATAGGTTTTCCTGTTTGGCTCCTCTCCGTATTTTTTATCCACACTTGAGTATAAATACAAAAGGTCCCATGAAAGAGAAAGCCCTTTCAGAACAGAAAGTCTGTATGTAATGTTCGGTCCTATCATAAACGCAGTATAACTTGAAAGGTTTGATGAGAAACCAATCTTTGGATAAACGAAAACCCTGTGAACAGGTTCATATGCTCTTGCTTCAAAAGAAAAAAGAATAATAAATGGGAAAACAAACTTCCTCATCTTTTTCATTATACCCTAAGTAATTTTTACATTTCAAGTGTTTTAATGGAGACTCACATACGCAAGGTAAATATGGTTTTATATAATGAGTCATCATCCCTTAACCTCGCATATATATCTTAACTTTTCCAGGTTGTTGTTTTGTATTTTTTACATCTCTTTAAGCCTTTTACAATGGCGGATAACGGTATCGGGCTATACGAAGTGAGCTGTATAGCCCGTCTTAGGCGAGGGCGTAAGCCCCGAATGAACGAAGCGAATGAGAGTTCGGCTCGGCAAAATATTAATAACTTCCTTCTTTCTGCTTTTTTGAATAAAATTCTAATTGTAATGTAGCATTTCGAGGGGACTTTTCTAAAAATTCAATCAAGTTCTGCTCGGTTAAAGTTCTTTCAATTCTTTTTTGTGCAATTTCAAAATATTTATCATCAATTTCAATGCCTATAAAATTTCTATTAAAGCGTTTGGCTACAACTCCTGTTGTGCCAGAACCCATAAATGGATCAAGAATAGTATCTCCTTCTTTACTTCCAATTAAAATTATTCTCTCCAACAGTTTTTCAGGCTTCTCCGTGGGATGGGATGTTTTATGTCTTTCTGCTGGTATCTCCCACAAATTTCGCATTTGTTTACCATTACTTAACTTTGTTGCCATTTCATAATTAAAAAAATATCTTTTTGATTTACTGGCTACCCATATTAATTCAGTAGAAGGCACAAAACGATTTTTTTGAATTAGCGGTGGAGCATTGGGTTTAAACCAGATAATGTCATTTATTATCCAAAGATTTAATTTCTTCAAAACTACACCGATAGATGGGTGATTATGCAAAGTCCCAGAGATCCATATCGTTCCATCGTCTTTTAGAACCCTTATACATTCTTCAATCCATTTTCTATTAAATTCATGTATATTTTCTATTTGATCCCATGAACCTTTATCACATTTAGCTATTTTCCCACTTTTACAAGTTAGATAATTTTCACCAGAAAGATTATATGGT
>Ga0207433_10003417_pt1 | contig 30723 bp, 17 predicted proteins | sample YelNatPaOPGAMG01_FD_187559 | JGI IMG/M metagenome (GOLD analysis project Ga0207433, IMG submission 187559) | Hot spring thermophilic microbial communities from Obsidian Pool, Yellowstone National Park, USA - OP-RAMG-01 (SPAdes) (version 3) | ecosystem: Environmental > Aquatic > Thermal springs... | reverse complement strand
ATCCTTTCTCCTGCAGTGTCTGCGTGGTTGATTGCGGACCGACGGGGCAGAGGCGCGTCGGAAAGAACACCGCGATGCAGGGGCGCAGAACACCGCGATGCAGGGGCGACACTCGTCGCCCGGCGATCGAGGCATTGCTCCTCGGCCACCGCGGAAGCACGCAGAGCAACCTCACGGAGGTGAATAGAGTGGCAGAGTCGACGACAGAAGAAGTGATACTGATCCCACCCAAACCAGAGGTTCAAGCCAAGGCTTGGATCAAGAGCATCGAAGAGTACGAAGCTCTCTACAAGCGTTCAATCGAAGACCCCGAGGGCTTCTGGGCGGAACGCGCCGAAGATGCGCTGCACTGGTACAAGAAGTGGGACAAGGTCCTCGAGTGGGACTTCAACGACCCGAAGATCAAGTGGTTTGAGGGCGGCAAGCTCAACGCGTCGTACAACTGCCTCGACCGGCACGTGGAGGCGGGGCGCGGCAACAAGCCGGCCATCATCTTCGAGGCCTCCGACGAGTGGAGCGAGACCTACACGTATAGCCAGCTCCTCGAGCAGGTTACGCGCTTCGCCAACGTCCTCAAGAAGCACGGCATCAAGAAGGGCGACCGCGTCGCGCTCTACCTGCCGATGATCCCGCAGCTCGCCATCGCAATGCTGGCCTGCGCGCGCATCGGTGCCATCCATATGGTCGTCTTCGGTGGTTTCTCGGCCGAAGCTCTCAAGGCACGCATCGACAACTGTGGCGCGAAGCTCCTCGTCACGTCGGATGTGAGCCTGCGGGGCGCCAAGCACATCCCCCTCAAGGTCAACGCCGATGCCGCCATCGCCGGCGAGACGCCAATCGAGAAGATGATCGTCGTGAAGCGCGGCGATGGCTCCTGCGAGATGCGGGCCGGACGCGACCTGTGGTGGCACGAAGAGATGGCCGCTCCGGGTATGGACGCCCCGGTGGAGCCCGAAGTCATGGATGCCGAAGATCCGCTGCTGATCCTCTATACGTCTGGCTCCACGGGCACCCCGAAGGGCGTGCTGCACACCACCGGCGGCTACCTCCTCTACGCACACGACACTTTCAAGTACATCTTCGACTACCACGAGGAAGACATCCACTTCTGCACCGCCGACATCGGTTGGATCACGGGGCACACCTACGTGGTGTATGGCCCGCTCGCGGCTGGCGCCACCAGCGTCCTGTTCGAGGGCGTACCTACCTACCCGCAGCCGGACCGCTACTGGCAGGTCGTCGAGAAGCACAACGTGACGCTCTTCTACACGGCGCCGACGGTCATTCGTATGCTCATGGGCCAGGGCGACGAATGGGTCGACAAGCACCCCATGCCGACCCTGCGGCTCCTGGGCTCAGTCGGTGAGCCCATCAACCCGATGCCGTGGATGTGGTACTACGAGAAGGTCGGCAAGGGCCGCTGCCCACTGCTTGATACGTGGTGGCAGACCGAGACCGGCGGCATCTTGATCACGCCATTGGCGGGAGCAAGCACCCTGAAGCCTAGCTCGGCGAACCGTCCGTTCTTCGGCGTGCAACCGATCATCAAGCGTGACGATGGTAGCGACGCCGATATCGGCGAAGACGGTCACCTGTGTATCAAGGCACCGTGGCCGGGCATCATCCGCGGCACGTGGGGCGACACGAATAACGCCCGCCTCAAGGAAGTCTACTTCTCGCGCTTCCCAGGCCTGTACTACACGGGCGACGGCTGCGCCAAAGACGCCGATGGCGACTACTGGCTGAAGGGTCGCATCGACGACGTGCTGAACGTGTCCGGTCACCGCATCGGCACGGCCGACGTAGAGAGCGCCCTCGTCAGCCACCCGAAGGTGGCCGAAGCGGCCGTGGTTGGGTACCCGCACGAGATCAAGGGCACGGGCATCTACGCTTATGTGACCTTGATGGAGGGCGTCGAGCCCAGCGACGAGCTCCGCAAGGAGCTGATCGCTCACGTGCGCAAGGTTGTGGGCCCGATCGCCACACCGGACAAGATCCAGTTCGCTCCGGCGTTGCCGAAGACGCGCTCGGGCAAGATCATGCGGCGTATCTTGCGCAAGATCGCGACCGGCGCTGAGGACCTCGGCGACACTTCGACTCTCGCCGATCCAAGCGTGGTCGAGAGCCTGCGCAACGAGGCCCTCTAACACAGACAGCCCGCGAGCAGGGGCAAAGCGCGAAACGGGCGGTGGGCCGGGCACAAGTGCCTGGCCCACCGCCCGTTTCGCACCCCTACCTCTCCGGACGCTCCTTCGCTCCTCGCTCCGCCTCCGCCTGCTCGCCTCGCCCGCCCGCGAATTTCGCGCGCCAGCCCCACACGCAAACCACACACACCGCCCCGCTCGCCAACCCCGCTCGCCAACCCCGCCCGCACCCCTGCTCGCACGCCAACCTCACCGTAGCCGACTCCTGGGGTGTACACTCTAGGGCGAGAGCACTAGCCGGGAGCATGGGGTCGCCGTGAAGAGTCACATCCTCGACAGGCTGTTCGACCCACGCAGTATCGCCGTGATCGGCGCGTCCAACACGAAGGGTTCGGTCGGCCACGTGCTCTTCCGCAACCTTCTCGCCGCCGAGTACGAGGGAGTCGTCTATCCGGTTAGCCGCTCGTCGACCTCAGTCAACGGCGTGCGTGCGTATCCGAGCATCGCCCACGTGCCCGGAAAGGTCGACCTGGCCGTTCTCGCAGTCCCCGCTCAAGTCGTGCCCGACCTCATGCTTGAGTGTGCCGCGGCCGGCGTCGGTGCCGCCGTGATCGTCTCGGCGGGCTTCAAGGAGACGGGCGCCGCCGGTAAACGCCTGGAGAGCGAAGTCGTGCGCATCGCCCAAGCGAACGACATGCGCGTTCTGGGACCAGGCTGTCTCGGCTTCTTGCGACCCGGACGCCATCTGAACGCCAGCTTCGCCCCCGTCATGCCCGACAGCGGACACATCTGCTTCATCAGCCAGTCCGGTGGACTCGGCAATGCCGTGCTCGACTGGGCGGTCGCTAACTCGGTGGGCTTCTCGGCGTTCGTCTCGGTTGGGTCAATGTGCGACGTCGACTTCGGCGACCTGATCGACTACTTCGGCGCCGATCCGCAGACGAACTCTATTCTCTTGCACCTCGAAGCGCTGACTGATGCCCGGGCTTTTCTCCGCGCGGCACGCCACTTCGCCAAGACCAAGCCAATTATCGTGGTGAAGTCGACACGCACGGCGCAGTCAGCTTTGGCGGCGGTCTCCCATCACGGCGCTGACGGTGGCGACGATGTCCTGTACGGGGCCGCCTTCCGCCGTGCCGGCATCGTCCGTGTCGACGCGGTTGAGGACCTCTTCGCCGCCAGTGAAGCCCTCACACGGGTCCCAAGCCCGCGCGGCAAGAGGCTCGGCATCGTGACGAACTCCGGCGGCTCGGCTGTCATGGCGGTCAATCGACTGCACGAACTAGGCGGTGAGCTTGCCGAGCTGACCGCTGAGACCGGCGCGATCCTCAAGGCGAACTTGCCGTCCTTCGCCACGCGTACCAACCCCGTCGACATTGGCGACGACGCCGACGCGCAGCGCTTCGCCGTAGCGACCAAGGCGCTCTTGGCTGACGCCCACTGCGACGGCGTGCTGGTCATCGTCACACCACACGCTATCGGACGCCCAAGCGAGGCGGCGACGGCACTAGTCGAGGCGAGCCGCGCAGCCCCCAGCAAGCCCCTCCTCGCCGCCTTCATGGGCGGAGCCCTCGTGAGCGAGGGACTCCAAGAGATCCGCCGGGCGCACATACCCTCGTTCCACACGCCCGAGCACGCCGTATCGGCTTACATGTACATGCACGAGTACACCCGCAGCCTTGCGAGGCTGTACGAGACACCAGCCGATCTCCTGCCTCGCTTTGCCCCCGATCGAGAACTGGTCAAGAGCATCTTTGAGGAAGCCGCTCACCGCACGTACCCTGCCTTGACTGAGATCGAGGCCAAGCGCGTCCTCAGCGCGTACGACATCCCCGTCATCGACACGGTTGCCGCAACCTCGGCGGAAGAGTGCGCCAAGGCGGCACAACGTATCGGACTGCCGGTCGCCATCAAGATCTTGAGTCCCGATGTGATCCACAAGGCAGCGATCGGCGGCATCGCACTTGACGTCCGCTCAGCCGCCGAGGCGCGTCGCCAGTACGCCAAGTTGATGCAGCGCGTTCGGGATGCCTGTCCCGAGGCGACGCGCCTCGGCGTGACCGTGCATGCCATGTCCCGCCGTGGCCTCGACGTGATCGTCGGATCGTGGCGCGACAAGACGTTCGGACCGGCGCTCTTCGTACGCCAGCGCGACGGCGCTCCGCACGCCTACGATGACAAGGCCGTCGAGTTACCGCCGCTCAACCAAGTCCTGGCACGCTCCCTCATCGAGGAGGCCGGAGTCCTGCACCTTCCCCAACGGAATCGCGAGCAGCGCCCGATCGACGTGGAGACCTTCGAGCGCACGCTCGTCAAGCTGAGCTACTTGCTGGTCGACTTTCCCGAGATCGTGACGATCGAGCTTGACCCCCTCCAGCTGCGCACGGAGAGCCTTGAAGTCCTCGACGCCCGCATTCTCGTCGATCCCAAGACAGTGCACAGGATCGCTCGCCCCGGCTCTCACTTGGTCGTGTCCATGTACCCGTCCAAGTACTCGCACACATTGAACGTGGGAGGCGAGCAAATCGAGATTCGGGCCATCAAACCAGAGGATGAGCCCCTGTGGGCTGAGATGGTGGCGTCGCTCTCGCGTGAGGCGGCTGAGTACCGCTTCTTTGGCCCCGTCAAGCAAATCACGAAGTCGATGCTCGTCCGCTACTGCCACATCGACTACGACTCCGAGATGGCGATTGTCGCTCTTCGGCCCGGCCCCACACCGCGCATGCTTGGCGTTGCCAGTTTCGCCGCGGAAAGTGCTGGCGACGACGAGGCGGAGTTCGCCATCGTCGTGCGAGACGAGTGCCAACGCAGAGGGCTTGGCCGTCACCTCATGAACACGCTGATCGAAGCCGCCCGCGACATGCACATCCGGCAGATCGTCGGCGAAGTCCTGGCGCACAATACCCCCATGCTGCATTTCGCCGAGTCGCTCGGCTTCGCCGTACAAGCGACCGAAGACCCGCAGCTCAAGCGCATCGTCCTGCAGACCTGAACTGCAGCTGATTGGCCGGCCCGGACGAACGAGCAGCGCCAGTTTGGCACCTCCTTCAGCAAGCCAAGACCCCGGTCTGATGTAGACTGAGACACACGCCGCCAGCGCGCACGGCTACGCCAAACGCCGTAGCGCCCCTCTGGGAAGCCGTGTGTGAGGCGAGGCGGGACGCGCGAGCGACGTTTATAACCACGCACCCAGTGGCGCGATGCAAGTACAGCCAACCGACAGTGCGATGAGATAAGCTGCGTGCGAGGAGCCCAGTGAGTAACGACCAGACGCGGAGACGCACATGAGCACCCACAACCTCGACAAGCTGTTCGATCCCAAGAGCGTCGCCGTCATCGGCGCTTCCAACAAGAAGGGTTCGGTCGGCTACATCCTGCTCCACAACCTCATCGGCGCCGAGTTCGAAGGCGTGGTGTACCCGGTGAACCCCACCGCTCAGGCGGTGCAGGGTATCCAAGCCTACGCCACGATCTCGCAAGTGCCGCGCAAGGTCGATTTGGCGATTATCGCCGTGCCGGCAAAGGCCGTTCCCGACGTGGTCCGCGAGTGCGGCGAGAGTGGCGTACGCGGCTGCGTCATCGTCTCGGCCGGGTTCCGCGAGATCGGACCGCAGGGCAAACGCCTCGAGGACCAGATCGTGAGCATCGCCAAGTCGTATGACCTGCGCATCATCGGGCCCAACTGCCTCGGGTACATCCGCCCGGGACACAACATCAACGCAACCTTCGCCCACGTTATGCCAGAGCCTGGTCGGGTGGCGTTCTTCAGTCAATCAGGCGCTTTGGGCACAGCCGTCCTCGACTGGGCGGCGGCTAACCACGTTGGCTTCTCGGCTTTCGTCTCAGTCGGCTCGATGAGCGACGTCGACTTCGGCGACCTCATCGACTACTTCGGCGCCGATCCGCAGACGAGCTCGATCATCCTCTACATGGAATCGATCATGGACGCGCGCAAGTTCATGAGCGCGGCGCGCCACTTCGCCAAGACCAAGCCGATCATCGTGGTTAAGTCGGGGCGGACGGCGCGCTCAGCTTTAGCCGCCGCCTCGCACACCGGAGCTATTGCCGGCGACGACACACTCTACAGTGCCGCCTTCCGGCGCGCTGGCATCGTTCGCGTAGACGAGATCGAAGATCTGTTCGACGCCTCAGAGGCGCTGAGCCGGCAGACGAACCCGCGCGGCCCGCGCCTCGCTATCGTGACGAACGCCGGTGGACCCGGTGTGATGGCCACCGACCGGCTCATCGCGCTGGGCGGCGAACTCGCCGAGATCAGCGCCGAGACCAAAGCGAGGCTCGAAGCCGTCCTGCCCTACATGGCGTCGCTGGCCAACCCCGTCGATGTGATCGGCGACGCGGATGAGCACCGTTACGCTGCCGCCGCCACAGCGCTCATGGACGACCCCAACATCGACGGTGTTCTGGCGATTCTGACGCCCCAGGCGATGAGCCACCCAACCGAGACGGCCCAGGCGCTGGTCGGTGTGGCGCAAGCGCACCCGCGCAAGCCGCTCCTCACCTCGTTCATGGGACCCATCAAGACGGCCGCAGCGGTGCACACTTTCCGCGTCAACCACATTCCCACTTTCGACACGCCCGAGGATGCCGTCCGCGCCTACCTCTACATGTACCAGTACACCAAGAACCTGGAGCTGCTCTACCAGACACCCACGGACATCTTGCCTGACTTCGAACCCGACCGCGCCAGGGTCAAGAAGATCTTCACCGAGGTAGCGCGCTCAGGCCGGTCGATCCTCAGCGAGTACGAGGCCAAGCAGGTCCTGGAGGCCTACCAGATCCCCAGCGTGAAGACCGAGATCGTGACGAGCCCCGAAGAGGCGGCAGCTACGGCGGAACGCCTCGGCTTCCCCGTAGCGATGAAGGTGTACTCGCACGACATCACGCACAAGACCGACGTCGGCGGCGTGGCACTCAACATCCGCTCGGCGTCAGAAGCGGCGAAGCAGTACACGAAGATCTACGAGCGCGTCCAGCAAGCCGCCCCGAAGGCGAAGATCCTCGGCATGGTCGTCGAGCAAATGGCACCGCGCGGCGGGTACGAGGTCATTATCGGCTCGAAGCGCGACGCCACGTTCGGCCCAGCGCTGATGTTCGGCATGGGCGGCACTGGCGTCGAGCTCTACCAAGACGTGGCTGTCGACTTCCCGCCGCTCAACGAGACGCTCGCCCAGGCGATGATCCGCGACACCAAGGTCTCGCGGCTCTTGCGCGGCTACCGTGGACGTCCGCCGGTTGATATGGTGGCCCTCGAGCAGACGCTGGTGAAGTTCAGCTACCTCTTGGTCGACTTCCCCGAGATCCTGGAGATGGACGCCAACCCCGTGCAGGTGCGTGCCGACGGCTTGCAGGCCCTCGACGCACGCATCGTCATCGACCCGAAAGACGTGCGCAAGATCGCCCTGCCAGGCTCCCACCTGATCATCTCCATGTACCCGAGCAAGTACGAGTGGGAGTACGCCCTGAACGGCGGCAAGGACAAGGTCAAACTGCGTCCGATCCGCCCCGAGGATGAGCCCCTCTGGACTGAGATGATCAGCTCGCTCTCGGAGGCAACAATCGAGTACCGCTTCTTCGGCCCGGTGAAGGAGATCACCAAGGCGATGCTCGTGCGCTACTGCCACATCGACTACGACCGCGAGATCGCCATCGTCGCCATCCACGGCACGAAGAAGAAGGCCAAGATGCTTGGCGTCGCCCGGCTCACCAAGGAAACCGGCATCGCCGAGGAGGGCGAGTTCGCCATCGTCGTGCGCGACGAGTGGCAGGGTAAAGGCCTGGGCACGCAACTCATGCAGGCGCTCATTGAGGCCGCGCGCGACTACCACGTGCGCGAGATCTACGGTCACGTCCTGGTCGGCAACACTGGCATGTTGCGCTTCGCCGAGTCGCTGGGCTTCGATATCCAGCCTTCCGACGACCCCGAAATCCGTAAGATCGTCCTGCGTGTATGAGGCCACGTCGTCGTGCGCCACGTTTGACCGCCTGGCTACCCTTCCTTACACTGCATAGTTGGCCGCGCTAGGCGGGGAGCCAGCGGTGCCCTGAACCCGCAATCCGCTACAGCGGGGCTGAATCCCCGTCCGAGGGGCCGTTCTGCGAGGCTGTCGGTCGCCGTGCGGCGTCGATGGTTGGGTCCCACGCAATGGAAACCTGCGAACCCCGTCAGGTCCGGGAGGAAGCAGCGGTAAGTAGGCCATTCCATGTGCCGTGGGGGTACCTAGCCGGAGCTGGCACGCGGCAAGGACGCTCGGGGGACGCGTTTCGACGACGGGTGCGCGGCCATTTCTCCCTGTTTGGGCGCGCCACCTGTGCCGCGCGGACCGGCGCGGGTCTCCTTCGCCAGCAACGTGGCAACGCGATACACTGAAGGCAGCCGATGTCGATGAAGCTCGCACTCTACCGTAAGTACCGCCCGCAGACCTTCGACGAGGTGGTCGGGCAAGACCACGTGGCGCGCACCCTACGGAACGCAGTGGCCACCAACTCGGTCGCGCACGCTTACGTGTTCGCCGGGCCGCGCGGCATCGGCAAGACCAGCATGGCGAAGATCCTCGCCAAGGCACTGAACTGCGTCGGCACCAATCCCGATGGCACGCCAGTCACGGGCCCAACCGTGACTCCCTGCGGTGTGTGCGAGGAGTGCCAGGCCATCGCCGCCGGCACTTCGCTCGACGTCATCGAGATGGACGCTGCCTCCAACCGCGGCATCGACGACATTCGCGAGATCCGCGACAAGGTCGCCTACGCGCCCGTGCACGGGCGGTCGAAGGTCTACATCATCGACGAAGTGCACATGCTCACCGAGCCCGCCTTCAACGCCCTGTTGAAGACGCTCGAAGAGCCGCCGCCGCATGTGGTCTTCGTGCTGGCCACTACCGAGGCGCACAAGATCCCCATGACCATCTTGTCGCGCTGCCAACGCTTCGACTTTCAGCGGCCGCGCGTTGCCCAGATCCGCGAGCTTCTGCAGCGCATCGCGACGAGCGAGAAGATCGAGATCGAGGAGATGGCGCTGACCGAGATTGCCCTGCACGCCGAGGGCAGCTTCCGCGACGCCATCGGCGTGTTGGAGCAGGTAGCGACCTTCTATGAGGGCCAGCAAGTCACGACCCGCGACGTGCTCGATATCCTCGGCGCGATCGAGCACGATTTGCTGGTCGAAGTCACCGACACCGTCATCGACCGCGACGCGGCCGCTGCCTTGCTGTTCGTGCAGCGTCTCGCCGAGCGCGGACCGAACTACGCCCAGTTCATCCGCGACCTCATGCGCTACTTGCGCCAGCTGTTTATCCTGCAACACGTCGATGCCGATAGCCCCGAGGTTGCGGCGACGCTCGACCAAAGCCTGGGGTTGGCCACCGAGCACATCGGTCGGGCGCAAGAACAGGCCAACCAGTTGCAGCCGGCGGAACTCCTCCGTTTCCTCGAGAACCTCGGCCAGGCGCAAACGGAGATCCGGGCTGGGCTCGACGCGCGTCTGCAGCTCGAGTTGGCGCTCGTGAAAGTGACCAAGCCGCACATCGACCTCTCGCCCGGCGGCCTCGAGGAACGGCTCCGCCGCCTCGAGGCCGCCGTTCAGGCCTTGGCCGCTAGCCGTCCGCTCAGCCACGCGGGCCCGACCACCGCGCAAGACTCCACTGCCAGCCCGGCATCTAAGACCCGCGACACTCGCGCCGCCAGTGCCGCCGCTGCAACGACGGGCGCCTCGGTCATGGTTTCAGCGCCCGCGCCGGCCGCCGCCCGGACTGCGGCCGGCGCGGGCGCCAAGCGCGCTGACGTGGGCGCTGGTGGCCCCAGCGCAAGCACGGGTGCCGCCGGCGCAGGCACTGGTTCCGCCAGCGCGGACACTGGTTCCGTCGGCGCAGACGCCGACGCAAGCACTGCTCCCGCCGGCGCAGACGCCGGCCCGAGTGGCCGCGAAAGTGCGCCGGCGGGCGCGACGGCGGCGAACGCCGCCCAGACCGCGCCCGCGCCCCTGCCCGGCGACACGCTCGAGCGCGTCAAGCGGAGTTGGAACACTATCCTCCAGCAGATCGAGTCGCGCAGCGTGCCCCTCTACGCCGCCCTCAAAGACGCGCGGCCAACCGCACTCACCGGAACGACGCTGACCCTGACGATGCCCTCGGAGTTTGCCCTCACCAAGGCGGCTGAGCCCGCGCACAAGGTCCTCCTCGGGCAAACTTTGCAGGGAGTTATCGGCGGCTCGGTCTCGTGCGAGTTCACGCTCGCGCGGGCGCCGGCGCCCGAAACGAACCCGGCGCCGCCGCCTAACCTCAGTTTGGCCGAGCGTATCGCCCTGGTCGAGAAGACCCTCGACGCCCGCCAGTTGCCCGACGACGAGTAAAGGAGAGTCCCGCCATGGACCCCCGACAGATGAAGATGATCAAGCAAGTCCAGAAGATGCAGGCAGAGATGGCCAGGGCGCAGGAGGAGCTGGCCAACGAGACGGTGACGGCGAGCGCCGGCGGCGGTATGGTCACTGTCGTGATCACCGGTGCCCTGGAGGTGCGCGAAGTGCGCATCGATAAGGCCGCCGTCGACCCTGACGACGTCGAGATGCTACAGGATCTCGTGCTGGCGGCCGTGAACGAAGCCGTGCGCGCCGCGCAAGACCTCGCCCAGAAGAAGCTCGGCGGAGCGACGCAGGGCTTCGAGATGCCCAACATCCCCGGACTGTTCTAGCGGGGTCGCGGCGGTCGGTGCCCGTTACGGTTGAACCGCGGCGCCGGGCGCGCTACCGTGAATAGCGGAGGAACAAACTCCTGATTGATGCGCGTGCGGTGCCCTGCGGTGCCCACGCAAGAAGCACGTCAAAGCGAAGCTCAGCGCAGCCATGGCGAGCGTGCGTTGCCGGCCACTGCGAGGACGCATAGAATATTGGGTTGGCACGTCGCCTTGGCCTCGTCGCTCCTGCGAGCGACACCACCCGGTAAGGAGTGTGGAAGAGCACCGTGTATACGCCTGCGGTCGAACGGCTGATCACCGAGCTAACGAAGCTTCCCGGCATCGGTCCTCGCACCGCCCAACGACTCGCTTTCCACATCCTGCGCCTCAAGCCCGAGGAAGCGTTGCCCCTGGCGGCGGCCATCGTCGAAGTCAAGGAGAAGATCGGCTTCTGCCAACGCTGCTTCAATCTCGCCGAGGGCGAGCTCTGCGAGATCTGCACCGACCCGCGGCGCGACCAATCGGTCATTTGCGTCGTCGAGCAACCCGCCGACATCGTCCCTATCGAGCGCACACACGAGTACCGCGGCCTCTACCACGTGCTTGGCGGCGCCCTCTCACCGATCGACGGCATCGAGCCCAGCGATCTGCACATCGCTGAGCTTGTCCGACGTTGCGATGAGACGGTCCACGAAGTGATCCTGGCGACCAACCCGACCATGACCGGTGAAGCGACAGCCCTCTACATCACTGATCTTCTGCCCACGCACGTGCGCGTCTCACGTTTAGCGAGCGGGCTACCGGTGGGCGGTGACCTTGAATATGCCGACGAACTGACGCTCGGGCGGGCCCTCTCGGGGCGCCACGAGGTGAGCCGACGGGGGACGGAGTAGCGACGACAAGGCAAGCGAAACGCGACGAGGAGCACCACATGCAGGCTCTCACAGAGATCCGCTGGCACGGACGGGGCGGCCAGGGCGCTGTCACGGCCGCCAAGATGGTGGCCGAGGTGGCACTCGGCCAAAAGAAGTACTTCCAAGCCTTTCCGGAGTACGGCCCCGAGCGCTCGGGGGCGCCCATCGTCGCCTTCACGCGCATCAGCGATGAGCCCATCCAGATCTACGCTGGCATCGAGCACCCGGACATCGTGGTCGTGCTCGACCCGACCCTACTGAGCATCGTTGACGTGACCCAGGGCGCTCCCGACGACGCCATCGTCATCGTCAACACCGACCTGTCACCCAGCCAGCTGCGCGAGCACTACGGCCTCAAGGGGCACAAGCTCTACACCGTCGCGGCTACGCGTATCGCCACCGAGACGATCGGCCGTCCCATTCCCAATACACCGATGGTGGGAGCTCTCACTCGCGTAGCGGGCCTCTTCCCGCTCGACAGCGTGGTTGAGTTCATGCGCGAGGACTTCAGTCACAAGTTCCCGCCTAAAGTCGTCGAAGGCAACATCAAGGCGCTCACGCGCGCCTATGAGGAGGTTCAGGGCGAATGACTCCGGCCAAGAAACCCGCCACGAAGGCGGCGCCAACTACAGCGCGTGCCGCCAAGGGTGCCGGGCACAGCACATCGACAAGCAGTCCTCCAGCCAAGAAGGCCCGCCGCCCGCGACTACCCAAACCCAAGTGGGACGTGAGCGACATCCAGAAGTGGGGACCCGAAAAACACGAGCTCGGCGCCACGATCCCTGAGGCGGGCAACTCGATTTACAACGAGACCGGCGGCTGGCGCACCTACGTGCCCGAGATCGACGTCACCAAGTGCAACGGCTGCATGCTCTGCTATTTCTACTGCCCCGACGCTGCCATCGTGGTCGAGAACGGCAAGGCAGTTGGCATCGACCTGCTGCACTGCAAGGGCTGCGGCATCTGCGCCCAAGAGTGCCCGCAGAAGGCGATCCGCATGCTGCTCGAAGAGAAGGAGTGACCCGGTGCCCACGATGCTCAACGAGAACACTATCGCGGTCACCGGCAACGAGGCCGTGGCCAACGCCATGCGGCAGATCAACCCCGACGTGGTGGCCGCTTACCCCATTACCCCGCAAACCGAGATCGTGCAAATCTTTGCCCAGTTCGTCGCCGACGGCAAGGTCGACACGGAGTTCATCACGGTCGAGAGCGAACACTCGGCCATGAGCGCCGCCATCGGCTCGGCGGCTGGCGGGGCGCGCACGATGACGGCGACCAGCTCACAGGGCTTCGCCCTCATGTGGGAGCTCCTCCACGTGGCCTCGTCATATCGCCTACCCATCGTCATGGCCGACGTGAACCGCGCCCTCTCCGGGCCGATCAACATCCACTGCGACCACTCGGACACGATGGGTGGCCGCGACACGGGCTGGATCCAGCTCTACGGAGAAGACCACCAAGAGGCGTACGACAATCACATCATGGCCGTGCGCATCGCCGAACACAAAGACGTGCGCCTGCCGGTCATGACCATGATGGACGGCTACATCATCAGCGGCGCCATCGGCCCCTTGCAGATGCTCTCCGATGAAGCCGTACAGAAGTTCATCGGGCCCTATAAGGCCATCAACCCGATGTTGGACACCAAACACCCGGTCACGGTCGGGCCGTTCGACGGGCTGCACGGTTGGTTCTTCGAGCACAAGGTGTCGATGAACCGGGCCATGGAACGGGCCCTCCGCGTCATCGACGAGGTGGCTCAAGAGTACGCCCAAATCTCGGGGCGGCGCTACCACCACGTCGACGCCTATCGCCTCGACGACGCCGAGATCGCCATCATCGTCATCGGCTCAACCGCCGGGACGACGCGCACGGTGGTCGACGACTTGCGCCGCCAAGGCATCAAGGCGGGCATGGCGCGCGTGCACACCTTCCGTCCCTTCCCCGTCGCCGACTACCAGGAGGCCTTGCGCAACGTCAAGGCAGTCGGCGTGCTTGACCGCGCCGACTCGTACGGCGCCCAGGGCGGCCCCCTCTTCCTCGAGATCCGTTCTGCCCTGTACGACAGCCCCAATCGGCCGCAAGTCTTGCCCTTCATCTACGGCTTGGGCGGCCGCGACATCTTCCCCGCTCACATCGAAGAAGCCTTCGGCGTGCTGCGCGAGGCCGCAGCCGGCAAGCAGATCCCGGTGGTGCGGCGATACCTGAACCTACGCGCCGACGAGGTACGATGATGGCCCGCAAGCAAGAGAGCAAAGCAAAGTCCACCAATCTCGCCCTCTACGATGTCTTACAGGGCATCGACTTCGAGCGGCGCGAGCTCGTCGGCAAGCCGCAGGGCACTGGCCTGTTCGACCTCGTGCTCGATGAGCAGGGCGGCTACCGCTGCTACGCGTGTACGCTGTGCGAGCGCAGCTGTCCCGTCGATTGCATCGAGATCGACTACTGCCCGGAGCATCCCGAACTCCCCTTCGACGTCGAGATCGAGCGCGCCGCGGCGGCTGCCGCCCAGCCCGAGATCGACATGGCTAAGTTCGACCGCGTGATCCAGGTGCTGCGCTCGGGTGCGGGCCTCATCGAATCCCTCCATGCCACCCAAGAGGCTTACGGCTGGTTGCCTCGCAAAGCTCTCGAGGACATCGCCGAGGAGATGAAGCTACCCTTCTCGCGCGTGTACGGCGTGGCCACCTTCTACAAGCAGTTCCGCCTCGAGCCGGTAGGCAAGCACGTGCTCAACGTCTGCATGGGCACCGCCTGCCACGTAGCCGGGGCACCCCTAGTGGCCGAGGCTTTCTCACAAGCACTGGAGATTCCGATCGGCGGCACCACTCCGGATGGATTGTTCACCCTGCAGACCGTGAACTGCCTGGGGGCCTGCGCGTTAGCTCCCGCGGTTCGCCTAGGCGAAGGCGAAACGCTCGCCCGCATGACGCCTACGGCAGCGCGCAAGCTGGTCACCAAGCTCAAGCGAGAGGAGGCCTGACGTGGCTACCCGCACGAACCGTCACGCCCGCACGGCCGCCGAAGGCACGCCAGCTCTCAGAAACGACGAACCGCAGTCAGCCGCCGCTGCCAAGATCGAGCGAGCACTGCAGCGCGCCTTGCGGCCGGAGCAAGCTACTGGCGACGAAGGCGTCGTGAAGATCCGCGTCTGCACCGGCTCGACCTGCAAAGCATCCGGCAGCGATGCGCTCGCGACCGCCATCGAAGAAGAGCTCGCCCGGCGCGGGCTTACGGACAAGGTCACCGTCGTGCGCACCGGTTGTCACGGGCTCTGCCAAGAGGGGCCCATCGCTGTCGTGCACCCGCAGGGCATCTTCTACCCGCGTCTTAAGCCACGCGACATCGCCACGATCATCGAGACGAGCGTCGTCAACGACGGCGTGGTCGAGCGCCTGCTTTATCGCGACCCAGCGACCGGTCGACCAATCAGCAAAGAAGCGGATGTGCCGTTCTACGCTCTGCAACAGCGCGTCGTACGTAAGATCAATGGCTACATCGATCCGCTCAACATCGATGACTACCTTGCTCGGGGTGGCTACCGCTCGCTGGCTAAGGTCCTGAGCGAGGGCAACCCGGAAGGCGTCATCGACACGGTCGAACGCAGCGGACTACGTGGACGGGGCGGCGCCGGCTTTCCCACGGGCAAGAAGTGGCGCTACTGCCGCGCCAACCCCGGAGAACGCAAGTACATCATCTGCAACGGCGACGAAGGCGACCCGGGAGCCTTCATGGATCGTGCCGTGCTCGAAGACAACCCACACTCAGTGATCGAGGGCATGGTGATCGCCGCCTACGCCATCGGCTTCGGCGTGGCGCCCGTCGAGGGCTACGTCTACGTGCGCCACGAGTACCCGCTCGCCGTCGAACGGTTACGCCACGCCCTCGCACAGGCGCGTGAGCGCGGCCTCTTGGGCGAGAACATCCTTGACTCGGGCTTCAACTTCGACATCCGCATCAATCAGGGTGCCGGCGCTTTCGTGTGCGGCGAATCCACCGCCCTGACGGCGTCGATCGAGGGCCGCCGCGGCATGCCGCGCGGCAAGCACATTCGCACGGTAGCGCACGGCCTGTGGGGCGAGCCTACAAACCTCAATAACGTCGAGACGTACGCCACTGTGCCGTGGATCATCGAGCATGGCGCGGAAGACCTCGCGGCAATGGGTACGGCGACCTCGAAGGGCACGAAGATCTTCTCGCTCACCGGCAAGGTGCGCAACACGGGCTTGGTCGAAGTGCCGATGGGCGCCACTCTACGTCACGTGATCTTCGATATCGGCGGCGGCATGCTGCCCGGGCGCGAGTTCAAGGCCGTGCAGCTCGGCGGTCCGTCCGGCGGCTGTGTGCCCGCCGACTACCTCGACACGCCGATCGACTTTGAGAGCCTCACATCTTTGGGCTCGATGATGGGCTCAGGCGGCATGGTCGTGGTCGACGACACCACCTGCATGGTCGACTTCGCCAAGTTCTTCCTCAAGTTCACCGCCGAGGAGAGCTGTGGCAAGTGCGTCCCGTGCCGAGTCGGTACGCAACGCATGCTCGAGATCCTCGAGCGCATCACCGCCGGTGAAGGCACTCTCGACGACCTCGACTTGCTCGAGCGCCTGAGTGAAGACGTGATCGAGGGATCGCTTTGCGCACTCGGGAGCAGCGCCCCCAACCCAGTGTTGACGACCCTGCGCTACTTCCGCGATGAGTACGTCGCCCACGTGGTCGACAAGCGCTGCCCCGCCAAGGTCTGTCAGCCACTCATTCGCTACAAGGTGAACAAGGAGAAGTGCACCGGCTGCTACGCCTGCACCGTGGCCTGCCCGGTGGGCGCCATTAGCGGCGAGCGCAAGCAGGTACAGAAGATCGACCAGAAGCTCTGCATCAAGTGCGACACCTGCCGGCAGGTGTGCAACTTCGACGCCATCGACGTCGAAACCGGCGTGTTGGCTCCGCTGGCCGGAGGGAGGAACCGATGAGCACGCACACCAAGGCCACCGTGAAACTCACGATCAACGGGCAGTCCGTCGCCGCTCAACCGGGTGAGACCGTGTTGACAGCCGCGCAGCACGCCGGCATCGACATCCCAGCTCTCTGCGCGCAAGAGGGCATGGCTCCCTGGGCGGCCTGCCGCCTGTGTCTGGTCGAAGTCGAAGGTACAAGCAAGCTGCAGACCGCTTGCACCACACAGGTGCAAGATGGCCTCGTCGTGCGCACCGACACGCCCCACATCCGCGCTCGACGCGAGAGCTACCTGCGCATGTACCTCTCCGACCACAACTCCTATTGCGAAGCGCCGTGTAGCGTCGCCTGTCCGACGCACATCGACATTCCGGCCTTCATCGCCGAGATAGAGAAAGGCGATTTCGCCGCCGCCGACGCGATCGTCCGCCGCGACCTGCCGTTTCCCGGCATTCTCGGCCGCATCTGCCCGGCCTACTGCGAGTCCTCGTGCCGGCGCGACCAGGTCGACGAGCCGATCGCGATCTGCGCTCTGCACCGCTCGGCACGCGACAAAGCAGGTGCCCCGGCGCTCGTCTGCGCTCCGTCAACCGGGAAGCGCGTCGCCGTGGTCGGCGCCGGCGTAGCCGGCCTCACGGCCGCCTACTACCTCGCCCAGCTCGGCCATTCTGTAACCGTCTACGACGACCACGACGAACCCGGTGGGATGCTGCGCTACGCGATTCCCGAGTTTCGCTTGCCGCAACAGGTGCTCGACGATGAGCTCAGGCCGCTCTGGGAGGCCGGCGTGCGTTTCGTCGGCAACGTCTCGCTGGGCGAGAACATCTCCGTCAACGGTCTCCTCTCCGGCGCCTTCGATGCCGTCTTCTTGGGCATCGGCGCTTGGCAACCGGAGACCTGCACCATCCCCGGCGCGAAGGTAGCCCGCGAGGCGCTCGACTTTCTCGCTGAGGTGCGTAGCGGCAAACGGCCGCGCATGGGCAAGTCACTGTGCGTGATCGGCGACGGACCCACGGCACTCGACGTCGCCCGCACGGCGCGCCGCTTGGGAGCGACGGTCACCGTCCTTGCCCCGCACAGCGCTACCGAAGTGTGGTGGACGGACGCCGACGAGGCAGAGCTGCAAGCTCTCGGCGTAGAGATCGTCTACGAGGCGCAGGCACGGCGCGTCAAGCTCGACAGAGCCGAGAAGCCACTCGCCGTCGAGTACACGCACCCGTCCGCCGAGAGCGACGGCAAACGCGGGCGGCGAGCCACCGCACAGGCTGACGCACGCACGGTGATCCTCGCCCTCGGATACACACCGGCGCTGGCCGATCTCGACGACGAGGTCGGCCTCTCAAGCGACCAGACCCTGGCCGCCAACCCGTACACGGGGCGCTTGCCAGTCGACGGCGTCTTCGCCGCCGGCGACGCAGTGAGCGGCCCCACCGACGCCATCTTCGCCGTCGCCGGCGGCAAACGGGCCGCCCTGGCTATCGACGCCTGGCTTGGCGGTGTCGACCTGCCAGCGCTGGAGAACGAACTCGCCCTCTACGCGGCCCTGCCCTACCTCGACCAAGTCCGCGACCGCAAGAAGTTGAGCCCGTTGGCTCAGCGTTTGGCGGAGCACTCGCCGGTCTGGCTCAAGATGGGCATCGCCGCCGAGCCCAAACCGCGGGCCAAGCAGACGAGACTCTCGGTCGCCAAGCAGCTGGAGACGTTCACCGAAGTCGAGCGTGGCCTGAGCGCCAAGGCCGCCCAGGCTGAGGCGGCTCGCTGTCTGCAGTGTACGTGCGAGAGCAACGGCTCCTGCGAACTGCAGCGTCTGGGCATCGAGTACGGCATCACCGAAAACGAGCTCGTCGTCTCACCCAAGACGACGAGCGTGCCGAGCGCCGTGCGCTCCCTCGAGCCCGACATGCGCCACCCATTCATCGAGCGCGACATGAACAAGTGCATCGCCTGCGGGCGCTGCGTGCGCGTGTGTGCCGAAGTCGCCGGACCAGCCTGTTACGACTTCAGCGGGCGCGGCTTCATGATCAAAGTCGACACACCGTACGGCGAGGCACTGCAACTCGCCGACTGTATCACCTGTGGCCGTTGCGTGACCGCCTGTCCCACGGGCGCACTTTCGTTCAACGAGCGTGCCCTGGAGTCGTTCAAGGTGGACGAGTCACGCTGCATCATGTGCCACGAGTGCGTCGACGTCTGCCCTACCGACGCTCTCACTGAGACAAACGTCTTCGAAGAGGCGCGCAAACAGTGGCACGCACTCGTCGGTCAGGGGAGCGGCCTGGCTGGAGGCCACCGTCTCTGTGCGGGCTGTGGCGCCCCGATCGTCGTACGCCAGGTTCTCATGGGCGCGCAGGTTCCCGTGGTAACCGCAGCCGCAACTGGCTGTCTCGAGGTCTCGACGACCATCTACCCCTACACCTCCTGGAAGAACAGCTACATCCACACGGCCTTCGAGAATGTCGCTGCGACGCTCTCGGGTGTCGAGACCGCTTACCGCGCCCTCAAGAAGCAGGGCAAGCTCGACGAAGACGTCAAGTTCATCGCCTTCGGCGGCGACGGCGGCACCTACGACATCGGCCTGCAGTCGTTGTCTGGCGCGATGGAACGAGGCCACGACTTGGTCTACGTCTGCTACGACAACGAGGCCTACATGAACACGGGCTTCCAGCGTTCGAGCGCCACGCCACTGGGCGCCTGGACCACCACTAGCCCCGTTGGCCCGGAAGAGACTGGCAAGCTCCAAGAACGGAAGAACTTAACCGAGATCATGGTCGCGCACGGCATCCCCTACGTGGCTCAGGCCTCGCCGCACGACCCGCGTGACCTGGTGCGTAAAGCCGCCAAGGCCATCGCCACTCCGGGCCCGGCGTTCCTCAACATCATCTCGCCCTGCCCACGCGGCTGGCGCAGCGACGGAGCGAACTCGATCGACTTGGCTCGCCAAGCGGTCAATACGTGCTACTGGCCGCTGTTCGAGGTCGAGAACGGAGAGTACCACCTGACCTACAAACCGCGCGTCAAGGAGCCCATCCGCAACTGGCTCAAGCGACAGGGGCGCTTCGCCCACCTCTTCAAGCCAGGCAACGAGCACATCATCGACCAGCTCCAAGCCTGGATCGACGAGGAGTGGGAGAAGCTGCTCAAGAAGTGCGGCGAGACGCCCTGAGGACCTGAGAGAGAGAGACGGCCCTTGGGCGCTCCTGCGGACGCCGGTCAAGCTTGGCTACCAGCCAGCGCTGGGGCGGGGCGGGGCTTCGAACGAAGCCCCGCCCCGCCCCATCTCAGCCAACCACCACGCCGTGCCGACAGGGCGTGCGGGACGACCCTCGCCGGGCACTTTCACCGGCCACGAAAAGAACAGCCCTACGTTGACGACAACCCCGCAAATCTCCGACCGATTAGCTTTCGCTGCAGACATCTCGACAGGTGTCATATAATGCCCCCTGCGGAGTCCCTCGGCCCACGCGGGGCCAGGAGAAAGCGGAGCCAGCAGAAGAGGACTCTTCCAGTGCACGCACAAAGCGACTACAACGGTGATTCGTCAAGACGCGGGCAGCAAGCCAATCAACGAAGTATCGCATCTCGCCCGCGACGACGTGACGCATCTCGCTTCGAACCGCTCCACTCCGCGAGTCAACCCAACCAGGGTAGCCATAGCCATGCTCATCACCAGGCTACCGACAGCCGTCAGCACGCGTCTCTAAACCCCCCGCAAGAGCTTCGGATCAACGAACACGCTCGCCGGGACTCGAGCGATCCGTGGCCCAGGGGCTTCATGCAATGGGGCTGGGCTTGGCCCAAGGCCAAGCCCAGCCCGCACTACCTGCGAAGGGAGACCTGTCAATGATGCGTTTGTTCTACTCCGTGGACGTCCATGGCGCCGAGACCGTCTGGCGCAAGTGGATCACTGCCATCACCATGTATGAGTGCAACGGGATGATCCTCTCGGGCGACTTGGCGGGCAAGGCGCTGGTCCCACTGGTCAAGCAAGACGACGGCACTTATAAGTCGGGCTACTTCGGCCAAACCGTGACGCTACGCAGCGAAGAGGAGATGCTCGACTGGGAGCGTAAGCTCGCTAACGGCGGTGTCTACTCCTGCCGCGTCGACAAAGATAAGCTCGAGAAGATGAAGAACGACGAGAAGCTCGTCGACGAAGAGATGAAGAAGGCCGTCGTGGCGCGCATGTACCACTGGCTTGAGCTGCTCACTGAGAAGATCGACACGCAGAAGATCTTCACCGTCTGCATGCCCGGTAACGACGACCCGCTCGAACTCGACCAGGCCATCAAGAGCTTCGCCGACAAGGGCGTTCACTACCCGGTCGACCAAGTGCTCGAGATCGAGGGTCACGAGATGATCTCGTGCGAATACGTGACCCCGACGCCGTGGGACACGCCGCGGGAGAAGAGCGAGAAGGATCTCGAGAAACTCCTCGAGGAGAAGGTCGCCATGCTGAAGAACCCCAGCAACGCGATCTTCAACTTCCACTGCCCGCCGATCGACACCGACATCGACCTCGCCCCCAAGCTCAGCAAGGACCTCAAGATCGAGGCCGGCGCCGAGGGCGTGAAGATGGTGCACGTTGGCTCGAAGGCCGTGCGCAAGGTGATAGAGAAGTACCAGCCGATGCTCGGCCTCCACGGCCACATTCACGAGTCGAGCGGCTTCAGCATGGTCGGCAAGACGCTGTGCCTGAACCCAGGCTCAGAGTACGGCGAGGGCTTGCTGCGCGGTTACATCATCGAGGTCGAGAAGGACGGTCTCGCCAAGTACTGGAAGGTGCAGGGCTAAGCCTCATCGGCAGCTACCGTAGCCTCATCGGCAGCTACAGTAGCGACTGTTCGCCCGGGCTGCCGCTCCCCTTGGCAGCGGCAGCCCGGGCGAACTCATCTCATCCCTTTGCGACCGGCCGAATTCCGTCGACTCGAGGCGCGAATGACACGACGAGAGAGGCTTCCTTGGGTATGCTTCGCACATGAAGCTCCCCTGGCGACATACTTCCGCTCAGGCCGAACGCGGCGCCACGGTCATCGGCTTCGCGCACCCCTACCTCGACGACACGCTCGCGCTGATACGCCGCTGTGCTGCCCTTTCTGAGGCCGTGGCGCCATACTCGCCAGAGGCCTTTGCAGCAGCCCACTTAGGCCCCGACGCGCGCCCCGAGCGCGACATCAAACTCTTGCTCGACCCGCACGGAGTCGCTGGCCTCGCCCTCTTTGCTACCCAGGGACAGTATCGCCTAGCGAGACGAGCGTTCCTCGAGGTCCTCGCGCTTGAGCGGCGCGCCCTCAAGCAGGGCAGCGTAGCTGAGCTTCTGGAGACAGCGCGCCGCGACATGATGGCCGACGGGTTACCTCTTGACGGCGCCTTCGTCTTCCTGAGCGAGAGGACTATGGCGCGCGAGAAGCGCCTTCTCGAAGGGTTGGGTTTCACGCACGAACGAGACTGCCTCTCAATGACCTTTCGGCCCCCGGCCGACTATCCTCGCCCAAAACTTGAGGACGGCTTCCGGATTGAGCCTTTCTGGATCCCCGGCCACGAGAGCGAGGTGGCGGAACGTTTCAACCAAGCCTTCCGACCACCCACGCAGATCCCAGCCACGGCAGCCAACTTCCGTCCTCTGCCAGGTGACGAGTGGCTGATTCCCGATGGGGCGCTCTTCCTGTACGACGACGGCGACCAGCTCGCCGGTTGCGTGCAGGTGCTGCGCCACTACGAGGGCGGCCGGGCGCAGACGTTCATCTCTCGCCTGGGCATCGTCGAGCGCTACCGCGGCCGCGGCCTAGGCCGCCAGTTGTTGCGCGCCGCGATCCAGGCCGGTCGCCGCCTCGGGTTCACCGACGCGCGACTGACCGTGTATACGGATACTCCCGACGCGCTGCACATGTACGAGACTGAGGGCTTTCGCGAGCGCTCCCGCGTCGCCCAACTGGACTGGCAGTGGCGCCAGGCGGACGGCAACCGGGGCGAAGGCTCTCTAGGCTGACGCGAGGAACTCCGGCGCGGAAGGACAGATTGCTGCCAAAGGACAGCGGCCGCAGTCCGGCCGCCGCGCGTGACACACTTCGCGGCCGTGCCTGACCAAATTGATATGCAACGCGTAGACGTCTGTTGCGCCCGCTAGTCGTGTGAGCAGGTCGTGAGCTTCTGGCAACGGCAGCCTCGCTGGGATCAGGCCCAGGCGAGTGGCGACGCGCTGAACGTGTGTGTCGACCGGCATCGCTGGCCGACCGAGCGCGAACAGGAGCACGCAGGCGGCCGTCTTCGGGCCGACCCCCGGAAGCCGCTGCAAGTAGGCCAGCGCCGCGCCGTCGCTCATGTCGGCGAGCTCGCCGAGATCCGGCAGGCCGGTGCGCCGGCTGAGCGCTTCCAGCACAGCTTTGATACGCGGCGCCTTCGTCGCCGCAAGCCCGCCGCTGCCGATGGCGGCCACGATCTTCTCCACGGGAGCGTCGCGCACCGCTGCCCAGCTAGGGAAACGTTGCTGCAGCTCGGCGAAGGTACGTTCCGTGTTCACGTCGGCCGTGTTCTGCGAGAGGATAGTATAGATCAGCTCATCGACGGCCCCGTGACGTGGCTGCCACTGCGGGCGGCCGTAGGCCGCCTCGAGAAGGTCGCGCACCGCCCGTATCCGTTCACGAAGCTGGGGCGGCGCGGCAGCGCTCCCGCGCTGCCGCGCCGCCCCAGCACCCGTCTCAGTGGCGCGCCGGCGAGGAGATCGCCGCCCACGCCCGGCCCGCTGCCTCACTTCGGCTGCGCTCACACCTGCCCCCAGCGTCCCCTGCGAAGCGCCCGGTCAACTGGCTGCATCACTCACCAAGGGCAGGCTGTAGCGCTCGACCTCAGTGCTTGCTGAATTCGCGCAGCCCGTCGGCGACCGTCGTGAAGACCTTATCGAGCTGTTCGTCGGTAATTACCAGCGGCGGCTGGAGGCGCAGGACGTTGGCGAAGTTGCCGCCCACGCCGATCAGCACGTTGTTCTCCAGACAGTACTGGCGCACGAAGGCAGCCGCGGTCGTGCCATACTCCTTGGTCTGCGGATCGGCGACGAGCTCAACGCCGATCATGAGGCCGCGTCCACGTACGTCGCCAATGAGGGGTTGGCTGGTTTGCAACTCACGCAGGCGAGCCATCAGGGCCTCGCCCTTCTTGTGCGCTTGCTCGGCGAGCTTCTCCGACTTATGGAACTCGATGTTGGCGATGGCCGCCGCGCAGCTCACTGGATTGCCACCGAAGGTCGAGAGGTGATCGCCGACTTGGAACGCATCAGCGATTTCCGGTGTCGACGTAAAGGCGCCTAGCGGCCAGCCGTTGGCGATGCCCTTCGCCATGCACATGATGTCCGGCTCGACACCGTACCACTCGATGGCGAACATCTTCCCCGTGCGACCGAACCCGCTCTGCACCTCATCGGCGATGAAGAGCACGCCTTCAGCGTCGAGCCACTCCTTGACCACCTTGAAGTAGTTGTCGGGCGGCACGATAATGCCACCTTCACCCATGACCGGCTCGGCGATGAAGGCACACACATCGCCCGACAAGTGCAGACGTGCCGTCTCAGCGACGTGGCGAGCGCAGGCCATGTCGCAGACATCAGGCCCGCTGAAGTTCAGCGGACAACGGTAGCAGTACGGTGTCGGAGCGAAGGCAACGCCAGGCATGTAGGGGCCGCCGCCCTTCTTGCGGCCGGAGTTACCCGTGATCGATAGCGTGCCGTACGTGCGCCCGTGGAAGCTTGACTCCAGGGCGACAAACTCACGCTTGCCGCTGTAGCGCTTGGCTAGGCGCATAGCGCCCTCGACCGCTTCGGCACCGGAGTTGCTGAAGAAGGTCTTCTGCAAACGCCCAGGAGTGATCTCGGCCAGCATCTCGGCCAAGTCGGCTGCCGACTCGACGTGGTAAACATAGGTGCACGCGTGCACGAGCTTGTCGGCCTGCGCTTTGGCCGCTTCGATGATCTTCGTGTTACCGTGCCCGGCGTTGGTCACCGAGATGCCGGCGAAACAGTCGACGTACTCGGTCCCGTCGGCGTCGTAGAGCAGGGCCCCCACGCCGTGGTCGGCCACGACCGGCTCGACTCGTTTGACGAAGCCGGTCATCAGGTAATCGCGATACTTCTCTTTGACACCCATGCTATCGACCACCCTTCGGTGTGCTGGTTATGGAACTGGGGTGTACACAGGACTTTATCAAACCGCGCCTGGCTTCGTAACCGTCAGACACTGCCGCACCGCAGCGGTTCTCCATTAGCCGCGTATGATGCGTACGTGGGGTCGCTCCCGGGTGGATGCTGCCGGCACTGACTGCCAGCTCTCCGTGATGTACGGGCGGAGTCGCTGCTGGCACGAGCTGGCGGCGCGAAACCGCCGTCTTTGTGCGCAGCGACACAATAGACGCAAGCCAAGCTCGCACGGTATACTTGGTCCTGTACTTGCGTGGGTTCGTGGAGTCAGTGGACACCCCCCGTTGCCGTTCCGGCACGAAGAAGGAGTGACGAATGGCGAGCGCCTCGACTAACACTACCGGTGCTGTTCTCGTTGTTGGCGGAGGTGTCGCGGGCATTCAGTGCGCCCTCGACCTGGCCGAAGGCGGCTACAAGGTTCACCTGGTCGAAAAGGCGCCGGCGCTCGGCGGCCACATGGCTCAGCTCGACAAGACGTTCCCCACCAACGACTGCTCGATGTGCATCATCTCGCCCAAGCTGGTCGAGGTCGGTCGACACCTCAACGTCGAGCTCATCACCAACGCAGAGCTCCTCCAGCTCGACGGCGATCCCGGACACTTCAAGGCGAAGATCCTCCACCACGCCCGTTACGTCGACGAAGATGTGTGTACCAGTTGCGGCGAGTGCGTGCCCGCCTGCCCGGTCCATGTGCTCGACACTTACAACGAGGGACAGAGCGAGCGCAAGGCCATTTATAAGCTCTATCCGCAAGCGATACCCAACACGTACGTCGTCGACAAGAAGGGGTACGCCCCCTGCAAGGCCCACTGCCCAGTCGAGACCTCCGCGCAGGGTTACATTGCTTTGATTGCTGAGGGTCGGTTTGCCGACGCGTACCGCGTCGCCGCCGAGCCGAACCCGTTCCCTTCAGTCTGCGGACGCATCTGCGCCCATCCGTGCGAATCGGCTTGTACGCGCGGCGATGTCGACGAACCCCTCGCCATCGCCAGCCTCAAACGTTTCATCTGCGACGTCGCCGAGCCATCTGAGCTGCCCGAGCGCCTGCCCGTCACCTACGAGGAGAAGGTAGCCATCATCGGCGCAGGGCCTGCCGGACTGTCCTGCGCTCGCGACCTCGCCCAGTACGGCTACGCGACGACCGTCTTTGAGGCTTTGCCCGTCGCGGGCGGCATGTTGCGCGTTGGCATCCCCGACTACCGCCTGCCGCACGACGTGCTCCAGCGCGAGATCGACCGCATCGTGGCTCTCGGGGTCGACCTGCGCCTCAACCAGCGTGCTGGCGTCGATTTCACCGTCGATTCGCTGCTTGCCGATGGCTATAAGGCGGTCTTCCTCGCCACCGGTTTGCAGACAAGTGCGCCCTCGCCCGTCAAGGGCGACGATCTTGAGGGCTGCCTGACAGCTGTTGAGTTCTTGCGCCGACTCAATCTCGGCGACCCGATGCCGGTCGGCGACCGCGTGGTCGTGGTGGGCGGCGGGGACGTGGCGTTCGACGCCGCCCGCAGTGCCTTGCGCCTGACGTCCACGAACGGCAAAGCTCCGTCTGTGACAATCGTCTACCGCCGCTCCCGCGACGAGATGCCGGCAAGTGTGGAGGAGATCGAAGAGGGCCTCGCTGAGCGGCTGCAGATCGAGTACCTCGTCGCCCCGGCGGAGATCCTCGGCAAGGACGGCAAAGTCACCGGGGTGAAGCTGCAGCGCATGCGGCTCGGCCAACCGGACGAGCGCGGCCGGCGGCGGCCCGAACCCATCCCCAATGCTTTCGTCGAGGTTCCCTGCGACACGGTCATTTTCGCCATTGGTCAAGCCATCGTCGACGACTTCGTTAAAGGTTTGCCTGGTGTACGCATCGAGGATGGCACGGTCGCTATCGACTCCGACACGCTGGCGACCCACCAGCCGGGCGTGTTCGCCGGCGGCGACGTGGCGCCTACCGGCCCCCTGACGGCTATCGAAGCGATCGCCGCCGGACGCAAGGCGGCCGCCAACATCCACAACTACCTGCGTGGCGAGAAGCTCGTCGAGCTCTGGGCCAACCCCCTGCCTGAGGCACGTCCCGATGAGGCCGTCCTAGCGCTCACGAGGCTCACGAAGAAGCAGCCGCGCACGCGCATGCCCGAACTCGACGGTGAGGAGCGCCGCCGAAACTGGCTCGAGGTGCGCCAGGGGTTCACCGAGGAGCAGGCCATCGCCGAGGCTAAGCGGTGCTTGAACTGCGCCGTCTGCTCCGAGTGCATGGAGTGCGTGCGCGCCTGTGGCCCAGGTGCCCTGCGCCATGACGAGCGCGACCGCGAGATGGAACGCGAGGTCGGCGCCGTCGTCATGGCGACCGGCTACGACGCCTACAACCCCGGCACGAAGGGCGAACACGGCTATGGCCGCCACCCCAACGTGCTCTCGGCCCTCGAATACGAGCGTATGCTCTCAGCCTCCGGTCCCACGGTGGGCGAGATCAAGCGACCTTCTGACGGCGCTCATCCGCAGCGTATCGCCTTTATCCAGTGCGTCGGTTCGCGGGACCAGGAGCACGAGTACTGCTCCAGCGTCTGCTGCATGTACGCGACCAAGCAAGCGATGCTCACTCAAGATCACTTGCCCAACGCCGAGTGTGAGGTCCTGCTCATGGACGTGCGCGCGATGGGCAAGAACTTCGACGCCTTCTACCAGCGCGCCCTCGATCGCGGCGTGCGCTACATCCGCTCACGCCCCTCGGCCGTCAAAGAAGATCCGCGCACGAAGGACCTGTTCATCACCTACGAGGACGAAGAGGGCCAGCTACGCACACGCAAGTATGACCTGGTCGTGCTGAGCGTCGGTTTGGAGCCAAACCGTTCCGCGCAAGCTGTGGCCGGCTCGCTTGGTATCGCCTTGAACCGGCACGGCTTCTGCCAGCTCGAGGAGTTCCATCCGCTCGAGACCTCGCGCGAGGGCGTCCTCGTCTGCGGTCCCTTCTCGGAGCCGAAGGACATCCCCGACTCAGTCGCCCAAGCTTCGGCGGCTGCGGCTGTCGCCATGACGCAGCTGGCCGACTCGCGCGGCACGCTTACGTCCGAGAAGGAGTACCCGCCGGAGAAGGATGTCACTGGGCAAGAGGCTCGCGTCGGTGTCTTTGTCTGCCACTGCGGCTCCAATATTGCCGGCGTCGTCGACGTCGAGAACGTAGCCGAGTACGCCCGCACCCTGCCTGGTGTCGTCTTCTCTACCGACACGATGTACGCCTGTTCCTCCGACAGCCTCGCCCTCATCAGAGAGACGATCGAGAAGGAGAAATTGAATCGCGTCGTGGTGGCAAGCTGCACGCCGCGCACACATGAGCCGATCTTCCAAGACACCCTCGCCGAGGGCGGCCTCAACCCCTTCCTCTTCGAGATGGCGAACATCCGCGACCAGTGCTCGTGGGTCCACGCTCGCTGGCCGGAAGGGGCGACCGAGAAAGCGAAGGACCTGGTTCGCATGGCGGTCGCGCGCGCGCGCTTGCTCGAACCGCTCTACAAGGTCGATGTACCGCTCACTCACGCCGCCCTAGTGCTTGGCGGCGGCGTCGCCGGCATGACGGCCGCCTTAGCGCTCGGACAGATGGGCCACGAAGTGCACCTGGTCGAACGCAGCGCTCGGCTGGGCGGACGCGTGCTCGAGCTCGATCGTACGCTGCGCGGCAGCGATCCCAAGGAGCACGTGCGCGCCCTCGAAGAGAAGCTGATCGACAATCCCAACGTGCACATCCACCTCGAAGCGGAGCTCGTCGATTTCCAGGGCTTCATCGGCAACTTCTCCAGCGTGCTGCGCGAAGCCGACGGCAAGCGCACCGCCATCGACCACGGCGTCGTGATCGTGGCCACCGGTGCGCAGGAGTGGCGCCCCGAACTCTACGGACTCGGTTCTGGTCAGAAGGTCATCACGCAGATGGACCTCGAACGGCTGCTGGCGAACGACGATGCAAGCCTCAGCGAAGCGAAAGCCGTCGGCATGATCCTCTGCGCTGGCTCGCTGGATCAAAACAAACCGTACTGCTCGCGCACCTGCTGCGCGCAGGCGATCAAGAACGCCATTCGCCTGAAAGAAGCCAATCCGCGCCGGGCCGTCTACGTCTGGTACAAGGACGTGCGCACGTTCGGCCTCAGCGAGGAGTACTACACCAAGGCACGCGAACTGGGCGTGATCTTCACGCGCTACGAGAACGGCAGTGAACCGCGCGTGAGCGCGAACGGCGCGCTGAGCGTCAGCTTCCGCGAGCCGGCCTTGCGCAGGCAGATGACAGTACCCCTTGACCTGCTCGTCCTCGCCACACCAACGGTGCCGAACGACGGTAACGAGGAGCTCTCCAAGTTACTCAAAGTGCCGCTGACGGCCGATGGGTTCTTCCTCGAAGCGCACGTCAAGCTACGTCCAGTCGACTTCGCCAGCGAGGGCATCTTCCTCTGCGGCTCGGCCCACTACCCCAAGTCGATCGACGAGTCGATCTCACAGGCTTACGCGGCCGCCGCTCGCGCGGGCGCCGTCCTCGCCAAGAGCGGTCTCAAGGCTGGCGGCGTCGTGGCCGAGGTCGACGAGGAGAAGTGCGCCGCATGCCTCACCTGTGTGCGCGTCTGTCCTTACCAGGTACCGCGCATCGACGCGGCAACTAAGAAGGCTCACATCGAGCCGGCCGCCTGCCAGGGCTGTGGCGTGTGCACGGCCGAGTGTCCCGCCAAGGCCATCACGTTGCACCACTACACCGACGCCCAGATCTTCGCCAAAGAGGAGGCCCTCAACCCCGCCTCCCCGCACAGCTTCGTTTCGCTCGCCGCTCAGGAGGTGCAGCCGTGACCGACGTCCCGCCCACAGCAGCGACGCCGCCCGCATCCGATCCGGCAGGTGCGGCTGCCTCCCAGCCGGGGGCCGACGATGCCACCAACGCGCTAGCTCGCACACCTGACAGAGCTCCCTCCGAGTGGCCCGCCGGTCGCGAGCCGGAGATCATCGTCTTCGCTTGCCACTACTGCGCCTACGCGGCCGCCGACCTCGCTGGCAGCATGCGCCTCTCTTACCCGCCCACCACGCGCGTCATCAAGGTGCCGTGCACCGGTAAGCTCGAAGTGATTCATCTCCTGCGCGCGCTCGAGGCCGGTGCCGACGGCGTGTACGCGGCCGGCTGTCTGGAGGGCGAGTGCCACTACCTCAAAGGCAACCTCTGGGCTCGTCGGCGCGTCGACTACGTGAAGCAACTCCTGGCCGAGATCGGCCTCGAGCCCGACCGGGTGGAGATGTACAACATGAGCTCCGCTATGGGACCACGCTTCGCCGAAGTGGCGACCGAGTTTACCGAACGCATCCGTGCGCTCGGCCCCAACCCGTTGCGGCGCGCCGGGACTTCGCCGGCGACGGCCGCTGCCGCGGCCGTCGCCGGCGTCGGCGGCGCGCCGCTGCAAGCTTCCAGCGGGCCGGCGTGCACGACCGAGGAGGCATAAGCAGCACGTGGCAGAGAACTACTCAACTGAGAACGATCTCCCTCACGACGAGATAACCGGTCAGCTCACCAAGACCACGGGTGCCGCGCTCATCGTCGGAGGCGGAGCGGCTGGCATCATCTGCGCCCTCGACCTCGCTGAGGCCGGCTACCGGGTCCACTTGGTTGAGCGCGCTTCGGCCCTGGGCGGACACGTCACTCAGTACGACAAGGTCTTCCCCTACGAGAAGTGCTCGGTGTGCGCCATCACGCCGAAGATCAAAGAGGCTGCTCAGCACGCCAACATTGAGGTGCTCACCAGTGCCGAACTGACCCAGCTCAGCGGCACGCCCGGTGCCTTCCGGGCGCGCATCACGCAGCACCCACGTTTCGTCGATCCCGCGACGTGCACGACGT
>Ga0207433_10003414_pt1 | contig 30733 bp, 30 predicted proteins | sample YelNatPaOPGAMG01_FD_187559 | JGI IMG/M metagenome (GOLD analysis project Ga0207433, IMG submission 187559) | Hot spring thermophilic microbial communities from Obsidian Pool, Yellowstone National Park, USA - OP-RAMG-01 (SPAdes) (version 3) | ecosystem: Environmental > Aquatic > Thermal springs... | reverse complement strand
TGACATAGTCAGGGCAGCGTTCGTCAGAGAATATCGTCTTTCATCATCTGGACCTGAATCTTCTTTCAGGAATGGATCCATCCCATAAAAATCTTCCTCAAGGAGTCCCATGAGTCGCCTCTTATAATTTCTTGTATTTTTTGTGAGACTGTGCAGCAATCAGGGACAGGGCAAGGCCAATTTTTAATTCAGATACAAAGTGAAATGGCCTGGCTAAAGGAGTTATTGGGTATAAAAGCTTCGGCCTTTATTTTATGATGCAATTGATACCTAATAGTCCGTACAAGGCCTTCTAATGGTGACACGGGTCGGATGAAGCCTGTTTTGGAAACAGAGGTTTGAAACTGGGTGGTGCAGCAGAACTTCTTTATGCGGTTGGAGCTTATAGCGAACCCCTTGCCGATGATTTTCCAGCTATGAGGTGGCCACTTTGTAGGTGGCCACTTACGAAGTGGAGTTTCCTCTTGACCCTATAGTACTTGCCTCACGCCTTATCTCAATTGATTCCATTTGTATCGTCTATGTGGTCTATTTCGTTAACCAACTTCACGTTAACCAGGTGAAATAGGACATAACCTTCTCACATTCAACCTTGAGCGTAAACATTTAAGGGGCAATGTGGAACTTCTCCTAGCTTTCTCCAAGTTTCTTTAGATCAGCTCTTCCACATCAAAACCCACTATGTTTCTCTTCTCTTTGCTAAACTCCACTCCCATTATGTAGATATTCAATCCTCTACCCAGATATTTCTCCCAGTATCTCTTCTCCTTGATCTGCTTGATTGCCTTCCCTTCTCCCTCAAGCTCCACCACCTTGAATTCCATAACATAAACCCTATCACTTAATATAACCGTCATATCTACCTTTCCAAAACTCGTTGCATCTTCAACCACCACATCAAATCCACTGGCACAAATATATGCATACACTACACTGGCATAATATCCTTCATACCCACTCAACTGGTTCCTCATGTACCACTCATAGGGTATACTCGAAAAAAAGACTCAAAGATCTTCCTGATCTTCTCAAAGTTGTTCTCCTTAAAAGCATCCCTCAGAAGGCTTTTGTTCTCCCACTTTTTATGGTAGTCTTCAACCAGATAATTTAGGAAGTAGTTGTTAAATCTCATTTGTACTTCTTTGTTCGGGAACCTGAGTGTATACCTGATATCACCAATTTCAGTGCTCTTGTCTACTATTGTAAGGTAGCCTGTTTGAAGCAGCAGGTTCTCTGGGGTTATTGCATCCAAATCAAAACTTCCTATCAACTCTTCTCCAACATTTAGGTTGGATAACTTGGGCATGTAATACTTCCTTTCCAACATAACCTTTATGAGAAGACTGGGTGTACCTGTCTCAAACCAATAAGCACAAAAGCTTTTTTCAGCAAGGTAAAGCAAAACATCGAACGGATTATAAACAGGCTCTCCAAGCCAAGAATAACCAGTATACCAATGCCGCATCTCTTCCACATGCCTTTCCAAAACCTTATTTAAAAAAACCCCCTCAAACTCCTTCTGCGTATAACCGCATATGGTAGAATATTCCTCGCTTATGGTAATATCCCTAGCTGATTTAGTCCACTAAATAGCGAAAGCTTGCTAAACTTAGGCACCCCTGTGATAAACACAAATTTCACATAAGCATCCAGAGGCTTTAAAACTCCATAAAAGTTTATCAACACCTTCCTCAGTGTCCACCTCGTAGGTGGCCACTTACGAAGTGGAAAAACTTCTTTGCCCAAAACCTCATTGAATTTTCAGGTGCCCGAATATATGCTATATCTTTCCAGATAAGTCAAAGCAGAGGGGAAACGTTAGGTTGTATAAGGATTTGGAAGAGTTAAGGAGATTAGTTAAAGAATTTTTGGAGTATCTCAGTGCCAACAAGGGGTATTCAGAGAATACCCTTCGGGCATATGAGATTGACCTTGAAGACTATTTGAGCTTCTTAAGAGATGGGCCATATAAAGATCCTTTTGAGATGAAGAGTGTAAGGGCGTACTTTTCAAGCCTCTATAGAAAGCTCAAAAAGTCCAGCATCTCCAGAAGGCTATCTTGCCTTAGATCCTTTTACAGCTATTTGGAATACAGGGGGGTTACAGACCAGAACCACCCAAAGGATATAATAGCTATAAAGACCGAAAGATACCTCCCCAAGGTGATGTTGGTGGATCAGGTCTTTTCGATGTTAGACGGGATGGATCCCCAAACAGCCAAAGGGTGGAGGGACAAGGCAATCTTGGAGACCCTTTATTCCTGTGGCCTGAGGGTGAGCGAGCTGGTGGGTTTGAACCTGAAGGATGTGGATGAATCCCAGTGTGTTGTGAGGGTCTTGGGAAAGGGCCAAAAGGTGAGACTTGTGCCCATTGGCAGGGTTGCCTTAAATGCCATCAAGGAGTACCTGAAACACACAGGAAGGGAGGGCTTGTTGGGCTGGGCCGATGAACCCATATTTTTATCAAAGGCCGGAAAAAGGATCACGGAGAGGAGGGTACACCAGTTGGTAAAGCAAAATGCCAGCCGCATAGGGATCTCCCATGATGTGAGCCCTCATACTTTTAGGCACACCTTTGCCACCCATTTGTTGGAAGGAGGTGCAGACCTAAGGTCGGTGCAAGAGATGCTGGGACATGCAAGCCTTTCCACCACTCAAGTTTATACTCATTTGAGTTTGGACAAGATCATGGATATCTATGACAAGGCGCATCCAAGAAGTAGGATGAGAGGGGATGAAGAATGAAGGAATTTAGATCAACTACCATACTGGCAGTGAGGAAAGAGGGAAGATCTGCAATGGCAGGAGACGGACAGGTCACCCTTGGTGACACTATAATGAAGCACAAGGCCAACAAGATCAGGACCATGTATGATGAAAAGGTGATGGTGGGTTTTGCCGGAGCAGCGGCAGACGCCTTTAATCTCTTCGAGAGACTGGAAGAAAAGCTTGAGACCTACAAAGGTAACCTCACCAGGGCTGCTGTTGAGTTGGCAAAGGACTGGAGGACGGACAAGATCCTAAGGCGCTTAGAGGCATTGATCCTTGCCATGGATAAGGATCACATATTTGTGATATCAGGCACAGGGGATATCATAGAGCCTGATGAGCCTGTGGTGGGGATCGGCTCTGGCGGGCCTTATGCCTATGCGGCTGCCAAGGCTCTCTTGCTCCATTCCAATCTCTCTGCCAGAGAAATTGCCTTGGAGGCTATGAAGATAGCAGGTCAGATATGTCTTTACACAAACCAAGAAATTCAGGTCTATGAGTTGGGGTAGAGATGGACAAGGAACTGGAAAAGATCAGCGTGACCGAAGACGGAGAAGTACTTGGAACCAAGATGCTTACACCTCGTGAAATAGTAAAGGAACTGGACAAATATATCATCGGCCAAGAGGATGCAAAACGGTCTGTGGCCATAGCCCTTAGGAATCGTTGGAGGAGACAACAGGTCCCCCCTGAACTGAGGGATGAGATAGCACCCAAGAACATCATAATGATAGGCCCAACAGGGGTGGGAAAGACAGAGATAGCAAGGAGACTGGCCCGTCTTGCAAACAGCCCCTTTTTGAAGGTGGAAGCCACAAAGTTCACAGAGGTTGGGTACGTGGGAAGGGATGTGGAGTCCATGATACGGGATCTGTGTGAGCTGGCGGTGAACATGGTAAAGAAAGAAGAGCAGGCAAAGGTGGAAAAGAAGGCCAGGGAATTGGCAGAGGAAAGGCTATTGGATCTCCTGCTGCCTGCACCTAAAAAGCAAGAGGGGCTGGAGGAAAAGGAGCAAGAAGAAGCCCAGAAGGGTACCAGGGAGAGACTCAGGGCCATGTTAAGAGAAGGGAAGCTTGACAAGAGATACGTGGAACTGGAGGTGACCAATACACAGGTGCCCATTGTGGAGATTTTTTCAACAGTTGGGCTGGAGGAGGTCCAGTATACCATTCAGGAGATGTTCGGGAATCTGTTTCCACAAAAGAAGAAGAAGAGAAGGGTTAGGATACCCGAGGCATTGGAGATATTAACGCAAGAGGAATCCCAAAAGTTAATTGACATGGATAAGGTGATTCAAAATGCCATCAGGCTTACAGAGCAAAATGGAATCATATTCCTGGATGAAATTGACAAGATAGCGGGCTCAGAAGGGGGGTATGGGCCTGATGTAAGTAGGGAAGGTGTGCAGCGTGACTTGCTACCCATAGTTGAAGGTTCAACGGTTTTGACCAAATACGGTATGGTAAAGACCGATCATATACTTTTTATAGCAGCAGGTGCATTCAACATAAGCAAACCATCTGACCTACTTCCTGAACTTCAAGGACGATTTCCCATAAGGGTGGAGCTTGATTCACTCACAAAAGAGGACTTCTTTAAGATACTTACAGAACCTGAGAATGCGCTCATCAAACAGTACAAAGAACTTTTGAAGACCGAAGGCATAGAGGTAATCTTTGAGGAAGATGCCATATGGGAGATTGCAGAGATTGCTTCAAAGGTGAATGAACAGACCGAGGATATTGGTGCAAGGAGGCTACATACCATCATGGAAAAACTCTTGGATGATATATCCTTTGAGGCACCTGATATGGAAGAAAAGACTGTGCGTATAACAAAAGAGTATGTCTCCAGTAAATTGGAGGATATACTCGAGGATGAAAACCTCAGCAGATACATCTTATAACGGAGCAGAGCTATGGATCCCCATCAAAGGGCTCAGGTATTGATAGAGGCACTTCCGTATATTCGAAGGTTTAACGGCTCCACAATGGTTATCAAATATGGCGGGCATGCCATGCTGGAGGAGGGCCTAAAAGAGAGCTTTGCCTTGGATGTGACCCTTCTTTGGTATGTGGGGATTAGGCCGATCGTGGTGCATGGAGGAGGACCACAGATCGGTAGGATGCTGAAGGACTTAGCGGTGGAGTCCACCTTTGTGGATGGCATGAGGGTCACGGACGAAAAGACCATGGAAGTGGTGGAGATGGTTTTGACCGGCCAGACCAATAAGGAAATAGTAACCAGGATAAACCTTGCAGGCGGAAGGGCAGTTGGCATCTCGGGTAAAGATGGCGGGCTTATTATGGCTGAACGGCTTTTGTACAAAAAGGTCTTTCAGGATGGAGAAAAAGAAATAGATCTGGGCCTTGTGGGAGAGGTAAAAGAGATAAGGCCTGAGATACTCCATGCCCTCACTGAAAACGGCTTCATCCCTGTGATTTCACCTGTGGCAGGTAGTGAGACGGGTATTGGCTACAACCTCAATGCAGACACCGCTGCAGGCCAAATTGCAGCAGCTTTGAAGGCAAGGAAGCTGATACTCTTAACAGATACCCAAGGGGTCTTGGATGAGCAAGGTAAACTGATTTCCACCTTGAGGGCACAGGATGTGGAAGAGATGATAAGAAATGACGTTATAAAAGGAGGAATGGTTCCAAAGGTCAGGTGTTGCTTAGATGCACTTAAGATGGGGGTAAAAAAGGCGCATATCATAGATGGGAGGATAAAGCACTCGATATTATTGGAGATATTTACCGACCTGGGCGTTGGGACAGAGATTCTTTTGGAGGATAAGGGAAATGAGTGATACAATTGAAATGGCAGACCGTTACATCTTCAACACTTACAAAAGATATCCAATAGCCATAGTTAGAGGCAAAGGAAGTGTTTTGTGGGATGAGAAGGGAAAAGAATATCTGGACTTTATAGGTGGCATTGCAGTATGCTCCTTGGGACATGCCAATCCAATTCTTGCAAAGATAATGTATGAACAGGCACAAGAGCTTGTTCATACATCTAACTTGTTTTACACAAGACCACAGGCAGAGTTGGCTAAATTAATCGTTGAAAATTCATTTGGGGATAAGGTATTTTTTTGTAACAGTGGAGCAGAGGCAAATGAAGCTGCCATTAAGTTGTGCAGGAAATATTCATATGAAAAATACGGCAAAGGAAGGCATGTTATAATCTCAGCGCATAATTCTTTTCACGGAAGAACCATTGCAACTATTTCTGCAACAGGCCAAGAAAAGGTGAAATATGGTTTTGATCCTCTACTTGATGGGTTTAGATTTGTGGAATTCAATGACATAAATGCCTTAAATAATGCCATAGACGAGAGTGTTTGCGGAATAATACTTGAGCCTATCCAGGGTGAAGGTGGTGTGATCTTGGCCTCACAGGATTACTTGGAGCAGGTGAGAAGCATATGTGATGAGAAGGATATACTCTTGATCTTTGACGAAGTGCAAGTGGGGATGGGAAGAACAGGAAGGCTTTTTGCGTATGAAAACTTTGGGGTTGCACCTGACATCATGACCCTTGCAAAGGCCATAGCCAATGGTCTGCCCATGGGTGCGATGGTTGCCACAGAAAGGGTAGCAACTGCATTTGGTGCAGGGGCCCATGCCTCCACATTTGGAGGAGGGCCTGTGATATGCAGTGTGGCCCTAAAGGTTTTGGAGCTTATGCTTCAAGAGGATTTTTTGTCGGGAGTGAAGGAAAAGGGAGAGTTTTTTAGGTCCCATCTTCTAAGGCTCAAAGAAACATGCCCCATCATCAAGGATGTGAGGGGTATGGGGTTGATTGTGGGAATGGAGTTAAGTGAACCAGGTGATTGGGTGGTGAAGGCTTCTATGGCAAAGGGGCTTTTGGTGAATTGCACTCAGGATAGGATCTTGAGGTTTGTGCCACCACTTACGGTGAGCAAAAAGGAGATAAGCACTGCCGTTAATATCCTCGCCCAAGTATTGGAGGAGAAGAAATCTTAGGAGCTTAGGATGAAGAGGGATATTACCAGTTTAAAAGAGCTTTCCTCAGAAGAGATTTGGTACCTAATAAATAAGGCGCTTAGTATCAAGAACGCCAATGCCAGATATTCTGACCAACTCAAGGGCTATACTCTGGGCCTTTTATTCGATAAGGTATCCACCAGGACCAGGCTTAGCTTTGAGGTGGCGATGTTTAGGCTGGGTGGAAACACGATATTCGTAAAGTCCCAGGATACACAGCTTTCCAGGGAAGAGAGTATTAAGGATACAGCCCTTGTGCTTTCCAGATACTTGGATGCAATTGCCATAAGGACCTATGAGCAAGGCGTTGTGGAGGATATGGCTAAATGGGCCTCTATTCCGGTGATAAATGCTCTCACCGATAAATTCCACCCATGCCAGATCCTAAGCGATCTCCTAACCGTAGTGGAAAAGAAGAGCGTACTAAGGGGGCTAAAGATTGCTTGGGTAGGAGACGGCAACAATGTGGCAAATTCCTGGATCCAAGCAGCAAAGATATTAGGTTTTGAGCTGTATCTTGCATGTCCTGAAGGGTTTTGGCCGGCCAGGGAACTCATAGACCCACTTCCTCATAACATACACATGAGTTCAGACCCTGAGTTTGCAGCAAAGGATGCGGATGTGTTGAACACAGATGTTTGGGTTAGCATGGGCCAAGAAGGTAAAAGGCAAGAAAAGATAAAGGCCTTCAGAGGGTTTTCCATAGATAAAAGGCTTGTTTCCATGGCCAAGAAGGATGTTATTGTGATGCACTGCCTTCCGGCCCATAGGGGTGAGGAGATCTCAGACGAGGTGATGGACGGGCCTAATTCTGTGGTGTTTGACCAGGCAGAGAACAAATTATACATGCATCAGGCCATACTTTTGTGGCTATTGTTGGATACAAAAGGAGGTGTGTATTGAGCAACATCAATTCAGTTGTGCTTGCATATTCAGGCGGGTTGGATACCTCGGTAATACTCAAATGGCTGAAAGAGACTTACAGGTGTAAGGTGATAGCCTATTGTGCAGATGTGGGGCAGGGCGAGGAACTTTCTTTGGTGAGGGAGAAGGCCTTCAAGACCGGTGCAGATGAGGTGGTAATTGATGACCTGAAGGAGACCTTTGTAAGGGACTATGTGTTTCCTGCCTTTAGGGCGAATGTGATCTACGAATCCACTTATCTGCTGGGGACTTCCATTGCAAGGCCTGTGATAGCCAAGGGCCAAGTGGAAACTGCCATCAAATATGGGGCTGATGCCGTGTGTCACGGTGCAACGGGTAAAGGGAACGACCAGGTGAGGTTTGAGCTCACCTACATGGCCCTTGCACCACACCTGAAGATCATAGCCCCTTGGAGGGAGTGGAATTTTAAGGGCAGGTCGGAGCTTATGGACTATGCCAAGGAAAAGGGAATCCCTGTGCCTGTGAGCAAAGAAAAACCCTATTCCATGGACAGAAACCTCCTTCACATAAGCTATGAAGGTGGGATATTGGAGGATCCCTGGTCAGAACCTCCCGAAGACATGTTTCTGCTCACCAAATCCCCTGAGGCGGCCAAGGACAGGGCTGAGTATGTGGAGATAGGCTTTGAAAAAGGGAATGGAGTCTCGTTAAACGGCGAGCGGCTTTCTCCTGCAAAGCTTCTTGATAGGCTCAATTACATGGGTGGAGAGCATGGCATAGGAAGGGTTGATGTGGTGGAAAACAGATACGTGGGGATGAAATCAAGAGGGGTATACGAGACCCCTGGTGGCACCATACTAAGGGTTGCCCACATGGCGCTGGAATCCATCACCCTGGATAGGGAGGTAATGCATCTGAGGGACAGTCTCATCCCAAGGTATGCTGAGATGATCTACTACGGCTATTGGTTTTCTCCTGAGAGGGAGGCAATTCAAGCATTCATAGACAAGACCCAAGAGCATGTCACAGGCACTGTGAGGTTAAAGCTCTTCAAAGGCAATTGTACGGTTGTGGGAAGAAAATCTCCCTATTCCCTCTACGATAAAGAACTTGCATCTTTTGAGGCGGATGAAGTCTATGATCAGGCCCTTGCCACGGGTTTTATCAGGCTAAACGGCTTAAGGCTACGTGTGAAGAGCCAGCTCAGAGGAGAGTAGCATGGCCTATAAGGTATGGGGAGGCCGTTTTTCAGAGGAACTGGATGAATTGGTGCATGAATTCAACGCCTCCATCTCCTTTGACAAGAGGCTCTACAGGCAAGACATAGAGGGCAGCAAGGCCCATGTGAAGATGCTTTCTAAGCAGGGTATCGTACCTGAAAAAGAGGCCCATCTCATCCTAAAGGCCCTGGATTCCATAAAGAAGGCCATAGAAGATGGAGAGCTCCTGCCTTCTCAAGAATACGAGGATATCCACAGCTTTGTGGAGGCCCAACTGGTTCAGAGGATAGGTGAGGCGGGGAAAAAGCTCCATACGGCCAGGAGCAGAAACGACCAAGTTGCTTTGGACCTGAGGCTTTTTTTGAGGGATGAGATAAAAGAGATCTTGGGGCTCTTAAGGTCCCTAAGGCGTGCCATTGTTCAAAAGGCGGAGGAATACATTGATGTCCCCATGCCGGGTTATACTCACCTCCAGAGGGCCCAGCCTGTGTTGGTGTCCCATCATCTGATGGCATACTATTTTATGTTTGAAAGGGACCACCAAAGGTTTTGGGATTGCCTCAAAAGGACCCAATTTAGCCCATTGGGCTCCGGTGCAATTGCTGGAAGCAGTCTTCCCATAGACAGGAATCATGTGGCAGAATCCTTGGGTTTGAATGCTCCTACCCAAAACAGCATGGATGGGGTAAGCGATAGGGACTTTGCCCTGGAGTTTTTAGGTTGCTCTTGTATCCTGATGATGCACCTAAGCAGGCTTTCTGAGGAACTGGTGCTTTGGATGACAAAGGAGTTTTCTTTTATTGAACTGAGGGATGCCTTTTGTACAGGAAGTAGCCTCATGCCCCAAAAGAAGAATCCCGATGTGCCTGAACTTATCAGGGGAAAGACGGGTAGGGTTTACGGGAATCTGATGGCACTTTTGACCACCATGAAAGGGCTTCCCCTCACCTACAACAAGGATATGCAGGAGGATAAAGAGGCGGTCTTTGACACCTGTGATACCATAAGCCAATGCCTCAGGCTTAGCGAGCTCATCATAAAGGACCTTAGGTTCAACAAGGAAAGATTAGAGGAGGCCATCCAAAAAGGGAATCTCACCGCCACGGATCTGGTGGAGTATTTGGTGTTAAAGGGATTGAGCTTTAGGCAGGCCCATGAGCTGGTGGGGAGAATGGTTTCCTATGCCTCACAGGAGGGAAAGGAACTTTCCCAATTGGAGATTGAAGAATTAAAAGCTTTTTGCCCTCATATAGAAGCGGATGTGTACAACTGGCTGGACCCCAAAGAGTCAGTAAATAGGAAGAGTTCCTTTGGTAGCACCTCATTGAAAAGCGTTCTTCAGCAGATCAGATACGCAAAGGAGGAACTTGAGAAGTGTTAGTAGGTTCAAGGTTTTTGCTACTTTTGCTGGTGTGTTTAATGTTGTTCACAAATTGCGGTAAAAAGACCGATCCTGTTCCACCCAAGCCGAAGAATTTCCATTATCTTACTGCATCTCAGGAGGTTAACATTGCACTTTTTTGAATACAGAGACGGTGAACTCTATTGTGAAGATGTGTCACTTAAAGAAATAGCCAAGCATTATGGCACACCAACATATGTGTACTCTGGCAACACAATCATTAGGCACTTTAAGGTGTTTGATGGAGCCTTCGCTGAGGTTCAACACCTAACTTGTTTTTCTATAAAGTCTAACAGCAACATTGCAATTTTGAATCTGCTTAATAGATATGGAAGTGGGATGGACATCGTTTCAGGCGGAGAATTATACAGGGCCTTGAAGGCAGGTGTTGTGCCTCAAAAGATAGTTTATTCTGGCGTAGGCAAGACCCCACAAGAAATGGAATATGCATTAAAAGAAGACATATTGATGTTTAATGTGGAATCCTTTGAGGAACTTGATCTATTAAATTCTGTTGCAAGGTCTCTTGGAAGATTTGCAAGGATTTCTCTACGTGTAAATCCCGATGTGGATCCCAAGACACATCCGTACATTTCCACAGGGCTAAGGCAGAACAAGTTTGGTATTGACATAAAGGAGGCAGTTTCCGCATACAAAAAGGCAAGGGAACTTTCTAATCTTCATATAATAGGGGTATCCTGCCACATAGGTTCTCAGCTTACGGAGGTTTCGCCTTTTGTGGATGCCTTGGAAAAAATCCTAAGACTGGTAGAGGAGCTAAAGAAAGAGGGGATTGCCATAAGATATGTGGACATAGGAGGAGGCCTTGGAATCAGGTATGATACCGAAGAACCCCCTCATCCAGAGGAATATGCCAGGGCAATAAAAGGCCTTTTGCTGGACAGAGGACTCACCCTCATACTGGAACCGGGAAGGGTGATTGTGGGGAATGCAGGGATACTATTGACACGGGTGTTGTATCACAAAAAGGGAAAAGAAAAGGATTTTATAGTTGTCGATGCTGCCATGAACGACTTGGTAAGACCCAGTTTGTATGGGTCCTATCATGGTATATGGCCTGTTGAGCTTAAAGAGCAAGGTGAAATAGAGGCGGATGTTGTAGGCCCAATATGTGAGAGCGGGGATTTTTTTGCAAAGAAAAGAAAGCTTCAAAGAGTAAAGCAAGGGGATCTCCTTTCTATTATGAGCGCAGGTGCATATGGTTTTTCAATGTCAAGTAATTACAATTCAAGACCAAGAGCAGCTGAGATATTAGTTCTAAAAGACAAAGCCTATGAGATAAGAAAGAGGGAGAGCTATGAAGATCTTATAAGAAACGAATACATCCATGAGTAAATGAAAGGGCGTGAGATGGAAATCAATTTTTGGAAGTTAAATGGAAGTGGGAATGACTTCATTATAATTGACAATAGGGCTAATTTATTTAAGTGTAATCAGTATGTTGATTTTGTAAAGGCAGTCTGCAGGAGGAAGGAATCTCTGGGAGCAGATGGTGTGATATTTGTGGAAAACCATCCTGAATATGATTTTGCCTGGAGATTCTTTAATTCCGATGGGTCTGAAGCGGAGATGTGCGGCAATGGAAGCAGGTGCGTTGCAAGGTTTGCATATCTTAATGGAATAGCCTTAAAGGATATGGTATTTCTAACAAAGGCAGGCCCTATAAAGGCATCTGTGGAAGGGAGGAGGGTCAAGGTGCTATTACCCACCCCCACAGGCCATAAGACAGGTATTTCAATTCTAAGGGATGGGGCAGAATTAAAGATGGATTTTATAAACACAGGAGTACCCCATGTGGTGATATTTTCTAAGGATGTGGAAGCAGTTCCTGTGGTGGAAATCGGAAGGTTTGTGAGGTACCATACTCTGTTTCAGCCTTCAGGCACCAATGTGAATTTTGTGCAGATGGTGGGACCTAAAGAGATAAAGGTGAGGACCTATGAGAGAGGAGTTGAGGATGAGACCTTGGCCTGCGGTACAGGTTCTGTGGCATCTGCCCTCATTTGTGCCCACAGGAATAACCTTAGTTCACCTGTTTCAGTCATCACGAGGGGAGGTGAATTGCTAAAGGTGTTTTTTGAAAGAAATGAAGGCGGCTTCAAAGAAGTGTATCTTGAAGGAGACACCACACTGGTATGTAGTGGCGTCCTCTTTGAAGAGGCGATGAGTTAAAGGAATTAAAGAAGGGAGGAATGTGATGTTTAGAGGTTCGATTGTGGCTATAATAACTCCATTTAAGAATGGAGAGGTTGACGAGGATACCTTTAGAAATTTGATAGAGTTTCATATCTCCAACGGCACAGATGCAATAGTCCCTTGTGGTACAACCGGAGAATCTGCCACCCTTAGCATGGAAGAACACAATAGGGTAATTGAAATTACCGTGGAGCAGGTTAAAGGTAGGGTACCTGTAATAGCAGGAACAGGAGGAAACAGTACCCAAGAGGCCATTGAGCTAACAAGGCATGCAAAGGAAATAGGGGCTGATGCCACTTTGCAGGTTACTCCATATTATAACAAGCCCACACAAGAAGGGCTTTATCAGCATTTTAAGGCGATTCTTAAGGAGGTCCCTCTTCCCATGGTGCTTTATAATGTGCCTGGAAGAACAGGAGTAAATATGCTTCCTGAGACAGTGGCAAGGCTTGCGGAGTTCAAAGAGGTGGTTGCAGTGAAGGAGGCCTCTGGAAACTTGGTTCAGATGACCCAGATCATGGAACTGGCAGGTGACAAGCTCAGCCTTCTTTCAGGGGATGATACCATCCTTTTGCCCGTGCTTTCCGTGGGAGGGAAGGGGGTGATCTCGGTGGTTGCAAACATAATTCCAAAAGAGACCGCTCAGGTGGTGAGACTGTGGGAGGAGGGCAAGGTAAAGGAGTGCCAGGAACTCTTTTTAAGGATCTTTCCACTATGTGAGGCCATGTTCTATGAGACCAACCCGATTCCTGTTAAAACTGCATTGAGCCTGATGGGCATGATCCAAGAGGAATTTAGGCTTCCCCTTTGCAAGATGGCCGAGAACAACAAAAAGAAACTCTTGGATGCCATGAAGAAATTCGGGCTTGTATCCTAATGGAGGCTTCAGTGATAAAGGTAGCAGTTGCAGGTGCAATGGGTAGGATGGGCCAGAGGATCCTTTGGGCCCTAAAGGATGACGGGGATTTCCAACTGGCATATGCCTTTGAAAGGGAAGGGCACCCTGATCTGGGAAAAGAAATCGGGAACTTGCTGGGCATTGGGGAGTTTAGGTTGACGCTAAAGGAAGGTCTTAAGGATGTTCCAGAAGGCCTTGATGTCCTTATAGACTTTACAACGCCTGAGGCCACACTGAAGCACATGGAGTGGGCTGTGGAGCATAATGTTTCCATGGTGATTGGTACCACCGGGTTTTCAAAGGAGATGCACTTGAAAATAAGAGAACTGGGGGAGAGGATTCCTTGTGTGATGGCTCCCAATATGTCTGTGGGTGTTAATCTCATGTTCTTCCTTGCAAAGATAATGGCTGAGGTGTTGGGAGAGGACTTTGATGTGGAGATATGGGAGGCTCACCACAGGATGAAAAAGGATGCGCCCAGTGGCACAGCTCTTAGGATCTTAGAGGTGGTTTCAAAGGCCTTGGGAAGGGATCCTGAAGGTTCTGCCATCTTTAGGGCCAAGGGGATTATTGGAGAGAGGAGCAAAAAGGAAATAGGCGTGCAGGTAATCAGGGCAGGGGATATAGTGGGTGAGCATACCTTGCTCTTTGGGGGTATTGGTGAAAGGCTTGAACTCACCCATAGGGCACATAGCAGGGATACCTTTGCCAGGGGGGCATTGAGGGCGGCCAAGTGGTTGGTGGGCAGACCAAAGGGTCTATACGATATGCAGGATGTGCTGGGCCTAAGTGAGAGAACTTTTGGAGGAAAGGTTAGATGATTGAAAAGGCAGAGAGGCTAAAAAAACTACCACCCTATCTGTTCAAGGAGATAGACCAAAAAAAGGAAGAGGTTAAAAAGAGGGGTGTGGACATCATAGACCTGGGGGTGGGAGATCCAGACCTTCCCACTCCACCACATATAGTGGAGGCACTGAAAAAGGCAGCAGAGGATCCCCAAAACCACAGGTATCCTTCCTACTCCGGCATGAACCTTTTTAGGGACAAGGTGGCAGAGTGGTACAAAAAGAGGTTTGGTGTGGATCTGGAACCTGAAAAGGAGGTTCTCACACTAATAGGGAGCAAGGAAGGTATTGCACACCTTCCACTGGCCTTTGTAAATCCTTTTGATTTGGTGCTGGTACCATCTCCTGCATACCCTGTATACAAGATTGGGACCATATTTGCAGGAGGTGAACCCTTTGCAATGCCCCTTTTAAAAGAGAATGGTTTTCTGCCGGACTTTGAGGAGATACCCGAAGAGGTTCTAAAAAAGGCAAAACTCCTGTTCATAAACTATCCCAACAATCCCACTGCAGCGGTGGCAGACACGGAGTTTTTCAAGAGGGCTGTGGAATTGGGGAGAAAATATAACATCCTGATATGCCACGACCTTGCCTACTCAGAGATGTGTTTCGATGGCTATAGGCCTTCAAGTATCCTGGAGATACCCCATGCCAAGGAGGTGGCCATAGAATTTCACTCCCTTAGCAAGACCTACAACATGACCGGCTGGCGTATAGGTTTTGCAGTGGGGAACCAAGAGGCCATAGCTGGTCTTGGGGCCATAAAGAGCAATGTGGATTCAGGTGCATTTCAGGCTGTTCAATTTGCAGGGATAGCAGCCTTGGAAGGAGATCAGTCCTGCGTGGAGGAGATGAGGGCCATATATACCAAAAGGCGAGATATCATGGTATCTGGCTTGAGGTCCCTTGGTTTTTCCTTGGATACCCCAAAGGCCACATTCTATCTCTGGGTGGAGGTGCCCCAAGGTTTTGGATCTGCTGAGTTTGCAAAACTTTTACTGGAAAAGGCAGGGATTGTTGTGACGCCTGGCAACGGCTTTGGTGAGCCAGGGGAAGGGTTTTTTAGGATTGCCCTTACCCAAAAGGAGGACAGGTTGAACCAGGCCCTGGAGAGACTTTCAAAGATCAGGTTTTAGATGGCAAGATGCTTTATAGGCCTTGGTAGTAACTTGGGGGATAAGCTTTTGAACATCAAAAGGGCCCTTGAACTTTTATCCAAAGAGGACCATGTGAGTTTAAAGGGTGTCTCGCCCCTTTATTGTACAAGCCCTGTTGGCCCCCAGGACCAGGATTGGTTTATTAATTGTGTTTGTTCCATTGAGACCAGTTTAGAGCCATTAAAACTTTTGAAGGCCATTCTTAGTGTGGAAGAAAAGATGGGCAGGGTTAGGGAGAGGCCATGGGGGCCAAGGATTATAGATCTGGATGTGTTGTTTTACGATGAGTTGGTTTATAGTTCCCCTGAATTGAGCATACCCCATCCCGAGGCCCATAAAAGGGCCTTTGTTTTGATTCCGTTGATGGATCTTGTTCCCGATTTATTTCACCCTGTGCTCAAAAGATCCGTGAAGGAGCTATTTAATGAGATGGAACTTGGGGTACAAAAGATCATATATTTGGGGAGCCTATGCTAAGGTTATTCATAATCGCATTTTTGTGTTATCTTGGCTATGTGGTGGCATCCAAGTACCTAAAAGCAAAGGACAAAGAGCTACCCAAGGGGAACTCATCAAGTGATATTGTGGATGAGCTTGTGGAAGATCCAATATGCCACAAATACATACCCAAAAGAAATGCATTTAGTATGAAGATAGATGGCTACAGCTACTATTTTTGTAGTATGGAATGTGCCGAAATGTTTAAGAAGAAATTGGAGGAGGAAGGGAAAAAATCATGAAATTGTTTATTGATACTGCGAATCTGGACGAAATCAAAAAGGCAAATGAATGGGGACTGCTGGATGGAGTTACAACTAATCCAACTTTGATAGCGAAAGAAAAGAGAAATTTTAGAGATCTTCTCACAGATATATGCTCTATTGTAAAGGGTCCTGTGAGTGCAGAAGTTGTCTCAATGGATTTTGAAGGTATGGTAAAGGAGGCAAGGGAGCTAAAAAAGATCGCAAACAATATTGTGATAAAGATCCCCCTTGTGGAGGAAGGGCTAAAGGCTGTAAAAATTTTGGAAGCAGAGGGTATAAACACCAATGTTACCTTGTGCTTTTCTCCCCTTCAGGCCCTTTTGGCAGCCAAGGCAGGTGCCAGCTATGTGAGCCCATTTGTGGGAAGGTTGGACGACATAAGCCATTTGGGCATGGAGCTCATAGAAAAGATCCTTAGTATCTACGACAACTATGGTTTTGAGACCCAGGTGATTGTGGCAAGCATTAGGAATCCGCTTCATGTGCTGGATGCTGCTATGATGGGAGCACATGTGGCTACTATTCCCTTTAATGTATTGAGACAGTTGATAAGACATCCCTTGACCGATATAGGGATAGAAAGATTCTTGGCAGATTGGGAAAAGGTAAAGGGCTTATGACACCCTTTAAAGAACTGTGAGGTGAACATGAAAAGAAGGACGAGAGGAATAGTAATCCTTTTGATATCCTTCTTGGTCCTAACAGCAGCCAAGGCTAAGGCAGATATCTATGCCTATAGGGATAGCTCTGGTGTGTTACACTTTACAAACGTCCCTCCAGATGACCGATATAAACTTTTTCTTAAAACACCTGAAAGAACAAAGATTGGCCCCCAAGCAGACACAAAAGAGGTGGAAAGCCTTTTAAAGGAGGCCTCTATGCGCTACAATCTACCTTATCCCTTGCTTAAGGCCATTGTTAGGGCAGAATCCAACTTCAACCCGAAGGCTGTATCTCCAAAAGGTGCAATGGGTCTCATGCAGCTAATGCCTGACACCGCCAAGGACATGTATGTAAAGGACCCATTTTGTCCCAGGGAGAACATACTTGGAGGAGCAAAATACCTGAGGTATTTGTTGGACAGATTCAACGGGGATTTAAAGCTTGCCCTTGCTGCCTATAACGCAGGACCAGAGAGGGTTTTGTCCAGTGGTGGCATCCCCAATATACCCGAGACGGTGGAATTTGTGCAAAGGGTCCTTAGGTTTTACATGGCTGATAGGTGAAAGGGCCGCTGTGTCAGAAAGGAAGGTTTACCTACCCAATATATTAAGCGGCCTGAGGGTCTTTCTCATACCGGTGATAATTCTCTTGTTATCCTTCAAGGGCCCCAGGTATCATACGGCTGCAGCAATTGTCTTTGCCTTTGCGGCCTTTACAGACATGGCTGATGGCCTCATTGCAAGGAGGTACAATTCTGTAACCAGCCTTGGGAAACTTCTGGATCCCTTGGCAGACAAGCTATTGGTCTCCAGCATCTTGATCATGCTTGTGTCCCTGGGAAAGGCGCCAGGCTGGATGGTGGCGGTGATAGTGGGGAGGGAGATCCTGGTAACCGGTATGAGGGGTATTTCCATAGAACGGGGAAGGGTTGTTGCTGCTATGAGATCCGGGAAGTTTAAGACAGTGGTTCAGTACCTGGCTATTTTTTTCCTTTGCCTGGGAGATGAGCCCTATGGAATTTCCCTAAGAGGCTTTGGGATGATTCTTTTGTGGATTGCTTTGATACTTACCGTATATTCGGGTACAGTGCTGTTGTTGGACTGCTTTAAAAAAGATATGTCTTAAAAGAGGGGTGTTACAATGAAGATGGCCGTTAGCGGCAAGGGTGGGGTTGGGAAGACTACGGTTGCCGCATTCTTTATAAAGGCCTTGGCTGAGGATGGTTTCAGGGTTCTGGCAATAGATGCAGACCCAGATGCAAATCTGGCACATGCCTTGGGGCTTGGTAGCAACATTTCCATTACCCCCATAAGCCAGATGAAGGAATTGATAGAGGAGAGGACCGAGACCAAGTTGGGAGGTTTCGGGGGATTCTTCAAGTTAAACCCAAAGGTGGACGACCTTCCTGATAGCTTGGGCCTGAAGGTCATGGAGAATGTGAGGCTTTTGGTGATGGGAGGTGTGAAAAAGGGTGGCTCAGGTTGCGTTTGCCCTGAAAGTACGCTCCTTAAAAATCTGGTGATGCATATAGTGCTTCAGAGGAATGAGGCAGTGGTAATGGACATGGAGGCAGGCCTTGAGCACCTGGGTAGAGGAACTGCGGGTGCGGTGGACCTTTTGCTGGTGGTGGTTGAGCCAGGCAAAAGGAGTATTGACACAGCCCGTGAAATAAAGAGGCTTGCCGGAGATATTGGGATAAGAAACCTCAAGGTGATAGGCAATAAGGTAAGAAATCCTGAGGAAGAGGCTTTCTTAACGCAGGAACTAAAGGATTTTGAGGTCTTGGGCTTTATCCCTTATAGCAATGAGATAGCCAAGGCAGATCTGGTGAGCAAGGCGCCTTTTGTTTTGGATGAAAATGGGCTTACTATAATAAAAGACATGCTTGAGCAAATTAGGCAGACAAAAAAATAAAACATGGGAGGAAGTCATGGAAAAGAGGATACACAATTTTAATCCTGGGCCGGCGGCTTTGCCATTGCCCGTGTTGGAAGAGATTCAATCTGAGCTACTGGATTTCAAAGGCACAGGTATGTCCATTTTGGAGATAAGCCACAGATCAAAGCAATTTGAAGAGGTTTTGAATACCGCAATTGAAAGGCTTAAAAGGCTCTTAGATATAAAAGAAGGTTATCATGTGATATTTGTGCAAGGCGGCGCCACACTGCAGTTTGCAATGGTGCCTTTAAATCTTACACTGCCAAATAAGAGTGTAAGTTACATAGACACAGGAACCTGGTCCACAAAGGCAATAAAAGAGGCAAAGTTATTGGGAAAAGACGTAAAAGTTGTGGCCTCTTCGCAAGATAAGGAATACACTTACATACCCAAGGAATATGATGTGGATCCGGACACCTCATATCTTCATTTCACCAGCAATAATACAATAAGGGGTACGCAGTGGAAGGAGTTTCCAAAAGTAAAAGGTGTACCTCTTGTGAGCGACATGTCTTCGGATTTCTTGAGCAGACCATTTGATGTGGCTCCATTTGGTTTGATATATGCCGGTGCACAGAAGAACTTAGGCCCAGCAGGGTGTGCTGTTGTGGTAATCAGGGAGGATATGCTTCAAAGATCCCCCAAAGATCTGCCCACCCTTCTCAGGTACCCTGTCTACACTGAGAACAATTCCCTGTACAACACCCCGCCTTGTTTTGTGATCTACACCATTGGCTTAGTTCTCAAATGGTTGGAGGAGACAATAGGTGGGCTGGAGAAGATGGCCAAGATCAATGAAGAAAAGGCAAAAATCATCTACGATGTGATTGATAGATCCGGATTTTACAGGGGTACTGCCCAAAAGGACTCCAGATCTTTGATGAATGTGACCTTTAGGCTCAAGACAGAAGAGCTGGAAAAGAAGTTCTTGGAAGAGGCTCAAAAGAATGCCTTGGGAGGCCTAAAGGGTCATCGGTCTGTTGGTGGTTGCAGGGCATCCCTGTACAACGCAGTGGGCTTAGATTCTGTGAAGGCCCTTGCATCGTTTATGGAGGAGTTTGAAAGGAGATTTGGTTAAAGGTTTGGCCACAGTAAGAGAGGCATTATCAGGCTCCCACCTGGATCAGAGGATCCAGGTGGCCGGTTGGGTGAGGACCAGGAGGGACAGTAAGGCAGGGGTCAGCTTTGTGGAGCTTTCAGATGGCTCTTGCCCAAAAACCCTTCAGCTTGTGGTACCCAGGGAATTGCCCAACTATGAAACAGAGGTGCTAAGGCTTGGGGTGGGTGCCTCTTTGGTGGCAAAGGGGCTATTGGTTCCTTCTGTTGGGAAAGGCCAGGCCTTTGAGCTCCAGGTGGAGGAGCTACAGGTACTGGGAAATTCTGACCCTGATGCCTATCCCCTTCAAAAGAAAAGGCATTCCTTCGAGTTCCTACGCAGTATCCCCCATTTGCGTGTGAGGACCAATACCTTTGGGGCCATGGCCAGGTTAAGGAGCAAGCTTGCGTGGGAGATCCATAGGTTTTTTCAAGAGAGGGGCTTCTTTTATGTGAATACGCCCATAATAACCCCAAATGACTGTGAAGGTGCAGGAGAGTTGTTCAAGGTGAGCAGGGGAGGGGATGCCTCTGGAGGGGAGTTTTTTGGAAGGCCTGCATATCTAACGGTGAGCGGTCAATTGGAGCTGGAGGCCTATGCCCTTGCCCTAGGAAAGGTCTATACCTTTGGCCCCACCTTTAGGGCGGAGGATAGTAATACCACCAGGCACCTGGCGGAGTTTTGGATGGTGGAACCAGAAGTTGCCTTCATGGATCTAAAAGGAGATATAGAGCTTGCCAAGGAGTTTTTGACCCACATCTTTGCGTATGTGCTGGACAAAGAAAGGGAAGAACTTTTGCAGTTTGAAAGGTGGGTAACTCCTGGCCTCATCTCCCAGCTTGAATCCACGACGGAGAAGCCTTTTACTGTGATCACATACACAGAGGCCATAAATGCCCTAAAGATGAGTAAGGAGACTTTTCAATATCCTGTGGAATGGGGCTTGAATTTACAAACAGAACACGAAAGGTATCTCTCTGAAGTTTACATCAAAGGCCCTGTGGTGGTGATTGATTATCCAAAGGTGATAAAGCCCTTTTACATGAAGTTGAATCCAGATGAAAAAACCGTGAGGGCAATGGATGTGCTCTTGCCAAGGTGGGGCGAGATCATAGGAGGAAGTGAGAGGGAGGATGATCTATCTGTGCTGGAATTTAGGATGGATGAGTTGGGAATGAACAAGTCCCAGTACTGGTGGTACCTGGATCTAAGGCGCTATGGCTCTGCGCCCCATTCCGGCTTTGGACTGGGTTTTGAGCGGCTTTTGTTGTACCTAACCGGTTTAGGAAACATAAGGGATACCATCCCCTATCCCAGAACCCCAAATCAGATGGTTGTATAAAGGTTTCCTGTCCGTTCCCGTAAATACACCCAGAACGGTGGGACCATGTGTGAAATAACTCCAAATCCTGCCAATTTGGAATAACTCCCCCCTGTCCCTTCTGTGGTTGCCCATCATAGGGGCAGGCACAGGGGCATGAATCAGGGCAGGCACAGGCCTGCCCATACGATATTGGCGAACATACATTCACGGTTCTGGACACATATTTCTGAAGGCGGAGGCGGGTTAGTATGCGTAAAGGGCGTTAAGTATGGCCCTTTCCATAGGCCCACTGGTCTTTTCTGCCAGGGTATCAATCCGATAGATGTAGGGAAAGTGCTGGGGGGTGATGGCTCCTGAGCCTGCCTCCACAACACCCATCCCCTCCAGGGCAAAACCACTAATATCTGAATTCCCGTCCAGGGTATTAGTAATCTTCAAATAGGCTGTGTACTGGCCGAAGGTGAAGGTAATATCCGGTGAAGATTTTGGATCCAAACTACTACTGCCACAAGTCCAGTATTCAGTTAGAGATGTAAGCTTGGTTGTAAAACAGGCATCATCTATCCCATATGAGACCACCCCTCCATAATCTCCCAATGAACTGAGAGTTTGGCCGGACAACTTTTTGGGAAGAAATTCCCGTGCAAAAAAATGAACTGCACCTTCTGCTGCCTCCATGGCAGTTCGATAAAGCTTGAACATGCCGGAGATTTGAGTTCCTTTGGTAATAAGTGTGATAGTAGCAACCACTATCCCCATTGCTATAAGGGTAAATAGCAAGGCAGTAATCAGGGCAACCCCCTTTGAGTTCATCCTTAGGCTCTTCTTCCCATGCATCATTCTAAATTCCTCGGCTTTGCACTTATGTTGATTACCCTCCACCTGTAGTTTCGGTAATTGGCAATGCTTGTTAAATCAAAATTCCTCCCAAGGCCAAAATCACCAACTGTGACAGTGTTAGTGGGATAAGAGAAATTAGGATCCCTTTTGCCCTCATGGGTGAGGATGTAGGTTCTAATCTCCTTCAGCCTTTTTCTTAACAACCGGGCACTGTTCAGTGTAGTTTGAACATCAGCAACACTTGCTCCTTCGCTGCTGGTTAAACTACTCCCTGCTGGATTGGAATATGTTCCCACCTGGCCATCCTCGTTCATGTCCAAGCCAAGGATCACCTGAAAGTCTGCAACACAGTCAATGAGGGGGAGAAGATTCCCAGGAGGAAAACCGTGTGTGCTGTGGCTGAAAACTGCCTTTCTAAGAACACCTGTGCCAGGAGCACAATCGGCTGGCACATTGCTTGTGGAAATATAATAATCAGCCCTGTTGAAGGGGACAGAAGGGTTTGTATCAGGGTCAATGCCATAGGCAATGTATCTTATCTGACCCTCACTGGGGAGCCAATTACCCCCAACTGGATAAGTAGTCCAAAAACTTCCTCCTGCAACCATGAGCCTCTTGGAATCCAAGTCGCTTGCCTTTGGGTTTATCACAATAAGACGCTGGTTGCTCTCAAAATCTTTTGATCCCCAGGTATGCGCTCCGGTGTTTTCCAAGTAGGTCCATTTCTCAGATGTCTCATTTCTGGCCACATTAATTGACTTGATCACCAAGTAGTCCGAACTATTGAAACAGCTATTGTTGGCACCTCTTAAGGCTATGGGAGGCTGGGAGGGTAAATCGTTAAAATCAGCAGGGTTTACCCCACTCCCACCGCACACATTTCCTGGATCTGCCTCTTGGTAATTGCTTAAAGCCCCAGGATAGCTCCAAGGCAGACCATAACCAACTGATTCCAGATCCATCTTTAGTATTTCAAGGTTTACCAATTCCTCAAGCTGACTTTCTGAGATCTTTGTCTCCCTTCTTGTGGAAGTCAATAGCCTTCCAAAACTATCAAAAACAACCACTATGATTACCATAAGGATGGCCATCGCTGTTAACATCTCTAACAGGGTGAAACCTTTGCCTGATCTGTAGTAGGACCGTATGAAACAAGTAACACCTTCTTTACACATTCTATGCCTCAACACCTCAGTCTGAAACACTTATCATCGAATGCTGATAGGTCACCCCCTTATATTGCCAAGAAACAGTAGCCTGCAGCTGGTTTACATTTCCAATGGATGTTACTTGTGAATTAATAGTGTAGGAAATGGGCACACCCCTAACTGTCCTACTAACAAGGCCTGGTGGAGTTTCCTGATTCTTTAGCTGATTCATTGCGTTTTCTAAAACCTTCATACCTTCATTTCTTATGTCAGTTTGGAGATTATAGCTCAACATAGTACCTGAAATCCCCAGTAATGTCAATAAAGCTGCTGTAAATATGAACATCGAGACCATAAGCTCCAACAAGGTAAACCCTTTCCTATTTAGCTTCACATTGTCCTCCTGAGAGCCTTCCTAAGTTTATTCGTGTTGCAAATACATTTATACAATTGTACTCAGCATCCGAAACATTATTAGTAAAGGTTCCATTGGAGGTTACAATTCCTTTGGAAGAAAAGGCAATATTGACTCCTGAAGCTGGATTATCATTCCAATATAGGTCAAGTTTAAGAGTAGCTCTCTCCAAAATTTCACCCGGATCATCAAAGTCTCCATCCTCATTTAGGTCTGTCACCAGGGTATATGCCTTAGAACTGGTATTTGAAAATCTGACCTGAATTGTCCTCGACTGTGTTATGGCCATAGCCCTTGCCTTCATTAAGTCTGCATATAGTTGCTTTATATCATTTTCTGCATCTCTTTTGGTAGCATAACTTGCAAAATTCATTGCTGCTATCCCACCAAGGATTATCAGTACTGCTGCCACTATGAACAGTTCTATCAAGGTAAATCCTTTGCTCGTATTCACTTTAACATGCCTCATTTCATTCTCTCTTTATATGCATAAACTTATCAAATGGCCTTGGCCTTACAACCAATGCCAAACCCTGCCCCTTTGGGGGGATGCCTGTGAAGGCAGTTGTCTTTCTTCCGCTTGCCTCGGTAAGTTCCTGCGGTAGATCTATCTCTTCAATTGCACCCGTTGACACCTGCATCAATGCCTTTCCCTGCACCTGTGTAGCATTGGGAGCTGATCCTGTGGAATAATTAACAGCCCAGAGATAGGTATTGCCACCCATGCCACACACATCTGTATTGGGTGAGAATGTTGTGAAATATACAACCCCGGTGGGAAGTGCCAAAGGATCAGTTATCATCCTTTCTGCACCTTGGGTCCCGGATGCAGCATCCATATCAATATACCAGCCCTTTTTGCCCTCTGGCAATGTACTTGAGGGATTGAGGGTCTGATCCTTCAGATCTGATCGAGAAAGAACCGCAACAGTGCTACTGTAATCAATGGTGTTATTTGCCGTATACAATCCTTCCAGCACACCGTATAAGGATCTTCTGTTACCTGAATCATCTGTCTTATAAAAATACCTTCCTGAGCCAAAGAGTAGCCAGAGTTTCTTGTTAGTGCGGTCCTGTAGTCTCACCACCGATGCATTCACAGGCCCAGTTCCTTCGATTACCTTGCTCCAAACCCAGTTGTTGGGATCAGGGTCTTCCTTGGTGAGGATCCTTATGACGCCACCCGAAGTCCATTGGTTATTTGTACACGGTTCTTGATTACTTCCACCACAAGAACCGGACTTTACAGTATAACCCAAATAGATGGCATCGTCCTGATAAAACCCATTGCTCAAAGCACTGGCTCGATGGATGTCTATGGCAGAGTTAAACAGACTTCCACCAAAGGCAAATTGAATTCCTGTGTCTATCTTTCTCAGGAGCTGACCTGTATTTAAATCCAATATGAAGATCTTAAGGTTTTGATCAGACCTTCCCTTGAATTCAAAATCGCTTATAGGTCCTGTGGGGCCTGAGGCAAAGACCACAAACCAACTTCCGTTTTTGTCCCTGTCACCGATGCGTAACACTGCAGGTCCTGTGGTGGCATAACCCAGGTCGGGATCGGAAAATTCCCACAATAACGTGGGGGTTAAGGGATTGGTAACATCAAGTGCAAAGTATGAGGAATACCCAAGGCCTTTGGAGGGATCTAAAGGATCAGTGGTGGGGGTTTTTACACAGTCGGAGCAACTGCTTCCGGTCTTCCTGCATGCACCTCCAAGGCCCATACCTCCGATAAGGATCGTTCTCCAGCTGGTTTCTGCCTGGTTCAAATAATTGCCGCTAAGTTCGGTCTTTTTTACGCATGCGGTATAACTTGATTCTGTGCAAGAAGCAGGTTTGTTTATGCTGGCATCAAAGATATACACAGGGAAATCCACAAAATATATGTGACAATAGTCCGGCTCGGCCAAGTATTTTAGATATGGCAGTGAATTTTTCGGCACAAATGCCCACAGTTCTTTGCCCAGTTCATCTGTACTTGTTTCAGTTTCATCACATTCTCCGTCTAAGGTGGCCGGGTTTTCTTGACACAACTTCGCCTTGACATCAGTATAACCGGTAACATCAAGTGTTCCAAGTTTGAAGGCGTGTAGTAGTCCATCATTTGTACCTGCATAAACAACTCCTCTTGTTTTGTAATCCTTTGAATTAATGAAATCGTAGTATGTTTTATCTGAATAACCTATCGGAGGATCCATATGATAAGTATTTAGCCTGACAGATGATTGGACCTTTGGGGTTGAGGATACCACATCTCCCAACTTCCATGTATTTGTGATTCCTCCAAATGTTACGGTCCTGTTCCTAAAACCAGGCTGATCCTCACCATGCACATACTTGATGATCTTTGAAGCAGTATCATCATTGGAAACATCCAGGTATGGTCTTAAAGTTGATGCATTTGCCACAGACAAACCACCCGATAACATAGTCTGCCCGTCTATAGTAGTGTATATGGTTCTTAAATCGCTTAAGATATTCCGTTCAAAGAGGTTTCTCCCTGCCTTCCAGAGATTTATCACATCGTCAATATCAACTGTACTGTCGTAAACATCACCTGTTCCATTGCCATCGGTATCTTTGTAAAGCTTCACTTTGGTTTTGTTTTCGGCTGAATCAAAGTAGAAATTTACAACCCTGTCTTGTTGGAGATTAAGCTTTTTGTCCGGAGGACCTCCATTGGACCAATCATCCCTTATGGAGCTCTTGCCAATGTATGGATCCACATAATACCAAAGATTTTGAATCTCACCTGTCCAATCTATCTCCACATCACCAAAGGCCCTTTTGGGATAAAACACAGCCTGAAGCAGGTTTGCGCCCTGGCCTTCGCTTGTGGAAAGCACAGATGCCGCAGTTCCAGAGGCAGCCTTTCTAAGGATCTCAGCAAAAACCCTTTCCAACTGCTCTTCCATCTTTAACGGATTGACCACCTTGAAGTATGTGTCGGGTAACCCGTCGGAACCGAGGGCTCCTGTATTATTGTCATACCTATCCCATTCTTCGATAAGGTCCGGTATGTTGTTCCCGTTCCTGTCTTCAAATCCGCCCCACTTGGCTGCATACCAAAGGGGGTCTTTCAAGAACCCTGCGCCAGACCCTGCCACAGTAAATGTTTTCTCCCAAGTAAGGGGCAGATTGGCCACAACAGCTGGCGTATCGCCGTCCGGACCTGAGACATCCTTGTCCCTCACAGGCAGGTATGCTCCATCCTCTGTGGTGCCTGATATCACAAACCCCAAGACTTGATCAATGCAACCCGCTGCATATTGGGAAGTTATTTTAATCTTCAATTGATTGGCTTCTATGGCTGGTTCGCAGGAATTGCCTGTACATATCTCGTATAGGATTATGGCGTCCATATCGTGGTCTGCACCTTGTTCAACGTCCTCAAAATTTACCCTAAAGCTTGCGTATGTGACATTCTTCTCATCATCATAGAGTATCCTGTCTATGTAGTAGTCCACAATTTGGTTTGAAGGGCAAAAGGCACTTGAATTGCAATTACCTATGGTGAGACCAAACTGTGTATTTGAAAGAGTGCATTTTTGTGCGCAAGAACTGTACACATTCAAGCATCCGCTCACAGACTTACCAAAAGGAACCATAGAAACATAGCTATTTCCAACCTTGATTTTCAGGTCCGCAACAGGTGAGGCCAGTGCCACGGAAAATGTGGTGACATTGGGTTTGTTAACTTTATTCAAAAATTGGGTCCTACCGTAATGGGATACTGCAGCCACATAATAGGAACCAAGCTTTGTGGGCTCTTCGGGACAAAGCCCTTGTGCCTGGGACCAATCATCTATTTCCTTGCCACTACATATAAAATCAGAATTTGCCCCACTTGCACCTATAAAGTAGGAATTGCCGTTTACATTTTCATAAGTCCCTATTTGGCTTAAAGTGCTACTTACGTTGAGATCGGGAAGGTCTCCATTGAAAGTATTAAAATAAGAACCCGGGACCTTATCCGAATCATAACTTGTATTCACATCACTTAGGATCACCAAAAACGGCTTGGAACAAGAGGGGAAGATATCATAGGGCTGGTAGGTATTGCTACCTTTCTTTATACCCCAATCCTTTCTCTTCAAACCAAGGGAGGCATCTGTGGAACCACCTTCTGTGTAAATGAAATCCGAGGTGGGCGTACCTTTGCCGCTAAAATATCTCAGGCCTTCGTATACCATCTCTGCAATCGGGTTTCCCCAGTTCTTACACTCACCTTCATTCAATGGATGCGTTGTTATCCATCCACATGTTCCGCCACTGGATCCCTGATATGAATAGTCTGAATACCGAAATCCAGTTATCCGCAAGCTGTCAAATGTCTTTATGATATTGCCCTGTTCACTTTCTGATGTTTGGAAAATCCCTGTTTGGGCATTGGTTTCATCCAGGATGGTCCAGATATTTTTCCTCAAGACCCCTCCAGAGGTATTTTTCTCATAAGACCCTGTTATGAGGCCATAGAACATCTTGGCATTTTCCACGCATAATCCCTCTGTGGAAGTATTACAGTCGCTGTCAGTATTGCAGAGCTTTGAAATTGTCTTGGAGCAAACCTTGGATCCGTCGCCCTCTCCGTATTTTTGTAAGAGACCAATGGGCTTGTAGATCCCTCCACTGGAAGGGTAATACTTGCAATTGGCTTCAAGTCCAACGGAGGCATTACAAACTTGTACCCTCACCTCATAGTCTGTGGGAGTGCCAAAGGAGTTGTCACAAACAGGTCTTTCCTTTGAAGCCCATTCCCAGATCCTGTTGATCTTGTTTTGTAGCATACGAAGAATGGGTGGATAACTTGGACCATCCCCTAAACTTGTGCTACAAAACAAGTGCCTTGAAATTGGCCCGGATAGAACCTCCCCTGTACCAGGGGTACCGTAGTTGATAAAATCTGTGGAAGTAAGAGCACAGGTATTATCTGAGCTAATATAAGGTGCTCTTATGGTCAAGGTGTTACCGAATATGGTCCATGAACTTGAACCGGGTTTTTTGTACCACACCTTGAACCCATCTTTTCCTATTTTATCTGTGTGTCTCACGATGAGCCTGTACCAGTTATCCTTTGTCAGGCTGATAGTGCCCTTATAACTTTGACAATTGCATCTACTGTGGCATCCATAGTAGCTGGCAACTATAGTACCTGTGGAACCAGGTGTAGTTTGTATCTCAAGCTCAACTCCATCATTCCCATCTATGGCAAATTCCCAGGTACCAGTTACATCTGCTTGAAACTGGGCAACTGCAAAAAAATTGGAATAATCCGGAGAATTGTCGTTATTTGGATCAATTTCAGAAGCATTCATATCCGAAATATAGAAATGGGACTCATATTTGCCAGGTTCATAAGAGGAAATGAGATTGCTATGATTTGATCCGCAAAGGACATCATTGCTTTTATTAGAAGAGTGGCGATACTTTACCACCAAAATAACTCCTGGGCTATAGTCATAAGTATCCGCAGCTGTACATGCACCAGGAGGTGCGGACATGCCAATAAGTTTGTTTGAAACATCTTTGCACTCCGAATCCATGCCACAGTCTGAATTAAGGGCGCACATCTTAGTGTATTTTGAGCCATCAAAGCATAATCTGCCGGTGTATTCCTTTCCCCAACTGTGGGCATCTTGGGGAATGAAGGACCTTTCAAGTACGGTTTCGCTTGCGGAGTCCTCTTTTCTGTAGCCTCCATATAGGACCTTTCTCAACACATCTATCCTGCTCATGGTGAGCCAGTTAAGGATATTTCCGCTCCATTGTCCTGTTGAACAGAATTTGTCAGAGGTTTTGGAAACAGGGACAAACTTTTTCTGCCCTGATGTTTGATATTCATAGCACTTGTATGGATCAAAATAGCCGTAATAGGTGATTGAATGGTCATAGGTGGTATCCAATTTCCCATCCCCATCCAAATCAGAGGCGTCATTATATGCCTCATAAAAAAGTTTGTGGTCTCTTCCCGCAACAAATAGCACAAGGGGTGGTGCTACACTTGAAATAATGGGAGGAATGACACAGTAATCCGTCATAGCTGAATAAATGGAGGGATTTTCGCTCAAGATGGAAACCAAGAGTAGGATTACAAAGCATAGTTGTACAATCCTTTTCATTTGAATCCTCACTTTTTATATTCCTCTATGATTACTTCATACACATTACCTGCCAAAACCTTCATAGAAACAGATCTTCCAGGAAGAATCTCGGAGAGCTTGGCAGGCTGTTCATAAAAAGAACCATGATATTGAACATGCTTTAGAACTTTAACATTTGGAACAATTTTGTATGTCACTCCAGAAACCTTGATGGTTCCATTACCCACGGCTTCCACCTTACCGTTTATGTAGTGATGCTCTGTGCTCGCCTCCAGAACATGGGAAAAGTATAGATGAATAAAAAAGAAAAAAATCACCCATAACACCCTTGAGCTTACCATTATTTTACCTTGCTTATGCCCTTGAGCTACCAAGCCAACACCTCCAAGGCTTTTCTATTAGATTGAGCAAAATACATGCCTTTGAAGAAATTTAGGAAAAATAAATTTATCTTTGCCAAATTGTGATGGCAGTGCCCATAGGGTGTGAAACACACTTCACATGTATGGGAACTACCCTTCACATGTAATCTTCTGCACCCATTCTCAGGCCGATATCCTACATGAACTTTCCTCCCAATGCCACCTGATTTAAGGGAGGCTTTCATCCTTCTGTGTTATAGGATAAAATTAAACGATCCAAAAGATGGGGGGTGGCCCAATGAAGAAACTGCCCATAGGGATTCAAAACTTTAAGGAGATCGTGTCTGAAGGTTACTATTATGTGGATAAAACTGCCTTTGTTAAAAAGCTTGAAGAGTCTGGAAAGTATTTCTTCCTAAGTCGTCCCCGCAGATTCGGCAAGTCCTTGTTTTTGGACACATTAAAGGAGGCCTTTTCAGGGAACAAAGAGCTATTTAAAGGGCTCTATCTGTATGATAACTGGGATTGGGAGAGAAAATATCCTGTAATCAAAATAAGCTTTGGCAAAGGCATAAACAGGACACCTGAGGAGCTTAAACTATCCATCGAAGAGATCTTCTTGGATATAGAAGGCGATAATGACATAAAACTTACATATCCAACCATAAAAG
>Ga0207433_10003413_pt1 | contig 30748 bp, 21 predicted proteins | sample YelNatPaOPGAMG01_FD_187559 | JGI IMG/M metagenome (GOLD analysis project Ga0207433, IMG submission 187559) | Hot spring thermophilic microbial communities from Obsidian Pool, Yellowstone National Park, USA - OP-RAMG-01 (SPAdes) (version 3) | ecosystem: Environmental > Aquatic > Thermal springs... | reverse complement strand
TTAAAGAATCTAAGTATCCTCTTTTTATCCTTGAAACAAACGGAATAATTTTGGGAAACGATAGGGATTATGTAAAAAGGCTTGCTGATTTTAAGGATAAGCTTTACGTAAGGGTTTCTTTCAAAGCAGCAACTCCAGAAGGCTTTACCCAAAGAACCGGAGCAATTGGTGAGTTTTATGAGCTTCCTTTCAAAGCTTTAAAATATCTTTTGGATGAAGGTATAGATGCTAGAGCTGCAGCGATGACAGATAGTAGGATAATGCCAAAAGAGGAAAGAGAGCTTTTAATTCAAATGCTAGATGAAATTGACCCAAAAGCAAACTATGCCAATACTTTGGAAGAAGAAGTTATAGATGCTTACGATACTACAATAAAAAGATTAAAGGCTTTTGAAGATGAAGAGTTTGCAAAGATGCTTTTAAAGAAATTTTGTAGATTTGAAACAGGTTCTATGTGAGAAGTAAAAACATCAAAACATCAAGTATTTTTGGTGTTTTCTTTAAAATTTAATAGTATGCTTAAGTCAAAGTTCGTTGGATGTTTGATTGGAAGTGCCTTCCTTATCTTGTCAACCTCATTTGAAACTTCGGGTTCGAGACGTACGGAATAGTAGTTTCAACCCATTATTTTGTTGCTATAACGAGTGTATCTTCCTCCCTCACTCTTTTGATGCTCTCAATTTTTCTAAAGCCAGCTTCTTTTAGCACTTTAGCAAAGTTTTGAAATGTCCACTTGATTCTGGGGTTCATTGTAAAGGCTATCTCAGCCCTCACTCGACCACTTTCCTCGATGAGGTAAACGTGGTTTTCAAGAATCCCCTCTTTGGTCTTCTCAGCAATTTCGATACGTATCACTCTCAAACCATCTCGCTCTACTGGTGGCTCAATTTCGAATCGCTTTCTCTTCTGCCATTCCTTTTCAATCAGATTCTTTAAGTCCCTTTTTATGCACTCTTTAGGAGGACTGCAGAATATGAATTTTCCACCATTTTTAAGTACTGAGTATATGCCCTTGGCAGACGCTCTTAATGTTTTGTAATCTCCTATCTCATCAAAATAGTCGCTATAAACGCAGTCATATCTGCGGTTACAATTCTCACCTAACTCTTCGTAGCGTGAACGGTAAAACTTTATCCTCAACCCTTGTTCTTTCGCCAATTTTGGTGCATACTTGATGGCAATGGCGCTTGCATCAGAACCTTCAACCTTGTAACCCATTTTTGCAAACATCACCGTCTTAAAGCCAAGGCCACACGAACAGTCTAATATGGACCTTACCTGTAGCTTGGAGAGAATTGAAAAGATTGGCTGCAAAGCGCGTTGGGTCCTTTCCCAATGTTCAGACGCCCATATCTCCTTCGTAAACCATGACCACTTCCAAATAGTATCCCACTTTTCTCTTCACTGGAGCAAATCGAAATTTTGACAGGTTCTACCCTCATATTATTTCCTCCAATTTGAAAATTCTATGTACACCTATACTATTGTATTATTCAACAACATAGGTAACATTTTGTTTCAAGCAGATGAATAACATACCCCTTATTCTTACCCCTCAACGTTCCCCTGAAAGGAGAACCTTATCAGCACGCATTCTAAGCGCGCGCAACGATTCCAGATTCTTTTTCGTATTAATTCCAAATATCCTCTCTTCTATTGCTTCGATCTCTTCTTGACTCTTAGCTTTATTAGCTAATTTCCTGAACTTAAATTCTCTCGAATAAAACGGTTTGTAATTATTAACATCTTTACCAAAAAGTTCAGGAAACATATCCTGCCAATAACGACCAGCATGACGACATTGGATTCTGCACCGAATGGCGTTCTCGGCAGAAATCTTCTTGAAGACTTCCAGAATTCTTTCCCTCTCCTCTACAGAGTGGGCATAGGCAACGATGCCTTTCGGTATTAATTTATAGTGGAAATTGGGTTTTGTTGAGCTCAGTTTATGCTCAAATACTTTTAAAGAATCCTTATCATCGAAAAATACTAATGGTTTCCAACAGTTATAACACATGTTTGGCAATTTTCCATATTCCTTAACATACATATACCGCATTGCTGGCGTCCATACACAGGGGCTGAAATTTTCAAAGGCTTTAACATCCATAGTTATCACTTGGCTTTTCTAAATGCAAGTTCTTCAGCTATAAGTAAGCAGTCGTGAACTTCACCTTCAGTATATTTTTTAAGATCCTCCCTACTTTCTTTCCAAAGTCGAAATATCTCTTTTCCCTTCTCTAGCCTATCTGTGGGGACAACGTTTCTTGTGCACGAAAGTGGTAAGTGGGCGAATTCTGGAGACAAAAGAGCTTGATCTAACTTCTTATAACCTTTGTACTTAAGCAAATGATAAAGATCAATGTGTACGGCAGACTCTGTCATATCTATTAATTTCCATAGAAGTAAATTGTAATGTTGTTTTTTCATCACCAAAAGTGGAATATCATACTGCCGTAATCCATAACCTATGACTCCAAGAGGTCTAATCTTTAATAATACCGTATCCAAATTTCTAAGGAGCTCTTTTTCAGAATCATCATCTTCTTTCTGTAAAAAGAGGGTTCTGGTCTCGATCCCATTTCCTTCTATAAAATTCCCTGAAATCCGTCTTGCTAAGCTTATACATAATATCCTCTCGTCCTTCAAAAAATGATTGGGACTTGAGAGATGCGTCTCTATATCCAAAGATATTACTCTATTCCAATTCTTCTGTAATAATTTCAGGAGTTTTATTTGCAACTTCTCGTAAAGCATTAAATCACTGTGCGAATACCTTTATAATTTCTCCTAAATCCCTCATTTTCCAAGCGAGATTAGAGAAGAATTTCATTTCAGACAGAGCATGTTCCTCTATTTTTTTATATTCACCTTTTTCATAAAACGCCTTTATGTCTTTATTTGAATATTTAGGTGGTTCAATTCTAAACCTCCTCGCCACTTCTTTCTCCGATAAGCCATCAAAAGAATATTTGTTAAAAGGTAATAGACATTGACGGAGATCTCTCAAGTAAGCTTTTCTAAAGTTTTCTAAAATATTATCCAAACTCTCTATTCTATGAAAAAACAATCGGTATGCCAAAAATGGAATGTCGAACCTAATAATATTCCAACCTATTAATGTTAATGTTTTTTCAGCTGATAGCTTTTTTGTTAACATTGCGTAAAAATTTTTAAGTATCATCTCTTCGCTTTCAGACCATTCTTTAAACATCACTTCCTCATTACCGCCGCATACCTCTTTGTAATAGATTAAAATGACTTTATCACTGAGCATAGGCTCTTTATTTGGGGAGTATGTTTCAACATCAAGATACGCAAGCACCATTCTAAGCATCACCTCTTACCTTTCTGATAACAGAGATATGGTAAGCTTTCCATCTATCGTACATGTCATTTCCTGTTCTAGTTGACCTTGAGGTTACGAATCCATATAGCCTTCTGAGATATCTTTTATCCATTTTAAAGACCATTTTGTGCTTAAGACCAAGGAAATGAATGATCTCCTCGTCCGTTTTTCCTCTATCTCGCATTTCTCTTGTAATTCGAATTATATCATTTTGATTATATTTTGACTCTTTGTAAAGGTCGACTACACCCTTGACAACACAACCTTGACCTGCATGTTTAATTAAGTTGCACATTTGACATATTGTTTGGAGATTATTTTCGTTGTTATTCTGAGGGTTACCGTCAATATGGTCTATCACTTGCGCGCGCGCAACTAAACTCTTTCCCTCAAATAATCCTTTTTTAATAGCTTCTTCCTGAACAGGAGTAAGGCTAACGAATCCTAAGCTTTTGAGTTTTTCGATGATAGACTCCGAAATACCAAAGCTTTTGAGATCTTCTATTTGCATACTCTTTTCGAACAAAATATCAATTATAAATTTTTCGTTGTTCATAAATATGTCACTTTTACACTCTTACTCTTCACGGCGAGAGGTTATGCTGTTGGCCCACATCGGTTTAAGATGAATAAAATTCGGCATCGCTTGGAATAAGGCTGCAAGGCAATTGTTTAATGGAATCTAGGAAGCCGAAAAAAAGCAGGGACCCCAACTATAGTTACAAGTAAATTCAACATTGATCAAAGTTTTTCTTGGTTGAATCTTTGTGATTTAAATTATAAGTAGTCTTACTAAATTTCTCTTAGTAAACTTGCAACAGTTTCCTTAAGAAGTTCTTTTCTCGCATTAGTAAATTCTTCATATTTTTCTAATTTCCATAAAGTGCTGTCTTCTGGAATCATGTGTTGTTGTCTTATTTGCGATGGTACGCGAGGAAGATAATCCTCTGGTCTAGACGCTAGCAAAGAGTTGTTGGTTCGTAAAGTTGTAATCGTTAAATTACCGATATCCCAAGCAACTTCTTCTCCCACAGCTCTTTGGGGAAAGATATGATGAAGCGAAGCATCGCCTGAGTCTAACGGAGTCTGACTTATCATATCCTTAGCTTTATTTCTTTTTAAAAGAGCATATAGAAGTAACTTTGAATGATAATAACCCCTTGCTATGTCTTCACAAATTCCATTTTTGAGATCTCCTTCTCTTTCTTCTATTTTTCGTATTAATTCTTTGTACCCCTTACCATCAGCTATTATTGAAAGGTCTTCGTTCAATCTTGATTCGGAGCTAATTCCATATCTTCCAAAGTACGAAGCTAAAACATACCATATTAAAAGACCTTTTTCTTCAAGTAATGTAAGTTTTTCTTTCTTTCCGATGTAAAAACTCAGCGTTACCAGCAAATTTTCGTAGGGTAATAATTCGAAGTCTGGCCCTTTAATTTCTAACCAACCTTTTTCTAAGAGACCAATAGCCTTCTTTAAGCTATCTTCGGTAAGCTCAATAATTCTTCGAATTTCATGCCTTTTGGAAGTTAACTCTTCTTTAAGTTTGTTAGCCTGATCTAACACTTTACTCGCCAATTTTACTCTACCATTTGTCAAAAAAGCTACAAAGACTTTGATTACAGTTCCGTATTGAATTTCATTCCACCTACCTGGTAAGTCTTGAACGAATTTTCTTAACTCTTTAGCGGCACCACTTTCTGCTACCGCAATCATGGTTGAAAATATATCTGTACCGCGGACTGGCGTTCCAGCGTAGTTGGTTCTTACAAAAATCTCAGCAAGAGTTTGGAGATCAATTTGGGAGGGTATCTCCCGATACGGGATAGTATAATTATGGAGGGCGTTCCACAAGGCAGCAATCCTTTCTTTTTCCTCAGGTGTACCGCTCCAATTTGACAAGAATTTTTCTAATTCTCGTCTATTTGGTATTTTGTAAAGGTCGGAAACTATCACCCATTTTCCTAAAGGCCTGTAATCTGTACACGTAAATTTTTCGGTTTTAGGATCGAAGCAAACTATCCATGAAATTTTTTTACCGCTTTCTACCGTGACCGAACCTTTCGTAATTATCTGCAATGAAAGTAATCTTTGTTGACCATCTAGTACCCAATAGATTCCTTCCTTACCGCCTAATTCTGGTGAAGGTGGATAAAATGTAAGCATCCCTATTGGACATTCTCTATATATGGAATCTATAAGTAACTCAACTTGGGGTTTCTTCCAAACAAAAGTTCGTTGTAATTCGGGTATTTGTATATCCCTCGTTCAAGTTTCGTCATAAGATTTGGAATTGTTTCTTCAGCCATATTTAATTATAAGTTTAAAACCAAATTATATATTTTTTTAACACGACGTATAAGAGGAGTTTTTATCTGAGAACTTATAGCATATTAAAATTCGTTCGGTTTCTAAAATGTTCAGAAGTTGCATTAAAAATCTAGCAAAAATTTACGTAGTAATATTTATTAGTGTAAAATACTAAAACTTTTCTGATGAGTAAATCGGAAGAAATAAAATTAAAGGTTTTAAAAATTTTAGAAGAAAATTATCCTTCTGATTTTTCAATCGGTGAAATCGCGAAAAAAGCCAATATTTCAAGACCAACAGCCAGTTTATGGTTAAAGATTCTATCCGCAGAGAATAAAATCGAAGTTTCAAGAAAAGTTGGAAACGCCATTTTTTATAAAGCAAAGAGGAAAGTGCATGGTTAATTTTCATACTTTAATTAAATTTTGGGCAAGAAAAAGCCCTCAATTAATAGCAAAGGAAATAGATAATAAAACTTCATTGATTGCAGATCCCTTCTGCGGTTCTGGATCAACAGGGTTTGCTGCTGTATTACAAAACGCATCAGCTTACCTTTTCGATTTGAACCCGGTGGCAATCTTTGTATCTTATAATTTACTAAATCAAAGTAAGTTAATGCCGGAAACATTAGAATATATAAGTGAAGTTTGTAAAACAATCGAAGATAAAACCTATACGCTGGGTGATTCACAAACTATACTTTATGCGGTATGGAAAACTACTTATTTTTGCCCTCATTGCAAAAAACAAATAGACCCTATTAAAGAGAATAAAGGAATGCTTTGTTTATCGTGTAAAAAAAGAATTCACATAAGACAATCCGTAGGGGCCTCTGAAGACGTTATCCTGATTAAACTTGTTTCAGGCAAGACCATTAAATCCAGAAAAGTGATTCACGATTATATGAAACAAGAGAATGAGTTCGAAGTTAAAAAATGGTATCCTGAAGGCAATTTCTATTATCCAAATATTAAAATTGAATTTAGGGACGGCCCACATATACCCATTAATATTAAGGAATTATTTACTAAACGTAACCTTTATGCGGTTTCTGAAATTTATTCAACAATTGAAAAAATATGGAAAATAAATAGAACCGAAGGGGACCTTCTTAAGCTCGCTTTTATAGCTTCCTTAGCTAGTGCGACCAAAATGATTCCTTTCGCAGATAGCAGCGGTCCATCATGGAAGGTTCCAAGATATTGGATTCCACATTTGCGTGAAGAAAGGAATTTCTGTAGAAGCTTTCTTAGAAGATTAATTCTTTTATCTTCATTCAAGGATTCATGGATACCTTTAGTTTCAAAGTATGATATTACTGATAGGCCCAATGGTATTAACAAAGGAAAGTTCCTACAAATTTTAAGAGCTGATGCTCTGGAGGCATCCAGTAGCTTACCTAAACTGGATCTAGTAGTGCTTGACCCTCCTCATTATGATGAAATAAATTATTTTGAATTGACGTATTTATGGCAGAAATGGTTAGAGGGAAGATATAAAGATAAAAGGTTTAGTGATTACCTGTTTTGGAAAAAGGAAATTAACGTAAATGAGAGGATAGGTAAGGATGTAGAATGGTATCATTCTCGTCTTTATGAGGCGATATCCTCATATACTAAACTGTTAAAAAGACATGCAAAGCTTATGCTTATGATTCATAACAAAGACAGGAAGCTGCTTAATGAAACAGTAAAGAACCTGAAGAAAAATTTAGGAAGGGAATATACGTTTGATGTTAAGTTTCATTCTCCACAGATTCCTTCTTCCACTCAAGGTTTACACGGAAACAAAAAATATTTATGTATTGTAAGAATTAAACGAGTTAGCTAATTTCATAACATGATAGTTCAATTGCACCCTTCCATAATTTTTCATATTCTTCTTTCTCTTGTTTAACTGTTTTTGAGTACGGTTTTATGTCAGCTCTTTCGAAGTTTCCATAGAAGCCACTTTCTGTTAAGTTAAAAGAACCCGTGATAGCAATATTATCTATTATATATGTTTTATCATGAACTAACTTGATGTCCGGTTTGTCCTGAATTCTTACCAATAAGTTTTCACCTAGATTATCCTTCAATATCTTAAGCGAATCTTTCTGGAACTCGTAACTTTCATCTTCTTTTTTAGGCATCCAGGTAATAATTCTAACTTTTATTCCTTGAGAGGCTAGTTGAACTAATTTTTGAGCATAAGATGGAGAAATGTAGGGACTTAAAATGTCTAAGCTTCTTTTAGGTTGAAACATGATGGGTTGTAAGATCTTCCCCAGCTCATTTGATCTAATTGTCACACCTCGTAGAATGAGGTCTCTAAGATATTGCGCAAATTGGTGAAGCAATAATCTACTTGTTGTTAAGGTTTGTTGTATTCCCTCGCCACAATATTTCTCCAGTCTAACACATCCGTTACATCCGTCTAGACAGAGCTTAAACCCGTATCTTTCAAGTATGTCATCAAAATAGTCGCCTATTTGTTCTACGTCACTCTCAGTAATAATGTCTCCAGCCAAAAGTACAGTTCTAGCCAAAGTAATATCTATACATACATTCATCGCGTCTAGAGCCTTTTTAAATTCTTCAACTTTCTGAGCAACTTTACGAATACTTTTTACTATGTCTCTTTCTTTAGCATCGCCTCTCTCCAACCTTTCCATTGATTGAGTAAGTGTTTTTTTAGCTTCTTCCATCCTCATATAACTCAGTTTATCAAAATCGTTACTATGGAGACCTAAGTAACTGGACAACCAGTCAGCGAATTCATATAGGAAATGAGACAAACCTTCTTGGCTAATCTTCTTTGTAATTGTGTCGACAATACCGATTTTACCATTCTTTGCGTTTTCAGCTAAAAATATCTCATCTGTATAAGTATGGTAATATTTTGTGAGAACAAAATTCATATCAACTCCGGCAAATTTTTCTAAAATATATTGGGTTAACAAATGCTCCAATGAGTGCAAAAGTACCTTTTTTGCAAAATCTATTATTTCATCTTTAATGGAGGTAGCCTCAATGGTTTCCTTATACATTTTTGCTAGGTCGCTTTCGCTGTTCATCAACTCTTTTACCGTTTTGCTTAACCTTTTATAGTCAAGTGTTCTTCCAAGCGCTTTGTATAAAATGTATTTTACTGTAATATTTTTCTTCACATCTTCATTTGTGAGGATGTTTTTAACTACATCGATAAGCCATTCTCTATTAAATGAGAAGCTCATAACAGACGTAGGAATTGAATAACCTATTTCGTTATCAAAAAATATCCTAACGGTCGGTCTGGCATTTATAAACCATGTACCTATTTCCACAGCGTACCATCTTGACTCTACGTGTTTTTTATCGTAGGCGGTAAAACTTACAAGGGATGGTGGCAGCTCATCTTCCCAAACAATTAAACCACTTGCCCTCCCTATGCGTAATCTCCTTAGCGGATAGGATTTAGGATAAAACCGTCTTTTATGATACTTTCCGCTCCAAAATATTTTTCCGTCACAAGGCCCGCCTTTTTCAGAGCTTAGGGAACAGAGCTTTTTGAATGGACATTGAGCATCAAATGGATCTATCGACAATCCCAATCCTTTGTAACAGAAATAGGGATAATCTAATCTGAGTCGCCATGAAGCTAAATATGGACCTATAAGTTTGGGTAATTCCGCAGATTTTCCTCGTAAATATTCTAATAGTTTAATTTTGGTTTTTAAGATGGACGAATCTTTCTCGATTACGCTACTTCCAAATTTTAAGAAAAATGGGTACCTACCACTTACCTCAAGAATTAAACTTCTTGCGGAAAGGTTAAGTAATTCTATAGTCTTTGGAACTAATAATGATCCTTCAAATGTGTACGAGCCTTTTATGACTGCGGACGGTTTCCCGCCAGTCGTTTTTTGTAAGATGCCATTCCAAGAATCCCATGAAACATGTGCTGGTTTTATCATCCAGACAAACCTGGAGCCAAGAAGATCCGTGATATCTTTATCTTCTCCAGATTCATGTGGACACTTAGTTAATTCGAAGGGAGGAACTCTATAGATGAAGCTTGTTATGGAAATTTCTGAAAGGGGGTAATCCCCCCTCGGAGAAGAAATATTTTCGTATTTTATCTCATCAATTTTGTAATCTATTGTCTCGATTCCAAGTCCTCTGAAACCTGCGACTGCTTCAGCTATCTGCTTTCCTGAACCAGCAACTGCTGGAATATCAGCTAATGATAAAAGGTAAATTAATTCTTCAGGCGAATCTTTAAACTTTTCCGCCAATTCTATAAATTTAAGGACTTGGTTTTTGTTCTTCTTAATTTTGTCGATAGCATCTATGGAGTCAGTCGAAATAGAACTGGCCACTTTCGCAATCTCCATAGCTCCCTTATTATAAAATTCATCCTCTTTTTCGCGTATTAACTTCCTTAGTTTATCCAAAACGGATTCAATCACATCTAATTCTTCATTCGGCTTATTCATGGGTACATCCTCCTCAAAAGTTTGAAAAGATGAAGGCTGAGTTCTTCAATTTTTTTATCATTAATTCTAATGGCCAATCTTCTTGCTCTTCTGGCAACTTTTCTTAACGTATTAACTATTTCCCCAGTGATGACTGCATACTCATTCAGCTTCTTCCATTCTTCCACTCTTTTAGGAAGTTTTTTAAGTTCATCTTTTAGCTCTTCTAAAAGATTCAACGAAGTTATATCTTCTTTACTGACCCTTGAATCAATCTCTAGTAAAGCTGTTGAGATTTTTGCTGCTGTTTTCATTACTTCTTCTATAAACTCATCTAATGTTAAAAACTTCCCATCAATACTGAGGATATACGTGTTTTTACCCTCTCTCGCCATTTCGTCCATCACAAATGAGAATGTGTGGTATCTTTTTACGGCCGTATTTTTCCAAGCTACGGGAATATTTTTATTCTTAAACCCATCGATTAAACTCTCAGGATTATATAAGTAATAAAGCTCTAGTGGGGTATTTCTAAGAATTAATATTGCTAAAGTTGTATTCAGCGTTTTCTCAACATTTCTTCCCGCTCGCCCCACTCTTTGAGGTATACTTTCAAGCATGAATGGAACACCTACTATCCCGATGAAGGTCACTTTTGGATAATCTACTCCAAGCTCTAACGTAGATGTCGAAATTAGAACACCAAGTTTCCCATCAACGAAATCCTTTTCTATTTTTTCCCTATCCTTAACACCTGCGTGATGTATCCTTATCTTTTCAAAAATTTCTGTTGGGGTTTTAACTGTATCGAATCCCTTAAAGTTAATAGCATATGGCCAATAAGCATAAGGGTCTCCTGGATCAGGTACAAGCCTTTGATTAAAATGATCTTTTGGCTCGCAATAATGGAGCGCAGCGACCCTTGCTTGATGATAAATTCTATAAAGTTCTCTTATACTATCAATAAAAATAACTCCTTGCATTTCTCGAAAATAATATATAGAGCCCAGAAGCAAGGCCAACTCGTAAACTACGGTTTCCCACGACCTCAAAGGATTAACTGCCAAAATTAAGTAAATGACCTTTTTATTTTTCCTAGATTCCAGAGACTCGATTACTGTAAAGTCCTTGTCAGGTTCCATATCCAGTAAGTCTCTACCAAAATCCTTTGGTCTTGATATCGTTGCCGAAGATAAAATTATTAAGGGCTCCGTTTTGGAGCTGACTTTCAACCTTTTTAACAAATACCTAACGTTTCCTCCTAGCAAAGATTGGTAGACATGCGCTTCATCTAAAACAATTATGTTAATCCCTTTAAACACTTCAAAATCCGATTGAATGCTCTTGCTTGGAAGTCTCCAATCTAATGTCCATACATTGGTTAGTAGTATGTCTGGTTTTTTGGCCCATATCTCTTCTCTAAAGCTGTAGATCCAATCAAAGGCAGTTCCACAGTTAGAACATCTAACGTAGGTTTTCTTTGTAGTCCTTACATATTCTAATTCACCGCCTTCCCTACCATTTATTCCACATGCTGGACAAATAGCTCTTCTAAATGCAGTTTTAGATTCTACATCTTCTTTCCATGGAGTCTCGCCATCATCTATTCCTATGGTTATTTTTGCATTCTCTTTCCCAAAGCGTTCTAAATAAAAATTGATTCTATATATAGCTCCGAGTATTTTATTAAACTGATCTCTTTCTAAAGATTTTCGTGGATAAATCAACATCGCTTTAATTCCTTCGTCATTTTTTGTTCCTCTTAATTTTTTATCTAGCACGGTTGCAAGTACCGGAATTAAAAATGCGTAAGTTTTCCCCCCGGATGTTGGCGCTGTAAGCAGATATGCTTTCTTATCTCCTCTGGTGATTAATCTTATGGCATTGAATTGAAAATTTGAAAATCCAGATAGTTCGCCAAGCCCTTCAAGCTTATTAGGATCTTTATACAAGGCATGGCGAATTAATTGATAAATTTCCTTTGGAATAAACTCTTCTATTTCATTAAACTTGTGGTCGTTAAAATTTGGAATTTCTTCGTTTCTAACGTAGACTTTAGTTTCAAGCGGATAGCGCAAACTTCCATACTCGATAGTTATGTTTGAAATCCTATAAGCAAGGTCGAAGTGAATAGTTCTTAAAGTTTCTTCACCATTTATCACGATAAAGCCCTGTTTAATGAGAAGATTAAGTATTTCTTCAGCTTTTTGTTTATCACATCTTAAAAATGAACTTATAGTACTTATTGCTTCCTGCTTTGTTAAATAAGCCTCCTCTATTCTCATGTTTCTGCAATATTTCTCATACTCACAGTCGATTAATGAATGATAAGCCGAAGATAGGGTTTCCACGCTCTTCCCCAACAATTCAAGTTTATAGAATAAACATATTAATGTTCTCACTTTAATAAACTATGGGAAAACTGTGGAAGTAGAGTATCCCTTTACCTTGTTAGATAAAAAAATTCAATTTTGGATCGGTAAGTTAGGAATCTCTAAACCGACGGAAATACAAAGGTTAGCTATAAAGCCGATTTTAGACGGATATTGTGTATTATTAATAAGTCCAACTGGGTCCGGAAAGACGGAAGCTGCAATTTTTCCCCTAATCCATAAAATTTTAAGCGAGAATGGCGAGGGCGTTAAAATACTTTACGTAAACCCTCTTAAAGCCCTCACAAGAGATCTCACGCAAAGAGTAGGCACATATGCTCACTTTCTCGGCTTAAAAGTTAGACCATTGTATGGGGATGTTAGTAAAGCTTTTAAAAAACCTGTTCCAGACATTGTTATCATCACTCCTGAAAGCTTAGAAGTCGTATTAGATTGGTCTCCACGATGGTGGCAATTTTTTAAAAATATAAAATATGTTGTTATCGACGAGGTCCATGAATTAATCTCATCCAAGCGAGGTTATCATCTACTAGTTCTATTAGAACGACTAAAACAATTAACCGGCAAATCTCTCCAAAGGGTTTGTCTTTCAGCAACTATAGCAAATCCTAGTATAGCTGCTGAAATTTTTGGTAGTTCTGACGGAAAATTGAAAGTATTGCGAGCAATTGCTGAACGGGATCACTTATTTGAACCTATTATATCAATACCACTTACACAAGAAGAAATTGAAAATCCTTTCATTGCAGGTGCCAGAGTAGTTTCAGAACTTATTAACGATAAAAAATCACTAATTTTTGTTAATTCGCGATATACTGCTGAAAGACTCGAATCAGATTTAGAGAAAAAAGGTATACCTGTTGCTGTGCATCATGGGTCTATTGGCCTAGAGGAAAGGGAAAGCTCAGAAGATGCGTTCAAAAAGGGGGAAATTAAAGCAGTTATTGCCACAAAAACGTTAGAGCTGGGTATAGATATTGGCGATGTGCAACAGGTTATTCAATATAGGTCGCCAGGACAAGTTAATGTCCTTATTCAAAGGGCAGGAAGAAGTTTCCATAAACCTGGGCAGAAATCTGTGTGTAAAATAGTTTCCACAGACCCTGAGGATTTTATTGAATGTTTAGCTTTAATAAATCTCTTTAATAAAAAATTCCTTGAGGAGCCCGTAATCTTTGAAAACCCGTTAGACATTGCAGCAAAAGAAGTTCTAGGTTACTCATTGTACAACTATAAAGGGGAAAGGCACTTTAAGGGAAACTTTTCGCCAGCAGACTTCGAAACTATTTATAAAACACTAAAAAACTGCCCTTTCTTTAAATCGCTAACTACTACTGAGTTTAAACAACTTGTTATTAACCTATTAAACAACGGGCTGATATCAGGAGATAATATACCTTATCCTGGCTCACGATTTTGGAATGTTTGGAGATTTGAAGAATCCGAAAAACTTGAATGGCCATCTTTACAGTTTAATGAATTTTTTACTATGATTCCAAAAAGAGAAACTTTCGTTGTTTGGGTTGAACAAGGTTTTGGAAGACGCAGAAAACTGGGCGAACTTGATTCAAGTTTTGTTTATAGATCACTTGCAACTGGCATGGTTATTAGATTTGCCGGTGGGAACTGGAAGGTTGGAGAAATCGATGAAAACAGACATGATATTTTCGTTACTGAAGTAAAAGAGGGTGGTGAAGTTCCTACATGGAAAGGTGAAGGGCCTCAGAGAAATAAGAATGTGGCAAAAGAAATGTTAACTTTACTCAACTCATTCATTAAAGAACCTGAAAAAATTACCGATTTCGTAAAAGACGAAAAAGCCGCAAAAGCCGTTTTAGATTATTTACATAATTTAGAAAGCTCATATTTAGAACACCTCAACAGTGGAGGTGTTATTGTTGAATCGATCCCTCCGTTGAAAACATGGATTTTCATAACATTTTTTGGAGAGAAAATTAATAGGACCTTATCGTCAGCCATTTACGAAAAAATAGCCGAAAAAAGCTTGTTAGTGAAATATGTTGTTTCTCCGATTGGTTTTGCATTCAAGTCGGAGGTTATTAATCCGTTACAAGCATTAAAGAGTATAAAAACTGAAGAATTTCAAGGGTTGGTGGAAAAACATGTTAAAGAAAGCTCTCCATTTACAAAATTGGTTAAAGATCAGATTAAAGAGCATTTTGGCTTTCCTCGTGATGAAACTTTAATAGATAAAGAAGCTGCTCGGCAAACTTTAGGATTTTATTACGCCTTAGATGAGGCACCTAGTATTTTTAAGAAAATTAAAATGGGACATTTTATCGAAATCACTAGAGCTGAACCTTCACAGCTAGGAGACAGTATCTTAAAATACCCATTTGAAAGAGCATGGCTTGGTAGTTTAAAACCCATTTTGAAAGAGGCTTTAGATAAATTGCATCATGGCACTTTAGATGATCTTTTTGAATATACGTGGTGTAATCCTGCTAAAGCAAAAGAAGAGTTAAAGGAATTGTCAAGGGAAAAAGACATCGTTGCTTTTCTCGACCCAACTTTAAAAGGATGGAGCACGGCAAAAATTCCATTAGAAGAGGAATGGATATCAATAAAAGTTCCAATATCTACAAGATTTTTCAATATAAAGAATGAAGGGGACATTCATAAGGTTAAAGAAGAATTGACTAAGGAACCGTTTCAGCTTTCAAAATTATTGGGTGAGGAAATAGAGTTCACTTTTACTGGAATTGAAGAAAGAATGAAGAAACCATATAATTTGAAGGTAAACAAGGTATTCGAAATAATGCTGGACAATATAATAAACACTAGGGTTAAAGGGACGCATAAAAAAGTGGATATTAAAATCCATATAAAAGGAACCAGGATTACTTTAATACATTATGGGGTTCCCGTAGAACTTTTGAAACCAATTATCCAGCATGGAATTAATACGAGTAGAATACTTTTAGAAAAAGGAATAGTCACGGGGAAAAGGCAAATTGTATTCGAACTACCATAGCAATTTATTAATTTCTGCTTAACTATATGTATGAGTAAAATGGGAAATTCGTCCAAATTCGCTACTAGTAATATTGAGGATTCAATCCTCAGCCTTTGCCTTAAAGGGAAAATAATAGAGAAGAAACAAGGAACATACGGAGTTGTATTTATAATTGAGCAAGAAGCGCTTCCGAGATATGTAGCATATAAAACCATACAACCTACTATCTTAGAGCAAATAGACGAAAATAAATTAAAGAATTTTATTAGGGAAATGAAGCAATGGTTTAAAGTTAAGGGTCATCCGCTGATCCTTACACCGCATTTCATAACGTTTGTAAGAAAACTTCCTCTTGTTTGTATGCCATTTTGTGAAATGGATTTGTATACGTATTTAGAAAAGCGCGGAAAACTTAGCGTAATTGAAAGCCTTGTTATTGCTGCTCAAATACTTAAAGGTCTCATGTTTTCTAAGAGTAATGGTATCGAAGCCCACCAGGATTTAAAACCCAAAAATATCTTATTAGAAGATTTAAGCAAAAAATTCGTTGACTTCCCACCAAAAGACATGCCCTTCTTCAGATACCGAGTGAGAATTGCCGATTTCGGTAATGCTAATGCATGGAAAGAGCTTGGACAACCGCATGGATCAAAACCATACATGGCACCTGAACAGTTCGTGGGGATAGGAGATTTTTCAAAAGCGGATATTTTTGCCGTCGGAGTGATTCTATATGAACTTCTTACAGGGAAACATCCTATAGGTGAAAGAACGAGCGATCTATGGCCAGAGCCGAAAAAGGGTTTTCCAAGAAAATATAAACATGAAGGACCATGGAAGAAATGGGCAACGAGTAAGGACAAACTAATTAAAATAGGCGATGATGAGACTTCAAAAGAAATAGAAAGTCTCATTCGTGAAATGCTACTTCCAGACCCTGATAGACGAATATCGTTGGATGAGGCTTTCCAGAGAATTATTGACATTCTTTCTAAATTAAACAAGGACGCTACGAATAATCTTAAAATTCTTCTTGAATATTATGATGCTATGGCCAAATATTTCCAAGAAAACTTGGGAAGATTAGTGAATTTAATGGAGCTTTCTAAAGTGCCTACGTTACTTGATCCGATATTAGATGAGATGCTTAAGGAAATCACAGAAATTGAAGGAAAAATAAGTACGCCAAATGAGGCCGTATATTTCATTGAACTTTGTTATAGGTCTTCTTGTTTACTTTTGAAGCGTAATACAATGAAAGATAGAGAAAAAGCTGAAGAATTAGCAAAAAAGATAATTTTAGAAACGATAAAATGGAAAGAAAAAATTAAGGTTGTTCATAAATATCCTCCTTTAAAATTCAAAGAGGTTGAAATTATAAAGACCCCGCCATTCAGAGATTTTGAAATTCATGCGGAGCTTATAGATTATGGAAAGAAACTATTGGATGAAATTTTAGGACCAGAAGAAAGCAAGAAGTTTTTCGAAAAATTGGAAGATAGATACATAAAGGCTCTTTATTTTTTCAATATCGCTGCCGACTTCCGTTTGAAGGGTGATATAAAGAAAGCAATTGAAATTTTAGATAACTGTATAGGATTGCAGCCCAATGAACCAACATTGTATTTTATGAAAGCATCATGGGCGTCCCAGCATCTTGTACTTCAAGAGGCTGCAAAGAAACTTACAAACGATGAGAAATGGTGGCTAACTAACATTATACGTGAAAACGCTGAAAAAGCAATCCAAATGGCTCCAGACTGGGAAGAACCAAAGAAAATCTTAAGCGAATTATTAAATTAAAACTTAAACGTTCTACCGAACTTTAGAGAATATTTGTTTCCATACTTTATCTTCAACATTTTTCCTTATTTTTGTATCAAAGACTAAGCTAGATAGAAGGTCATTTACTTCTTCTCTAAGTTTTTTATACTCATTTTCAAAGGATTTAATTGCTAATTTAATTGTGTGTTTATCCATAGGTAGTTTGACAGTTGTAGAACCTGTTAAAGCTGCATAATATACAAATTTAGCTTCATCTTGGTTCCAACCTCTATAAATTACTTCATCACTTACTTGAACATAAAATCCGTTAATATCGCTTCTAAATGTTAGTTGGCCAGCTGGAATTTTTATTTCTTTGAGCCATAAACCTTTATACCCACTGAGGTAAGCATCAGGAAATTTTTCGATTTTTGCATTCAACCTAGTTATAATACTGTTAGCTAAAGCTTCTACGTCAACTTCTTTCTTCTTTCTTTTTCTACTAACAGTTTTAGCTCTCTCAATTCTAGCTTTTACTAAATCGATGACCGCTTTATAAACTTCTAATTGCTCTTTTTCTGTTAAACCTAAAATTCCTTCTATAATGTGCCTATCAAGTTCCCGTCTATCAAGAGTTATTCTATTTATTGAAATCTCACTAGAATTTTTAGCTTTGAGTTCTTCAAAAATTGTAGCTGTGTTTCGTTTTAAAATCGTTTTGAAACATTCTTTTATTTTATTAATTTGCTCTTGCGTTAATTTCGAGGGGTCAAATATGGGCATAGGCCCAATTTCAGGTCCATATAAAAGAAGTACTCCCTGCCCCATTACTGTTCTACCGTATATTTCCACCATTAACGAATAAAGAGTAGAATTGAAAATCCCAGCAATAACTTCCATGTAAGAGGGGTCTTTAAGATGTATGCAGAAAAATGTGTCACCAACGGCTACTTTAGATGGATTTATTGTAAAACTGAAATTTTTATCAATAAATCGTTTTGATAAAATATCTGCTTCAACTTTGTATAACTCATACCATTTTTCTCTCGATTCGCACGTTGGTCTTTTATGATATTTCTGTTCCTCTCCCCACTCAATGTATTTTAGAATGTTAGTTCTCTTTAGTTCTTTTTTATCCTTATGAACCAGCAAAACTCTATATTTAAGATCTTTCGGATCTACAACCATCGATTTACATTCTCTTGGTGATTTAATCACATAGTTTGGAACCCATATAACATTTCCATCAATAAAAATGTCTTCGAGTTTGTAGCTCTTAGCATATTGCGATTGTTTAAAATACTTTCCATCCTTATCGGTCCAAATGTCCTCCTTAGGTATGAAATCCTTTATTTTCAGCCATTCATCATATTTTATAGGGTGCATCCAGAACTCTTTTTCTATTTTCAATTCATTGATCTTTTCTTGAGTCAAATAAAAGAACTCATTAGCGCCTGTTTTAATGCCAAACCTTACTTCAGCAATTTTCTTCAGAGGAACAAGCAGATCTTTACCTTTTTCTAAGATTTTGAAGAATATCTCGGGTGCTCTTATGTATTTTCCCCATTTTGAGCCGTCATATTTGTTTTCTTCTTCATTCCACCCCTCAGCCCAGAGGTCTGCTTGGCTAATCATTAAAATTCTTAAGTTTTCATCCTCGTAAATTGTGAGTGTTTTATCTAAGAACTCGATTTTCTTTAAACGATCCTTAAATTCTTTATTTTTATCACAATTTTCTATAAAATCGACAAGCTTTTCGACAGTTTTCCATCTCTCTTCTTCGCTCTCAACAACAGGTAACAACTCTCTAAGTTTCTTTTTAAGATAAACAAATTTCACGAGATGAGAATCTCTAGATCTTTCATCATCGCATTTTTCGAGAATTGTTATAGCTGTATTAATATCAGCATCCTCAAACCAACGTTCAACTTTAGATTCTATAATGGCTACAATTTTAAAGTTTTTCAAAAAGAACTCTTGAAGATTTTTGCCAAAATCAACATCCAGCCAAGAATTGGAGGTTATGAGCCCCATCCTTCCACTTTTATCTAAAAAGCCTGCTCCGTGAAGGAAGAAATAGGCATAAATGCTTGATCTTTTACTTATATCAATTCTGTGCATACCTTTTATCAATTCTCTTAATCTGTCCTTATAGCCACCCAAGAAAATATCTTCCAATTCCTCTTGCCTAGTGTATGGTGGATTAGTTACACATGCCTTACACTCCTTCGGGAACTCAGCCTCAAGCTCTTTTTTCCGAATCTTTGGTACATGGAAAGCCAATTCATAAATCAAAGACCTCTTGCCGGGTGAAACATCAAAAAAGTCTCTACAGGCAACATTTGGAACAATTTCCACAGATTCTATCTTTTCTCTCATGAGGTTAATTAATGATAAGTGCGCTGGGAATTTTGCAACGTCAATACCCCAGATTTCTTTTAAGATTTCAGCATGTGGCTTAGTAGGTTTAGGATATTTTCCTTCCTTGAAAAATTTTTCAGCTAAATATTTTTTCCTATGATAGGCTCTAACTAGAAAAGTCCCAGAGCCACAAGCAGGATCTAAAATTTTGTCGTCTGGATGTTTAATTGTGAACCCAAGTATAAGGTCTACAATATCAGTGGATGTAAAGTACTGCCCAAGCTTATGTCTTTCAGTAGGAGGAATAAGCTTCTCAAAAATTTTCCCTACAATATCATATCCAATTTCTGCGAAATTATACTTGTTTAATTCGTTAATCAAGCGTACAATTTCATCTACCATTTCATTTGGAATTGGAATATTTTCAAGAAAATCTGTGGCAAATATGATGCCGTAACGAGGATTAAGATCGATTCCAAAATTGAAATATTTTTGCAGTTCTTCCTTTAATTGATCGCCTTTACGAATATGCTCAAGTCTAATCGTTTCTAAGCCGAATTTTTCTTTCAAGATATTATAGAAAAGAACCTTATTTATGAGAAGATAAACAGCTTGTCTTGAAACTCTATCGTAATCATCTTCGCTATCCTCAAAAAGCCACCCCTGTCCAACGAACCATTGGGCTAGTTTATTTAAAAATTCGGGCTCTTTTTCTTTTCGTCTCATTATCTCGTTAGAAACCGGTATGTAGAGAGAATCAACGGCCGTTTTTAAATAATAAACTAAAATCTCATCGGGAGCTAGCTTGGGTAAAACGTAAACTTCTAAAGGCTTTGGTTGAACAATTTTGGTTTCGTAATAGGCAAGAAGAGTTTTCAGAAATTCCGCTAAGAAATTTTTCACACGTTTTTCAACATCACTTCTCGTTAAATCTTTCAAATCCTTGATGTCTAGAACATCTTTATGAAGAAGTCTTCTTTCAAGTAAAGTTGTTCCGGGACGAAAAGTCTCCCACAAAACAAATTTATTCAAATTCCATGTTGCAAAGAAAGGAATGCCGGCATCTATTGCTTTATTTAACGCATCATTAACAAGCTGTTCTGCATACGCGCTAATGACAGGTTGTTTTAGCTCTATTAAGCATGCAGCCCTATCTTCAGAACCATCCCATATAATGATATCTGGATATCTAACTAAGCCATAGCAAGTTTTTATCTGAACTTCTTGGTCAGCTCTTCGAAATGGCAGTTTTTGATCTTTTATAATTTGATTAAGCCATTGTAGAACAATTCCCTGAGCCCAACGCTCCCCATATTTAGTGGACATCATTTTCAGTTTTATTTTGTTCCGAGTTATATAAATAAATTAATTGGTTCGTTAAAATATGATTGAAGAGGTATGACTGTCTGCTTCGATATAGAAACTTTAGGTCTAAATGCTTACAAGCATCCAATTGTGCTAATAGGCATGAAAATAGATGAGAAAATATTACAGTGGAAATTATGGAAAATTAAAGACGAAGCGAAAATGATTTTGAGGTGTATTAAGGTTTTAAGAAAAATAGACCCTTTTCAAGAAACTATAATCGGATATAACACACTAAAATTCGATGTTCCGTTTTTAATAGGGAGGTTAACAATTTTAAACAAAATGACCCCGGAAATTTGGGATTTGCTTAATAACAAAAAGTGGTTTGACCTCTATCAATTTTTAGGAAACGACTTTCGCAGCCTGCGATTTTGGTTGAATAAATTTGGTATAAAAAGAACATGTGAGGATATTACTGGAGCCGAAGTCCCAATACTATATGAAAAAAGACAGTATAAGAAAATCGAACAACATAATATAGATGATTTAAGAACAGCAGAAGAATTGTATTACAAATTACAGAATAAATTTCCAGAACTTTTCAGGAGATTTTATTGAACAGTTTAAAGGTAGATGATAATTGCTTTTATGAACATCAAATCAGACCTAGATCTATGCACACATGAATTTCTCGGGTAAGTCCTCTTTTTCTGATTTTTTCTAATTTTATTATTCCTTTGTTTTCTAGATTATTGAGATAATAATCTAGAGTTCTACCGCTTACCGCTAAACCTTTACTTCTTATTTTATCTTTCACCAAACCAGTAGTAACCAATTGCTGATTTTTCTGGAGTTCAGCAATTATTCTGAGCACTTCGTACATTCTTGGGGCGTTCATTTTTATTGCGTTTAGGTTCATTTTTACCATTTTCACTTTTTCTTCATCAAGCAATCTCTCGACAGCATTAACGGATATTCTTCCTTCCCCTTTTTCAGATTCACATAAACTTAGAAAGAGTTGGAGGAGATACCTTGCACTTCCTTGTCCTTCATTAGCAACAAATTCACAAAGCCTAGAAAGTGCTTTATCCTCAATAATCATCCTTCCATAAGCTTGCATAATTCTTGATTTCAAAATTTCATAAAGCGTCTCTTCATCATAAGGATAAAACACCAAATACTCAGGGTTTATCCTAGAAAATAATCTTCCTCCTATGCTGTGTATATTCTGCTCGCTTGTTGAAATTAGTATAACTCCTACTCTGGCAACATCCTGCATTAACTCAAAAATATTCCATAAGAGCCTGCCAAAATCCTTCATCTGGTCAAAATTATCAAGAACTATCAATAGACCTTCCTTATCCTGTAAAAGCGTTTTCTTGATTTTTGATATCATGAAAGCTGAAGGAAGCTTTTTCTTTCCTTCGTTAAACAACTTTTCATAAATATTTTTAATTGCAAAGCTTGGAGTCGTTGAAGAGCAGCTTATGTAGCAAGTTGTTACATCAGAAGTTTCTTCCTCCAGCTTACTGGTAACATGCTTTACAACGGTTGTCTTGCCTATTCCGGACTTGCCATAAACGAAAAGAATTCTTTTTCCTTTTCCAGCTAACAAATCTTTTATGAAACCAGCTATGGCTTTTTGCTCCTTTTCCCTATCGACAACAACCTCAGGGATGTATTCTGCCGAAAATATTTCTAAGCTGACAAAATCACCTATTCAAAAATAACTTCAAAATTCTTAAACTTTACTCGCAATTTTGGGGAAGCGCGTAGAGAGAATCACTTGCAATTTTGAAGCGGAGAGCGGGGAGAAATATCTCAATCCTTCTCCAACTCTTCTACATGCGATGCGAATTTTCAGTTTGCAATAAGAAAGCCGTTGGTTACCTGAGCATAGGAGGATGTAAGGTTTACTACTGTATGAATCATTTGCAGCGAGTTAAGAAAAGGCTGCTAAGGTTGTTAAGATGAATACAAACATTTTCGTTCAAATACAAAATGCGGTTGCACAGATAGCTGGAAACTGGGGAATACTGAGCTTCCTCTTCATTCTGATAATTTCAATAACAATAGGCGAGATATTCAGAAAATTCTTTAAGAATAGAATACTTGGCCTGCTAGTTTCTTCTGCTAGCTTCATCTGGATTTGCGGAGAAATGGTTAAAGGAAAAACCATAGCTGAGGTATTGGTTTCAATAATAACTTCGCTTGCATTCTTCATCGCAGTCTTCATCGTTGCAGTCCAGCTTTTCCTGAAAAAGCTAATTTCGAAAAACGAGTGATGCGATGCTTGCCTTAATAAGCTCGTTGCAAATAAACCCGATTGAAAATTTGCAGAAATTCATTTTTTGCCTAAAAGCATGGAAAGCTGGAGCGCATAGGATTAAAGAAAAGGAAATTAATGCTTTAAAAAGAGTAAAGCTGAAAGGAAAGCTTATTGAAATAGTTCCTTCCTTAGAAGATAAGCCAAGCCTAAGCTCAATAGCAAACTTTCTAATTCCTTTAAGCTATTATAAAAAGCATGCAAGCTTCGAAATCTGGTTTTATCAAAACAGAATAAGCTTCTACATTAATTCAAAGGACGAAAAGCTGATTGAGGAAATAAAGACTCAGCTCCATGCTATCTATCAAAATGCTGCCTTCAAAAAAGCTTCCTTAAACTTCATTCCAATAAACGCTAATTGCTATGTTTGCAGCGCTACGATAAGCTTAGAGTGCTACCATTTTCAGATCAAAACCTTAGATTCTTTCAAGTATGACCCTATTTCGCACATAATTGAAGCAACAAACGTTAACGCGGTCTTTCAGATAATTTTTAAGCCAAAGAAAATTTCTAGAAAAACCATAGAAAAATTTTCTGAGCTCGGAGAAAGCGAAATTGCCGAAGAAGTCTTAAGAAAGCTTACCTCTGTTTGCTTTCAGGCTTTAATTAGGATAGCTGTTTTTTCTGAGAATCCTTTTGAAGCAAGGAAAGCAGCAGAAACCTTAGCAAATTCTTTAAAAGTATTTGATGGAGATCTTGCAAAGTTTAAGGCAAGGATAGTTAGCTTCCCTGTTTTTCGAAGCTCATTTTCTATCGTTAAGAAGATTGTTAAGAGAAGGTTTTCGTTTTTTGATAAGAAGTTTATTTTGTCTGCTGAAGAGCTTTCTTCAATTTTCCATATTCCAATTAACGTTAAAGACCCAAGGATAAACTACGTAGCAAAGCCCGAGCTTCCTTTACCTGTTATAACAAAAGAGCAGAATGGAATTTCCATAGGCTATTTGAAGTATTCTGGAGAAAAGGTTAGTTTCCCCATAGAAGATTTAACAAGGCACGTTTATATGATTGGGGCTTCTGGTACTGGTAAGACTTCTTTGCTAATAAACATGATTTCTCATGCTCAGGAAAAGGGATATTGCGTTCATGTGATAGACCCTCACGGAGATATGGCCTATGATTTAGTTGAATGCATGCCAGAAAAATTGGAGCAGATATTTTTTCTTGACCCATTGAGAGTTAGGTTCAGCATCAACCCATTCGAGCTTCCTCCTTATTCAAACGAGTATGAAAGAGAGATACTCATCAAAAGGATAATTGGGCAGATGGTTGAGCTTATGAAAAGGATTTTTGGAACCCGCTACTGGGGTCCTAGCTTAAACAGAACTTTTCAAAACGTTGTTAGGCTTTTGTACAAAAGAGACGATAGTCCAACCTTTGAGGATATGCTGAACGTTTTACTCTTAAAAACAGAGAAGCTTGGAAGCATCGCAAGCTGCCAAGATTTTAAAGAGCTTATACAAGAGCTGAAGAAGGTTCCTAGAGAAAGAATGGATTCGGTAATAAACAAGATCGACCCTTTTGTTAAAAACGCTTTGCTTAAGATGCTTTTTTGCAGCAAGAAATCAACGATAGATTTTGAAAAGCTGTTGCATCATGGCAAGGTAGTTGTATGGAGGTTAGCTAAGGCAGAGATAACAGAAATGAACATGCAGTTGATAGGCTCGGCTATAATAACAAAGCTTTGGTTCTTCTGTGCTTCTAGAAAAAGGGAAGGATAGAAACCCTGTTTTGTTGGTAATAGATGAATTCCAGAACTTTGCTTTTTTAGAAACTTTGCGGATGATGATAGCAGAGGCAAGGAAGTTTGGAATAGGCTTAGTGTTAGCGCATCAGCACACGAAGCAGCTAACAGAAAGTTTGCTTGGAGAAGTTCTTGGAAATACTGCAACAAAGATTGTTTTTAGGGTTTCAGGAGAAGATGCTCTACTTCTTGCCAGAACCTTAGATATCAAAAGAGAAGCAACACTTGCAAGCATTTCAACAAGTTTGCCAGATGGCTCAGCGGTAGTTAAGATAAGGGCTGGATTCGGTCAAGAGCCAATATCTCCGTTTGAAATTTTTACGCTTGAACCTATAAAGAGGAAGAAAGCTAACATAGATGCGCTAATCATGAAAATGCAATCTAATTATGGCCAGCCCCCAACCCAACCCCAACAAAACAAGCGCATTCAAAGCCCGCCCAGAAAATGGAAATGAAGATGAGAAGATTTCTGAGGAGATGGTTTGTTTTTTGAGGGCTGTTTCTAGGTTTGGTCGGGAAGGAAAATTTAGGCTTTACAAGTCTCTTAGAATATCTACGAAGCGTTTTGATAATCTTGTAGAAAATGCTGAGTTAAGGGGTTTGATTAGAACTTACGATTTGAAAGTGGTGGCAGACCTTTAAAGGTAGTGATTTTAACCCAAAAAGTGGAGGAAGTTTATGGCATCAAAGAGCTGTTCAGAAAGTTATTGAACATTATGAGAATCTTGGAGCTAAGGCTTTTGAGGATAGGGGCGGAAGGGCTGAAAAGCCAGACTTAAACCCTTGAAAACTTTAAAATATGCCTCCACCATGACGTGAACTTTAAAGTTCAGCGGAGCATTCAACCCCGAGGCGGGACATCCTCGGCTGGAGAGGGGTTAAGCAGTTTCGAACTCCTTCTCCCCGCCTCCAGCGGCTTCCATGTTTTAAGCTCCATGGCTTTGACTTTTAAGCCTATGCGCTGAATTCCATTGAGTTCATATGAGGCTTAAGTGGCTTGTCGTAACTGCAGTTTTGCTCCTCCTTCTAATCGCTCCTCTAGGTCCGCTTTTGAATGTTGGGGCACAGCAGGTTTCGCTTACAGGAGACACGGACAAGATAAGCGTTGTCGTGCAGAGCTACCCTGGAACGGACAAATTTGGAAAGCCGTCGGTTAACCCTGACGGAACGTTCTTCCCAAACGACCAGTTCTGGATTAAGTACAATGTCTACACTGCGGACGGCTTCAATTTCGACGGCGTTCAAGCCTCATACGACCAGTCTGCCTTCGAGAAGCTGCGCGATTCCGGCTGGGGAACGCTTTCAGGAGAGGCGCTTTTCAAAGTTAAGGCGGATGCGGCTCCAGGTACATACACGTTCACGGTTAAGGCGCAGGGAAGCTCAACGAGCGAAGGCGCATCTAGAACGATAAAGGTGACTTACGGCGGCGCAAGCGTAGACGCCTACTACAGGGCCGAGTGCATGCTCACAATATCGGCCACGTCAGGCGGGACGACTGATCCCGCTCCTGGAAGCCACTGGTATACTAAAGGAACAGCGGTTCCAGTCACAGCGAAAGCTGACTCAAACTATGTTTTGGACTGCTGGATGCTCGACGGACAAAACGTTGGGTCAAGCAACCCAATAACCGTTACAATGGATAAAGGCCACATCCTAACCGCAGTCTTCGCTGGGCAAAACCAGGCGACCGTCCTCGAGGCGAAGGTGAAATCCTCGGCTCAGCCCAAACTTATGATTGAGAACCTGAAGTGGACAAGCTGGTTCGACCTGTTTAGGGGGACAGCCTGTCAAGCGACGGGCTACCTCTGCGACTCAAATAGTCGCATAATACCCTACAGCTACGTTGTGGTCGAGTTTAGGAAGAAGAACTTCTGGACTGACGCAGTCTGGGTTTCAGCTAAAACCGTTAAGACGAACTCCGCCGGCTACTTCGCCGCTGAGGACACTTGCAACCCCCTTATTGAGCAGTTCCTTGGTGTTGAGGCATGGGCTGAAAAGGCCGGATACATCCCTTCATGGAGCCTCACGCTGGCGTTGAACCCCTCCTCTACAAGCCTTGGGCAGGGAGGAGGCTTTATAGCCGGCGTGGAAGTGTTCTTGGACGGACGCTACACGCCTGTCCCGGTGGCGCTTTCAGCCTCGGGGTTGCCGGCTGGCTGCACAGCCTCTTTTGACCCTGTTGCGGGGAGCGTTGATGGAATAGGCTGGTTCCAAAGCGTCATGCTGTTGAAAGCTCAGCCTTCGGCTCCAATAGGCACATATGCCTTCACAGTCACGGTTTCAAGCGGACTGGTAAGCGACTCGAGGCAGTTCAGTTTGGAGTTGACTGAGCCGCCGCGCATCCCTTCAGCGGTGACTTTCACAGCTCATGGTTTAGACGCAGATGCGTCTGGAGTTGCCTTAACGCTTGACGGCTCCCAACAAGTCTACGCCGACCAGCTTCCTTACACGGCAAACTGGGATACAAACACGCAGCACACGTACGCCTGGTCGGCTCAGGTCAACTCAAGCTTGAACGGGAAAAGGTACATGTTTGAAAAGGCTGTTGCTACCGTCCGCTACCTTTCAGTTGCGACGGTAACGGTTAAAGTCGTCATGTACGATCCTCATTTCACCCTTGTCCTTGCCTACTCGGTTCCGAAGTCGCCTGGAAACAACAGCTATGAGAAGCCTTTCTCCATGATAATACGCTACGACGGGAACGGCCCGGAGAAAAACCTTGGCCAGAGAGCCGTTATAGAGGATTGGGAATGGTATGGATACGCGTCGAGGGTTTCAGTCCAGCAGCAGCTGACAGGTTTAACTAAAATATCAAACATGCAGGACCTGCTGAAGAAAATGCAGCAGGTAATCCAGCTTTTCAATCTCTCAAGCGGGGTTCAGTTCACAGCGGCCGGGATAGATGCGAAAACGGACGGCGTAATGCTTAAGGTTGAGGGCGAAGAGTTGACGTTCGACCAGCTTCCAAAAACCTACAATTGGCCAACTGGCACCACACACGCTTATGAGTGGACTTTGAAGATGCCCGTCTATGAATGGGTTGAAAATCCGAGTTGGGGAACAGGCCGCTATGAGAAGGCGGAGGATCAATGGTTCGGCTTTGAATACGCGCTCGTCATGGTTCCTGAGCTGAAGGTTGCGGCGAACGCTACGCAGGAGCAGCTTCAACAGCTCGCCCAAAGCTTCTCAGCCAAGCTTTACTCCCCCTCCGCAGAGATAAACGCGACTGGATTCGGCAACAGCGTGACAGGCGTCTACTCGCATAACAGGCTTCTGACGAGCATAGCAAGCGACGCGGCCGTTACACAGCCACTAAGCTGTCTTGAACCCCAGTTCCCAGTTTTCTTCGACAATGAGAGCCGCTACGCAAAGTTCATTTTCGATTTGGACGACAGAGTCGCCGCAAAGGCCATCAGCCAAATCTACAACAGCTCCATCTTTTACGAGGTAAGCTTCCTGAGCTTCGCCTTCGCCACGAACGTCTTCAAGGCGAACTTCACATGTCCGCTTGAGTACTACCAGAAGCCGGTGAACATAACCGCCGTGAGGTGGGATCCCATAGGAGAAAAGTGGGTCGTCGACGCGACGGTGAGGGTTGAAGCTTTCTTTGACACGGCCTTCAACTTCACGGAGAAGGAATGGTTTAAGGGCTACTTCAAGGAGCAGACAGTCGACGAGACGGCGTTGAAGATGGCTTACGAGGACGTTTACGAGTGCCTGCCGCAGTACTACGAAGGCTTAGGCTCGGCGGAAGGCGCCATGAACAGGACAAGCCCGTACTACTACAACCTAAACATAACAGCTGGGCACGGCCATCCCTACATAGACGTCGAGCCTGGCGATAGAGACGCCTTCACCGAAACGGTCAGAACTTATCGTGTAGCTTGGGATTCGCCTTCATGTAACGTTTCAGCGGACTCAAGCCGGAGGACAGCAGGAGCGGCGAGCATAAAAGTCGAAGGCTCAGGTGTGTCTACAGCATGCGCGGTCCTCAACCTTGTAAAGCCCGTCGAATCCTCCGCAGAAGGCCAGCTCTCCTTCGACGTCTACCTCGGCAAGGGATGCAGCGGTAAAATGACGGTCATGCTTCAGACGTCCGCTGCGCAGGTCACCTTCAACAAAAACGTCCCAGTTGGTTCATGGAAAACCGTTTCCGTTCCAGCTGCGGGGAGAATATTAAAGGTTGGGGTGTATTGTGAACTAACGGAGCCATCAGGCACCTTCTGGGTCGACCACCTGTACTTTACAAAGGCTTGGCTCTGGAACTGGATTGACGGCAAAAACCTCGAGGGGACTGCCTACATTAACTTCGCAACAGACGCGCCGTACGAGCTTTACGTGAACATGGACCCACTTTCGCCCATGGGCGTCAACGTGACTAGAGACGACGTGAAAAGCTGCGACCTGACGATTTCTGCGCCGCCTCAGCTCGGCGGGCTCCAAAACATCACAGTCTACCTCGTCACATACGCTCCGTCGGGCTACAGCCTCGATAACCTGCCGATCGAAAGGCTGAAGCTGAAGCCAATACTGATGGAGAACCTCACTGCTGAACAGGTTGCCGCCGAGTCTGCATGGTATTACCAAGGCTACGCGCCGATGTACGCAGCTTCAACGCTGGGCTTCGATGGAAACGTCTCCATCTCAATAACCAAGGATCCAGAGTTCAAGGCGCTTCAAGGCTACAACTCAACGTTGCTTCTGATAGAGGCGGAGAACGTGTGGGGCACGACGTTCCGCACAGTTGTTTTCGTCCAGCCGTGGAGCAAAACGTTTTGGGAGGTCACCTTCGAGCAGATAACTCTCGTTTTGATGGGTTTGGCGATAGCCGCGTGTGTGATTGCCCTCGTCATCAGGCTTCTGAAGGGGAAAATGTCGTAGCTGACGCGAAGCCACCATAAACCCAGCTTTAAAGTGCTCGTTTGCCTTTCTTTTGAGAGGTCATGAGGTTCTCCATCCTCTGGAGGAAGTTCAGCGGAAAGTTCAAGCGTAGGGCAGCCTTCGGCATAGACGCCGCCATCATGATAGGCTTCATACTTGCAATGATGGTTATACTCGCAGCGGCCGGACCGCAGATACTCCAGTGGTTCGCCGGCGAGCTTATGGGCGGGTCAAACGGCGCCTACGCACTCCTCATAGAGCTTCCGACATGGGATCAATCCAAACCGCCAAGCCCGCCTCCTTCAGGCGCCTCTCCAGCCAAATGGGTTGGGTACGCCGCCAGCGGTATGTATGGGTTGCTTCAGAAAGTGGCTTTAGGCCTGCTCTCAGTTGTCCTGATAATCGCTGCAATGTGCTACCTTCTGGAGACCTTCAAGGTGATGAACGAGGGCACAGCCATGAACATAATCATGAACTCCGCTTTCTCGCTCATAATGATCTTCGCGATCCCTTACATTTACAACGGCGTCGCAGCCGCCATAAACGCCTTCACGGGCTGGTCTGACGTTGGTGGGACAGGCTTGATAATAACTGGCGGCCATGAGATTAACACGCTTATAGCCGCAATGGGCGGTGGCGTGCTGACAGGAGGCTGGGATATCGCGGTGAGGTTCTTCGGCTCAGTCCTCATATTCATAATCTGCACTTCCCTCATCATGCTCGCAGTCATGATGGGCGCCGTCAGGCTACTGATAATCGGCTGCTTGGCAGCAGCACTCCCTCTTCTGATCATGCTTAGGCTGATACCGCCAGTCAAGCACCTTGCAGACTCGCTTATAGAAACGGTTATAGGCATAATGTTCGCCAGCGTCATCGCCGCCATACTCATCCATTTCGGCT
>Ga0207433_10003412_pt1 | contig 30749 bp, 30 predicted proteins | sample YelNatPaOPGAMG01_FD_187559 | JGI IMG/M metagenome (GOLD analysis project Ga0207433, IMG submission 187559) | Hot spring thermophilic microbial communities from Obsidian Pool, Yellowstone National Park, USA - OP-RAMG-01 (SPAdes) (version 3) | ecosystem: Environmental > Aquatic > Thermal springs... | reverse complement strand
TGAAATTATTTCTTGGGGCTTTACTCCAGATTCTAAAGCTTTTAAAGTGTACTCTCTTGACTTATCAAAATCTAAGTTCACTATACTATCTCTAATTGCATCTAGGAGGTTTTCTTTGCTCATTTTTTTGTTCTCTTCATATTAATACAATGAATATTTAAGCCTTTAACGAATAAACCTTTAAAAGTAACTCTAAAAGGAAGCAAACTAATGTCTCTAACTACAACTGTGATTGGAAGCCTTCCACGACTTCACGAAGACCTAAAAAAGTCCATTAAGTTAGCTATTGACTTACAAGTTAGCATAGGAATAAGTATAATATCCGATGGAGAACAAAGAACGGACATGCTTTCATACATGTCAAATTCTATGCATGGAATAAATAAAGTAAATGAAAAAGTCTTCATAACGGGTAAGATTAGACCAATAGAAGAAATTACTAATTCTTTTAAAGTAGCTGACTTTCTTGAAGCAAAAAGTTATATTAAAGAAAGAGGATATGAAAACAAGTTAAAAGTTGGTATAACTGGACCAATAACTTTCGGATTTTCAGCTGCAATAAACAAATTAGGACCATACAAAAACTTAAGAGACAAAGAATTGTACAAAGATGTTGCAACTGTTGTAAATAAAATCGCAAAACAAATTCAACACTACGATGGCTTAGTTCAAATCGATGAACCGGGAGTTAGTGCCGGGTTTTTAGATCCAAATCTATCAGAAGAGCCTTTAAACATTGCAACAGAAGACTTGGATCCTAAGCTAACGAGCATACATGTCTGCGGGAAACTAAACCCAAACATACTAAAAACTTTAGGTAAAATAAAAAATTTAAGCATTCTTAGCTTAGAATTTGCTGGTTCTTCAGACAACGTAGATATGCTATCAAAGAGCCTATTAAGTATAAGCTCAAAGAAGGTGGGCGTGGGGTGCATGAAAGTTAATGTTTTATCTCAAGAAGATCTAACTCCAATTGAAAAGTCTGTGGAAATAGTTAGAAACATTTCTTCCATAGTTGGGTCAAATAAAATAGCTTACATACATCCTGATTGTGGTTTAAGAAAAACAAGTATTGAATTGGCTACCGTTATACTTAAGAACTTAAAAGAAGTTTCAGGTAAAGTTAAGTTATGAATTAGAAAAGTTTTTATCTCTGTTTAAATTATAGTCGTCGAGCAAGCATGTCCAAGGTAAAAATGGCAATAATTGGTGCTGGAGGTATAGCTGGTTCTCATGTTTCTGGTTTAAAGCTACTTAAAGAGGCTAATCTTGATGTGATTGATGTGGTTGCAGTAGCAGACATAGTAGAAGAGAATGCCAAGAGAAGAGCAAGCGAGATATCTTCGTTCCAAGGATTTAAGCCAAAAATTTATACCGATTTTAAGAAGATGCTTTTAGAGGAAAGTGATCTAGATGCTGTAGACATTTGCGTAGACCATAGGTCGCATCATTCTGTTGCAGTAGAAGCGCTAAACGCTGGAAAGCATGTAATAGTTGAAAAACCTTTAGGTATTACAATTAAGGCTGCGAAACAAATAATAGAAGCATCAGTAAAAAATGGTAAAATTCTCGCTACTGCAGAAAACTACAGAAGGAGTGTAGAAGACAGAGTAATAAAATGGGTTGTTGAAAAAGGTATGATAGGAACTCCAAGGATGCTATACTGGCTTCAGACAAGCTTTAGTTTATCTGCATGGGGTTGGAGAAATGATAAAATGAAAGCTGGAGGTGGCTGGATATTCGACGGTGGTGTGCACTTTGCTGACTTGTTTTTATACATACTTGGCGAAGTTGAAGAAGTTTATGCTGTGACGAAGACTCTTGAGCCAACTAGGTATGATGATTGGCCTGAAATGAACAAAAAGGTCAAGTTCACGGTTGAAGACTTAAGTTTTGCTTTGCTGAAGTTTAGAAATGGTGTTACTGGTGCGTGGATCTGGTCTAGTGTTTCTCCAGGAGAGAACTTTAACCATAGAGTGATCAGTGGAACCTCTGGCTCAATTAGCTGGGAAAACGGCCTAACAAAGTTGGGTGAAGGAAACATAGGGAAGTATACATTGTCTCTATATGAGTTAGCTCAAATTATGAAAAAAGAAATAGGCTCTGAAAAAGTAAATGAAATGTTTCCGAATGGAGTAGGTACAAGAAGCTTGTTTGATTTTGATGGCACTATAGCAATAGAACTGTATGATTTTGCTCGTTCGATAATTGAACATAAAAAACCTGAGGTTGATGGTGAGCTTGGACTAAAGGCTGAAGCTATACCTCTTGCTATATTCGAATCTTCAGCTGTTGGAGAACCTGTAAAAGTAGAAGACGTTATGAGTGGTAGTGTAGAATTTTATCAAAAAGAAATAAATGATTCATTAGGTCTCTAAAGTTTATTGTTCAACGCATAAAGTGTTTCTCGACTATTAGTAACAAATTTTGTTCAATAGTATCCTTTTCTTTAAAAAGAGAAGTTCTGGAAATGTTTAAGAAACGATTTTCTTAGTAGGACTGCCTCTTATCTTCGTAAACATGGTCTTTAAGATGTATTTTGCTCCTGAAAGTATTTTTGGTCTGGTATTATCTTATGTTCTATGACTTCGTCCATGCTTCCTGTTCTATATCCCTCCAAATCCAAAGTTACATAAGTATAGCCTAAACTTTTAAACTTCTGTACGATTCTATCAAGTAATTCTTCGTTGAAAAAGAGTTTTCTTTCGTGAGGAAGAACTTCTATTCTTGCAATACTTCCATGATCTCTAACCCTAAGCTGAGTAACGTTGAGGTTTTCTCTTATATAATTTTCTGCTTGGACTACTCTTTTAATCTTATCATGTGTTATTTCCTGTCCATATGGAAACCTTGATGCTATACATGCCATAGATGGTTTCTCCGAGTTTGGCAGCTTCAGGTATCTGGCAATTTCCCTAACTTCATTTTTCGTAATCCCAACTTCGGCTAAGGGGCTTCTTATTCCTTCTTCAACTAATGCTAAAAAGCCAGGTCGATGCATCTTTAGATCGTCAGCATTTGTACCATCAGCAATAACTTTTAGGTTAAGGTCGTTTGCAACTTTCTTAAGAGTAGTCATTAATTCTTTTTTACAAAAGTAGCACCTGTTTGGTGGATTCTTAACTAAGTTTTGATTCTTAAGTTCATCAACTTTTATGATAATATGTCTTAGATTCTGGTTTTTTGCAATTCTTTCTGCTTCTTCTAGTTCGCCAGGTGGTAGCAAAGGCGAATCAGCTGTAACTGCTACCACTTTATCGCCAATAGCATACTTTGCAACAACAGCTACTACAGAACTATCTACACCTCCTGAAAATGCAACTAAAACACTTTCTGCTTCTCTAAACCATTCTATTAATTTCTGAAGTTTCTCCTGAGTTTTTTGAGAAAGGGTCATTTTAGTGCTTTTTCTTTATGACAGGGTTATAAATCTTTCGTGACTCAAACTAAAGTAACATTGCTTAAAATATATTTTACGTATTAAAGCTATAAAGCATCTTTTACGAGTCATTAATTTTCCACAGACGCTATCTTTCACGTGAAATAGTTTTCAATTATTCTATTATCGTTTATAATTAAATAAGAAACTAACAGCGCTCGGAAGTACTTTTATATTTCTTAAAACAAAAAGAGTTAAAACGATATAGATGTTACCCATTGGAGCTCGGCTATGACAATCGGGAAAACACTAAGTAAAGTTAAGGAAGTTATAAGTACCTGGGGGCATAATTCAAAAGTTCTTGCACTTACAGAAATATTCTGGAGTTTACCCATGAGCTGGGTTTACTTCTACAGACCTATATTTTTAAGAAACTTAGGTCTTACTAACGTAGAAATAGGTCTCATCTTCTCAACCCTTTCTTTTTACAACGTAGTTTTGCCATTTTTTGGAAGCATTCTAGCAAGTAAGCTCGGAAAGAAGAGAGCGTTTATGTTGTGCGATTCGGTTGGATGGACTCTTGCATTGATAAATTGGATTATCTCAAAAAGTTTTATTCATGTGATGATTGCAATTTCATTTGAAGGCTTAATTTGGACGACAGCTTCAGTGTGGGAAACGCTTTTAGTTGAAGATACAAAACCAGAATTTAGAGCAAGTGTTTATAGTTTTGTTTCATTGATGTATACCATAGGAAGCCTAGCTACGCCTGTAGCTGGTATATTGATAGGTTTATTCGGAGTAGACTTTGGAAATAGGATACTTTTATCCATAGCTTTACTTTCTCTTATTATTATGTTTATTTTAAGGTGGACTCTCTTACACGAAGGTAAAGAACGTTTAAACAATGAAAGAGGAATGAAAGTTCATGCTAACCTTAAGGAATACGAAAAAGCTATCCAAATGATTCTTCATAGTAAGCCTCTACTTATAATTCTTATCACTTCCATACTTGGAAGTGTTTACTACATTGCAACTTCAGACTACCTTCCACTGTTCTTGGTTGATGAAAAAGGGTTAAATTTAACAGCGAGTTTAGCTTCAGTAATTCCACTGCTTAGCTCTTCAATAACTCTGCTCCTATTGCTTTTCTATGTTTCGAAACTTAGAAATAAGGAACAACACTTATTGGCCTTAACTATAGGTTATTCTTCTGGTTTTGTTTCTTATTTTCTACTAGTAACTTTCACTCGAAATTCTTTGTTTGTAGCTTTCTTGTTCAGCATTTTCAATGGACTTTATTCAAGTGTATCTTTTTCTGTATCTAGAACTTTTTTAAACAATGAGATAGACGAAATAGACTCGGATGCACGAATTAGTATACTGTCGATAGTTGCAATATCAACAAACATGGCTAACGTACTTACTCCTATGCTACTTGGCTTTCTTTACTCTCTTGATCCTCGATTCCCCTTCTTTCTCGTTGTAATTGCTATGCTCATAAACTTGTTTTTGGTGCAATCTATTAAAAAATAGGTCCCTAAGTTGGTAGCCTCTCCTCCTACTTAAGTTAAGAACTTCCAACTTTTTCTTCAGTTAGGCCTCATAGGTCGCTCTCCGACTCGTTTTGTTGAAGCTTAGTGAAGGTTCCAGCACTCAGCTATAGCTTTACGCTACCCTGCCTTGCTTACCAATTCGGAGCTCTCCAGTTCTTCATGGAGCTCATATCTAAGAGTTAAACTTGCTCTCTGTTTCTTAGCGTAGCTTCTATCATCAAAAGCATTCCAACTCAAAGTTGTGCTAGAATCTTTTTTATCTACTTGTCTCAAAACTTCATTTTTAGGTTCTTCTATTCAAAAGTTTGCAAAGGGCTATACTCATTTAGTTAAACTCCTTAAGTGGATGATCTAAGAAAGACATTTAAGCTAGTTCTTCCTAAATATTGGAAGGAGAAAAAAATGCTATGGGAAAAGATGACAAGTCCAGAAATAAAGGATGCTGCAAGTAAAGGCTTAATTGCTATATTGCCCGTTGGTTCTATTGAAATTCATGGTCCACATATGCCAGTCGGAACTGATTCAATAACAATATACAAAATATCTGAGCTTGCAGCTGAAAAGGAACCAGCAGTTGTTCTACCTCCTTTTTATTATGCTTACGTTCCTGAAAATAGACACTTTCCAGGTACGATTTCTCTAACAGCAAAAACTTTATTGTCCTTGTTAGAGGAAGTTTGTGACGAGATTTCAAGAAATGGATTTAAAAAAATTTTAATAGTTAATGGTCATGGAGGGAACAATGAGCTTATAAGAGTTTTCTTAAGGGATAGCTTAACTAAGAAGAAGAACTATTTTATATATGCACTTGTTAATCCGTGGCCTCCAAGTTTAGTTAGTATGATTGAAAAGCTAACTGAAGGACGCACGATTGGTCATGCTTGCGAAGTAGAGACAAGCATTGGGCTATACTTGTTTGAGGATCTAATAAAAATAAAAAATGTGGAGCGGGAAGCAAAGACTGGAAGTACAAACTTGCCAAAGGGAATCGAAACTCCTGTTGATTGGCAAGCCTATGCTCTTCAGCTCTATCTTGGTGATCCTAGGCTAGCTAGTAAAGAAAAAGGAAAACTCCTTGTTGACGAGTTAGTTACTTTTATCGCTGAAGCAATAAGAAAGATTAAAGAGGATGAGAACGTTCCAGGAATTCTTAGCAATTTTTACGAAAGAGCTTATAAGAGTATTTAGTTAAATCCAACAGATTTTTTGAGGAAAATTAAAATAGTAAAACCTAAAGGTGCTAACTTTGCTTCGTTGATTTATATGAAAACTGGTCTAAAGCACAACAACACTTATTATTTTTTTAGTATTTAAGTCAATTTTTCGAAACTATTAGCTGAGGTAAGACCTTTTAATATTTTATGAAATAAATATGCTATATCCGAGCTATTAACCTATAATACAGCAAACTTTATTTTATTAAAAGCATTAATCCAATGAATATCAGTAAAAAATAAAACTTTTGACGAATAGACAAAGTTGTGCTTTCTCAAATTTTATAGACTTTCTCAGTTTTCAATTAAGTTTTTAAGCTAGTTTCTGATTTAAAGTTCCGAAAGGCTAAAAAGAGTACTTTAGTTTTTGGTGGTTCTTAGGAGAGGTGATAATCAATGATTAAGATATTACTTTTCAACGGTTCCCCTAGAAGTTACGGGCTAACGTATACGTTGCTTAACTTTGCTCTTAAAGGCGTTAGTAGTGTAGGTGCTGAATCAAAACTTTTCAACCTCTATGACCTAGAATTACGTCCGTGTTTAGGTTGCTTAAGCGACAACCAAAACAGTTGTAGGTATCCATGCATCATTGATGACGACATGCAAAAGATCTACAATGAAATACTGTCATCAAATGGCATCATAGTTGCTACTCCAATTTATTGGTTTGCTCCAAGTGGTACTGTAAAGAACTTTATAGATAGACTTACAGTGTTTGAAAACATGATTTTTATAAGTGGAAGAAGCTTAGTTGAAGGTAAAGTGGCGGGGGTTATAGCAGTAGGTAACGATGGTGGAGCTGTACAAACAATCTCAACAATTGTTTCAGCTCTTATTTCAATGGGCTTTACGGTTCCTCCATTTGGCTTTTGTTATCATACAAGAGATGAAGAGCCTAGTGAAAATACTTTACGTGATGCATTTAACGTAGGCCGAAACGTTGCACTACTTGCTAAAGTACTGGATAAAAATGAAAGCAGTTGGTATGATGTTAAGGCTGTCGAAGAACTAAGTGCCATTAAAGAAGAAGTTAATATGTTGTGCAAGTTAAATAAAGAAGGTGCTTTACCAAAAAGAAAAGTTCTTATCAATAAACTTACTCCAAAAGATAATTTAGTTCTAGCCTCTATAGAAAAAAGTAAAGACGAAAATAAGTATAAATAAATCCTTACTTTTTATTTTAACAGAGTTCTTTTACATAAATGGCTTCAACAATAAATCCTAGGCTTAACTCTAAAAATAATTATCGATAAATCTTAGTACAGCGCGCATTATATAACCTATAAAATCTTAGATTTCAATTCATGGTCAGAATACAGGAGATGAGCTACCTACATATAAAGTTGTAAGTTGTCTTAGCCTACTAATGAAAAGGGCCAACACCTTCATACTAAAAGGAAGTGAAGCTTTATTTAGATAGCAGATAATTGTTCTAAGATACAGAATAAAAGACGCATAAGTAAATACCAAAAATTCTACTCTAAAGCACAACACAAATGAAACAACGAACACCTCAAAAGTAAGAACTTCTTCAGTTTAGTTACAGAGAATGTCAAAAGCAAGTGTAGCTATAGAACTTAACTGTGCTATAGGAAGTGCTTTCTTCAATTACTGAGAAAAAACTTAAAAATTTGTTTTTCGTCACAAAAATCTATGGACAATCCTGCATTCCTTGCATTTGATTTGGGCGCAGAAAGTGGTAGAGCTATCCTTGGAATTTTAACAGATAACAAAATACAAATAGAAGAACTTTATAGGTTTCCAAATATTCCGGTAAAAGTAGAGGGTAGCATCTTTTGGGATGTTTTGCGACTGTGGAGTGAGATGAAGTCTGCTATTTCGCTTGCTAATTCTAAGCTTGGTGAGAGTTTAAAATCAATAGGCGTTGACACATGGGGTGTTGATTTTGCACTTCTTGACAGTAACGGAGAGCTCCTTGGAAATCCTCACCATTATAGAGATCCTCGGACAGAAAACGCATTCGAAGAAGCTCTTAAAAAAGTTCAAAAAGAAGAAATATACTTTAGAACAGGTATTCAGTTTCTTAGAATAAATACTCTCTACCAACTTTATTCCTTAGCTCTAAACAAATCTTCCATGCTTAAGGCCGCAAACAAGTTCTTAATGATCCCAGACTTATTCAACTATTGGCTCTCTGGTACTAAGGTTTCAGAGTTTACGGACGCTACTACTACTCAATTCTATAATCCCTCCAAGGGTGACTGGGATTACGAGCTTCTAGAAACACTAGGCATTCCAACTCATTTCTTACCTGAAATTATAAATCCTGGAACAATTCTTGGATCTATATCAAAAAATTTAATAAGTGAACTAAACTTGAGTAATAGCAGAGTCTCGATCGTAGCTCCTGCTTGTCACGACACTGGTTCTGCAGTTGCTGCCGCTCCGCTAGAAGATGAAAATTCAGCTTACATAAGTTCCGGAACCTGGTCTTTAGTTGGAGTAGAAGTAAACAAGCCAATAATAAACAAGGAGTCCCTAGAGCACAACTTTACTAACGAAGGTGGGGTGTTTGGAAAATTTAGGTTTCTTCGCAACGTTCAAGGAATGTGGCTAATTCAAGAATGTAGAAAAGTCTGGGCTAGTTACGGTAAAAACTTTTCCTATGATGAGCTTACACAGCTTGCAAGCAAATCAAGAAAGTTTATCTCATTTATAGACCCAGATAATCAAAGATTTCTTGCTCCAGAAAACATGGTGGAAGAAATTTTGAGTTACTTAGAAGATACAAATCAAGAAAAACCAAAAAATGAAGGCGAGCTAGTTAGGATAATCCTCGAAAGTTTAGCTTTTAAGTATAGGCTCGTAATAGAAAGGATAGAAGAACTAACAGGAAACAGAATTAGACAAATTAATATCATTGGTGGTGGTTCGAGAAACTGGTTACTAAATCAACTTACCGCTGATTTTACTGGAGTTAAGGTTGTTGCAGGACCTGTAGAAGCAACTTCAATTGGAAACATTCTTATGCAAGCATATACAATGGGCTTAGTAAACTCCCATAAAGAACTAAGGTCAATAGTTAAAAATTCTTTTGAGCCAAGAGAATTTGAGCCTAAGCACGAGGACTCAGTTGAAGAAGCTTACAATCGCTTTTGTTCTGTAGTTAGCTCTTAAATATAGGATTCGCTTTAACTATTTCTTCTCAACTAAGAAAAAGAATATAAAGTTGTACAAGTTGTTTTAAGCTATGAAACCAAAAGTTGTAGTAACCCATGACCTAAAGTTTCCTGTCTTAGATGAGTTGAAGGAGCATGCAGAAGTTTTTGAACTAAAAAAAGAATACCCACTGCAAGGAGAAGAACTAATAAAGAGCGTAGCTGAAGCTGACGGTGTAATATGCTTACTGACGGACAAGTTTACTAAAGAAGTTATTGAAAAATTAAGTAACGTTAAGATCATAAGTACAGTTAGTGCAGGTTACGATCATATAGACATAGAAGAAGCAACAAAGAAAGGGATTTACGTTTTCAATGCAGCAGACCCTCTAACAATTTCAGTTGCAGAGTTTGCCTTTGCACTAATGCTTTCAGTTGCTAGGCGAGTAGTTGAGGGTGACAAGCTAATAAGGGAAGGCAACTGGAAAAGTGGTTGGAGCCTAACGTTCATGCTAGGTCGTGAACTTAGGGGAAAAACTTTAGGAATTGTTGGCCTTGGAAAAATTGGAAAAGAAATTGCAAAGAGAGCAAGATGCTTTGGAATGAACGTAATTTACTACAGTAGAACTAGAAAGCTTGACTTTGAAGAAGAGTACAACTTAAAGTTTAAAGACCTTAGCAGTGTTCTTTCAGAAGCAGACTTCTTAGTATTGTCTGTAGCTTTAACTCCAGAAACAAAGAAAATGATAAGTAAAAGAGAAATAAGCTTGATGAAAAAAGATGCATTTCTAATAAATATATCAAGGGGAGCTGTGGTTGATGAAGAAGCTTTAATTGAAGCATTGAAGAACAAAGTTATTTCTGGTGCAGCATTAGACGTTTTTCAAAATGAACCATTGAGCAAATCTAGCGAACTAGTTAAACTTGAGAACGTAGTTTTAACTCCTCATATTGCAAGTGCTACATTTGAGGCAAGGAGAGGGATGGCTGAGCAGGCAGTAAAGAACATGCTTTATGCTCTAAGGGGAACTATAAACGAAGAATGCTTGGTAAACAAGGAAGTTAAGAAGGTTAGGACACTTAGTAAAATGATATAGAACTGAAAAAGTTTAAATACTTGTGTAATGCCCTCTAATGAGATATAAAATGAGCGAAAAGAAAGGTGTTATCAACATAGTTCCAGAACCAAAAAAACTTGAGTTTTCTGGAAATTGGTTCAGGTTCGAAGGGTTTCAGAACTTCAATGAATTCCTGAGCAATGAATTTAACGTACCAAAGGGTAGCTGGAAAATAAGTAAGGTTAGCAAAGCTGGGACTGGTCTAGAAGTTCTTAACGGTGAGATAAAGATTTGGGGCGATGAAAACATTTGTAATGCTACAATAATTCAATTGCTTAAACAAAATCCAAGTTATATTCCTGAAGTAAAAATAGAGGAAGAATTTAAGTTTTCCTTTAGAGGATATCACTTAGATATTGCACGTGGTGGAGTACCAAAGGTTGAAACTTTCAAGAAACTTCTAAGGTGGCTTTTCTTGCTAAAGTATAATTATTTTGCAATATACTTTGAGGACCTGTTTCCTTGGAAGAAATATCCACAAATTGGTGTGCACAGAGGTAGACTTTCTGAGGAAGAACTAAACGAAATTGTAAATTACGGAAGAAAACTTGGAATAGACGTCTTTCCTTCGCTTGAGCTCGCTGGTCATATGGAGCACATACTTTCTTTACCAGAGTTTTGGGAGTATAGCGAATGGCACAACCCTGGAGAAGGTTGTCTTGATGTAAGTAATGAAAAAGCTAGAGAGTTTGCCTATGATTTGCTTAAAGAAGTTGTAGAGCGTTCACCTTCAAAGTATATTCATATTGGAGGAGACGAAACTTGGGCTATGGGAAGAGGAAGAAGTCTAAATAAAACTTGGCAGTTTGAAGGACCAAAGCTTTACGAGCTTCATCATAGAAACATGGTCGATATCGTAAAGGAAAAAGGAAAGGTTCCATTGCTTTGGGGAGACATGCTTACTGGAATGTACTTAAGAGAGGAAAAGGAAAAGTCAAAGTGGTCTGAAATAGTTGAAAGTCCCATATGGGAAGGGGTAATAATCGCTAACTGGGATTATAGTCCAAGCGACGAAGAGTACTTTAGGAACAAGATAAATCTCTTTGGAAAAAGAAAGTCACAACAAATAGCATGCCCTGGCTTGGCGAACTGGAACAGGTACTATCCTAACTTCAATGTTGCACTAGAAAACGTAAAGAACTTCATAACTGCCGCAAGAAAAGAAAACTTACCTGGTTTCCTATTAACTGCATGGGGTGATGACGGAGAAGAGTGCTTGTTTTCATTTCTCGATCCACTACTTCTAGCTACCATGGAAATCGCTGAAGGCAATGGAGCATGGGAGGAAAAATGGCTTACGTTAACACAAGAGAGCAAAGAAGTGCTTGAAGTCAGAAAACTCTTTGGACACCCTGAAGTCTCAGAGCAATTAAAGCACGTTCTATTTGCAAACTTTTGGTACTATCGGATGAGCAAAAGCGACATTGAAGCTCTCAAGTCTTCATGGAACGAAGTTCTTTCTAAGGCTTGCCAAGTGAACTTACCAGAAGATTTGGAGTTCATAAGAAATTGTATTGAGGTTGGGTTAAAGAGATTGAACAACTGCGCAACACCCTCAGACTTCATTGCATTAGCCAACAAATATTCTAAGCTTTGGCTCTCTGAAAGAAAGCCTCATGGACTCGAAAGGATCTTAGAAAGATTCTGGGGCGCCGCAGGAAGAATAGATGCTAAAGTAAGGTAATCTTTTTTCTTATTTCGTACTTTTTTCTAAGTATTTTAAGAATGCAGTAACTAAAACTCCCTTGGAAACGTTTATTGCTTCCTGTGGGTGCTGTCCTTCTTCTGGTTTTACTTCAAAGGATAAAGCCCCTCTGTAGTTTATCTTGTTCAATACTTCAAGCAGCTCTACTACGTTGTCTACGTCGTTTATTGCGCCTTCTCTATAAAAGCTTGGATGCCAGTCCTTCATAGTTTCATTTACTTTCTTAGTGCATCCTACATGAACATGAGAAACTACTTCCTTGTAATTAAGAAGTACTGAAGGGCTTTCGTTAAGCATTGGAGCATGGCTTAGGTCCCAAAGTAGTCCTATATTCTTATGCCTTTTCCTTACCTCTTCTACTACTTCTTTACCTTCCTCAATTGGTCCAATTAGAAGTTTTCTGTCGTAGCTTCTATCAAAGGCTTCAAGTAAAACAAAAGTATTATATTTTTCTGCATACTCGCATATTTCATTTAAGCTTTTTAAAAGCTGTGCAGTAGCTTCTCTTCTCTTTCCTTCTCCTGGATCTTGCCCAGAAGTTAGTCCAACAGTTCTTATACCTCTTTCAGCTGAAATTCTTATCCTCCTCTTTATCTCTTCAACAGCTTTAGCTCTTACTTCTTCTTTCAAAGAACTAATATCTCCTTCCTTAGAGAGTGTAAAAGGTTGAAGGGCAAGTGAAACTTCCTTATTACTTTTCTTTACAACTTCTTTTACCTTTGCCCATTCTTCTTCCTCAAGGAAGCTGTATTCTACAAGTTCAAAGAACGGATCATCGAAGAGTTCTTTGAATGCTTCTGTAATACTGTAGTTCTTTAAAGTACTTGGATAAGCCATGAACCCAACTATTCCTACCTTGTAAGGAAATTCAAAGCATCCTACGTTTCCTTTTACGTTTACTTTTACACAGAACATAACAATATTTTATCTTAAAGCTTATTTAAATGTTTATAACGATAATATAGCTTTTAGAATTCAATGAGTGCTAGGTTTAATTTATAAAGATTTAAAGAATCAAAATGATGAAAATCCTTAAATATTAGTTCATTTTTGAGTCTCGTCAATGTTTAAACCTGCTAAAATGAAAAAAGTAAAGTTACAGTTACCTCTTGAGCAAGAAGACCAATTTTTAGATAGCATAAGTAAGCTTGGAATTTTACAGGTAAAAAATGTAGAAGAACAGGTTCCCGACCTTAGCATAGTAGATGCCAACGTAGCAGAAGAAAAGAATAATTTAGAAAATCTCATTAGGAGATGCGACGCGATACTTAACAAACTTCCAAAAGAAGGTATATTCGCTCAGCTTGTTCGAAAAAGTAACGAAGTCTTTACTCCTTCAAAGGAACAGGAATATGAGCTTTACGCAAACGCTCAAAAAATTTTAAGTGAAGCTGAAGATAAACTGAGCACTTGGGAAAAGTTAAAGAAATCTAAGTTTGCAACTAGAGAACAAGTCTCTTCAAAGATTTTTTCTTTACTAAGAGATAATCTTATCGTCATACGGAAGATAAAGGAAACAAATCACATAATTATCTTAGAAGGTTGGATAAGAAGAAAGAACATAGCTAAGCTAAAAGAAGTAGTGACAAGAACAACAGAAGGTAAGTGCATACTTTCGTTGGAAGAGTCAAAAGTCTTAGGAAAAGATATCCTAAGGATAAGGCTTGCTACCCTTACTTCTAACTATGTTGCATTAGAAGGTGCTTTGAGTAGTTATGGCCTCGCTAAACTCACAGTAGAAGCAGAAGAGGAAAAAGGGGCTGAATTTGAAAGTGTAGAGGAGGCAATCGATATTAGCTCAATAAAGCAAAAAGTAAGCTTACTTAAAAAAGTCTTGTTAAATAGGCTTGAGATAATAAAAGCTAAGGAAAAACTTGCTAGGTCTAAGTTCTTCGTTTACTTAGAAGGATGGATAAAGGAAAAGGATATTAGTAAGTTAACTTCGTTGCTTAAAGATGGACACTACGACTATCGACTATCTTTGGAAGACCCTAAGGAAGGTGAAGAAGATCGCGTCCCAGTGGCACTAGAAAATCCTCCTTTAATAAGGAGCTTTGAAGTTGTAACAACAATGTTTGGCTATCCTAAGTACAATCAAATAGATCCAACTCCATTTTTAGCTATAACCTTTGCGCTCTTCTTTGGTTTAATGTTTGCTGATGTATTTGATGGATTGTTACTTTTAGCTTTTTCTTTGTTGCTGTATCATGGTCTTGGAAGTAGAAGTCAAGGTGGAAGAAAGTTAAGCGAAATTCTTATAGCGATAAGCTTTTCTTCAATTTTGTTTGGATTCCTTTTTGGTGAGTTCATGGGGGGCATAGTGAACTTGCCTGTTGTATGGTTTAGTGGTTTTGAAAATCCAATGTATTTCCTTGAGGTAGCAATAGTTATTGGTATTACTCAGCTTACAATAGGGTTCATAATAGGGTTCATAAATGAGCTACTTAGGCATAGAATAAAAAATGCGATTGGAGAAAAACTCTCTTGGCTTTTGCTACTCTATGGCATCATCGTAATCTTATTACACTTTTATTACTTACAAAATGACCTTTACCTTTACTTTGGTTCTATGCTTACCATTTCTGGGATTTTCCTTATCCTTATTACGAAACCAATGGACCTAATAGAAATAACTAGAATGATAAGTAATGTTGTTTCTTATGCCAGGATCGTTGCAATAAACATGTCGCATATAGGAATTTCTCGAGCTTTTGCCTTACTTGCTGCTCCTCTACTGTCTCCTGAAAGTGGCATTATAGGATTTCTCTTAGGAGGCGCACTACTCCTAATAGCGCATGTATTTATTGTGTTCATAGAAAGCTTTGTTGCATTTGCCCACTCTTTAAGGCTTCACTTCGTAGAGTTCTTTAGTAAGTTCTTTGAACCAGCAGGGAATGTTTTTATGCCTTTGTCGGTAGTTAAAAAATGAAGAGGTGACTAAAAGTGGATATCCTTTCTTTGTTCTCTATACTTTCTGCAATCGGGCTTTCTGGAGTTGGGTCTATACTGGGTATTGCGATGACAGCTTCAGTTAGTACAAGGTTGATAGCTGAAAAGCCAGAGAGGTTTGGAATGGCGCTAGTTTTTACAGTGCTTGCTGAAACACCAGTCATCTACGGTTTGCTCATTTCGTTGTTTATCATAATGAGTGGAAGCAGTATAGATAATTTTTATTCTTCACTTTCTTTGTTAGGCTCCGGAATTTCTGTTGGTGTAACTGGGCTCTTTTCTGGCCTAGGGATAGGAATAGCAGGTTCAGCTGCAATTGGTGCTATAAGTGAGCGAGATGATTTATTTGGAAAAGCGTTAGTATTTGCAGTTTTGCCTGAAAGCATTGTCATCTATGGCTTACTAGTTTCTATTATAATCATGCGTGGTATTGGTCTTCTCGGTGTTAATACTTTGTATCAAGCAAACAGTTCAACTGCTTATGCTTCCTTAATATCTTCTGCTGTTGTTTGCATAACTGGAGGCTCTGGTTATTACTTAGGAAAAACTGGCGCTAAGGCTATTTCTTCGCTTCTAAAAGATGAGGACTCTTTCGGAAAAAGTATAGTTTTCGTTGTCTTAATCGAAGGTATTGCTATCTACGGTTTGTTAGTTGCAATTCTGCTACTAAAGGGGGTGAATATGCTTTAATTTGTCCTCATTAGTTTTTCTTTCAAAAGATAAGTTTGATGAAGAACTAAGTTATCTGCTCGAGGTTGAAAAACAAGCCCAAAGCATTATAGAAGATGCTAATAAGGAAGCCGAAAAAATAATGTTTGAAGCTGAGGAAAAAGCTAGTCAAGAGGAAATAAGGGCAGACCAAGAAGCAGACGAAGAAATAAAGAATTATGAAAAGGAGATCGAAAACGAGATAAGTAACTATAGAAAAACGAACGAAGAAAAGTTTCGAGAAATATCAAAAACGCTTGAAAAGATCCTAAGCGAAAAGCAAGAAGCTGCAATAAACCTAGCTATAAAAGAGGTGTTGGGGTTATGAATAATTCAAAGGCCATAAGCATTTCAGAAGCAACTAAAAGCATGGCTGAGCTAGTTTTAAATCGTGCAAAAGAACAAAGAGAAGCAATAATTCAAGAAGCAAAAAAGAAAGCAAAAGAGATAATGGATGAAGCTAGAAAAGAAGCTGAAGAAAGAAAAGCAAAACTTATTGAACAAGGGAAAAGGGAACTAGACAAACTTAAGGAACAAGAAATTGTAAAAATAAAGATGGAATTCAAAAAAAGGCTATATTCATACGAGTGGAGTCTAATTAGCTCCTTAATTTCAAGGTCTGTTTCTATCATTGAAAGAATAAGGGATCAAAAAGAGGACTACAGGAGGTATCTCCTAACTTCTTTAACGAGTGCACTTAATTTAATCAGCGATGAAGAAGTTGTTGTTCACGTTGACGAAAGGGATTTGAACATAATTGAAGACCTTATTAGAACTATGCAGACCTCAAAGAAAATAAAAATAGTACCAGACATAACAACAGCCGGAGGCCTAGTTGTAACGTCCAAAGATGGGCTCAAAGAAATCAATGAAACGGTTGAAGCTAGACTAAAGCTAAAGAATCAAGTCATAAGGGAAAAGTTGTATAACTTTCTTTTTGGTGATTTAAATGTTGGAAGTTGGTGACTACGCTTACATCAACGCAAGATTAACTGCCTTAGAAGTAGAGCTTTACTCTGCTAGAACTAGAAGAGATGCATACTCTATTTTTTATTCAAGGTTGTCTAACTTAATCAGCTTCTTTCCCGATAAAATAAGGCCTTTTGTAGAATGGTGGATTATGAAAGTTGATTTTGAGAACATAAAAGATGTTGCAGCGCAAATATTTGGTGACATACGCTACGACATTTCAAGGCCATTCATAAAGCTAAGAAAAGAAACCTTACTTAATGTTGCAAGGAGCAAAGATTTTTCTAGCTTTCTTGATATTCTGTCTAACAACCTTGAAAACTTCAAGAAAAGTAGCTTCGAAAGCTTAAGAAATTATAGTGATTTTGCCCTTAGTTTAGATAAGTATTACTTTGAAAGCTTCAACGACCGTTTGCCTAATGAGCCTGATGTTGAACTCGCTAAAAAGCTCGTAGCCATAAAGGTGGACTTGTTAAACTTAAATTTAATAGACCGTATTAAGGATCCTAAAAAGTTCTTTTTACCTTATGGGCTTTTGTCGGTTGAAGATATAAAAGACAAGAAAAGGCTATCTGAAAGCCTTTTTGAACTCTACAAAGTAAGCAGTAAAGAAGAACTTAAATCTTATCTCTATAGTCTGTGCAAGAGCTACGATTCAAGCTTCGCAAGTGTAATGGATTTCATAGTATCGCATGAGTACTTAATAGAAAAGGGGGTAAAAAGGTAGAAGATGAAAGTAGAAGTTTTGGGAGACGAGAAAACGGTTGTGGCTTTCGCCTTGGCAGGCATTGGAGGAAAAATTGTTAATAGCAAAGAAGAAGTCCTAAAAGTAGTTAAAGACAGTAAAGATGTTGGTGTCTTCTTAGTAGTAGATAAATACTTTCCCCCCAACTATGAGGAAGACTTTCCAATTTTGGTTAGAATTCCTGGGAGGGAGCAATGAAAATGATGAGAGAAGGAAAAATAGTCAGAGTCTCAGGGTTTGTAGTTGTTGCAGAAGGAATACCCCTTCCCATGATGAATGAAGTTGTCTTAGTAGGCGAGGCTGGCCTGATTGGAGAAATAAATAAAATAAGCGGAAACAAAGTTTCTATTCAGGTTTACGAGGAAACAACTGGATTAAAGTGTGGAGATAAAGTTATAGCTTTAGGTCGTCTCTTGTCTGCAGAACTTGGACCAGGAATATTAAGCCAAGTTTACGATGGGCTACAAAGACCTCTTAAGGAGATTGCAGAGTATGCTGGATCATTTGTAAGAGCTGGAATTAGAGCAAGAAGACTAGATCACGAAAAGAAGTGGCATTTTGTTCCAGTTAAAGAGCCGCCAAGCAAAGTTTACGGAGGAGAAATAATTGGTAAAGTGATGGAAAATGAACTAATTGAACATAGAATACTTATACCTCCAAACATTAGAGGAAGTTTAATTTCTTTAGTCGGAGAAGGAGATTACACCGTTGTTGATACAGTTGCAAAAGTTAAGGCTACTGCTGGAGAAATAATAGAGGTTAAGATGGCGCATGAATGGCCTGTTAAGGTTCCTCGACCCTTTGCGGAGAAATTAAACCCTGATGAGCCCCTAGTAACTGGAATAAGAGTCATTGACTTTATGTTTCCCATTGTCAAGGGAGGAACTGCAGCAATACCTGGACCTTTTGGTTCCGGAAAAACAGTTACCTTACAACAAATTTCGAAGCAGACTGATGCAGATGTAGTAATTTACGTTGGCTGTGGAGAGAGAGGAAACGAAATGGCAGACTTGCTTGAAAAGTATAAAACGTTAATTGATTTAAGAAGTGGAAGACCATTAGTAGAGAGGTCGGTAATAATAGCAAATACCAGCAATATGCCAGTAGCAGCAAGAGAATCAAGCATATTCCTAGGAGTAACGATCGCTGAATACTTTAGAGACATGGGATACCATGTTGCATTGATTGCGGACTCCACGTCAAGATGGGCTGAGGCTCTCAGAGAACTTAGCTCTAGGATGGAGGAACTTCCTGGGGAAGAGGGCTTTCCTGCTTACCTTGCTTCAAGACTTCAAGGCTTTTATAGCAGAGCTGGAAAAGTTAGAACTTTAAGCGGAAAGATTGGCTCACTAGCTATAATGGGTGCAGTTTCACCCCCTGGAGGAGACTTCAGTGAACCTGTTACTCAAAAGACTCTTCAAACAGTAAAGGTATTCTGGGGCCTAGACTCAGACCTAGCATACAAGCGTCACTTCCCTGCAATAAACTGGTTGCAGAGCTACTCTCTTTATGTTGAAAACGTTTCAGTTTGGTGGGAGCTAAACATAAGCGAGAGATGGCGCATCTTAAGAGAAAGTATGCTAAGCGTGCTAAAAGAAGAAGATGAACTAATGCAGATAGTTAGACTTATCGGAAGTGGTGCACTAAGCGAAAGAGAAAGAGCAATTCTTGAAATTGCAAGAGTCATTAGAGAAGCTTTACTAAAACAAAATGCACTAGACGTTAACGAAGCTTATTCTGATCCTAAAAAAACATTAGCAATTGCTGAAGTCATCGACTATTATAGAGAACAGTTATTAGAAGCAATTTCAAACAATGTTCCGCTTGAAAAAGTGCTAAATCTTAACATTGGTAAAGAAATAGAAAAATTAAAGACCCTTCCTCTAGATAAGTGCCTAGAAGAATCATTTAAACTAAAAGAAAAGATTGTTGTTGAAATCTCAAGGTTACCGAGTCTGGTGAGAGCCTAGATGACTCAATCTTTAAGGTACAAGAGTATAACGTCTATTAATGGACCTTTAGTAGTTGTTAACAATGTTCAAGGAGTTAAGCTAAACGAGTTGGTGGAAATTGAAGTTGGTGATGAAATAAGAGTTGGTCAGGTAGTAGAGCTTCAAGGAAATATTGCGATTATTCAAGTTCTTCAGGGAACAGCAGGAATTTCTGTTGGTCAATCCTATGTTAGGTTCACAGGTGATACGCTAAAGATTCCTGTAAGCGAAGAAGTCATCGGAAGAACTTTAAACGGCTTAGGAAGAGCAATCGACGGAGGACCAGAAGTTGTTGGAGAAAAGTTTGACGTTAATGGTGCCCCAATAAATCCTGTGATGCGTTTGCCACCAAAGGACTTCATTCAAACTGGAATTTCAGTTATAGATGGGTTAATGTCAATAATTAGGGGCCAAAAGTTGCCGATCTTTAGTGGTTACGGCTTACCTCATAACTTAATAGTTTCTCAAATTGTTAGGCAAGCAAAACTATTAAAAAAACAGGAATCCTTTGCCGTCGTTTTCTCTGCTCTTGGAATTTCAAATGAAGAAGCAGACTTCTTTAGAGTTGAGCTAGAAAGAGCAAACATACTAGATAGAACTGTGTTCATACTTAACCTTCAAAGCGATTCAACTATAGAAAGAATAGTGGCGCCAAGAGTTGCTTTAACTGTAGCTGAATACTTAGCTTTTGAGAAAGACTATCATGTTCTCGTTGTAATGAGCGATATGAGCAATTACTGTGAAGCACTAAGGGAAGTAAGCTTAGCAAGAAATGAAATACCTGGAAGAAGAGGGTACCCCGGCTACATGTATAGCGACTTGGCAACAATTTATGAACGAGCTGGAATTATTTCTGGGAAGAAAGGCTCTATTACACAAATGCCTGTTCTAAGTATGCCTGATGACGACATTACTCATCCAATTCCAGACCTAACTGGTTATATTACGGAAGGACAAATAGTGTTGAGTAGAAGTTTGCATCTTTCTGGTATTTATCCACCGGTAAATGTTTTAGCTTCTTTATCAAGACTCATGAAAGATGGCATCGGCAAAGGATACACTAGAGAAGATCATTTTGAAATCTATATGCGTCTCTTTTCGGCTTATGCTGAAGGCTTAAGAAATAAGGAGCTATCATCAATACTTGGTGAAGAAACTTTAACTTCAGAAGAAAGACAGTACGTAAAGTTCGCAGAAGCATTTGAAAAAAGGTTTATCAACCAAGGAGTAGACGAAGAAAGAAGCATAGATAAAACTTTAGATTTGGGTTTAGAAGTTCTCTCCATACTAAAATGAGCCTAAGGTTTAAGCCAACAAGGTACGAGCTACTTAAACTAAACAAGTTACTTAACATAGCTGTTAGAAGTTCAAAAATATTACAGCAAAGGTACCAAATGTTAAGTCAAGAGCTTTTTAAAACTAGAGATGAGCTTAAGAAACTTGGGTTGGATGCTAACAAAGAACTCTTAAAAATTTATAGGTTGTTCGACGAGGCTGAAGAAGAACTAGGAGAAGACAAAATTAAAAGAGCTGCAGCAACAACGATAAGACTAAATGAAGTAAGCGTCGCGTGGGAAAACGTTAAAGGCATTCTAATTCCTAAGTTATCTTACCCTGAGTACTTTCCAAACGTGGAAGATAGAGGCTACTACGTATTAGAAACTGACGAAAAACTCGATAGAGCATCAGAAGAGATGCATAAGTTTCTTTCAACCTTAGTAAAATATGTCAATTTGTTGAATCGTCAAAAAATTTTATCAAAAGAATTAAGAAAGATTGAACGAAGATACAAAGCATTAGAGTATGTTTTAATTCCAAACCTTGTTAGCCAGAAGAAAAAAATTCTATCAAAGTTGGAGGAAATGGAAAGAGAAGAAATAGCAAGAAAAAAGAAAGTAAAAGAGTTTCTTGAATCTAGAAGCTAGGAATAAAGTTCGAACCAATAAAAAATAAAATCAGCGTTAAAACTAGTACAGCATAAGCCCATTTGTTCCACCTAAGTATTTTGTTTCCTGAACTATTCCAAAAGGGAATTAAGGTAAATATTGCTAAGTAAAGTGAAATTATGCTTAAGTATTCTGCAACTACACTAATCTTTCCGAGGTAGGCAAGTACTAAGTATAGCACTTCAAGAGAAAATACCTGTACAAAATATATACTTCCTGTTATGCTTAAGAACAATGTTGAGCCTTCAATAAAATCCCCAAAGTAAATGATTTTTATTGGTAAAATAGATGTCAAAATCGAAAAAACAAGCCCTAAAGCGCTCACTTCAAAGTGGAGCTCTGCGTTAATCTTTCTTGAAAAATATTCTGGAATGAAGATATAAACTAAAATGATTAAAATTGGTAGAAAAATAGCAAAAATCATTTCGTTCGCCATACTAGTTTTTAGGTTTACAAATTCCATCAGAATTAACGTTAGTAAGACCAGTAGTGAATGGGAGAAATTGTATCCTCTAAATGAAGAATACAATGAACTTATTGGCTTCAGAAAGAGACTGAAACCTGTTTTTGGCTTTGATTCTACTTTCAATAGTTCGCGTTTTCCTGGAGGAGGTTTCGCTTTTTTTAAGCCTGGACAGTTGTGACTTTCAGGTAACCTGTGCTCGGCGCAAAACTTTCCGCCACAGTACTTGCATACGAAAGGTAAATAGACTTCTTTTCCACAATAATCGCACTTTGTTGTCATTACTTACCTCTCCTAAATTTTGCAACTCTGTTTGCAATTAAAGCTGCTATTGCACCTGCTGCAACACCTGCATCAATGTTCACAGTTGCAATTCCCAAAGAGCAACTTTGAAGCATTGTTAGCAATGCGCTTTTTCCCTTTCCTCCATATCCGTAGCCAATTGATGTTGGAACTGCTATTATCGGTACATCAATTAAACTTGCTACGATAGTTGGCAGGGTTCCCTCCCTTCCAGCAACTACAACTAATACATCAACATCTTTTTCTATCATGTACTTTACTGCATCAAAAACTCTTTGAATTCCAGCGGCTCCAACATCGAACATATGGTAAGTTTCACAACCCATTTCTTCTGAAATAGCAATAACTTCTTCTGCAACAGGTATGTCTGAAGTCCCACCTGTTAATATTCCAATTCTACCTCCGCTTTTTTCTACTTCAAACCTCCTAACACTTAAGGTAGCGATCTTGGCTCTCTCGTAAACCTTTATCTTTAATCCTTCCTTTTTTGCTAATTTTTCAAGCTTCTTTATCTGCTCTTCATTCATCCTACTTACAATTGCTCTACCAGTAGAATATGCTGTTGACTTTGCTATTTCCAAAATTTCTTTATCGTCTTTTCCTTCTGCTAATATAATTTCAGGTATGCCTTTTCTTATTTCTCTACCTATGTCTATTTTTGCGATATCTCTAACCTGCTCTATTGCTAATAACTTAATTTTTCTTTCAGCTTCTTGAGCTGAGATCTTTCCATCCTTTAGTTGCTTAAGTATTTCGTGTACGTCCATCGGCACTCATTCATTCCTTGAGACGTTTAAAAGATTTTTGGATATTTTAATCCAAACCAACATGTTACTTTTTCCACGGTTAGCCCAAGCGTAGTATGGTATTGCTGTAAATTTAACCTTCTTTAAGCTCTTAGTTAGGTCAGAATTACTTACGTAAAGTTTTTCTCCCAGAGTGTTGAAGTCATAGTATACTGCTTCTCCTTCTATCACATTAACTCCATTTAACAAATTTGATACCCATCTTGCTTTCAGTTCTGAGTCTAATGGTAAGCTTAGATTAAATATATCTAGGTTAGGATTGTCGATACTTTCAATGCAATAAACAATTGGCCCTCTTTTTATTGCAACTTTACATAAGTTGTTTATCACATTTTCATTCGAGAAAACTCTATCGATATCCATATGTAAATTTATTATTATTTCATCGTTTCTTTTCCATTTCCTTCTTATTTCTACATACTTCCCAGTTTCGTACACTTGTTTTTCTTCATTGTTTACTTTTATAGTGGCAAATTTACTCCAGCTTGGAATTCTTAGGAATATGCTAAAAGTACTCTCTTCTTCTGGCTCAACTTTTAGTAAAACCTCTTCCTCCCAAGGATAATTTGTTTCTTGAATTATATTTACTGTTAAGCTTTCTAATTCTATTTTGGCTTCGCTTTTTGCGTAAAGGTGAACCCATATTCCTTCTTCTGAAGTACTATAAAAATAGCCTGGAAGTGAGGCTAATAATCTTGCTATGTTTGGCGGGCAACAAGCGCAACTATACCACTTCTTTCTTTCGTGATTTCCGTGACTTTCAAGAGGGTTTACGTAAAAGTAATGTTCTCCGTCTAAAGAAATCCCTGGCAAAGCTGCATTGTAAAGCGTAAGTTCAATTAAGTCTGAAAACTTTGCATCACCAGTTATAAGGAGCATTCTCCAATTCCACATTATACTAGCTACAGAAGCGCACGTTTCACAGTAAGCTTCTTCATTAGGAAGTTCGTAGTTTTCTCCAAAGCTTTCCCCTTCATATCTTGAGCCTATTCCTCCCGTAATGTACATTTTCTTTTCTGTCATATTTTTCCAAAGTTTCATAAGCGTCTTAAGTATATTCTCTTCTCCTGTTTCCATATAAATGTCCGCAGCTCCACAGTTTAAGTAAACAGACCTTACAGCATGTCCAACAATCTCGTCTAATTCTCTAAATGGCTTATGGTCTATTAGGTTCTCACTCCCCCCAATTAATCCATGACCTCTTTGATCGATAAAAAATTTTGACAGCTTCAAATATTTCTCATTTCTCGTAAGTCTATAAAGTTCAACAAGTGCCATTTCCACTTCAGGATGCCCCGGAGTTCCATACTTCTTATTTGGTCCAAAAACACTACTTATGTGATCTGCAAGTTTTAACGCGATTTCAAATAATTTATTGCTTTTCGTGGCACGAACATGTGCAATTGCAGCTTGAATCAAGTGGCCTGCACAATAAAGTTCGTGCATATCTCTAAGGTTTGTCCATCTTTGGTTTTTTCTTTCAAAAACAAAATAAGTATTTAGGTATCCATCTTCATCTTGTGCTAATTCTATTTCTTCAATCACCTTGTCAAGTAAGCTCTTTAATCTTTCATCTTCTTCCTGCGCCAAGTAATAGCTTACTGCCTCAATCCACTTGTATACATCGGAGTCGTTGAAGAAAAATCCTTGAAATTCCCCCTTTACTTTTCCAGAAGCTCTCTGAAAGTTAAAAATATGTCCAGTCTCTTCTAATTGCTTGTACTGGGTTGGCAAGGTAACTTCCTTTAGGGTTTTTAACCTAGGTTTCCAAAAGTTGTCCTGTAGCTTAACTGAACTTATTGGAATGGGTTTAAGCTTTGCATATGGACTTAAAGAAGTATCTACAGTCACAGGTTTTAATCTATCTCTTTTCATTCCTACTTTTCCTCATTCTCTAATTTAAAAAACTTTGCCCTTTGGTTCTAAGTTTACTCTTTCATCGGCAAGTACTTCTCTATCATTTTCTCATCTCTTTCTTCGCTATTTGTTTCAGTAATTTTGAGTAGTTCACATAGTTTAAAGTAAGTGCTTCTTAATCCTACTAATCTTAGCACTAGTCTCTTATTTTCATTGTAAATTTCAGTATAATTGAATCTTAATGAAGCATTCCTACTTGATTGCCATAGGTGTTCGCTAAAAGTTTCATAAAGCTTATCATCTAGTTCCTTTAGTTTTTCCTCGTAAACGCTTATTTCTTTAATTAGATCGTCTTCGTTCTCCTCTGTGTTTAACCCAGCTTTAATGATTTCTGCAATAAATCTCTTTATATTTTCCTTTGTTAAGTGTACATCGTTCAGTTCACTTTCAAAAAATTTTTTAATTATCTTAAACTCTGATTGGTTCATAGTTCATACACCTCTTAATTTAAGCTTCTTCACTAGTACTTCGTTAATCCTTTCCAGTTCTTCGGTTCTATTGATTAACCAAGTGTTATCCTCTTCAACTTCTCTTATCTTATTTAAAAGCATATCGTTTTCAGATTTTAATGATTTAATCTGTTTTTCAAACTCGGCTATCTTCTCAGAAATTAGTTCATTTTTTTCTTTTAAGGTCTCTCTTTTCTTAACAAGCATTCCCTTGGTTAAAGCTTGTTTACAGTATTCTAATACTTCTGTTCGTTTCTTTTTTGAGACTTCTTCTATTTCTTGTTTTAGCTCGTTTGGCATGAGAACAAAAATTTTCTTTATAGTCTCGTAATCTGAGCGTTCATTCATTATCCAAAGTTCCCAAAGCATTGTGCGAGTTATTTAAGCGTTTCTTTTTAGTTATAAACTTAAATATTCCTCCCTTCTTTTCTTTGCCCTAAAATGTCCAACAAAAATCCTCTCTATTTAATTAAGCAACTAAACGAGAACACAGAAGTTTGGTGGGATTCCTCTCCACTAATATATGACTCTTGGGTTAATGAATTCATAGATAGGTTAAATCCGAACGAAAGAGACAAATTCAGAGGGTGGTTGAAGGAACTAATTAGCAAAGACGACCCAAAAAATTCTTTTTTTGACGGATGTACAACAAATCCTCCGCTTACGAAACAAGTTCTTGATCTCAACAGGCAATACTGGACCAACTGGATAGAAGAAAAAAACTTAAATTGTAAATGCTTAACTTATAAAGACCTCTCATGGGATCTTTACAGTGAGATTGTTAAGAGAGGTGCAGAGGTTTTTACTCCAAAGTTTATTTCATCAAAGTTTAAGCTAGGTTACATAAGCGGACAAGTTGATCCTCGGCAACTAACAAACACAAGAGAGATGGTTAGAGAAGCAATAGAGCTAAACTACCTAAGTCAAAATGTTATGATTAAAATGCCTGGTACAAAAGAAGGTATATTCGGAATTCAGATTTTAACTTCTTTAGGAATTCCAACGAATGCTACTCTTGTTTTCTCAGTTCCACAAATTTTAGCTGTCGCTGAAGCGGTCAAAAATGGACTTGAGGTTGCAAGAAAAAACAATGTTGACCTTAGCAAGTGGCGTTCTGTAATTACAATGATGCTTGGAAGGTTCGAAGACTCAAAGGCGTTTGAAGAGAGTGCAAGGAAAGTAGGTGTAACTTTAAACGAGGAGCTAAAAAGATGGGCCGGTATAGCTATATTTAAGAAAGCGTACAATCTACTGAAGAAAGGGAATTACGAGAGTAAACTCCTGGCCGCTTCAATGAGAGTTGGTCCAAAAGAAGATGGAAAAACTAGAATTTGGCACATAGAAAAATTAGTTGGAGGCGACGTTGTTTTAACAATATTTCCTAACGTTATAGAGGCTTTTATGGTAAGCTATCAGAATGAAAGAATAAATTCTAGCATAGACGAAGAAGTCCCTTTAGAAGCGATGAAAAAACTTGAAAAAATTCCATACTTTATGCAAGCTTATGAAGAAGAAGGAATTAGATGCGAGGATTTCATAAGCTATCCTCCAACTATAGAAACTGCAAGTAGCTTCTCTTCTGCTATGGATGATATAGAAAATTTAGTAAAAACTACGATAAGAACAAACAATCAATAATTCTTCTTGATGCTATAGCTTGACTAAATTTTAGACTTAACAGAATTTATTTTTGAGTTATTTGTTTAGAGGCTCAATTGATGAACAATATCGCTAAGTAACTTAGCGAAGAAGCCAAAACAAAATTTATATGTGCCTTCCACTTGTTAGCTTTATGCGCAGGACTTATGTTTATGCAATCCTTATACTCTTTGTAGCAATCTTTTTATTTGGATTTTTACTATACTATGTACAAACTATGTCTAACAAACTAAGCAAAACTGAAGACGAATTAATTGAACTTAGAAAAAGCTTTGAAACAATGCGAAACTATGTACTAAACTTAAGTTACGATGAGTACGGAGGTTTCAAATTAATAAAAAGAAACAAAACTGGTTTTTTCCATATAGAAAAGATAAATGGGAAGTTCTGGTTTATTGATCCTGATGGCTATGTATTTTTATCAAAAGGAGTAAATCATGTAGACTACTACGGTGACTATTCTCCAACGCTTGGTTATAGTCCATACAATAAAGTAGTTTCAGCAAAGTATGGATCTCCTCAAGCTTGGGCAAAAGAAACTACAGAAAGACTAAGAAGTTGGGGATTTAATACAATAGGAGCATGGTCAAGCGAAGAACTCTTTTCTCAAGGTATGCCTTATACTATTATTCTAAATTTTGCTGCTCAAGCAGGTGCAGACTGGCAAAAAGGCGAAGTTGTAGATTATTTTTCTGAAAAGTTCCAGAATATTTCAGATAGTATTGCAAAAAAGATTTGTCTAGAAAGAAAAGATGACCCTTACTTGATAGGGTACTTTACAGACAATGAACTTAGGTGGTGTCCTGACTGGAGGTCTCCAAATCATCTATTCGATGATTACATGCGTCTACCTTCTTCTGCAGAAGGTAAGAAAGCACTAGTAAGTTATCTTCGTGACAAATACAAAGAAATAAACTTACTTAATGAAAAATGGGGAACTTCTTTTTCTTCTTTTGATGAAATACTAAATGTTACTGAAGCTCCAAAAAACAGTGAAGTTAACTTAGATAGGCTTAGTTTTCTTGAGGTTATTTCAAGAAAATACTTTCAGGTAGTTCATGATGCAATTAGAAAGTACGATAAGAATCATCTGATTCTTGGTTGCAGGTATGCTTTCAAGCCTCCAGACGAAGCAATAAAGGGATGCATAGGATATACGGATGTAATTTCAATAAATGCCTATACGAATCCATACAGCGATGACCTCAGTAAAATTGTAAAAGATGTAAACCAAATTTACAATATTACCGGTTTACCAGTAATGATAACTGAGTTTTCGTTTAAAGCGATGGACTCAGGTTTGCCTAATACTAAAGGAGCTGGAGTTCCAGTAAGAACTCAAAGCGAAAGAGCAAAGTACTATGAAGAGTACGTGAAACGAATTTTATCTAAACCTTTCATAGTAGGCTATCACTGGTTTGAGTACATTGACGAACCTGCTCAAGGAAGGTTTGATGGAGAAAACAGTAACTACGGACTTATAAGTATAGACGATGATCCTTGGACTATATTAGTAGAAAGAGCTACATCGGTAAATCTATTGGCTGAATATGTTCACAATATGTAACTTTAATAATGAAAGCTAATTATTTTTTAAAAATCTGTAGCAACGATGCAGAAGTTTCATTCAAAGACAAGAAAAAGGTCAGTAAGAATCTTTAAGCGTAGTTCAATGTTTGTTTTCTACTTAGGGACTAAGTTTTTCTATGAAGTGCTAAGTTAAGAACAATATTTAAATAGTCTTTAATTAATAATTAAATAGAACATGGGCACAATTACAATTTCCCTTAGTGATGATGTCGAAAAAAAGCTTAGAACTATTGCCAAGCATCTGTATGGCTCGAGCAAAGGAAGCTTATCAAAGGTTGTTGAAGATGCGTTAGAAAACTATTTTTTAACTTTGAACAAGCCCGCTAACAGCGATAAAAAGATCTTCAAAGCAATAAAAGAAGATCGTGTAGTAGCAGAAGCTAGTACATTAGAGGAGTTGGCATCAATTTTGAAGAAAAAGGGAATTGAACCAAGAGGATTAAGGATAGTTTCTACGAAGTTAATCAGGCCGGTAGTTCATGGTGGTTATAGGATTAAGCCTACTCTTTGATTAGCTACGCATGAGTCCCTATTTCCTGGATGGTACACCAGCGCTAGAGATAATCATTAGGAATCCTATCGCAGATAAGAGTTTTCCTTCTGAGGGTGAAGCAATCGCCATACTGGACACAGGTTTCGAAGGTTTTTTACTTATTCCAAAAAGTGTTTTTGAAGAGCTCTCTTTTAATCAGTTTGATGTGAATCGAAGAAAACTTGTACTTGCCAACGGCCTATTTACTCAATCTGCTGGAACGTTCGGAGAGGTAATTATTCCTAGCCTTAACGTTCAACTCGATGGATTCGTTGAAACTATTGAAGGAGTTGAAGAAATAGTTATAGGAACTGAGCTGATGAAAAACCTAAAGCTCATCTTAGATTATTGCATTGGGCGAGTAAATGTGAAAAATTGCAAATAGCCGAAAATTAGTAGCTACGAATTAAAATTGTTAAATAGAAGTTGTAGCTTTAACAACTAATGTTGGCACTTTTGATTCAGATACAATTCTGCTTGAAACGCTTCCAATAAGTAAACGTTTCCATCTCGACATACCTCTGCATCCAGTGACTATTAGATCTGCCTTTATTTCTTCACAGTACCTCAATATTTCTGAAGCTGGATCACCTTCTAAAACTTCACCATCTGCTTCAACATTGCTACTTTGAGCTAACTTAATGCACTCTCTTATGTCGCCTGAAGCTTTTGTTTTTATCTCTTCTATTACTCTGTTAATATCTAAGGAAGATGCTCCGCGCAGATCAGAAACACTTATGGAGTTTGTATCAACAACTTCAACAATGTATAACTTAGCGTTGTACTTCAAAGCAAGGTCTATGGCTACATTAAGAGCTTTTCTTGCATTTTCAGATCCGTCATAAGCCAAAAGTATATTTTTGAACATTTCCTATTATTAATTTATGAAGCGTAATATAAAAGTTTTTTGTTTTACTTATTGTGCTCTGTACTTTATGTAGTTTTTCTAGACCGAAGTTCCTCATTTTCTTTTCTGGATATTTTTAAATTATAGACTTATTTTTTAAACTAAATGTTTTAGTATAAATGAAGACAAGCTGTTCTAAACTCTAGAACAGAAGAAATATTTTAAAAATTAAAAAAAAGATATAAACTAGTTAATGAACAATATACTCAGTGAAAAGAGATGAGCGAAGCCAGTAGTATAAGAAAAGTAGTTAAGTTCATAGTTCCACTTCTCTTAACTTTAATACTACTTCCTTCTTTTGTTTACAGTTTTTCTTTTGTTTCTTCTCTTCCAAGCTCTTATGTAATAAAAGTTGTTCCTTTAAACGAGAACTACAATCCTACAAAAGCAATTGTAGTTGTTGAAGCTTTGTACCCTGAAGGATTCAAAGTAGTTGCACAAAAACTTACAAATGGAGAACCAGTACTAGCTTACGTAGACGTTCAAAACTTAACCAACGCTTGGAACAAAGAAGAAGAGCTTTCGCACTGCAAAGCTTTGCCTACTTTTTCAATAGTTGTACTAACTGAAGACCGCCTAGAAGATAGAATTTTCTCCATACAGTGGAATGAACTTAAGCCATTTGCTGTTAAAGAAGTTTATATTCTTCCAAAGATAAAGAGAGAAAAGAAGGTTAGCTTAGGAGAAGTAAGTAAAGAAAACAATTTAATAGTACTTGCTAAGA
>Ga0207433_10003410_pt1 | contig 30760 bp, 26 predicted proteins | sample YelNatPaOPGAMG01_FD_187559 | JGI IMG/M metagenome (GOLD analysis project Ga0207433, IMG submission 187559) | Hot spring thermophilic microbial communities from Obsidian Pool, Yellowstone National Park, USA - OP-RAMG-01 (SPAdes) (version 3) | ecosystem: Environmental > Aquatic > Thermal springs... | reverse complement strand
CCCGATCGCCGAGTTGAGGTCTGCGGCTGTGTCGTTCACAAAGCGCAGACTACGGCAAAAACAATGTTGTGTCCAGCACGTTTTGCACGCCCACCCCCTTCTCGCTACGGCATCACCGAATCTTTACCTGGGCTTTTTGTTGCGCGGGTTGCTGCGGACTGTGCCGCCGTGCAGGGAGGACAATGCCTTGAGTCTGTTCGTGCCGTCTCAGGGCGCAGCGATGACACGGGCTGACCTCGGACGGACTGAGAGGCTGCGATTGCCGCTCGCAGGCGTGTCAGGGGACGCGGGGCATTTCCTTACGTGCGCGTGTGGATTGCTCGGCCAGCCTTGCGCTCAGCGGCAGTACGCGCGGCGCGCACGACAACCCGTCGATGAAGCGCTGCGGAATTCCGGACAGCCCGACTTGTGCGCCAACCAGCGCGCCGGTGAGCATCGCGCGGGCCTGGTTTTGCCCGCCACCATTGATCGCATGCAGCACGGCGCGCTCCAAATCATCGGCAAAGCGTGCGGCAAGGTAGTAGGCGGCGGGGAATTGGTGGTAGACGGCGCAGGGCATGCCATAGACCAGCGACACTTTCCACGCCGGATCGATGCGCACATCGGCATCGCGCGCGGCGCGCGCAATACTTCCCGCGGTGAGAAGCGCATCGGGCGAGGCGAAATCTCCCGGCTGCGCCGCGCGCTCCGCGCCGGTAGGAACCGCGTCCAGGGCGGAGTCGGTGACATGGTGAAACGGCAACTCGTCGCGGTGCACCTTTGCGAGCAGTTTGGCAGAAATCGCCGCATCCAGTGGCTCGCCCTGGACCAGCAAAGCGAGCACGCAGCCGTAGGCGGTGGTCATCGCCAGCACGGTCGGGTCAACCTGCGTCAACGCAGCGTTTGCCGCGACATGCCGGGCGACCGCACCCAGATCACCCGCCTCGCGCACTGCGATGGCCAGCGTGCGCTCGGCCGCTTCGGTGTTGTCGGTCAGACCGCCGACCCGGCCCCAAGGCAGGCCTTGCTGCACCCGCTTGCGCCAGGCCTCGCGCATCGATTGGCTGGTGTAGCCGCCGGGGCCAGCATGCGGCGTGCCGTCGAGCAAGGGGAAAAAATCGGCGTCGATGCGTCGACAAAAATCGGCCTGGTCATAGCCGCCGCAATCGACCAAGCTGCGTAACGTCAGTTCCAGCAAAAAACCGGGCTGCGACGAGTCGCCCGCATGCAATCCGGCGTGGTAGCGCCCAGGAAGTGGCGCGGTGTAGCCGTCGATCCACGGGCCGAAGTCGGCGTGCAGCTGGTCGAGGTCGTAATACCAGTGCGGGCCCACGCCTAACGCCTCGCCAATGAACGCGCCAAGCAGCGCGCCTTGCGCGCGGTTGGCCAGATCGCTTGCGGCCACTTCAGCTCTCCCGATCAGTGCGCCGCCGCCACAGCGTCAGCTGCGAGATGCTGTGCTGGAACTTGCGCGCGGTCTCGCGGATGACGAAGGGCACGTCGCGCGGCGGCGCGATCCGCTCGAAATGCGCGTCAAGCAACGCGTGCAGGCCGTCGAGGGTGGTGAAGTTTTCACCGTCTTTCTTGAAACCGCCGATCCAGTACTCGCGCTTGGTGAATTCGGGCAGCCAGGTGTAGGGCGAGGTCATGGCGAGCAAGCCGCCGGGGACGATGCGCCGGTGCACCTCGCGCAAAAACAGCGCAGGCTCATACAGCCGGTCGATCAGGTTGGCGGCAAGCAGCAGGTCGTAATCGGTGTGGATCGCCTTGAGATTGCAGGCATCGCCCTGGAAAAATTCGACGCGCGCGGCGCAATCGCTCAAATCGTGTTCGGCCAGGCTGTGCTCGTGGTAGCTGGTGAGTTCGCCTTCGTCGATGAGCGTGTAGCGGATGCGCCCCTGCCTGGCGAGCTGATGGCCTGTGCCGATGAAACGTGCAGAAAAGTCGATGCCCGTCACATGCTCGAAGTGCCGCGCCAACTCAAAGGTCGAGCGGCCGGTGGCGCAGCCCAGATCGAGCGCGCGGCGCATCGGCCGGCCTTGCATCGCCTGGATGCACAGCTCGGCGAGCGCCTTGGGGAAGTTGGGGATGCCGAAATGCTCCTTGCCCCAATGGAATTCGCAGTACTGCGCCACCTGCGCGTCGGTTTCGTAGTAGCTGCCGCCCTGTTGCGGCGCGGGCTCGGCGCTGACCACGTAGCGAAACCCAGCGTGCTGGAAAAAATGCCTGCGAAACGCATAGCGCGAACTGGGCAGCGCTTCGTTGCCGCAGGAAATCCACGATCCGCCTTTGATGATCGCGTGACGGTCGTCGAAGGTCGGAGTGGTGAAGTCGTCGTAAGTTGGATGCACCTCGAAGCCGTCGAACGGGTAGATGCAGGTCTCGCACCATTGCCAGACATTGCCAATGACGTCAAACAGCTCGCCGTGCGCAAAACGCGTCACCGGGCAGCTGGAGGCGAAATGATCGAGCTCGATGTTCGCCGCTGATGGCATGGGTTGCGGCATATCCAGCACGCCTGCCTGCAGTCGGATCGCGTGCCATTCGTCCTCGGTGGGCAGGCGGTAGGGCCGGCCGGTCTGCCGCGCCATCCAGTTGCAAAACGCCTTGGCTTCGTGGAAATTGGTCTCGACCGGCCAGTCCCACGGCATCGGTATTTCCTCAGCGAGTAGGCGTAGCCGCCAGCCGTTGGCGTCGCGCACCCAAAACGGTGGATGCTCGGCTTGCGCAAAATGCCGCCACGCCAGCCCTTCCTCGCTCCATACCGCGTCGTCGCGGTAACCGTCGGTTTCGACAAAAGCCAGGAATTCGCGGTTGGAGATCAGCGTGCGCGAGGTCTCGAATGGCGCGGTGCGCGCTTCGTGCGCGCCGAATTCGTTGTCCCAACCATAGAACTGCGGCTCTCGCCGATCGCGCCCCAGGCGGAACTGTCGCGCGGCGATCGGCACCAGCTCGGGCCTGGGTGGCTCGCCAGCCTCGCGGCAAGGCTGCCAGTCCGGATGCGGCTTGACGTAGCGCAGCGCGTGCTGGCGGATCAGCACAGAGGAGGTCTCCAGGTGGATGCGCTCGTGTTCGATCCCCATCATCACCACCCACCACGGGCTGTTCCACCAGCTGCCGGAAATGTCGAGCGGCAGGCTGGAGATGACGTCATCGACCACCTCACGTGCCTTGGCCCGGTAGGCCCAGACCGCATTCACCGCTGGCCATTCGTAGTGCGCCTCGTCCAGATCGTCCCAGCTCATTTCATCCACGCCGACAGCAAACATCGACTCCAACTGCGGGTCGATACGTTGCGTGTGGATTCCGGCGAGGACGAATTTGTTGATGAAAAAGGTTGCGGTGTGACCGAGGTAGAAAATCAGCGGGTGACGCAGCGAGATCGGCTTTTTGTAATACGCCTCGTCGCCTTGCAGCAATTGAAACAGCGACTCGTAGCGGTTGAACGTCGCGTGGAATGCCGCGCGCACCTGCTCGCGCCAGTCGGGCGGGAGGGTCGTGGCAAGCGGCAAAGTGCGCAGGGAGGGAGTCGACATGACGGTTGGCTGTGGGGGGCGATTGTGTGATCCATGCGGAACGCAGCGCGAACGGATTGCACGAGATTTGCTTGAATGAAGCCAATGTAATCGAGTGCAAGAAACCTGATCAACGATGTGAACACTCGGCCAGAATCTTCAGACTGGACAGAAAAAAGCCCGCGTGTGCGGGCTTTTCGATGGATTTGCGTTGCTCTTTAGCCGAAATTTTTCTCGGCGAAGTCCCAGTTCGCCAGCTTGTCGAGAAAGGTGGTGACAAAGTCAGGGCGACGATTGCGGAAGTCGATGTAATAGGCGTGCTCCCACACGTCGACTGTGAGCAGGGCCTTGTCGGCCGTGGTCAGTGGGGTTTGGCCGTTGGCTGTGTTGACGATATCGAGCGTGCCGTCAGGCTTTTTCACGAGCCATGTCCAGCCTGAGCCAAAGTTGCCTACGGCCGATTTGTGAAACGCCTCCTTGAACGCGTCGAAGCTGCCCCATTTGGCGTTGATGGCGGTTGCCAATGCGCCTTTGGGCTCGCCGCCGCCATTGGGTTTGAGGCAGTTCCAGAAAAAAGTGTGGTTCCAGACCTGGGCGCTGTTGTTGAACAGGCCACCGCTGGATTTCTTGATGATTTCTTCGAGCGGCATGGACTCGAACTCGGTACCTTTGATCAGGTTGTTGGTGTTGTTGACATAAGCCTGATGATGCTTGCCGTGGTGATATTCCAGAGTTTCGCGCGACATGTGCGGGGCGAGCGCGTCGGGGGCGAAGGGCAGGGGGGGCAGTTCGTGTTGCATGGGCTTCTCCTTGAGTGAGTGGCGATGGCACTGATCCAGAACTTCATTCTAGGAACAGCGCGTTGATTCTGCTCAAACGGATGGGATGGCCTTGCGCACCCCCTCAAATCTGCGTCATGCGCTGCGCCGCTTCGCGTAGGGTCTGGATGAAGTTGTCCCTCAGGGGACTGGGCGTCTGGGTGGGTTGCAGGATGCCGAGCTCAATGGTGGCGGGTTTGCCCTGCAAAGGGCGATAGCGCACCCCCGGGCGCTTGAGGTAGCTCAGGGAGGCTGGCACCAGGGCCACGCCCATGCCGCAGGAGACCAGGCCGATGACGGTTTGCATCTGCCGCGCGTGCTGCGTGATGCGGGGCGCAAAGCCGGCCGCCTGACACAGGCTGAGGATGAGGTCATAGAGACCGGGGCCGATGTTGCGGGGCGGCACGATGAAGGGCTCCTTGGCCAAGGTTCGCAGATCGACGGCGCCGCTGCCTTGCAGTCCAGCGTGGGTCGCAGGAACAGCGAGCATCAGCGGCTCGTGCAGCAGGCTGGTGAAGGTCAGCCCAGGCTCGTCCACCGGGGCCAGGCCGATGCTCAGGTCGAGTTCGCCCGCGCGAAGCTCCCGAATCTGGGCGTCGGTGGTGAGTTCGTGCAACTGCACGTCCACCTGCGGATACCGCGCGCGAAAGCTCTTGAGCGTGGGCGGCAGGATGCCGAAGTCGGCGATGGAGACGAAGCCGATGGACAGGGTGCCCGCATCGCCGCGCTCGGTCTGGCGCACCCGCTCGACGGCGTGCTCGATCTGGGCGAGGATCGTGCGGATGTCCTCAAAGAAGGCCGTGCCGACGGCGGTGAGCGTCACACCGCGGTTGCTGCGCTCGAGCAGGCGGGCGCCGATCTCGTCTTCCAGCGCCTTGATCTGGGTGGAGAGCGGCGGCTGCGAGATATGCAGGCGCTCGGCGGCGCGTGAGAAGCTGCCCTGTTCCGCAATGGCGACGAAATAGCGGAGTTGCCGCAGTTCCATGATTCGTTCGGCGTATGGTGCCACCATCAAAAATGTATTGTTCAATATAACCGAGGGTTCGGACAATGCAATATTCCCTCCATATTCCCTCGTCGGAGATTCGACCCATGCCCGCCTACCGTTCCCGTACCAGCACTGCCGGCCGCAATATGGCCGGCGCCCGCGCGCTGTGGCGCGCCACCGGCATGCAAGATGGCGACTTCGGCAAACCCATCATCGCCGTGGCCAATTCCTTCACGCAGTTCGTGCCCGGCCATGTGCACCTGCAGAACCTGGGGCAGCTCGTCATCGAGGAAATCGAGCGCGCCGGCGGCGTGGGCAAGGAGTTCAACACCATCGCGGTGGACGATGGCATCGCCATGGGCCATGACGGCATGCTCTACAGCCTGCCGTCGCGCGACATCATCGCCGACAGCGTGGAGTACATGTGCAACGCCCACACGGCTGATGCGCTGGTCTGCATTTCCAATTGCGACAAAATCACCCCCGGCATGCTCATGGCCGCGTTGCGGCTGAACATTCCGGTGATCTTCGTCTCGGGCGGGCCGATGGAGGCGGGCAAGACCCGGCTGGCCGGCAAGGTGATCTCGCTCGACCTGATCGACGCCATGGTGGCCGCTGCCGACGACAAGGTGTCCGACGAGGACGTGCAGTCCATCGAACGCTCGGCCTGCCCGACCTGCGGCTCGTGCTCGGGCATGTTCACCGCCAATTCGATGAACTGTCTCACCGAAGCGCTCGGCCTGTCGCTGCCGGGCAACGGTTCGCTGGTGGCCACGCATGCCGACCGCGAGCAATTGTTCCGCCGCGCCGGGCGCACCATCGTCGATCTGGCCCGCCGCTATTACGAGGGCAACGACGACAGCGTGCTGCCGCGCAACATCGCCTGCAAGGCAGCGTTCGAGAACGCGATGTCGCTGGACATCGCCATGGGTGGCTCGACCAACACGGTGCTGCACCTGCTGGCGGCAGCGCAGGAAGGCGGCGTCGATTTCGGCATGGGCGACATCGACCGCCTGTCGCGCCGCGTGCCCACGCTATGCAAGGTCGCGCCGTCCAGCCATTACCACCTCGAGGACGTGCACCGCGCAGGCGGCGTGATGGCGATCCTGGGCGAGCTCGACCGGGCCAATTTGCTCGATACCAACGTGCCCACCGTGCATGCGCCCACGCTGGCCGCTGCACTCGACACCTGGGACATCGCGCGCCAGCCCAACCAGGAGGTGCAGACCTTCTACCGTGCCGGCCCGGCTGGTGTTCGCAGCACGCAGGCGTTTTCGCAGAGCTGCCGCTATGACACGCTGGACACCGACCGCGCAGCGGGCTGCATTCGCGACCTCGCGCACGCCTACAGCGCCGACGGCGGTCTGGCCGTGCTGTACGGCAATCTGGCCGAGCGCGGCTGCATCGTCAAGACCGCAGGGGTGGACAAGAGCATCCTCACCTTCTCCGGCCCCGCCGTGGTGCTGGAAAGCCAGGACGCGGCGGTCGAGGCCATTCTGGGCGACCAGGTGAAGCCGGGCGACGTGGTCGTCATCCGCTACGAGGGCCCGCGCGGCGGCCCCGGCATGCAGGAGATGCTCTACCCGACGAGCTATCTCAAATCGAAGGGTCTGGGCAAGGTCTGCGCCCTGATCACCGACGGTCGCTTCTCCGGAGGCACCGCAGGGCTGTCGATCGGCCATGTGTCGCCCGAAGCGGCCGAAGGTGGCGCCATCGGCCTGGTGCAGACAGGCGACCGCATCGTCATCGACATTCCCAACCGCGTGGTGCGCGTGGACGTGAGCGACGACGAACTGGCCCGCCGCCGCGCCGAGCAGGACGCCCGCGGCTGGAAGCCCGCGGCTCCGCGCGCCCGCATGGTGAGCCAGGCGCTCAAGGCCTATGCCAAACTGGTGACCAGCGCCGACAAGGGCGCGGTGCGCAACGTCGATCTGCTGGAAGACTGACGAAGGGGCAGGCTGGCGTTTGCTCAGCCTCCCGGACCGCCGCTCTGTCCGGCGATTTGAAGCAACTGCGCCGCCACCGATGCGGCGATCACTTCGGGTGCCTTGCCCGCAATGCCGGGGATGCCCACCGGGCAGACCAGCCGCTGCAGCGCCGCGTCGGAAACGCCGCGTTCGCGCCATCGCCGTACAAAGCGCGCGCGCTTGGTGGCCGAGCCGATGAGGCCGAACCAGCCGATGTCCGTTGTCGCATCGGCGCGGTTGAGGATGGTTTCGCCCAGACGGAAATCGAGGTCGTGGCTGTGGGTCATCACCAGATAGAAAGCGCCGGGCGGCGCCGTGGCGATTTCGGCTTCCGGGGCGTCCACCGCCAGGACGCGCAGCGAGGAGTGCCATGGGGCAGCTGCATCGGACGCGAGGGCGTCGGGCGGGAATGCCTGCTCGCGTTCATCGATCCAGTCGAGGGTGCAGGGTAGGGGACGCAGGGCGCGCACCAGCGCCCGACCAACGTGGCCGGCGCCGAATAGCTGAAGATGGAACAGCGGGTCAGGCGTGGGAATCGCGCCGCTGGCGGCAAACTCGTACAGAAGCTCGACGTGACCGCCGCAACATTGCCCGAGCGCGGGGCCGAGCGCGTGATTTTCAACATGCGGATCGGCCGCCGCCCCAGCGGCCCAGCGCGCACGCAGCTCCCGCGCGGTGGCGATGGCCTTGAACTCCAGATGCCCGCCGCCAATGCTGCCGCGCGTCTGCGCGGCGCCGACCAGCATGCAGGCGCCCTGTTCGCGCGGCGCCGATCCGCGCACGCGGCTCAAGGTGACGCGCACCCAAGGGCCTTGCGCCGATTCGCTTTCGTGCAGGGTGTGTGGGGCGGTTTCGCGCTTCATGGCTCAATCAAATTTGGCCGCGCACCGCGTCGATGGCGTCGAGGATGGCTTCGGGCGTGGCTGGCGCGCGCAGGGGCGGGTCGATGCGGTGGTCGCCCACGGCGGAAATGGCATCGCGTATCGCCAGCAACACCGAGAAGGGCAGCAGCAAAGGCGGCTCGCCCACGGCCTTGGAGCGATGGATGGTCGGCTGGGCGTTGGGGTTGTCGAACAGCGCAGTACGAAACATGGGCGGGCAGTCGTTGGCTGTCGGAATCTTGTAGGTGCTGGGGGCATGGGTGAGCAGCAGCCCGGTTTTGGGGTGCCACACCAGTTCTTCCAGGGTGAGCCAACCCATGCCCTGGATGAAGGCGCCTTCGACCTGTCCGATGTCGAGGGCCGGATTGAGCGACTGGCCGGCGTCGTGCAGCAGGTCGGCGCGCAGCAGGCGCCATTCGCCGGTCAGAGTATCGACCAGCACTTCGCTGACCGCGGCACCGTAGGCGAAGTAGTAGAACGGGTGGCCGGTGAGAGCCTTGGCATCCCAATGCAGGTCGGGCGTGGTGTAGAAGCCGTCGCTCCATAACTGCACCCGGGCGAGATAGGCCTGCTGCACCAGGGTGGCGAAAGGCAGGGTCGTGTCGCCGGTGTGCACCATGCCGCCGCTGAAGCGCACCGATTCGGTGCTACCGCCGTAGCGTTCGGCAGCGAACGCAGCGAGGCGCTGACGCAGCGTGCGGGCGGCGTCGAGTGCGGCCATGCCGTTGAGGTCGGCGCCAGTTGAGGCGGCGGTGGCCGAGGTGTTGGCTACCTTGTGGGTGTCGGTGGCGGTGCAGCGCACGGCGGCGAAATCCAGCCCCAGTTCGTCGGCGACGACTTGCGCCACCTTGGTGTTCAGCCCTTGCCCCATTTCGGTGCCGCCGTGGTTCACCAGCACGCTGCCGTCGATGTAGAGGTGCACGAGCGCGCCCGCCTGGTTCAGGTGCACGACATTGAACGAGATGCCGAATTTGACTGGGGTGAGCGCCAGCCCCTTTTTGAGCACCGGGCTGTGGGCGTTGAAGCGGGCGATGGCGGTGCGGCGCGCGGCGTAGTCGGCGCTCTGGGCGAGCTGGTCCACCAACGGGGTGATGACGTTGTCGGTCACGCCCTGGCCGTAGGGCGTGTGATGGTTGCGGCCGATGCCGTAGAAGTTGGCGCGGCGCACCTCAAGGGCGTCCAGCCCCAGTTTGCGAGCGATGGAGTCGAGTACGAACTCGGTGACCAGGGCGCCTTGCGGCCCGCCGAAGCCACGAAACGCCGTATTGCTCTGGGTGTTAGTCTTGGCCGCGAAACCGTGGATGGCGACATTGGGCAGCCAGTAGGCGTTGTCCACATGGCAGATGGCGCGGGTGAGCACCGCGCCGGAGAGGTCGGCGGAATGCCCGGCATTGGCGATGAGCGTGACCTCGTAGGCGAGGATGCGGCCCTCATCATCGAAGCCCACGGCGTAGTCGTAATCGAAGCCGTGACGCCTGCCGGTGATGAGGAAGTCGTCGTCGCGGTCCAGCCGCAGCTTCACCGGCCGCTGCAGCAGATGGGCGGCCAGCGCCGCGCAGCAGGCGAACTGCGCCGACTGCGATTCCTTGCCGCCGAAGCCGCCGCCCATGCGTCGGCATTCCACCTGCACCTGATGCTGCTTCCAGCCCAGCATGTGCGCCACGACATGCTGTATCTCGCTGGGGTGCTGGGTGGAGCAGAGCACGCGCATGCCCGCGTTCTCGGCGGGCATGGCATAGGCCACCTGGCCTTCGAGGTAGAACTGCTCCTGTCCGCCCACGCTCAGGCTGCCTTGCAGGCGATGCGGGGCCGAGGCCATCGCCCGCTCGAGTGCGCCGGGCGACGTCTCGCGCGTCAGGTGCATGGGGGGCAGCACATACTGGCCCTGGGCATGGGCTTCGCGGGCCGTGAGCAACGCGGGCAGGGCTTCGGCACGGATGACCTCGCGGGCCAGGGCCGCCGCGCGGCGCGCGAGGGTCTGCGACGATGCCACCACCATGAACACGGGCTGGCCGACGAAGCGCAGCGTGCCTTCGGCGAGGACGGGATCGTCGTGCACCACCGGGCCGCAGTCGTTCACGGCTGGAATGTCGGCCGCGGTGTAGACCGCCACCACACCCGGCTGGGCGCGCAGCCGGGCGAGGTCGATGCCCAACAGCTTGCCATGCGCCAGGGGGGAAAGCCCCAGCGCCGCGTGCAGCGTGCCCTGCAACTCCGGGGCGTCATCGGTGTAGGCGGCCTGCCCGCTGACGTGCAGGTGCGCCGATTCGTGCGGCGGGCTGACACCGACTCGGGCACCTTCGCGCAGAGCGGCCCATTCGGCCTCGGGCCAGGGATGAGCCTCGGATCGGGCAAAGTCGGCGATGCGGATCAACGTCGCTGGACCCTTCGCGGGGGCCGTCGGCAGGGGGTCGAGAGGTTTGTTCATGAGGCGATCTTCAGACGGCATGCAGCGCGGGAATCTGGCCTGACCAGACACGGGTCTGGCTGGCGGGCAAGGGCGCTTCGAGACGGGTTTCCAGCCAGAATCGCCACAGCAGATTGCGCGCCACGCGCTGCCGATGGGCGCTGCTGGCGCGCAGATCGGTCAAGGGCTGGAAGTCGGCATCCAGCGCCCGCATGGCCGCGCGCACGCTGGCCTCGTTCCAGGGCTGACCCAGCAGGGCGGCCTCGGCCTGCGCGGCACGCTTGACCACCGCCGCCATGCCGCCAAAGGCCAGCCGCGCGTGGCGGATCTGGCCTTGCGCATCCAGCCGCAGGGCCAGACCGCAGCTCACCGCCGAGATGTCGCAGTCGTAGCGTTTGGAGAGCTTGTAGGCCCGCAGCCGCAGCGCCTGCGCCTGGGGTGTGTCCGCTGCGGGCAGCGGCACTTCGATGGCGCGCAGGAACTCGCCGGGCTGCAGGGCGTTTTTCATGTAATCGAGATAGAACTCGGCCAGCGGCAGGCGGCGCAGGATGGTTCCGCGTTGCAGCAACAGCACGGCATCGAGTGCGAGCAGCACGGGCGCGCTGTCGCCGATGGGCGAGCCGTTGGCCACATTGCCGCCCAGGGTGCCGGCATGGCGTACGGGCGGACCGGCGAAGCGCAGCGCCATTTCGCGCAGCGCGGGCCAGGGGTGGACCAGCGCGGCCCAGGCCTCTTCCAGCGGCACGGCGGCGCCGATGCGAAGCAGGGCGCCGTCGTGCTCCACGGCATGCAGCTCGCGCACGTCGCCAAGATAGAGCAGATCGCCCACGTCGCGGAACTGCTTGTGGGTCCACAGGCCGATGTCGGTGGCGCCCGCAAGAAGTCTGGCCTCTGGCCGTTCAACCCGAACTGAGGCAAATTCCGCCAGTGTGCGTGGCGCGATGAAATGGTCGATGCGCGGTTGGCCCTGCGCGTCGGGGTAGGCAGGGTTGGGCGCGGCGTGGACAAAGGGCTCGGGCGTGCGCTCGGCGATCTGGCGCAGCAGTGCGACGATGGGCTCGGGATCGAGCCGGGCCGCGGGCGCCTCGAACATGGCCTGGCCCGCATCGAGAATGGGGCGGTAGCCGGTGCAGCGGCAGAGGTTGCCCGACAGGTCGTCGGCGAGCTGCTGGCGCGTGGGCCGGGTGCCCGCGTTCAGATGTCGCTCGTAGCTTGCGTAAAGCGACATGGCGAAGCCAGGGGTGCAGAAGCCGCACTGCGAGCCGTGACAATCGACCAGGGCCTGCTGCGCCGGGTGCAGCGATCGTCCTGGTGCGAGGCCTTGCAGGTCTTCGACCGTCAGCAGCGCCTTGCCGTGCAGGGTGGGCAGGTAGCGGATGCAGGCGTTGACCGAGCGCAGGTTGAGCGCGCCCACGCTGACGGCGGCGTTGTCTGGAGCGTCGCCATCGGCCAGCTCCGCCACGACCACGGTACAGGCGCCGCAGTCGCCTTCGGCGCAACCTTCCTTGGTGCCGCAATGGTGCGCATGTTCGCGCAGCCATTGCAGCACGGTGGTGGTGATGGGCAGACCGCTGACCTCGGTGATCTGGCCGCGATGGACGAAGCGGATGGGTTGGGCGTTCATGACGGATGGCGGGCCATCAGGCGGTGGAAAGATGAAAACAGACTCACGCGGAATGCTGCAAGTATTGGGCCACGATCCGGCGCGATTGACATATGCTGAACTGTATACAAAACATGCGAGACGGCTGATGCCGCAAGGGGCTGCACCATGAACAATGCGCTGGACTCTATCGACCTGCATCTCATCCGCATCTTGCATACCGCGCTGACCGAATCGAACGTGTCCCGCGCCGCCATGCGCCTGGGCACCACCCAGCCCGCCGTGAGTGGGGCGCTGCGTCGGCTGCGCGCCCTCACTGGCGATGAGCTGCTGGTACGCAGCGGCAATGCCATGGTGCCGACCGCGTTCGGCGCCAGTCTGATCGGGCCCAGCGCCTGCATCCTGCGCGAGGCGCAGCGCCTGCTTGGGGGCACGGGGCCGTTCGATGCGATGCACAGCACCCGCCAGTTCCGTCTCGCGGCGGCCGACTACATGGACCCGGCCTTTCTGCCCCAGCTCATCGCCATGCTCAAACGTGAGGCGCCGCAGTGCGGCGTCGACGTGCTGCCGCTGTCGGCCACCTTGGATTACCGTCATGCGCTGGCGGCCGGAGATGTCGATGCCGTCTTGGGCAACTGGTTGGAGCCGCCCCAGGATCTGCACCTGGCGCCGCTGATCGAAGACGACATCGTCTGTTTGGTGGCGGCAGACCACCCCGCGCTGCGGCGGGGTCTGGATCTGGATCAGTATCTGCAGGCCGAGCATGTGGCGCCGTCACCGCTGCGCGCCGTGGGCGAGGGGGTGATCGACCAGCACCTGCATCATCTGGGGCTGCAGCGTAAGGTCACGGTGCATTGCGCCTTTTTCAACCTGATTCCGGGCCTGCTGGCGCGCAGCCTGCTGGTGCTGACCACCGGGCGCCGATTCTGTCAACGCTATGTGGATGCCGGCATGGCCGTGCGCATCCTGCCTTGTCCGGTGCCGTTTCCGCCGCTGACCTATTACCTGCTGTGGCATGCCCGCGTGCATTTTGATGCCGCGCATCGCTGGCTGCGCGCGCACGTGCGGGAGGCCGCAACCCAAACGCCTGGCTGAACCGTTTTGACCCCGCGCCGTGTTCGGTGAGGGGATTGGACTTCGCCAATTTGAGCGAGGCGCAACAACCCGAGGAGACTGTCCATGAATCTGCGAACCTTGTTCAAGCTCGAGGCGCACGGCACCGATGTGCGCACCGAGATCCTGGCGGGAGTGACGACGTTTCTCACCATGTCGTACATCATCTTCGTCAACCCCGACATCCTGTCCACCACCGGCATGGACAAGAACGCGGTGTTCGTGGCCACCTGCCTGGCGGCCGCCCTGGGCACCTTCATCATGGCCTTCGTCGCCAACTGGCCCATCGGTCTGGCGCCGGGCATGGGGCTGAACGCCTTTTTCGCCTTCACCGTGGTCAAGGGCATGGGCTTCACCTGGGAGCAGGCGCTGGGCGCGGTGTTCATCTCCGGCTGCCTGTTCATTCTGCTGACCATCACCGGGGTGCGCTCCTGGCTGGTGGCGGGCATTCCGAAGTCCTTGCGCAGCGCCATTGCGGCAGGCATCGGCATGTTTCTGGCCATTATCGCGTTGTCGAACGCGGGCGTGGTGGTGGCCAATCCGGCGACCAAGGTGGGGCTGGGCAATCTGGCTTCGCTGCCCGTGGTGCTCGCGGCGAGCGGCTTTCTGCTCATCGCGCTGCTCGACTACTGGCGGGTGCGCGGCGCCATTCTGATCGGCATCGTGGCGGTGACGCTGGCGAGCATGGCACTCGGGCTGACGCATTACCAGGGCTTCATCTCCATGCCGCCGAGTGTGGCTCCGACCTTCCTCAAGCTCGACATCCTCGGGGCGCTGCATGCCGGGTTCTTCCACATTATTCTGGTGTTCGTGCTGGTGGAAATTTTCGACGCCACCGGCACCTTGACCGGCGTGGCGCGCAAGGCCGGGTTGCTCAAGGATGGTGGTCACGGCGGCAAGGACGGGCAGGGCGGACTGGGTCGCGCGCTGTTCGCCGACAGCCTGGCCATCTTCTCGGGTTCACTGCTCGGCACCAGCAGCACCACGGCCTATATCGAGAGCGCCTCGGGGGTGCAGGCTGGCGGCCGTACCGGCCTGACCGCGCTGACCGTGGGTCTGCTGTTTCTCGCCGCGCTGTTCATCGCGCCGCTGGCCGCCGTCGTGCCCGCCTATGCCACGGCCCCGGCCTTGCTCTATGTGGCCGGGCTGATGATGCGCGAGTTGCTGGAAATCGACTGGGGCGACATCACCGAATCCGTGCCCTCGGCGCTGGCTGCGCTGATCATGCCGTTCACCTACTCCATCGCTAACGGCCTGGCGTTTGGCTTCATCATGTACGCCGCGCTCAAGCTGCTCACCGGGCGGGCACGCGAAGTGCATCCGGCGCTGTGGGTGGTGGCGGCGCTGTTCCTGCTGCGCTACGCCCTGTTTCCTTCCGATTGATGACACGATGACCTCCGCGAATCCCTTGCCGTCTCCCTCCACCGCCCTGCGCACGGCCCTGCGCGGCGACATCCTGTACTTCCTGCGCGATCCCGGCTGGAGCGAGGACGCCACCGGCGCCGTGCGCTTCGAGCCTGACGGCTGGCTGCTGATCGAGCAGGGGCGCGTGCTTGCGGTGCGAGCGGCCGATGACCCGCCCGACCCGAGCTGGGCGCGGCAAGACTGGCGCGGCCATCTGGTGATGCCGGGCTTCATCGATCCGCACGTGCACGCGCCGCAGCTCGATGTCATCGCCTCCTTCGGGGCCGCGCTGCTCGACTGGCTGGAGCGCTACACCTTCCCGGCCGAGGCGCGCTACGCCGACCCCGAGCAGAGCCGCCTTGGCGCCGAGCGTTTTCTGCACGCGCTGCTGGCGCACGGCACCACGTCGGCGCTGGTGTTTGCCACGGTGCACAAGACCAGCAGCGAAGCCCTGTTCGCGGCGGGCCGGCAACTCGGCATGCGACTCATCACCGGCAAGGTGCTGATGGACAACAACTGTCCCGCCGATCTGCGCGATGACGTCGCGCAGGCTGAAGCAGACTGCACCGAACTGATCGAGCGCTGGCACGGTGTTGACCGCCTGGCCTACGCCGTGACGCCGCGCTTCGCCGCCACCAGCAGCGACGCGCAGCTGGCCATGGCCGGCGGCCTGTTGCAGCGCTACGCGAAACAGGCCGGCGGCCTCTACATGCAGACGCATGTGGCCGAGAACCGCGACGAAGTGCGATGGATCGCCGAGCTGTTTCCCGACAGCCGCAGCTACCTCGACGTGTACGACCGCCACGGCCTGCTCACCCGCCGCAGCGTTCTGGCGCACGGCATCTGGCTCGACGACGCCGACCGCGAGCGCATGGCGCAGACCGGCAGCAGCATCGCCTTCTCGCCTTCGTCCAACCTCTTTCTGGGCAGCGGTCTGTTCGATTGGGCCAAAGCCGAGACGGCCGGTGTGAGCGTGGCCCCGGCCAGCGACGTGGGCGGCGGCACCAGCCTGTGTCAGTTGCGCACTTTGGCCGATGGCTACAAGGTGCTCGCGCTCCAAGGCCAGCGCATGACGGCTTGGCAGGGGCTTTACGCCGCCACCCGGGGCGCGGCGCGCGCCCTCGATCTGGAGCATGAGATTGGCCACTTCGCCCCGGGCACCGCGGCCGATGTGGTGGTGTGGCGCTGGGCCGAGGGCGCGGTGCAGCAGCGGCGCCAGGAGATGGCACGCAGCTTGCATGAGCGTTTGTTCGCGTGGATGCTGCTCGCGGACGAACGCAATGTCGCGGCCAGCTATGTGGGCGGGCAGTTGCGGTATCGACCGTGAAACCTTGAAGGTCGGGGTGCCACATCTGCGCGCGGTCATGTATAGGACAATCCGGCATCCCCCAGACATTCCCGCTTCTCCGCTTCATTCGGTTCCTCTTCTTCCATGCGGCTCGCGCTCGAACACATCAGCAAGTCCTATCCCGGCGTCAAGGCCAACGACGACATCAGCCTGGCGGTGCAGCCCGGGGAAATCCATGCGGTGCTGGGCGAGAACGGGGCGGGCAAGTCCACGCTGATGAAAATCATCTACGGCGCGGTGCAGCCCGATGCCGGGCAGATCGTCTGGAACGGCGCGCCCGTTCGCATGAAAAACCCCGGCATGGCCCGCGAACTGGGCATCGCCATGGTGTATCAGCACTTCTCCCTGTTCGACACCCTCACCGCCGCAGAGAACATCTGGCTGGGTCTGGGGCGCGGCACCAGCCTGTCGGAGGTAGAGACCCGCATCGATGCCATTGCGCAGCGCTACGGTCTGGACTGCGCACCTCGCCGTCCGGTGCACACCCTGTCGGTCGGCGAGCGCCAGCGGGTGGAGATCATCCGCTGCCTGCTGGCCGATCCCAAGCTGCTCATCCTCGACGAGCCCACGTCGGTGCTCACGCCGCAGGCCGTTGAAAAGCTGTTTGTCGTGTTGCGCCAGCTCGCCGCGGACGGCTGCAGCATTCTCTACATCAGCCACAAACTCGACGAGATTCGCAACCTCTGCCACCACTGCACGGTGCTGCGCGGGGGCAGGGTGAGCGGCCGCGTCGATCCGGCGCAGGAAACCGAGGCCAGCCTGTCGCGGCTGATGATCGGCGCCGATCCGCCCGCGCTGCAGCACCGGCCGTCCCAGCCCGGCGAGGTGTTGCTGCAGGTGGATGATCTGGACCTGCCGGGCGACGGCGAATTCAGTGTGAACCTCGACCATCTCTCGCTGGAGGTTCGCGCCGGGGAAATCCTGGGCATCGCCGGCGTATCGGGCAACGGCCAGCAGGAATTGCTCGCCACGCTGTCGGGCGAAGACCGGCGTGCACGCCCCGCCGCCGTGCGGCTGGCGGGCGAGCCGGTGGGCACGCTTGGGCCGGGTGAGCGCCGCAAACGCGGGCTGCACTTCATTCCGGAAGAGCGTCTGGGACGGGCGACGGTGCCGGTCCTGTCGCTGGAGCAGAACATGCTGCTGACCGCGCGCCCCGCCGAGGCAACCCGCCACGGCCTGATCCACCGCCAGACTCTGCGCGAGCAGGCACAGGCGGTGATCGCACGCTTCGGCGTGAAGGCCGGCGGGCCGCAGGCCGCGGCGCGCAGCCTGTCGGGCGGCAATCTGCAGAAGTACATCGTGGGCCGGGAAATTCTCGGCCAGCCCCGCGTGCTGCTGGTCGCACAACCGACCTGGGGCGTGGACGTGGGCGCCGCGGCGCAGATCCGGGCCGAGCTGCTGGCCCTGCGCGATGTGGGCTGCGCTCTGCTGGTCATCTCGGAAGAGCTCGACGAACTGTTCGAGATCGCCGACCGGCTGCAGGTGATGGCACGCGGCAGACTCTCGCCCTCCATCGTCAGGGCCGAGGCGACGCTCGAGCAGATCGGGGTGTGGATGAGTGGGCTATGGCCGCAGGCCGATGCCGCCACGTCCAAGGAGGTGGCGCATGCTGCGGCTTGAAGCGCGGGCCAACCCTTCGCGCCTGATGGTGTGGCTGTCGCCGCTGCTCGCGCTGGCGATCACCGTGGCTTTCGGCGTGGCCATCTTTTTGGCCATGGGCAAGAACCCGTTGCACGGCCTGAGCATGTTCTTCTGGGAGCCGCTCAAGAACGCCTACAGCCTGTCGGAGTTGGCGCTCAAGGCCAGTCCGCTCATTCTGATCGGCCTGGGGCTGGCGGCCTGTTATCGCAGCAATGTCTGGAACATCGGCGCCGAAGGGCAATACATCGTCGGCGCGATCTTCGGCGGCGGCGTCGCGCTGCTGGCGGGCGACACCACCTCGCACGCCATCGTGTTGCCCATTCTGCTGGCTGGCGTGCTGGGCGGCATGGTGTGGGCGGCGCTGGTGGCTCTGCTGCGCGACTGGTTCAACGCGAACGAGATCCTTGTGAGTCTGATGCTGGTCTATGTCGCGCAATACCTGCTCGACTATCTGGTGTACGGCCCGTGGAAAGATCCAGAGGGCTACAACTTTCCGCAGACCAAGATGTTCGCCGATCCGGCGCTGCTGGGCCATCTGATCGAGGGCACCCGGCTGAACTGGGGCTTTCCGATCGCGCTGGTCGCGGTGGGGCTGGTGTGGGTGTTTCTGTTCCGCAGCGTGCAGGGCTTCCGGCTCCAGGTGGGCGGGCTGGCACCTGGCGCGGCGCGCTACGCCGGTTATTCGTCGCGCAAGGCACTCTGGACGGTGCTGCTGATGTCGGGCGGCTTCGCGGGCCTGGCCGGCTCGCTCGATGCCATCGGGCCGCTGCAGCAGCTCACGCCGCAGGTCTCGCAGGGCTACGGCTTCGCGGCCATCATCGTGGCCTTCGTCGGCCGCCTCAATCCGGTGGGTATTGTGCTGTCCGGGGCGTTGATGGCCATGTTCTACATCGGCGGCGAGCTGGCGCAGTCTCGCCTGGGTCTGCCCAATGCCATGACCGGCGTGTTCCAGGGCCTGCTGTTGTTTTCGCTTTTGGCCTGCGACATCCTGATCGACCACCGCATCCGCTTCAAGCGCTGAGAGGAAACCTGAAAAATGGACATGATCGCCTCCCTCATCGCGACCACGCTGAGCGCGGGCACGCCGCTGGCGCTGGCTGCGCTCGGGCTTTTGATCAATGAAAAAACGGGTGTGGTCAACCTCGGCGCCGAGGGCATGATGCTGATGGCCGCAGTCATTGGCTTTGCCGTGGCCTTACATACGGGCAACCAATGGGCCGCATTCGGCGCAGGCGCGGTGGCCGGTGCCTTGCTAGCCGGGGCGCTGGGCCTGCTGGTGATCTGGCTGAACACCAATCAGTACGCCACCGGCCTGGCGCTCACGCTGTTCGGGGCCGGACTGTCGGCCTTCATCGGCATCGATTACGTGGGCAAGACGTTGCCGAACTTCAAGCCGCTGGAGATTCCGGTGCTCAGCCAGATTCCTTTTTTCGGCCCGGCGCTGTTTCGCCACCATCTCATGGTGTATCTGACCATGGCGCTGACCATCGGGCTGGTCTGGTTCTTTGACCGGACGCGCGCCGGCCTGGTGCTGCGCGCGGTGGGCGAATCGCCCGAGTCGGCGCATGCGCTGGGCTATCCGGTGCGGCGCATTCGTCTGCTGGCCCTGATGTGCGGCGGGGCGCTGGTGGGCGTGGCCGGGGCCTATCTGTCGGTGATCTACACGCCCTTGTGGGTGCAGGGCATGACGGCCGGACGGGGCTGGATCGCCTTAGCGCTGACCACGTTCGCCACCTGGCGGCCTGCTCGCGTGCTGCTCGGTGCCTATTTGTTCGGTGGCGTGACCATGTTGCAGTTTTTTTTCCAGGGCAGCGGCATGCAGGTGCCGTCGCAGTTTCTGTCGATGCTGCCGTATCTCGCCACCATCGTGGTGCTGGCGCTGATGTCGCGCAATCCGCTGTGGATCCGCGTCAACATGCCGTCGTCGATCGGCAAGCCGTTCACCCCAGGGGGGTGAACGAGGCTGCCATGCAGGCACGATTTTTGTATACAGTTTCACATCATTTTTAAGGAGGACTCCATGTTAAAAGCCGTGTTGAAAAAAACCCTGGTTGCGCTGGCGGCGGTCGCCAGCGTGTTGGCGATGGCCACCGCGCCTGCGCATGCGGCCGACCCGCTGAAGGTCGGCTTCGTCTATATCGGCCCCGTGGGTGATGCCGGCTGGACTTATGCGCACGATCTGGCGCGCAAGGCGCTGCAGGCCAAGTTTGGCGACAAGATCAAGACGCAGTTCGTCGAGAACGTGCCCGAAGGCCCGGACGCCGCGCGCGTGATCCGCGATCTGGCGCAGCAAGGTGACGGCCTGATCTTCACCACCAGCTTCGGCTATATGGAGCCCACGCTCAAGGTGGCCAAGGAGTTCCCGAACGTCAAGTTCGAGCACGCCACGGGCTATAAGACCGCGAAGAACGTCGGCACTTACGACGCCCGCACCTACGAAGGTGCCTACCTTGCCGGCGTGCTGGCCGGCGGCATGAGCAAGACCAACGTGATCGGTGTGGTCGGCTCGGTGCCCATTCCCGAGGTGATCCGCAACATCGATTCATTCACCCTGGGCGCGCAGTCCGTCAACCCGAAGATCACGACCAAGGTGGTCTGGGTGAACAAGTGGTTCGATCCGCCGAAGGAAACCGAGGCGGCCACGTCCCTGATCAATCAGGGTGCTGACGTGCTGTTCCAGAACACCGACTCGCCTGCCGTGCTGCAAACCGCAGAGAAAATGGGCAAGTACGGCTTCGGCTGGGACAGCAATATGAGCAAGTTCGGCCCCAAGGCCCATCTGGCCTCGGCCACGATCAACTGGGCGCCGCTCTATGACATGCTGACCGAGGAAGTCATCAAGGGCACCTGGAAGCCCGCGCAATACTGGTGGGGCATGAGGCATGACACCATCGAGCTGCAGGACATCAACCCGGCGGTACCGGAGTCGCTGAAGAAGGTCGTGATGGAGCGTGAGGCGGGTCTGAAGAACGGGACGTTCAATATCTGGAAGGGCCCCATCGTCGATCAGGCGGGCAAGACCGTGGTGCCTGCGGGTAAGGTGGCTGACGACAAATTCCTCCACGGCATCATGTTCTACGTCAAGGGCGTCGAAGGCAAGGTGCCGGGGCAGTGATCCGTGGTGATTTCAGACGCGCTGCGTCAGCCCACGCCGCGTCTGTGGTTTTGCGGTATCGACAAAGGTCATAGAGCATGGACGTTGCATCCATCGGCCACCTGCCCGCTGCGCGGGTGCGCCAGTTGCTGGCCTCCAGCCCCAAGGCCGAGCTGCATGTGCACATCGAGGGCACGCTTGAGCCCGAGCTGATTTTTGCGCTAGCGCGGCGCAACGGAGTTGCACTGCCGAATGCCGACGTGGACGCACTGCGGCGGGCGTATGCCTTCACCGATCTGCAGTCCTTCCTCGACCTGTATTACGCCGGCTGCAATGTACTGCGTACCGAGCAGGATTTTTTCGATCTGGCCTGGGCCTATTTTCAGCGCGTGGCGCAGGATGGGGTGGTGCGGATCGAGCCGTTTTTCGACCCGCAGAGCCATACCGCGCGCGGCGTCGGGTTCGAGGTGTTCATGCCAGCGTTCATCCAGGCCGCAAAGCGGGCGCAGGACGAACTGGGCTTGAGCGTCGGCTGGATACTGAGCGTGCTGCGCCATCTGCCGGAGGAAGACGCGCTCAAGACGCTGCGAGCCGCCGAGCCTTGGCTCGATCACCTCATCGGCCTCGGGCTGGATTCGTCCGAGCGGGGCAATCCGCCGGAGAAGTTCGCCCGGGTGTTCGCACAGGCATGCCATCTCGGGTTGCACCGCGTGGCGCATGCTGGCGAGGAGGGGCCACCGGACTATGTGCGCGACGCGCTGGATATGCTGGGGGTCGAGCGCATCGACCATGGCGTGCGCGCGAGTGAAGACCCGGCCCTGATGCAGCGCCTGGCGCGCGAACAGGTGCCGCTGACGGTCTGTCCGCTGTCGAATGTGCGGCTGTGTGTGGTGCAAAGTCTGGCGCAGCACAACCTGCCGCAGTTGCTGGCCGCCGGGCTGAAGGTCACGGTCAATTCCGACGACCCGGCGTATTTTGGCGGCTATGTGAACGACAATCTGCTGCAACTGTTCGACGCGCAGCCCGCGCTGGGCGCGCCGCAAGCGTATGCGTTGCTGCGTAACAGCCTGGAGGCAAGTTTTGCGGCAGACGCCGACAAGGCGCTATGGATCGCGCAGCTCGACGCGCTCTGGCAAGACGCGGAACACGTGGTGTGAACAGGGCGCAGGTCTCCGCGGAACAAGCAGTGGGGCTGACCCGCGCGTGGGTCGATCGGGTGGTGATCGGGCTCAACCTTTGCCCCTTTGCCAAGGCGCCGCAGGTCAAGGGCCGCATCCGCTATGTGCACACCGACGCAAGCATGCCGCAAGTGCTGCGGCAAGTGCTGTCGACCGAGCTGCGGCTGCTGGTCGACACGCCCATCGAGGTGGTCGAGACCACGCTGCTGATCCATCCGCAGATACTCACCAAGTTTGCGCATTACAACGCGTTTCTCGATCTGGCCCAAGCCGAGGTCGAAGCGCTTGGCCTGTGCGGAGTGCTGCAGATCGCCAGCTTTCATCCGCAGTACCGCTTCGCCGGAACCCGACCAGATGACGTGACCAACGCAACCAACCGCTCGCCGTTTCCGATGCTGCACCTGATCCGCGAACAGAGCATCGACCGCGCCGTGGCGGCGTTTGCGCAGCCCGAGGCGATCTACGAGGCCAACATCAGCACGATGCGCCAACTCGGCAAGCAAGGCATCGCCGCGCTGCTGGCGCAATGCGCGCTGGATGCGGCTGCAGCCAAGCCCGCCGATTGACCCCACGGCGCGCGGGGGCTGCGGCGCTGTAGCATCCGCTCACAAATGTCATTTTGGGAGGCGATCATGTGGAACAAGGATCTGGATGCGGAGTTCAACAGTCTGACATCGGGACGCAGCGATGGCGCGCTGTCACGACGCGACTTTGTGCGATCGGCGCTCGGTGTGGGGTTTGCCGTGGCGGCGGGGCCGGTGGTGGCGCAGACCGCGATCCACACCTCGGCGGACGGCCTGCTGGCCGGCGAGGTGCAGATCGAATCAGGCGGGCAGAAGATTCCGGTCTATCGCGCCCAGCCCAAAGGCAAGAGCGATTTGCCGGTGATCTTGGTCGTCTCCGAGATTTTTGGTGTGCACGAATACATCGCCGACGTGACGCGCCGGCTGGCGCACCAGGGCTACCTGGCGCTCGCGCCCGATTTGTTCGTGCGCCAGGGCGACCCGATGGCCCACGGCAGCATTGCCGAAGTGATGAGCAACGTGATTTCCAAGGTGCCCGACGCACAGGTGCTGCAAGACCTGGACGCCTGTCGCGACTGGGCCGGCGCACACGGCGGCAAGGCCGGGCATGTGGGCATCACCGGGTTCTGCTGGGGCGGGCGGTTTGTCTGGCTGTATTGCGCGTATGCGCCAGTGCAGGCCGGAGTGGCGTGGTACGGGCGTCTGGTGGGCACGCCGTCTGCGCTGTCACCCAGGAACCCGGTGGACATCGCCAAAGATCTCAAGGCGCCAGTGCTTGGGTTGTACGGCGGCAAGGATCAGGGCATCTCGCAGGAATCGGTGGAGCAGATGCGCAAGGCACTGGCCGCAGGCGACGCTGTGGCCAAGGCGTCGGAAATCGTGGTCTACCCCGACGCTGGCCACGGATTTCATGCCGACTACCGACCGATGTACAACGCCAAGGATGCGCAGGACGGCTGGAACCGGGCGCTGGCCTGGCTGCGGCAACATCAGGTGGTGGCCGTCGCTGCTGCCGACGAACTGCCGCAGGACGGCATGTGCCAGACCGAGAGAGGCTTCCCGCAGATTTTCCCGGTGGACAAACTGCTCAGCGGTTGATTGGCGTTCAATCAACCTTTCACTGAATAGAGGGCGGAAAGGTCAAACCCTTTCCGCCCTTGGCTCTTTGCAGGATCGAATCCCGATGTCAGCGCACCACCAGCACGGGCAGCTTGGAATGCGACAGCACGCGTGAGGATTGACTGCCCAGCACGGCGGAACTCACGCCTCCGCGCCCGTGCGAGGCGATGACGATGGTGTCGCAGCCCTGCTTTTCTGCGACGGCAAGCAGGCCGCGCCAGGCTTGCGGGTCTTCTTCCACCACCGTGTTGCAGCTCAGGCCGGCGGCTTGCAGCTGCTCGCGCATGTGCTGCAATGCGAGATTGGCCTGCTTACGCACTTCATCCTGCCACTGATCCATGCCCACCGGCATGACCTCGATCGCGCCGATATACGGATACAGATCAATCACCGAGGCAACGGTGATCTTCGAGCCGAACTTCTTGGCCAATTCAATGGCGTAGGGCAGGGCTTTTTGTGACAGGTCGGAACCATCGGTGGACAAGAGAATGTGGTTGAACATGGGAGTGCTCCGGTTTTGAGGTTGTTGCCGCCGGGGTCAGGTATAGCCGCACCGGCGGGGTGAATCAGCGCAGAACCAGGACCGGAATGGTCGAGTGGGTCAGCAGCTTCTGGGTTTCACTGCCGAGCAGCAGCGCTTGCACGCCGCGGCGACCGTGCGAGGCGATGACCACCAGATCGCAGCCGCGATCTTTGGCGACATCGAGCATGGCCTTCCACGGGTGGATGTCTTCGGCAATCACCGCTTCGAAGCTCAGCCCTGCGGTCTGGCAGGCGTCTTGCAGCGGCTTGAGCGCGTCTTCAGCTAGCTGGGTGACATGCACGCGGTATTGGTCTGCCGTAATCGGCACCGATTCCGCCAGACCAGAGTAGGGGTAGGGGTCAGTGACATTGAGCCCCACCACGGCAGCACCGCAGCTCTTTGCCAGCGCAACCGCATGGGGAATGACCTTGGCTCCGGTTTCCGATCCGTCGGTCGGGACGAGAATCTTTTTGTACATGGCATGCTCCGTTGTGGGTGAAAAACTGATCTGTCTTGTGGCCGGTCAAGCGTCAACCACCATGCATATGCTGCTCCTGCAATGTGTTGTCGAGCTTGCTGCAGATCAAACGGGTGCACCGTGCTGCAGGCCGGTTCAGCCGCGCCCCTTGGCCACGGGGCGGGATGGGTCTGCGCACCATTCGCTCCAGGAGCCGGGGTAGAGCAGGCTGCCATCGAGCCCGGCGTGCATCATCGCCAGCAGATTGTGGCAGCCAGACACCCCCGAGCCGCAGTGATGAATCACGTCGCGCGGATCCCAGTCTTCGAGCAAGGTGGTGAATTCCTCGCGCAGTTGCTCGCGCGACTTGAAGGTGCCGTCGGGCTGCAGATTGGTCTGAAAGAAACGGTTTTTCGCGCCGGGGATATGCCCAGCCACCGGGTCGATCGGTTCCACCTCGCCGGCAAAGCGCTCGGGCGCGCGAGCGTCGAGCACCAATTGACTCCCGTTTTGCAGGTTGTCCAGCACGTTCTCGGCCTGCACTTCGCCAACCAGCGCAGGACGCCGGGTGAAGGTGCCGGATGGACGCGGTGCGGGTGTCGTGCTGTCGCTCGCACCGCCAGCGGCCAGCCAGGCCTGCCAGCCGCCATCAAGCACGGCCACCGCATCGTGACCGAGCCAGCGCAGCATCCACCACAGGCGCGCGGCAAATCCGCCGCCAGCGCGATCGTAGGCGACGACCTGCTGATTCCGGTTCAAGCCGAGCTGTGCAAGGCGCCTGGCGAATGCCTGCGCATCCGGCAGCGGATGGCGGCCGTTGCGCCCAGTCATTGGCGCCGACAGATCGTGGTCGAGGTGCAGGAACAGTGCACCCGGAATGTGCGCTTCGGCGTAGTCGCGTTTACCCGCCTGCGGATTGGCGAGATCGTGGCTGCAATCCACGACAAAGGCGTCGGGCAACTGCATCAGTTCGGCGGCAGAAATCAGTGTGGTGTAGGGAGCTGCCATGGTGCGCTTGATCGGGGGATGAACGAGAGTCAGGCTGGTACCTGCAGCTTGTTGCGATACCAGGCGTGGAAGTGGCGCATGCCGTCTTCCATCGGCGATTGATACGGGCCATGCTGGTCGTCACCGCGTTCGAACAGTGCCTTGCGGCCGGCGTCCATGCGCTCGGCGATTTCATCGTCTTCCGCGCAGGTTTCCATGTAGGCGGCACGTTCGGCCATGATGAATTCGCGCTCGAAGGCTGCGATTTCTTCGGGATAGAAAAACTCCACCATGTTCAGGGTTTTTTGCGGGCCCAGCGGATAGAGCGTGGACACGACGAGCACATGCGGATACCACTCCAGCATGATGTTGGGATAGAGCGTGAGCCAGATGGCGCCGTGCTCGGGCAACTTCTTGTCGGAGCGGAAGTTGAGTACGGCCTGATGCCATTTGCTGTAGACCGCGCTGCCCGGGTGTTGCAGACCTTCATGCACGCCCACGGTCTGCACGCTCCATTCCGGCGCGAATTGCCATTGCAGGACATTGCAGTCGACGAACTTGCCAAGGCCGGGATGGAAGGGCACGACGTGGTAGTCCTCCAGATAGACTTCGATGAAGGTCTTCCAGTTGTAGTTGCAGACGTGCATTTCCGTATGGTCGTGCACAAAGCCGGTGAAATCGAACTCCTTGAGCACGGCGAGTTGTTGCATCGTCTGGGCGACGGGGTAGCCGTTGTCCTCGAACAGCATGCCGTTCCAGCGCTGCAGCGGGTAGGTCTGCAGATGCAGGCAGGGGTCCTGCTCGAAGTGGGGTGCGCCGACGAGCTGGCCGTCCAGGCCGTAAGTCCAGCGATGCAGCGGACAGACGATATTCCTGCCCGTACTGCCCATGCCGCGCAGCATCACCGCTTGCCGGTGACGGCAGACGTTGGACAGCAGTTCGATGCCCGAAGGGCCATGGATCAGCGCGCGGCCTTCGCCCTCCTGAGCGAGCGCGGCGTAGTCGCCGATCTTGGGCACTGTGAGTTCATGTCCGAGGTAGCGTGGGCCTGAGCGGAAGATCTGTTCCTGTTCCAGCTTGAACAGATCGTCATCGAAATACGTCGAAACCGGCAACTGCAGGTGATCCTGCGACAGGCGAATGCTCAAATCGGACATGATGGGGGTGCACCTCCGCAATGCGTTAAAAAATGCCAGGGTCAAAACTGCTCGACGATTGTAGAGTCGCCCCATCGCGGCAAACCCGTGTGTCGCGCCTAAAATGCGTCTCTCTCCTCTTTCAGCCATCCGGGTTGCTGCGCACTGACGTCGACATGCCCCGGCCTGACAACATGCCCGCCGCAAAACCCGCCCGCAACACCGATCAGGCTCCGACCAGCTATGAGCAGGCGCTGGCCGAGCTTGAACACATCGTGCAGGCGATGGAAGCCGGGCAACTCAGCCTGGACGACACACTCGCCGCCTACAAGCGCGGCAATGTCCTGCTGCAGTTTTGCCGCAGCAAACTGCAGGCAGTGGAGCAGCAGGTGCAGGTGCTCGATGGCGAGCAACTCAAGCCCTTGCGTGTCGAACCCGGCGAGGAGGATGACCGTGCCTGAGACCTTGCAGAGCGAGAGCAGGCGGGCAGAGGGCGCACTTGCTGACTTGCCATTCGAGGACTGGATGCGGCAGCACCAGTCCAGGGCGCAGGCGCTCATTGCGCACTTTGTGCCGCAGGTTCATCCCCTGGTGCCACAGTTGCATGAAGCCATGCATTACGCCGCAGCGCTGGGTGGCAAGCGTGTGCGCCCTTTGTTGGTGTGGGCGGCGGGCGAATGTGTGCGGGCTGATGAAGCGGCGTTGGACCGTGCGGCCTGTGCGGTGGAACTGGTGCATGCTTATTCCCTGGTGCACGACGATCTGCCCTGCATGGACGACGACGTGTTGCGCCGCGGCCAACCCACCACCCATGTGCGCTTCGGCGAGGCGCTGGCCCTGCTGGCCGGTGATGCCCTGCAGGCGCTGGCCTACGAAGTGCTCACCCCGGAAGCGGGCATGGCCCCGGCGCTGCAAGCCCGGCTTTGCGCGCTGCTGGCGCGCGCCTCGGGTGCGGACGGCATGGCCGGGGGGCAAACCCTGGACATTCTGTCCACTGGCGGCGCGATCAGCAGCGACGATCTGATGCACATGCACAGTCGCAAGACAGGTGCACTGCTCAAGACCAGCGTGCTGATGGGCGCAGCCTGTGCCGGACGCAGCACGGACCGGCAGGCCGCAGTCGAACTGGCGCTGGGGGTCTATGGTGAAGCCATTGGCCTGGCATTTCAGGTGGTGGATGACATCCTGGACGTCACCGCAGACTCCGCCACACTGGGCAAGACGGCGGGCAAGGATGTGCAGCAAAATAAGTCCACCTACGTCTCTGTGCTCGGCCTTGAGGCGGCCCGCCAGTTGGCGCTCACCTTGCGCGACAAGGCACAGTCAGCGCTGGATACGCTGCCTGCGGCGCAATGTGCCTCCAGCCAACGGCTGCGGGAACTGGCCGATCTGATCGTGCTGCGCGAGCATTGATTCATTGATTGCATGCAACCCATTCACTCGGTGGCTCCCATGACCATCTCACGCCAATCCGCTTCTGGTGTCTCTGCGTTGTCGACACTGGCTTGCGCTACTGCGCTTGGTGCACTGGGTGGTGCGCTGTGGCTGCAGCGCAAGGGTTTCGCACCCTGTCCGTTGTGCATCCTGCAGCGCATGGCGTATTTGAGCGTGCTTGGTTTTGCGCTGAGCGCACTTGGCCTGCTGCGCGCGGGCGCCGCCTCGGCCGCGCGGCTGTCAAACGGTCTGGCGGCTCTCAGTGCGTTGGTTGGCCTGGGATTCGCCATGCGCCACATCTGGCTGGTGCTGCACCCGGGGCAGCTCTGCGGCCTGGACCCGCTGGCCGCTGTGATCAATCACTGGAGTGTGACGCAGTGGATGCCCTGGATGTTTCGCGCAGACGGCCTGTGCGCCGACACACCCGCCTTGTTCCGACTGGCGCTGCCGTTCTGGTCTGCGGCCGGTTTTGTCTTAGAGTTTGTTGTGCTGCTCGCTGCTACGCTGCGTCGCAGCCGTTCCTGACGGCGCTGAACGATGGTGACATCCTCCTATCCACTGCTGTCCCGCGTGGCCACGCCTGCTGATCTGCGTGGGCTCGACCGCACGCATCTGCGCCAGCTTGCGGTGGAACTGCGCGAGTTCATCCTGCAGTCAGTGTCGCGTACCGGTGGCCATCTGTCGTCCAACCTCGGCACGGTGGAACTCACCATTGCCCTGCACGCGGTGTTCAACACGCCAGAGGACCGGCTGGTGTGGGACGTGGGTCATCAGACCTATGCACACAAGATTCTCACCGGCCGACGCGAGGCCATGCGCGGGCTGCGGCAGAGGGGCGGCATTTCCGGCTTTCCGCGTCGAGAGGAGTCGGTCTACGACACCTTCGGCACAGCGCATTCGTCCACATCCATCTCCGCGGCGCTGGGCATGGCGCTGGCCGCGCAGCGCAAAGGCGAATCGCGCCGCGTCGTGGCCATCATCGGCGACGGCGCGCTGACCGGAGGCATGGCCTTCGAAGCGTTGAACAATGCCGGTGTCCACCCGGAAGCCGATCTGCTCATCGTGCTCAACGACAACGACATGTCGATCTCCCCGCCGGTGGGCGCACTCAACCGGCATCTCACAAGGCTGTTGTCAGGCGGGCTTTACACCGCGGCGCGCAGCACGGCCAAGCAGGTGCTCAGCGCCGCGCCGCCACTGCTGGGATTGGCGCGGCGGCTGGAGGAATACGCCAAGGGGCTCGTGGCGCCTTCGCCTTTGTTCGAGGAACTGGGCGTGAAGTATTTCGGCCCGATCGACGGTCACGACCTCGAAGCGCTGATTCCCACGCTGCACAACCTGCGCGAGATGCACGGCCCGGTCCTGCTGCATGTGGTCACCAAGAAGGGGCAGGGCTACAAGCTGGCGGAAGCCGACCCGGTGGCGTATCACGGGCCTGGCACGTTCGATCCCGCCGTCGGACTGACGCCGAGCAAGCCCGGCAAGCCGCCCACGTTCACCCAGGTGTTTGGCCAGTGGTTGTGCGACATGGCGCAGGTCGACGCGCGGTTGGTCGCCATCACCCCGGCGATGCGCGAAGGATCGGGGCTGGTGGAATTTGCTGAGCGCTTTCCGCAACGCTATTTCGATGTGGGCATTGCCGAGCAGCATGCGGTGACCTTTGCTGCGGGTCTGGCCTGCGAAGGCATGAAGCCGGTGGTGGCGATCTATTCCACTTTTCTGCAGCGCGGCTACGACCAGCTCATCCACGACGTGGCGATTCAGAATCTGCCTGTCTTGTTTGCGGTGGATCGCGCCGGCGTGGTGGGGGCGGACGGGGCGACGCACACGGGCGCCTTTGACATTCCCTTCCTGCGCTGTGTGCCCAACCTGGGTGTGCTCGTGCCGGCAGATGAGAACGAGTGCCGCCAGTTGCTCACCACGGGCTTGCGCCAAAGCGGGCCGGTGGCAGTGCGCTACCCGCGCGGTAGCGGCGCAGGTGTCGCCGTGGAGCGGGGCTTGACCGAACTGCCCTGGGGAAAATCGCAGCCGAGGCGGGCCAGTGCGGCCATGCCGGGCAGGCGCATTGCCATTCTCGCCTTTGGCCCGGTGCTGTACGCCGCGCTGCAAGCGGCAGAAGAATTCGACGCCAGCGTGCTCAATATGCGTTTTGTGAAACCGCTTGATGCGGCCGCATTGCTGACGGCTGCCCGCAGTCACGATGCGCTGGTCACGGTGGAAGAGGGCGCCGTGATGGGGGGCGCGGGTTCCGCCTGCCTGGAGGTTCTGCAGGCGGCAGGGGTGCAGATTCCCGTGCTTAACCTCGGCCTGCCGGATGCCTGGCTGGAGCATGGCGATCCGGCGCAGATCACTGCCGATGTGGGGCTGGATGCCACAGGCATTGCTTCTGCAATCCGCGCCCGTTTTTCCGCACTGCTGGCCCCAGGGCTGAAACGCGCGGCGAACGAATAGCCCTGGTTATTTCCCCGAGAGGCAGTCCCGCAGATTGCCCGCCAGATTGCGCATCAACTGCGTAAGCGTTCCGCGAACCACACCCTTGCGCCGTCGATGACGGCGTGTTGAAGTCGGTCCTACGCGGCGAGGGCGTTGAGCGTCGCGCTGGGGGCGGCGGCGTCGGTGGCAGGCCGCCAGTGGTGTGGCAGCA
>Ga0207433_10003406_pt1 | contig 30799 bp, 32 predicted proteins | sample YelNatPaOPGAMG01_FD_187559 | JGI IMG/M metagenome (GOLD analysis project Ga0207433, IMG submission 187559) | Hot spring thermophilic microbial communities from Obsidian Pool, Yellowstone National Park, USA - OP-RAMG-01 (SPAdes) (version 3) | ecosystem: Environmental > Aquatic > Thermal springs... | reverse complement strand
CAATGTACAAAGCTCCAGTGATGAGAAAATTCTTAAGCTTATCTTTTAACACAGTAGTAAAACTTTTAACAGGAATAAAGTTGGGCGATACTCAAACTGGCTTAAAGGCATTCAAAACAAAGCATCTAAAAACAATAATGAATGTAATTGTAGTAAAAAGGTATACTTGGGATGTGGAAGCTCTCTTGGTGGCGAACTTACTAAAACTAAAGGTTGCTGAGTCTCCAGTATATATAAAACAAGATTCAAGGTTTAGCTCTAAGGCAGTTCTAAATATGATTGTGGAAATACTTGGGATAACTTATAGATACAGAATTTTACGATGGTACCAGAAAAACCTAGGAAAACAAAATCCAGAATATAAACCGCTCATAAGGATATAATGCAGAGCAAAAATACAATGGTCTCGACAGTCAATTATTGAGAAAATAGGATGGAATAAGAAGTATTGGTCTGGAGACGATACCTTGATGTGCCTTGAGATAAAAAATCAAATTGCAAATCGTTGTTGAAAATACAATGAAACTTTGAGGATTTTGATTTTCAACTGGAGAGACGTAAAGAATCCTGAAGCTGGAGGTGCAGAAGTCTTTACTCACGAGAATGCAAAAAGATGGGTAAGAATGGGACATGAAGTTACCTTGTTTACTTCAGAGTTCAATGGTTGCAAGAAAGAAGAGATCATCGATGGAGTTAAAGTAGTTAGAGCTGGAGGAAGGTATTTCGTTTACATGAAGGCGAGAGAATATTACAGAAAGTATTTCTCTAAAGAAAAATTCGATATTGTAATAGATGAGATTAATACTGTTCCTTTCTTTACACCAAAATTTGTTAGCAACGGAGAAAAAGTCGTCGCTTTAATACATCAGCTTGCAAGAGAATATTGGTTCTACGAAACTTCTTTTCCAATAAATATAATGGGCTATTACTTTTTTGAAAATAGATGGTTAAAAAATTATAATGAAATACCAACGGTTACTGTTTCTGAATCTACAAAAATGGATTTAATCAATTTAGGGTTTAAGAAAGTCTTTATAGTTCCTGAAGGAATAAGTTTCAATCCACTAAAAAAAGTTCCAGATAAAGAGAAGGAGCCTACAGTAATATATCTAGGTAGATTGAAGAGAGCTAAAAGACCTGACTTTGTTATAAAGGCTTTTAAAATTGTTAAGGAAAAAATTTCAAATGCAAAACTATGGGTTGTGGGAGATGGCTACCTAAGAAAAGATTTAGAGAAGATCGCTCCTGATGGAGTAAAGTTCTTTGGACATGTTTCTGAAGAGGAGAAAATCGATTTATTGTCTAAGGCTTGGGTTATGGTGAATCCTTCGATTAGAGAGGGTTGGGGAATTAACGTGATAGAAGCAAACGCCTGTGGTACACCTGCCATAGCTTATGATATTCCAGGACTTAGAGATTCTATCATAAATGAAAAAACAGGATTGCTTGTAAAGGAAAACGGAAACGTTGAGAAGCTCGCTGAAGCAATAATTAGAGTTCTAGAGAATGAAACACTAAGAAAGACGCTAAGCGTAAATGCTCTGGAATACTCTAGAAGTTTCAGCTGGGATAAGGCAGCTCAAGAATTCAAGAAGATCCTAAAAGAAACAGCTACAAACGAGGTCTTTAAGACAGAAATGACATTAGACAAATTTTGAGCTGTTTAAATGAGAGTCCTCCTCCTAGGCTCACACATGAACTATAACTTAGAGCATTATGTTTACATGAACTTAGTTAAACTCGGTCACGAGGTCAAGTTTTATGGTTACAAGGAGAAACTGAGCAGGCTTGCAAACCCCATCAGAATGGCCGCTACGAGATCTAAACCTATTAGAGACTTGGCGAATCTATTCTGGTTGAGCAAGATAAACGATGAAATAAAAAGGGTTGCTGAAGCATTTCACCCAGATTTAGTGCTGTCGATTAAGGGTGAGGCAGTGAAACCAAAGACCATTGAATGGATTAAGGATGAGTTAGGAGCGAAGACAGCTCTCTGGTATCCAGATGATCCAAGATTCTTCAATAGCCTAGTAAGGTACATAGCACCAAGCTACGATCATGTGTTCACGGCTTCTGAAAAGGCTATCGGTATGTATAAGAAGATAGGTTGCGACAAAGTCCACTTTTTACCCTTTGCTTGCGAACCAACAGTGCATAAGAAATCGAGTTCATCCGATGAAAGGAGCACACTAAATAATTTGGATGTAGTTTTCGTTGGAACCTATACTCAGAGGAGGAGCAAGTTAATTAAAGCTTTGGAGAGAGCCAGAATAAAAGTCGAAGTTTACGGGCCTTACTGGAAGTATTTTAAAAGAGGCAGTAATGTTCACGGTAGCGTTTATGGGCCTGAAATGGTCAAGGTATTTAATTCAGCAAAAATAGTTCTCAATATTCACGTTGAAGATGATTTACCCTACAAGGTCAACATGAGGGTATTCGAAGCTACTGGGTGTGGCACACTTTTACTCACGGATGAGCCCTATGGTTTAGAGAAGCACTTCAACATTGGAAGCGAAATTGTAGTTTATAATAGTGAGAGTGAATTGATAAGAGCTACCAAACATTATCTTAATAATAATGAAGAAAGGGAGGATATTGGCTCGAGAGCTCAAAGCAGAGCCTATAAAGAGCACACATATGAGGAGAGAGTAAAGAGCTTACTTGGTGTTATCGGTTAACTTAAGTAAAATGAATATACTGATGATAACGCCGTTTTTCAAACCAAACATAGGGGGTGTTGAGACGCACCTTGAGGACCTATGTAAATACTTGACTCGTAAAGGGTATAGAGTTTTTGTCGTAACGTATCAGCCGCTTTCAACTAAAGCCAAGGGTCCGATTGTTGAGAGAGAGAATAATTTAGAGGTTAGACGAATACCTTGGTTCGGATACAACTGGTTTAATCTACTAGAACCAAACCCAGTGGCTGAGGTACTATATTTATTTCCTGCCCTATTCCTTTACAGCCTATTTTTCATGCTTATAAACTCTAGGAAGATAGATGTAGTACATGTACATGGTATAGTAGCATCTTTAGTAGGTAAGTTCTTGAAATTGTTTTTCAAACTCAGGTTCGTCTCTACAGTTCATACTACTTATTACCTTGGTAAAAAGCCTCTCTTGAAGAGAGTTTTCAGGTGGACCCTATCTTCTTACGATAAAATCCTCTTCGTATCTCATGGAATAAGGCGAGAATTTGTGGAAAGTGGCATTGATCCAGCCAATACTGAGACGTTCACCTATTGGGCGGACGGAGACAGGTTTAAGCCTATGGACAAGCTAGAGTGCAGGAATATGTTAGGCCTAAACTTCGAATTCCTTGTTCTTTTCGTAGGACGTTTGATTAAGGAAAAGGGTGTGCACATTCTTATTGAGACTGCTAGAATGTCCGATGATAGGATAAAGTTTGCAGTAATAACATCAGGTTCAAGAGAAGAGTTTGAGAAAATGGTTGGATCAGACATTCCTACCAACGTGATTTACATAGGTTCAGTGGAATACTCAAAGCTACACCTGTACTACAACGTAGCAGACCTCTTCGTTCTTCCATCGCAATACCGAGAGGGCTTCTCAAGAGCAGTTCTGGAGTCAGCTCTATGTGGAACTCCAGTGGTGGCCAGCAAGGTAGGCTGTCTGCCAGAAGTAGTTACCGAGGACATTGGCGTTTTGGTCGATCCGCCTACGCCGCAGACTTTCCATAAAGTAATAGAGTATTTCTTCAATAATCGCAAGGCGTTACACGAATTATCTGCGAGGTGTAGCAAATATGCTCGAAAAGTGTTTACAGAAGAAAATGTTAAAATAATAGAAGAAGCATACTACTGTAGGTGAGGAAAGTGAGGGTTTTAGTGACAGGCGCGGCTGGCATGCTGGGAACAGCGCTATGTGAAATCTTAAGGAAGAGGGGGTACGAAGTCTATGCCACAGATATAAACACTGAAGATGAGGGAATAGAATTCCTTGATGTCAGAAGCTATAAGCAGGTTGATGAGGCCGTGAACAAGTATAAGCCCGACATAGTTATGCATTTGGCGGCGGAGACGGATGTGGATAGATGCGAAGTTGAGCCAGACCACGCATACTTAACCAACACCATTGGAACACAAAATGTAGCATTGGCCTGCCAGAAACGAGACATAGTAATGGTTTACATTAGCACCATAGGCGTCTTCGACGGAAACAAGCTTGAGCCATACACGGAGTTCGACGAACCGAACCCAATAAACGTTTATGGAAAGAGCAAGCTATGGGGTGAGAGGATAATCCAATCCTTACTAAGGAGATACTACATTGTACGTGCTGGTTGGATGATGGGAGGAGGACCGAGAAAGGATAAGAAGTTCGTGGCTAAAATAATTAAGCTGATTTTGGAAGGCAGGAAGGAGCTTAAAGTGGTGAACGATAAGTTTGGAAGCCTAACATATACCGTAGACTTCTCAAAATGCCTAGTGGATTTGATAGAAACAGGATATTATGGATTATATCACTGCACCAACAAGGGTTATGCTTCAAGATATGAGATAGCGAGGAAAATTGTGGAGTACTTGGGAAGAAGCAATGTAAAGATAGAGCCAGTAAGCTCAGCTCACTTTCCACTACCAGCGCCCAGAGCAAGATCCGAAGCATGTTACAATTACAAGCTTGAACTATTAGGGATGAACAACATGAGAAGCTGGGAGGAAGCTCTTCAGGACTACATTGGCAACTTCTGGAAAGCGGTCATTTAAGCAAGGAGACGATTTGGTTTCATTTATGTATTGTAAAGTTACATATTGCGAAAAGAATTCTAAACTTCCTTATGTAAAATTTGAGTTTGAGAAATTCCAAAGCAGACTTCCTTATGTCTCAATTATAGTGGCTACTCGTGGGAGGAAGGCCTTGCAACGTTGCCTACAAAGCTTAAAAATGTTAGCATATCCAAAATACGAGGTGATCATCGTCTATGATGCTTACAGAAAGGGGCCAGGATATTGCAGAAATTGTGCTCTGAAGCTTGCTAAAGGAGATTTAATACACTTTATTGACGACGATGCAATAGCCGAACCAGATAACCTATTAAACTTAGTCAACTCCCTTTCTTCGCTTAACAAAAGAAATAATGCCGTTGGGGGAGTTCAAGGAGTGTTAATAACACATCGAGGTAGCCGCATTTTCAATAAAGTGTCATTTACACAGTTCGGATTGAACTTAATGTACGATCCTTCATTACAAGAAACTGAAATCATTACAACTTGCAATGCCCTCCTCCCCAAATCCGTGCTGGAGGAGGTTGGTGGTTTCGATGAGCGAATCTCCTACCAATATGATGATGTAGACTTGTCTTTAAAGATAAGAAGTGCTGGTTTTAAACTTTATACTGCATTAAACGCAAAAGTTCATCATGAAGGAGTCGCTGAGAAAGGAGAAATACCAGATAAGCAATTTCATGCCAGTAAGAATCTAATATTGCTTTATTATAAATGGGTTTCTTTGCGTAGTGCTTTATTTCTTGGAGCTTTCTTATTTTTGGCGAATGCAATGTTAACCTTCACTGCGACATTGCTGCTTATTACAAAAGTGTTAAAAACTAGTAATCCTATATTTGGTCGAGTAGGCCTACCACATATCCGATTGCAACAGGCCCTAGGTGCACTTTATGGACTAATAATTTTAAAGAGTGTAGCTAAGGGAAGATTCAAAGCATGAATATTCTAGCATACGCGTTACACTTGGGCATTGCGGGACATGGCCCGATAGGTGGAGGGTTCGTAAGGTTCATAGAAATTTTGAGAAGAGCTAAAAACCATGGAGTAAATTACGTAGTAATCGAAAATAAGCCATCTTTTAAGAAACTTTACCATTTAGAATATGAAGCATATGAGATAGAGACGCGTGTTTCGAAAAGTCATCATATATCCCTTCTCACGTTACTGATTAAAGCTGTAAACTTGGGTGTAAAAAGATGTCAACAAGGCGATATAGATCTAATTGTAAGCCCACTCGATCAAGTTTTTAATGTATTTCCCGCCTACTTTACCAGTAAACTTACGGGGATTCCCTGGACGGTTGTCCTTCAAGGTGTACCCGTGTATTGGCACTTATTAGGAGAAAGTACTTGCCAAAAAAGTACATCGAAATTCAGAGATATCTATTCCTTTTTTAAACGTGAAGCCCAAAAGCGTGGTACAACCACTAATCCTATAATTGCCAGCATGGCTTACTGGATGATGTATAAAATAATAAGAAGCACTATAGTATTATCTGTTAATCAGAGCATCACTGAAGACCTCTCCATAATTGATAAAAAACTAAAAGTGATAACCTGCGAACACGGCAATGCCATAGATTTTCAGAGAATAATTAAAGTATCATCTTCAAACGCAAAGCAGTACGACATAATTTTTCCATCACTCTCACCATATAAAGGGATATTTCATGTGTTGGAAGCTCTGGCCTTTATAGTTAAAGAAGTTCCCAAAGTTCGAATAGCGATATGTGGAATAGGAACTAAATATACAATTGAAAAAGTTAAGGAAAAATTGAAAGATAAAAGGTTTGATACAAATTTGACTTTTCCGTACGGCATTGGTAAAGGGCCCTCCACACAAGAGGATCTGTGGTCATTGATGAAAAAAGCAAAAATTATGCTTTATCCCACGATGGCTGAATCATGGTGTTTAATTATAGGGGAAGCGTTAGCTTGTGGTTTACCAGTAATAACATATGATATTAGGCCTATTCGCTATATTTATGGCAGCTGTCCAGCAGTCATTAGAGTTCCTGTAGGAAACATTAAAGAGCTTGCGGCAAAGACTATTGAGCTTCTTAAAAATGAGGAACTTTGCCAAAATCTTAGTTGTGTGGCTGTTAAGTTTGCAGAACAGAATTTTAGTTGGGACGAGGTAGTTAAAGATGAAAAGAAAGCATATCTGACGGTTATGAAGGCGCTAAAATATGCATATTCATAGATTAATTAAAGTGCTGCACACTTTAAAGATGAAAACTAGTCTCTTAGATATTGCTCTTCTGTTGATTTTTTCACTTCTTCCATTCTGGAACATTGGGTTCAGTGGTACTTGGCAAGCCTTTGATCAAGGATTCCCATATTTTCCGTTCGAAAATCTTCAAGACAAACTTTATCTTTGGAATTATCCTAGTGAAAGTTGCGGTGTTTCTGGGTTAATATTTATTAGTGGATTGCCTGGTATAGCTATAAATGCTGGGCTTGCTTTTTTAGGATTGCCTCCGAATATAATTCAACGATTGCTTCTATTATTTTTTACTTTTCTCACTGGATGGAGCATGTACTACCTAATTTGCACCCTGTTCCACTTTGAAAATGAAGCAATTAAAAGAGTTGCAGGCATTACTGCGGGGATTTCGTACATCATAAATCCCTTTACTACATTTTGGATGACTTTAGGTGTTTACCCTATAGGAACACTTTTTGCTGTGCCTCTTCTACTCGCGTTTATTCACAAGGGTTTCGAAACAAGTAAAGTACGTGGTAGCTGGGTTAAGTATGCGCTTTTAGCATCATTTCTCACATTATTTGTAGGGGGTAATCCGGAGCTTCTTTTAATATTATCATTTTTACCAGTCACTTACATAATATCAGTAATAATAATTGACTTGTGTTCAAAACTATTTCAAAATCTACTTAATCATCTTAAGTTTATAGGATTATTTATCCTAGTATCTCTAATGCTTAATGCTTATTGGTTAATTCCAACAGTTTATGTGGTGAGTCAGGGGTATCAATTGATACCAGAAACGCATGTTCAGATCGAGAGACTCGAATCCTTTGCGAACCGCCCTTTACCATTTATCCAAATTTTACGTCTCCATATATTCCGCTTTCAAAGCGATTATCCACCGTATCCATTAGGTCTATGGATAACATCTTTGCCGATTATTGCTTTAGACTTGATGTTATTCTGCTCCTCTATAATAGTATTGCTCTTAAGACCTAAGGATAAGTTCGTAACCTTTTTTGTTATCGTAACTGTTTTGGCTATAGGACTTGCAAACGGGATTCTACCTCCATTGGGCTCGCTGTATTTATGGTTAGTTAACAACGTTCCACTTTTTTCAATTCTGACGGATCCCAATAAATTCTTATACCTTGCCATTATTGGATATTCGACTCTTATAGGTATCTTTGCATCGGAAATTTTTAAGAGACTCTCAACTTGGAAGATCATGTTCATCTTTGAAAAGGCTAATGGCTCATCCGTTACTTTGATGCCAAGCTCACCAAAAGTGATGCCGAAAATCTTTGTATGTGCACTTATATTTCTCATATTAGTTAGATCGTATCCCCTACTATCAGGCAATTTGTACGGATGGCTGGCTCCAATAGATATACCCAATTATTATCTTGAGGCAAGAAATTGGTTAAAGAATGAAGGTTCTAACTTTAGAGTGGCAAAAGTGCCTCTCCCACCTCCAGGTCTTTCACCTCACTATACGTGGCTCCCAGATGGGTATAGCATATCTATATCCGTGCTTTGGTCTATAGTGCGATTTAATGTACCAGTCATGGATAACAATTATCAACAGATTGCTACAGTAATAAACTCTCTAATTTTAGATAATAAGACTGAATATTTAGGTAAGGCAATAAGTTTGTGGAATGTGAAATATGTAATAGTTGCTAATGATCTAGTCGACGCCTCCACTCGTAAGAGGATAAACATAGAAAATATAAATCTGATCTTAAGCAGGCAGAGAGACCTAAAACCGGTGAAAATCTTTGGTGAACTCACTTTTTACGAAAACCTAGCATATAGCGATGATCTAATTTATGGAGCCTCGACTTATTTGGTATTGCCAAAGCAGACTATATGGGACAAGTACTTGGCACTCTGCGATAAACAAGATTTCCATCCAGCAAAATTCGTGCTTTTTTCTTCAGACGATGTTCCTACCGTGTTGCAAAATTCTTCTAAAATAATTGAAATTAACGACCAAGTCTTAAATAAGTGGAACATTAAGGACACTGATCATGAGCTTCCCATTATTAACTATGAAAAGATTAACCCCACTAAATACATAGTCCATATTAATACAGAAGAGCCTTTCGTTCTTATTCTTAGCGAGAGATATGACCATCTATGGAGGGCGGTAATAAATGGAACTGATCGCGAGCTCCCTCATTTTATTGCTAACTTTTATGCTAATGGATGGTTTATCAATAACACGGGTCAATATGAAGTTATACTTGAATACAGCCCTCAAAAGAACCTCGATATTGGCTTATTGGTATCAACACTCACAGTTATAAATTCTACAGGCTTTTTAATGGTTATATTCGTGAAAAAATACTTAAGATCCTTTCTACATAGACATTGAAAAACATTTATTCATTAGCTATTCAGAACTAGAATTAGGCACCGAACTATGTCAAGTATAATCTGATATGCTTGTCCCCCTCTTAAGAACTGTGAAAAGTGTTGACGTATTTGTTCATGATAGCGAACATTCCTACCAAAATATGATGTGGGAATTTAAAACGGTATGGGGCCTACTAAATAATGGGGGCATACTCATTTCTGATGATATAACATGCAACCGTGCGTTCTCTGATTTTTGCAAGATTGTCAGACCGACCTACATCATGACATACTGGGCTCGTTATAGGGTAGGAACGTACAACGTAATAGGCATAATACGAAAATAAATTTACTATGATTTTAAGCAAAGTGACAAATTACTTCCGAAGAATTTTATACTCTGTTTATATATACAGACCGGATTAACGATGGGCAACGGAAATTAGAAGAATGAACAATTAAAAGAGTAAAGAGTGGTATCACTGTGTTCTCAGATCCATTACATATTAACGGCTGGTTAACTGGTAAATTGATGCTTGATGTTGGTTACGGGAGGGTGTTCATTCACTTAGGTATCTTAAACGTGGCGCTGAGGTAATAAGTGTTGATATAGATAAGGGAATTCTTCAAAAATTGAAGGGTAGGAACTTGCATCTTGTGGTTGCCGACGCTTTACATTTACCTTTTCGGGAGAGGGCATTCGACTTAATTATTGCGATAGAACTTATAGAGCATCTTAAACATCCTCATAGGTTCGTTAATATTTGCCACAATCTTCTAAAATCTCAAGGCGTGTTAATTATTTCCACCCCTAACCTCATCATTGAGCGCACGCTAGTCAAGATAGTTAATCCACTTTACCTGATTAAGCAAAGGCTTTTTAGGAAGCCTGTGGCTCGTGGAGGGCCATTCATGAAGCATGTCAGTTGTCTTACTTACAATGAAGTTAAGAAGTTGCTAGAAAGCTATTTTGAGATAAGGTTTATGGCTAAACAAGCAAAATGGGTATTTTTACGCCCAATCCTCCCCTTAATTCCCAATTTATTAGCTCCAGGTTGGCTTATCCACGCAATATCAAAATAGAATTTGAAAGGGGTCTATATATTGAGGTATCTTGCCTTTACCTTTAAAACTCTGATGATATTCACTGTTTTGTATATTCTTTTAATTTCGCAAAACTACATGATCGAAGGTGGTCTGCTTAAAGCTCAAAACCTCTATCGAATGCAAGCCGTGGATGCTCCATGGTGGAATGACGATTGGAAGTATAGGTGGCCTGTTAACATAACGGGTCAGGATTGGAAACAATTAGAGTGTGTTAAAGACTATCAGATCACGATTGTGTTGAACCCGCTTAACTTCGACTTCTCGAAGGCTAACAAGGATGGCAGTGACCTAAGATTTATCTACTACAACTCTACCGACGATTCCCAGAAGGAGCTTAGTTACTGGATTGAGGAGTGGAATCCGAACAAGCTTTATGCCAAAATCTGGGTTAAGGTTCCGTGCATACCTGCTAGAGAGACGATAACGATCTGGATGTATTATGGAGATCCTAATGCGAAGAGTATGTCAAGCTTTGATGAGGTTTTCCAGAAATTCCAAGCTGATGACACTACTGTGCTGTTGTACCATTTTGATAAACCTGTTGAGAATACGGTTTACGACTCATCGAGCTATGGTAGCAATGGCTTCGCCGAGAATATCGTGTGGATTGATTACGATGGCGGTTTGTGGAATGGTCGTAATATTACGTTCACTCAAGGTGGCAGCATATTCCTTAATGGCGAGAATTCTTCCATAATAGTGCCTTATTCTCCAAGTCTAAATCCCAGTTATGTGACTGTGGAAGCTTGGGTTAAGCCCATACATAGAACTGGAAAATGGAATGGAATTTTGTATGGGCCAGGTTACAGGGTAGATCTAACAGATCTCGGTCGAGTAGTTGTTCACGCAATAGTTAATGGTGTATATTACGAGCTGTGGGGTCCAGCTGTACCATCTAACGAGTGGAGCTTCTTGACTTACGTCTTTAACGGGACGCATATGAAGATATACGTGAACGGCGAACTTGCAGCCCTGAAGGCTCATAAAGCAGGATTAGGGGTTATTGACAAAGCGGTTAGAAATGTCACTATAGGCTTCTGCCGAAAAGGTGATGAGAGATGGTTTTATGGATGGATGGATGAGATAAGGGTCTTAAGCAGACCACTAACTGACGGCGAGGTGAAGGCTGACTACCAAAGGCGTAAATACGTTTACCCAGAGCCTACAGTCACAGTTAAACAGATATCTGAGAAGTGGATCCAGCTGATTGAGCCTAAAGGGGGGGTTCTCAGCGGCAAGGTGGATATAGCCATCAACATAACTTCTGCCGCAGACTTCGTGAGCGATGTCACACTTAAGATCTTAAATGGCTCAAACTTGATGAGCTGGAAGTACATGTATAGGGATCATGACACTATATGGAAAGCCACTATGGATACTACGAAGATTCCGGATGGAAATTACACCCTACTAATTGAAGTGAAGTTCTTCTCAGGTGATACCGTCTCATTCAATCTGGGAGAAATTATTGTAAAACAGAGTCTTCTGGACAGGATTACCACATTTTTGTCGGAGAATCCCGTGATAGTTGCGATAATAGTTATTCTTGTTGTTATAGTTCCTTGGACATTCACACTTAAGGAAAAAGAGAAATCAAGTTGATGACAGTTCTGCCGAAGCGGTCAAGTTGAACATAATATTCGATTTATCTGGCATAGTGTTTGACGTGGGAGGTTACGATGTCGAGAAGTCGGAGCTATACATAGATGCCTTAGCATACTCCATGGACAAGTATGCTGAAGAAAATGATATATGGGTTTTACATGTAGCTTTCACAAACAAAAATCGTGTAATTAAAAGAAGTACGCCGAAACTTAGACGTAGTTACTTCATATTCGTCCCCAAGAGGAGACCTTGGATTATATTAGCTATACTCGTGAGGTTTATTAAAGAAATAAGAATGATGCAAATAAACACTTTTCCTAAGCCATGGATAGAGCTTCCCTGCTTGCTCGTGGCTAAGCTTTTTAGAATAAAGGTCGTTGACTTCATGCATAACGTTTACGAATTTGAAGGTTTAGGAGTTTTAGGTTGGATCCTGAAAATATATCATAGGTATTTTTACTTGCCGTTAGTCAACTCAATTTTAGTATATACGCATTTTCAGAAGAGAAGGATATGTAATTTTGTAAGAAGGCCTGTTTTCGTTTTCCCAGCAGGCATCGATCCCAACGTATTTAAGCCCAACCCCAAGTTGAAGGCCGAAAAATCAGATGATAAGCTCACTTTACTTTACGTTGGACTTGTAACTCCTATGAAGAAAATAGAGGATCTAATTGATGCAATTTGCGATAAGCGCCTAGCGGATAAAGTGAGACTTTGGATTGTCGGACCTATTCTACATCAGGAGTATTTTAAGGAGTTAGTGAAGAGGCTGGAGGAATATAAAGTTGAGTATAGATTTTTCGGTCCAATCCCAAATAATGAGCTCCCAAAAATATACTCTAAGGCAGACCTCTTCGTTAACATGAGACCTGATGAAGCTTTCGGCAAAGTCTTTGTTGAGAGTATGGCATGTGGAACACCGGTAGTAGGTCGTATTGGCTCACCTGGACCAGAAGAGGTCATCATTCACGGATGGAATGGATTCAAAGTGAGGGATAGCTCGGAACTTAGAGATCTATTGATGAGATTGATAAGTGATAAGTGGAGGATATTGGAGGAGATGTCGATAAACTGCATCAGCTTTGTCAAAGCTAACTACACATTTAACCAAAGTTATTACGCGTTGAAGAGTGCATATGATGCGACGTAACTTCTCAGAAGTGGAGGAAGTGAAGGGATTTCCAAATGTGCTTTTAATATTATCTCCAGATCATTTTAGTTTAGTCAAAGCATTCAGCAAGTACGCTAACGTGTTTCCATATTTCATAGAGCCTTCAAGCCTTATCCATGTTATGCATAGAATACCTGGGAGGATAAAGGCTGATCACAAAAGCTTCCCATCAGGTATGCTGACTTTGTTAGGTAAAATCTTAAACCATCCTCACAAATTAAAAATTAAGCATGTAAAGCCTGAGGACATAGATTTAGTTTTTGTATCGGATCCAGTAGTATGCAGAATAGATCTGAAGAAGTATAAAAATGCTGTGAAAGCCTACTGGTCGCAGGACTGCATATATCAATCAACGTTTTACACCCAGCTGTTAAGTACAAAAGTTCAAGATTATGATATAGTCTTCTGTGCCCATAAACCTTACCTAGAACGTTTTAAGGAATTTGGCGTTAAAACGTATTGGTTACCTTTTGCCTACGATCCAGATATTTGCAGACCTATGGATCTTCCTGAAAAGTATGATATAACTTTCGTGGGGACGCTAACAGAAAATAGGAAAAGATTGCTAATGAAGATAAAGGAAAAGTTTCCATACCTCAAAATCTTCTTTGGAGCGGCATTTCAACATAACATGGCATATATATAACCAGTCTAAGGTCGTCATCAACATTTCAAGGATCGGAGAGCTTAATTGGAGAGTTTTTGAGGTTCTAGGTTGTAGACGCGCTTTATTAACAGATAAGAATGATGAAGTCAATGAAGTGTTCAATGATGGGGAACATCTAATGACTTACTCAGGTCTGGACGAATTATTTGACAAGTTGGAGATGCTTCTGAGAGAAGAAGATATGAGGTTAAGGCTAGCTTCAACAGGTTATGAGGAGACTTCGAAAAGGCATACCCTTTACCATAGAGCCAAAGAAATATTGAGAGTTTGTGGAGTAGGATAATGCAACTTAGGCATGTGATTTACGGCCTCAAGCATCCTAAGAGAGCTTTAGACTTCATAATGAAGGAGAGGAGACTGGCTAAACTACTATGTTGTTAAGTGGATGAAGTTAAGTTTTATTTAAAAGAACTTGATGAAATCCAGCTAATTCATACACTGGAGTCAGAACTGAGGAGGTATAATTTCCCATTAGGCACTATGCTCACTCCTTTAAGGGCGCCAATTCTTTACACAATTGTGAGGGTATTAAAACCATCGACCTTCGTTGAAACTGGTGTGGCTAGCGGAGTTTCCACAACATTGATTTTAAAGGCTCTTTCATTAAACCGCAAAGGGTGCCTTTTCTCTATCGACATGCCAAATCTCGACCCCCTCGCCAGATTGCCGGAAGGGAAGAATGTTGGCTGGCTTGTGCCAGATGATTTGAAGGAAAGATGGCACCTCACTTTAGGTTTATCAAAAGATAAGCTTAAACCTCTTCTTCAAGAATTAGGCTCAATAGATTTATTTCTCCACGATAGTGAGCACAGCTACGAGAACATGATGTTTGAGTTTAAAACAGCCTATTAATTGTTGAGAAAAGGAGGAATTTTGTTGGCGGACGATATAACCGCTAATAATGCTTTCAGAGATTTTCTGCAAATGAATAAACCAGATAAATGAATAAACCAGATTATTGGACTGCTTTCGGCGGACTGGGAGCCATAAGGAAGTAAGATTATGTTTGAACCCAAAGAATCTGTAGCCAAAAGATACTGTCACCAAGGACTGTCTCCTCATGGTCCTCATGCAAAGATAATTTCGATGATAAATGAGGGGCTACGCGTTCTGGATGTAGGTTGCGGTTCTGGCAATCTTGGCAAGTATCTGAAGGAGAAGCTTAACTGTTACATAGTTGGAATAGAAGTTAACGAGGAGGCGGCAAAAATTGCTAGAAAGTTCTACGATGATGTAATAATTGCTGACGTGGAGCAGCTACAAGAATTAAAGTATCCGCAACAGTATTTTGACGCAATAATTATGGCTGACATACTTGAACATTTAAAGAGACCAGATTTACTCCTAATAAAACTTAAGCGATACTTGAAAACTGAGGGTAGGTTAATAGCGTCTCTGCCTAATGTCGCTCGGGTGGAGAACCGTCTAAAACTATTGTTTGGAAAATTTGAGTATCAAGAAACAGGAATACTCGATAAGACCCATCTGCGTTTCTTCACGTTAAAAACCGCTAAAAAGCTTTTTGAAAGCACGGGATATAAGATCGTACACGTTGACTACACGGGGCTTGCATCTAAAAATCTTTTATTTAGACTGTTCCCGACAATATTTGCATATCAATTTATAGTTGTTGCAAAGCCTTTATGAAATATAGGCTCTTTAATGATGCAATGCAGGACTGTATATCTAAGGCATTAAGCCTCCTTGAAGGAAATGTGAATGCTAGAATGCTCGACTGCGGATGTGGGGATGGAGAAATAACGTTGAGAGCAGCCGAAATTATAGGAACAAGCAATATTTATGGCGTTGACATCGATGAGAAAGCGTTAAGCGTGGCTGGAGGCAAGGGAATAAAGGTGTATAAAGCTGACATCAATCTACATTTACCATTTGAAGATAACTTTTTCGATGTATGGAATTACCGTTAGCGAAGCTAAAGATGGGGCTACTCTTCTCAGAAAGCTAAATGAAATGAACGTTGAAATAGATGATGTTGAATCATGGGTGAAGCTCTGCCGTGAAATATCTCAACCAAACTTTCCAGCAAACGAGTTTGTTGAGGCGGCCATTAAGCTTTCAAGACTTGAAAGGGAAACTGGGCTAGACTACAAGCGCCTCATTTCAGAGTATGAAGGGAAACTAGGCAAGCTTAAGGAAATGCAGGTGACCATTGAAAACTTGAAAGAAGAGATTAAAACTTTAGAAAAGGAAGTTAAGGACCTGGAGGAGAAAAGGAGCCTTAAAAATAAGCTGGAGAAGCGAATAATCGAAGCTAGGCGTGAATTAAACGCTTATGAAACATCGATAAAGGAGCTTGAAGGTAAGAAGAAGACTTTGGAGGAAGACCTCAGGCACTCGATAGCTAAGGGGAAAGAGGCGATAGACTTTCTCAACGCCAAGATTGAGGAGCTCTCCAATAATGTAAAGGCTCTGGAGAAGGAAGGGAAGCGTCTGAACAAGGAGTTGGCGCCAAAACGTACAGAGCTATATGAGCTTAACAAGAAAGTCTATGAAGCAAAGCTACAACATGAATCACTACTCAAGAAATATGAGGAATTGAAGGCTTTGGTCTGGGAACTGGAGAGGACGAGAAGTGAGTATGTGGAGGACATAGCAAAATATGAGATGGAGTATGGAAGATACACGGAGATGCTTGAGAAAGTTACTGCAAAATTAAATGGAAGAGAACTGAAGGTTAAGGAACTACGCGACATTATCATAGAAACATTACAAGATGAAGCCAGCAAGATGGCCAACAGCATACTAACACGGTGGATAGAGGAAGGCTACATAGTCCCAGTAGGCGAATTCTCAATAAACGTTAAATGCCCGAATTGCTCCACAACCTTCCCTCTTCAAATAACAAAGGAGTTTATGGCACGAGTTGTAAGAGGCTATGGCATCTTAAAAACCCCGCAGCTCGGTCCGCTTCCATCCATAGAGATCCCTAGGCCGCCATCACCCGGCTCAACAACTATCACATGTCCATCATGTGGAGGGGTTATAGAGATAACTTATGAGCAAGTAGTCGGAGAGATGAGCGAAGCCGTAAAGCGGAAACGATGAGCAAACTGGAATACACTGGCGAATTTGTGGTACCAGGCAGGGTGCCTTACGATAATTGCAGTAGCGGGTATTAACCCTTGGAAGAATGCTATCCCCTAGTTTCAATAATAGTTTTGAACTATAACGGTATAAGGTTTATCGAAAAATGTCTTAAATCGGTTCTGGATACAGATTACCCAAAATTTGAAGTCATTTTCGTCGATAATTCATCGACAGATAGGTCAGTCGAACTCGTGAACAATTTATTTGGCAATGACCCTAGGCTAAAGATCATTATAAATCCTAAGAATGTCGGCTTTGCCTTAGGCAACAACATAGGTTCCAAACATGCGGCAGGCAAATATTTAGTCTTCTTGAACAACGACACCGAGGTGGATAAAAGCTGGCTTAAGGAGTTGGTAAAGGTTGCTACATCAGACTCTAGGATCGGTATAGTCGGCTGCAAAGTAGTAACTTCGTTTAAGGGAAGGGCTGAGGCGCTAATAGTGGATAGATTTGGTCATTCCTTCCCAGCGCCTTTTCCAAATTCTGTCGGGGAAGTTTTTGCAGTTGAGGGGGCAGCTTTCCTCGTTAAAAGGAATGTTTGGGAAAAACTCGGCGGCTTCGACCCAAGGTATTTCGCATTGTGTGAGGATATAGACTTATGCTGGAGGGCCCAACTGTTGGGTTACAGAGTTGTAGTGGCTCCTAACTCCATAGTTTTCCACATTGGCAGCGCTACAGTTAGCAAGGCAGGTTTGCTTATAAGGAGGTATCTAGATTTCCGAAACAGCATGAGGATGCTCCTAAAAAACTATGGCTTAAAGTCCCTTCTGAAGCTTCTTTCAGTGTTCTTGGCTTTGGAATCAGCTGAATCGATATTCATCTCATTCAAGACTAAGGATGCACATTTTATCGTAGCCTATATAAAAGCCGCATTATGGAACATAATGAACCTGAAAGACACAATAGTTGCTAGGAGTAGAATTCAGTTCAGCAGAGTTATAGATGATGATGAGGTGATGCGAAGGATGATGAAGGCAAGCGCCAAGCTACTCTTCTTATTTAAGTATCGCTCCAAATTAATGTGCGAATAAGGTTGGTGAAATGGCTGAGGAAACAGCATCATCTTTAAGGCTGTAAGAGGTATAGGCTTCCTAACAGCTCAAGCTTATGGGCATATGTACTTCATGAGTAAGATAAACGGTTGGATAGGCTCATCGCCCAAACTTTATGGGTTCGTAAAGCGGCTACTTAAATGATGAACCCAAAAGTTTCAATCATAATTCTCAACTATAACGGTTCAAAGTTTATTAAAGATTGCCTAAGCTCCGTCTTTAAAACGGATTACAATAATTTCGAAGTGATCTTGGTGGATAACGCTTCAAAGGATGAAAGCCTAAAAATCGCTGAAAGACTGTTCGGGAAAGACCCACGTCTTAAAATTGTCAGAAATAATGAGAATTTGGGCTTCGCCGAAGGAAATAATGTTGGTGCTAGGCACGCTAGAGGTGACGTTTTACTCTTCCTTAATGAAGACACAGAAGTTGATCCCAATTGGCTAAAGGAGCTAATAAAAGCCTTAAACAGCGATCCAAAGGTGGGCGCTGCACAGTGTAAACTCTTAATGGCATACGAAAGGTGCAAAATAGAGTCTGTCGGTCACTACATCGATTACTGTGGCATAGAATCTTGGGCAAGCGCCAAAGTATTTAACGAAAACGACCGTGGACAATACGATCGCATCCGTGAAGTATTCTATGCTAGGGGGGCCGCTATGGCCGTTAAACGTCACGTGTTTTTTGAAGCCGGCGGCTTCGACCCCGCCTACTTCATAGATCATGAAGAGATAGACTTATGCTGGAGAATCAGGCTCCTTGGATACAAGATCCTTTTTGTACCAAAGTCAGTAGTTTACCACTATGGCGGCGCCTTTGTCGGTAGCAGGAAGGAGAACCCCCAAATTCTCTTCCACCTCAGAAAGAATCATATAATGTCACTAATGAAAAATTACGAACTTAAAAACATGGTGAAGTACCTCTCAATGTATCTGACTTTTTTATTTCTTCATGGGGTCTACCTCACTCTAAGAGGCGAGTTGCATGTCCCACTAGCTTATCTAAAATCTCTTTTGTGGATTTTGAAAAATTTCAAGTATGTTTATTCTCAACGGCTGAGAGTTCAGCGTTTAGTAAGAGTCATACCGGACTCAGTCGTAATGAAGTATATGACAAAACCTAGAATACCTTGGCACTTCCTGAAGTAAGTAATTCCACTTATAATTTGGCGAAATTAGGAAATTTCTGATAACGGGAGCATTGGCTCCCTTGGCTCGTATCTTAGCCAAGGCGCTATTATGGACAAGTATGTTTCTTAGACTCCACCAAAATCAAAAGAGAACCTTTCGTATTTATAGCGTGCGCTATTTACCTTACGTGGGTAAACATAAGGATCGGATGGGCTAAATTTGGTTCTATAAAGTTTTGTTCAATAATTTTCCTTACCTACTCTTTTCCAAACAAAAAGCTTTAACCTGTCTACTTTCGTCTTCAGCTATTCGGCTTCCGACCCATGTAGATCGATTAGCGTTACACTATTTATTTGTTCAGTCGTTCGTACGTCTGTTCTTCTACCGTATTTTGTTAGTTCAAAACAACAGCTTTTTCTTTTTTAGCTTGTTTAATTCTTGTTTTTAAAAAAATCTACTTGCCATTGCGTCAAGCTATTTATGAGCACATGGATTTCCATAAAATGTTTACGCTTGAGAGTATGCATTTTAGCATCTTTAGCAGCAAAACTTATATTCATTAATCAACGTAGCTTAGATTAACTAAAGTTGAAAATTCTCATAACTGGTGCTAGTGGTTTACTTGGGTCAAAGGTAGCAGAAGTTGCAGTTGAGAGAGGGTTCAAAGTTTATTCTTGTTATTCTACGCATGAAGTTAATTTTGGCAATCCATTAAAGCTTAACATCTTAGATTTTAGTTCTGTTTTAAGTACAGTTGAGCAAATCAGCCCAAACTTCGTTGTGCATGCTGCTGCCTTAACTGGCGTTGATCTTTGTGAAAAGGATAAAAACTTGGCTTTCAATGTTAACGTTCTAGGAACAAAGAATATAGTCGAAGCATGCAAGAAAGTTAACGCTCATTTAGTATACATTTCAACGGACTATGTTTTTTCTGGTGAGAAAGGCTACTATAGAGAGCAAGATGAAACTAATCCATTGAACTACTATGGTTTTACAAAGCTTGAAGGGGAAAAGATAGTAGAATCTTCGAACTTAAGTTATCTTATAGCTAGGGCAAGCGTAATTTATGGTTCAAGACCAGCAGCAGGTAAAGTTAACTTTGCTTTATGGGCGATTGAGAAGCTTAAGAAAGGAGAAGTTGTAAGCGTAGTTGACGACCAGTTTGTTTCTCCAACTTTAAATACTAACTTAGCTGAGATGCTTCTCGAAGCCATTGAAAAAGGATTAACGGGCATTTACCATATGTCTGGAGCTACAAGGATTTCAAGATTTGATTTTGTTGTTAAGCTTGCAAAAATTTTTAACCTCGAACTAAGCTTAGTTAAGGCAGTAAGCATGAACGACTTAAAGTGGGTTGCTAAGAGACCAAGAGATTCTTCGTTAAATGTTGACAAGGTAAAATCTTTGTTAAAAAATAAGCCTCTTGAAGTAGACGAGGCAATCAAGAAGCTTAAGCTTGAGGTTGAGAAAAATGCTTGAAGGTTTAGTAGTTAAGCCATTGAACAAATTTGCAGACGAAAGGGGCTTCTTTGCAGAAATCCTTAGAAGAGATTGGGAAGTAATTAAAGATGAAATTTCTCAGGCCAACCTCTCAATAACTTATCCGAACATAGTTAGAGCTTGGCATAAGCACGAAAGAAATCAAGTTGACTACTTTGTTGTAGTAAGAGGCGCATTAAAGATTTGTGCATACGACGACGAGACCAAAGAACTAGACGAAGTAATTTCAACGGGAGAAAGTTTGCAGATCGTTAGAGTACCTGGAAAGTACTGGCATGGGTTTAAGGCAATAGGAAGTGAGCCTGCTTTTCTAATATACTTCGTAAACAATCTTTACAATTACAAAAATCCTGATGAGCTTAGAAGGCCATGGAACGATCAAAGTATAGTTCCAAAGAAAATAAATGGAAGAGAAGATGATGCGAGATGCAATAAGCCTTGGGACTGGTTTTATCCTCCTTTTAAGTGATAGAAATGAAAATATTAGTTACTGGAGGCTTAGGTTTTATAGGAAGCAACTTCATTAGGTATATACTGGAGAACTATAATGACATTAGTATTATAAATGTTGATAATTTATCTTATGGCTCAAACCCAAACAACTTAAGAGACTTAGAAAAAGACAAAAGATATGAGTTCTTCAATGGAGACATAACCGATAGAAACTTAATGAGCAAACTAATAGAAAAAGTTGATGCAGTAGTAAATTTTGCAGCTCAATCACATGTTGACAGAAGCATAGCAAATCCTATGGATTTCTTTAAAAGCAATACAGAAGGCACCATCTCAATACTAGAGTGCATAAGAAGTTCGAAGAAAGATATAAGATATCTACAAATTGGAACAGATGAAAGCTATGGCGACATAATAAAAGGTTCTTTTAAAGAAGAAGATAGACTTAAGCCTTCTTCTCCCTATGCCGCATCTAAGGCAGCTGCAGACCTTTTCTGTCAGGCTTACCATAGAACTTACGGTTTAGACGTAGTAATAACTAGATGTACAAACAACTTTGGCCCATACCAATTTCCAGAAAAGCTAATTCCAAAAGTGATAATAAGAGCTAGCTTAGGAATGAAAGTTCCAATCTATGGCAGTGGAAAAAACGTTAGAGACTGGATTTATGTTTTAGACCACTGCGAAGCTTTAGATAATGTTTTAAGGAAAGGAAAGTCTGGAGAAATATACAACATATCTTCAGGAAATGAGCTAGACAACCTTACATTAGTTAAAAAGATCTTAGAACTTATGAAAAAAGATGAAAGCTTAATAGAATTCGTAGAAGATCGACCTGGCCACGATATTCGCTATAGCTTAGATTCCTCCAAGATAAGAAGAGAACTTTCTTGGAAGCCAAGGCATTCTCTAGAAGACTCACTAAATAAAACGGTAGAATGGTATTTAAGAAACGAATGGTGGTGGAAGCCGTTAGCAAAAGAAAACGTCTTACATCCAACTCCTTGGAAGCTAAGGTGGTAAAGATGAAGGGCATAATTCTACATGGTGGTGCAGGAACTAGGCTTCGCCCATTAACATTTAGCGGCCCTAAGCAGCTTATTCCAGTTGCAAACAAGCCAGTTTCTCAGTACGTACTAGAGGACCTAGTGTCAAGCAACGTTAAGGAAATAGCTATTGTGCTTGGAGAAACCTTTCCAGAGCTAGTTAAAGAGTACTACAAAGATGGTTCTTCTTTTGGCGCGAGGATAACTTATGTTTATCAAGGAAAGCCATTAGGCATAGCTCATGCCGTTAGTTTGTGTAAAGATTTTACAGGCGACGACAACTTTGTAGTATACCTAGGAGACAACATGCTACAGAATGGAATAAAGCAATACTTAGAGGAGTTTTTAAGAAAGGACTACGATGCAATGGTTCTTCTGAAAGAAGTGGAAAACCCTAGTAGCTTCGGTGTTGCTAAGTTCGATGAAAGGGGAAACTTAGTAAAGCTAATAGAGAAGCCAAAGGTACCACCAAGTAATTATGCTCTTATTGGAGTTTACTTTTTTAAGCCGGTAGTTTTTGGCATAATAAAGGAACTAAAGCCAAGCTGGAGAGGTGAGCTAGAAATAACTGACGCTCTTCAAATAATGCTTGAACGTAACTATAGAGTAGGCTACGATATAGTAAAAGGTTGGTGGTTTGATACTGGAAAGTTTGACGACATACTTACTGTTAATGCCAAAGTTCTAGATGAAAGAGCTAAAGAAAAAATCAACGGAGAGATTAAAAACTCAAAGGTAGAAGGAAGAGTAGAAGTTGGAGAAAGAACTAAAATTATAAACAGTATAGTTAGAGGACCTTCAGTTATAGGAAAGAATTGCCTAATAGAAAACTCATACATTGGTCCCTACACAAGCATAGGCAATGACTCTAAGGTAGTTAGTAGTTCAGTAGAGTATTGCGTTATCCTAGAAGGTGCCTCAATAGTTGGAATAGAAAGACTTGAAGAAAGTCTAATAGGAAAGCATTCAAAGGTTACAAAGCACGAGGGCAACAGGAAGATTCTAAAGCTTAATATAGGAGACTATTCTGAGTTAGAGCTCTAGCCTTTTTGGTATAAGCTTTTTTTTACTCCAGTCACTTTATCTTTAAGCCCATACTTTTTCCTTACTTCACTTAATATAAGAAAGGTAAGCAGGTATGTGATGTAAGCTGAGGCAGTTTTTATTTTATTTGACTTCTTAGTTAAGCTAAACTAAATTAGCAACAGATCGAAAACTATAGTTCAATAGAAGTAATAGAACAAGAACAAAAGCTCTACCGCTACTTTTTCTTCCCAGTTTCTTCAAAAGTTCATAGAAACCTAAAGTTGAGTAAACGTTTAAAGGTAAGAAGTAAATTAGCCTAGATTGGACTACTGCATCGACGAATATAAATGGTGCTGCTACTATAGGCAAGATTAGAAATAAAACGTCAAAGAAACTGTCTTCGTACTTTAAAAGCTGAGCCACTCCTATAACAGAAAGTAAGAAAACTAAAACATTGGTAGTATAACCTCCAACGAAAACTTGAGTTAGAAAATTAAGGTTCCTATCCAAAATAAAGATGTTTGAGACTAAGAAAGTACTCTTAGTAATACTGTAGTCTGCATAGGCTCCGCCTAAAGAATTCAAAAAATATTGTTTTAATGCATCCAAAATTAAGTTAACTAAAAAGAAACTTCCTACAAGTAAAGATTCTTCTTTGCTGTAGGACCTTCTTAAGTTAAGTTTACTTAGGAAGAAGTTTAAAGGAAAAAGTAAGAGTACAGCAAGTATTACTATTGTCCAGCTCCATGGGTGAGAAAAGAGAGCTAGGGTTGAAAAAAGAATTGAGACAAAGAAATATTTTCTTTCCTTAAAGGCTAAGGAAAAACTTGCTAGCGTAAGTAGAAGTAAAGAGATTGCGATCCAGTTTGCAAGGTAGCCAGCGTAAAGCCCAACTACAGTTTGAATTGAAAAAGTTGAAAAGTAAACTGATATCGTAGCTAATGCTTTGTTTTTTGTTAAGGCTTTTAAGGATAAGAAAGTAGAAAGAACAAGAAAGTAGGAAGCAAGAAAGTAGGAAAACTTTACAGCTTCAGCTGTGTCTTGAAGAAAAATGTTAACTAAGTAAGTAAGGAGAACTACAGTTGCTCTTCCTCCTCCAGTTTTTTGTAGTAAGTAACTAAACCCATATTCATTGAATCCAAGAGCCTTAAACTTCTCAAGCCATTCCTTATAGTAAACTATATCAACACTAACAAATTTTCCCTCTGGATTTAAAGAAGGAAAGTAAGCGTAGTACGAAAGGTAAAGTAAGACGAAAAAGGAAAAGATTAAGGCAACTTTCTCATTGCTGAAAATTTTTATGTTACTAGCTTCCTTCTTTATTTTATGTATCGTAACAAGGAATTTTCTTCCCTGAAGTTTAATGCTGATGAAAGGTAGAATTGAAATTGGAAAAGAAAAAATAAAGAGCAAAATTATATAGCTTCCAAGAGTTGCGTTGAAGCTGTAGAAAAAGAAAGAGTCAAGCTTTGAAAAAGTCCAAGTTATGTCTGAGTACATTGAAGAATAAAAAATAGGATAAGTTATCCATCTTAGAGCAGAAAGGCCTTCAACGATTATAAAAAATAGAAAACAAAGATTTAAGAAGTTCCATAGTTCATTTTTTAGCTTAAGGTAAGTAAGAACGAAGATAGCAAAGGATAAGAAAGAAAAAAATAGGTAGTTCAAGGCAAAGAATAAAAGAGAAGTTAGTTCAAAAGCTATTGAGACCCAAATTCTCTTTTCTCCTTCTTTATTTACTGTTGATTCAAGTATCGATAAAACTATAGATAGAACTAGGAAAAGTGCTGCTAAGTTTCTGTCGTATTCTTCTGATATAAGAGTAAAGCTTAAAGTTTTGTAAGTTGAAAGTCTGTGAACTGTTTCGTAGTAAGGAAGCTTAATTTGATCTATCGCCAAACAAAAGAGGAAAGTTAAGGTTAAGACGATTACGAAGTTAAGTATCCTTAGTTTCATCTTTCCTCTTAAACTAATCTATCTTTTTAAGTTTTTTACTTTAGTGCTTGGAAACATTTTTAAAAAGATTCATCTTTCTGAAGCCAATGGAAGAAAAAGAAATAGTAATAGAAATTGGTTTAAGAGAGATTCTTTTACTTTTAGTTGTTATAGTTCTTTTAATTTTATCTTTGCCGTTTGCCTTGGACTTCTTTAAACCAAAGTTAAACCTAAGAGTTGAAGTTAAGAAGTTTGGGGACAACGCTTTTTTAGTAAACGTAACTGGAAAGGTAACAGAAGGCTTTAACGTTATAGATAAAATCGTTGGAATTGAAGTTAGAGACCCAAACAACAACTTAGTCTGGATAGACATTGCGAACTCTGGCAATAATGGCTTTTGTTCTGCTTTCTTAATTAGAGACATAAAAAGGGGAGATTACGTTGTCTACGCTACTACTGATATAATCAGCGAGAAAGCTAAATTTAAGCTCGTTAACCCTTAGTTTTCTACACTATTTTTTAAAAATATGTTTTACGAGGGAAAAATTTATAAACTCATAACTTTCTTAATCTTGCTATGAATGTGACTACAAAGAGGCGAATATTCGCAGCTCTTTTGGCTATCTTTCTAGTAGCTTTCATATCACCAATACTCCTTAACGCTTACGCTGATGGCTACACCCTTCAGGTAACAAGCGTTGTGTTAAGAGACGAATCTGGAAATGTTATAACTTCAATAAGCAGAGGAAAATTTGTATTTGCAGAAGTTACCATAACAAATACACAAACTTATTACTATACTTACGCTTCTCAACCTTTCCTGCTAGTAGCAAGACTATCTTACGGTTCTCCTCCAACTTTAGAAGGATTAGGTGCGTTTAAGGGTTCTTTAGCTGGAGGCCAAAGCATGACAGCAGCACCTGGATTTCAGGTTCCAAAAGATGGACCTACTGGCACCTATACTGTTACTATACTAGTCTTTAGCGACTGGCCTTCCGCTGGTGGTTATCCAATAGCTACGACAGTAACAACTACAATAACAGTAACTCCTTAAAACTAACTTTAGGTGAAAACAAGTTGAAGAGTAAAAGCGTTGAAAGAGTTTTGATTTTTATACTCATATCTGTTCTTGTAGTTGCTAGTTTAAAAATTGTTTCTGCTTCCTTAACTGTTTCTACAGATAAGTCAAGTTACACTCCAGGAAGTGTTGTAGTAATAAAAGGAACAACTTCTCCGAATACTGCAGTTGGAATTCAAGTTAAGTCTCCTTCTGGGGTTACAGTTTGGATAGACTCTGTAACTTCAGATTCATCTGGAAGTTTTTCTTCAAGCTTTGTTTTGCATAGCGATACTGAGCTTGGAACCTATACAGTTTCTGCTAGTACAAGTAGCGAAATGGCAACATGTACTTTTTTAGTTCAGGCTTTGCCTCCTCCACCACCTCCTCCTCCAAAGGTGAGTCTCATTTCTCTTTTAGCTTCAAACTACAATCCTAAGATAGGAGAGACAATTAACCTATACGGGGAAATCTCTCCAGCTCTTAGCTCTGCAACAAGCGTAACGATTTACATTGCGCAAGAAGGAGGCAACTTCAGTGTCTTAGCTGTAGTAACTACAGACTCAGTTGGTCGCTACAGCTACAGTTGGAAGACTGAGAAAGCTGGTGTGTTTTACTTTAAGTCTTACTGGAAAGGGAACCTAACATTACCTGAAGCATGGTCAAACATTGTTGAAGTAAAAGTTTCAAAGCTTCCTTCAACCATAACATGTTTGCTATCGAATGCTTCAATAGTTCCAAAGAGTAGTATAACGATATTTGGAAAAATCTCAGCACAAGTTTCTTCAACAGTTAACATTTTGTACTCTACCAACGGTGGAGTAAGTTGGTTAACACTAGCAAGTGTAACAAGTAGCACAGATGGTTCCTATTCTTATGTATGGAGTAATGTTCCAGAAGGTAGCTACTTAATAAAAGCTTCTTGGTCAGGAAATGAAGTTTACGAAGGTGCAACAAGTAGTGCAGTAGTTCTTTCAGTAGTTAAGGGAACAACAAGCATTTCCTTACAAGTAGCTAGGGCTACGATAACAAAAGGGGAAAGTATAGAGCTTTCAGGTTCTTTAACACCTTCATTACCTTCAATAACAATTACGATAACTTACGCAAAGCCAAGTGGAACTTCAGTAACTCATTCTGTAACTACAGATAGTAACGGAAGGTTCTCAGATAGCCTAAGTACAGACGAAACTGGAAACTGGAGGATTACTGCATCTTGGCCAGGAAACGAAGCCTACGAAGGCTCAAGCGCAACAGCTACAGTTACAGTAAATCCATCTTTACTTGACCAAATACTTATGCCTCTAATTATAGTTCTAATACTCATCGTAGTACTACTCTTGTTGATCTTTGGTCTGCTAAGATGAAATCAGCAAAAAGTATTCTTTTTTTATTCTTTCTCTCTTTATTCTTTGTGTTTCAAGTTATTGGAGAAACTATAACTAGTCTTTCTACGGATAAGTCAAGCTATACTCCAGGAAGTGTTGTAGTAATAAGTGGAACAGTAACTCCTCCAGGTACTCTAGTTGGAATTCAAGTTAAGTCTCCTTCTGGTTCTACAGCTTGGATAGACTCTGTAACCTCAAGCTCATCTGGAAGTTTTTCTTCAAGTTTTACTTTGCCTTCAAGTGCTGAGCTTGGAACCTATACTGTTTACGCTTCTGTTTCTGGTGGTACCAAAACCACAACTTTTACCGTTTCTACTGGTCCTCCACTTCCTCCTCCCCCACCTCCACCAACTTTAAAGAAGTCTTCAATTACAATATATTCATCTTCTAGCAACGTAACTGTTAATGAAAACTTAACCATCTTTGGTTCTTTGAATCCTTCTCTAACAAATGAAAAAATAACAATATCTATTGTAAGTCCTTCAGGAAGCTACACAGTAGAAGCTAAAACTAAAGAAGGAAACTATAGCTATACTCTTAACTTAACTTTACCTGGAACATGGTACTTCAAGGCTTCTTGGTCAGGGAACAGCGAGTATTATTCTTGTCAAAGCCAAACGATTTCAGTTTTAGCAATAACAAAATCAAAGCTTTCCTTAACTATAGCTCCAAAGCTTGCTGGAATCAACGATACAGTAATAATCTATTTAACTTCAGCTCCTTTACTAAGCAACAAAAATGTTGATCTACTTTACTCTTACAACTCAAGCAGTTGGCAGTTGCTTACTTCTGCAAAAACTAACCAGAACGGCTCTGCAACGTTCATAGTTTTCTTGTCTAACGTTGGAAACTATTCGTTCATGGTTCAATGGAAAGGAGATGAGCTTAGCTATCCTTCCACTAGCAACGTAGTAAGCTTAACGGTAATAAGAAAGCTAAGTGCTGAAGAAGTTCTAAGAGCATTTGAGCAAATTTCCAACTTAACTTTAGCTTTAAGTAAAAGTGAACTTAAAATAATGAACCTAACTACGAACTTAAGTTTGCTCCAAAATCAAACAAATGCCTTAAGGTTAAACTTAACTATAGTTCAAGAGCAGCTTAAAAACGAAAGCGCCAAAGTAAATGACTTACAATCAAAACTTTTAACTTACTCTGCTGGCTCTTTTGTTTTTGGCTTAATAGTTGGTGCGCTAGCTATTTATATACTAATTAAGTTCTTCCTAAAGTGAATTAGCTTTTCGTTTGCTATTTTTTATTTTTGTTCAGTTAAGTTATTTCTAAAGTAATTCTATCTTACGAAGAGCATCTTCTCCTTATAATGTAAACTCTAGCTACTGTAAATAAAAGTTAATAAACTTATAGTAACTCAAAAGAAGGCGAAAGTAAGTTGGAACCATCTTTGCATTTTTCAATTCCATTTTTCATTTTTTCTTTCCTAGGCTTCAGCTTACCATATTGTTTTTTGCTTTCTTTTCTTGCTTTACTTCCAGACTTCGACGTTTTCTTTAAGGTTCATAGGTCTGCAACCCATTCTTTTCTAGTTTACCTTCCAATCTTGTTCATAGCTTTACTTATTTATCCTTTTAGTGTTCAGATTTCATTAGTTTTTCTTGCAGTTTACTTTTCCTTTACTTCTCACGTTCTCTTAGACACTTTAGGAGGCTATACTTTAGCTCTATGGCCAATAGTTAAAGACGAACTCTCAATTTCGTTTAACTTCAACATAAAGTTTGGCAGTTCTTTTTCCTTAATTCCAAAAGTTAGCTTAAGTAAGAAGAAGCACACTAAATCTTACTTTAAGGAATTTAAAGTTAGATTTGCAACTGGAGAAGGTCTAATTATTTCTTCTATTTTACTTCTTGCTTCTTTATTTAAGTTAATTAATTAACTATTTCTGGTGGAAGCCAGTTTTCATAGAAGTTTTAGCGCGCTAAGGCAAGCCATAAATTTTTTCGATGGAATTCCGGGATGGCTAACGTTCTTTGGGAATGAGTACGTTAGTGGAAACAGAAAGCTAGATTCTGTTAAGAATATGGCTGTAAATTTAGCTCTAAAAGAAATTAAAAACATAGTTAAGAAAAGGAGTCGTAGGTATGCCCTAGTTTTGAAAGCAATAGCAGAAGATATGGATAGCTGGAGTAAGGTAAAGAAATATATAGAAGAAAAGGAAGGCGTAACCGTATCTTCTAGTATACTCTCAAACACTATTAACAGCCTAGAAGACATGAGTATAATTAAAGGTTATAAATTTCTAGACCCTGTGTACAGAGAAGCAGCTTTGAAGCTTGTTTGAATATCTTCTTTAATTCTTCTGTAGAACTTTTAAGATAAGGAAAACTACAAATAAGTTAACTTTGTTACAATATGAATCAACATCTCCATAAAAACTTAGTGCAAGTAATTTAAGATCTCTTCACTCATGCATTAAATGAGTATTAAATCCAGGTAGTAAAATCTATTTTCTCTAAAAACTGTTTCTCCCTTCTCAAAGTTTACTTTTCTCTTAAATATTGGGCCATCAAATACAAAGGTATGATATTCTCCATTTTCTCCTGCAGGATCAACGTTGCTTGGAAGTTCTTCTAAGAACTTTTCATCAACTATTCTACCAATGTAATCTTTAGTAAGAGCATTAGAGTCAACGCAAACAACAATTGCTTTAAATCCAAGCCTTATGAAGTCCTTTACTAGCTCTCTCGAATTTCTCTTCCATAAAGGAAAAACTCCTTTCATTGAAACCTTTGACAAGTTTTCTTCTCTATACTTTCTTACATCCTCAAGGAAAATATCCCCAAAAACAACAGCAGAAACTCCTTTTTCTTTTGCTTCTTTCATTTCTCTTTCCATTATTTTGTTGTATTCTTCGTTCGACACATTCTTTGGAATAAAAACTTCGTGTAGTGCAACTCCTATTGCTCTTGCTTGTTCTTCTAGTAAGTTTCTTCTAACTCCATGCATCGTAACTCTATCATAATCTCTTGTTATTGTAGTAAAGAGCGCGACTATATCATAACTTTCGTTCTTTTGAATGTCATAGAGTGCTAAAGAACTGTCTTTTCCACCGCTCCAAGAAACCAGCACTTTCTCTTTTTCCACGAAAGGCAATCTTATTCTTTTAGCTAATAAAAGCTTTTAGTTAAAGAAAGATTTCTTCTTCATGAATGCATTTAACAACAAAACTTATATTCATTAACCAACGTAACTTAGGCTAACTAAAGTTGAAAATTCTCATAACTAGTG